>Ga0209777_10004205_pt1 | contig 17175 bp, 16 predicted proteins | sample FrelakmetHBP12HB_FD_187147 | JGI IMG/M metagenome (GOLD analysis project Ga0209777, IMG submission 187147) | Freshwater lake sediment microbial communities from the University of Notre Dame, USA, for methane emissions studies -HBP12 HB (SPAdes)... | ecosystem: Environmental > Aquatic >...
GGCAGCGTGTCGTCGGCGCGCCCGAACCCCGCCGCCAGATTGAACAGCCGCTCCAGGTTCCAGATGCGCTCACCGATGCGCAGCAGCTCCTGCGGTTCCACCGTCTCGCCCCACACGGCGCTCAGCAGACGCGCGTAGTAGTCCTCTTTCATCGCGAACCCGGTGAACTTGCACAGCGAGAGTGAGTCGAGCACGGCGTTGAGGTTCTGCAGGTTGATGAGCAGGCCGGCCTTGCCGAGAGTCGCGAAGCGGTCGATCATCTTGGGCACACCGAGGATCTCGGGTCCGACCATGTTGGCCCGCAGGTGGCAGCCGCCGCGGCTCGAGGTCGCGTAGGCAAGGCCCTGACCCTTCATGCCACGCGGGTCGTAGGCCGGCAGCTCGAGACCCTTGACGCTCATCGAGAGCTCGGGCCGTCCGTAGCGCGCCGCGAGGCGCGCAGAACCCTGCCCGAGCTCTTCGCCCAGCCCCTCGCCGGCGGCCGTCGCGCGCGTCAGCTCCACCACGGCCTGTGCATCGCCGAAACGCGGTCCGCCGGGCAGAAGCCTTTCCTCGGTCAGCTCCATCGCGCAGGCGATGGTGGAGCCCATGGTGATGGTGTCCATCCCCGCCCGGTTGCAGACGTAGCCGGCTTGCACGATGGCAGTGAGGTCGGCTACACCACAGGCGGCGCCAAGAGCCCAGATGCTCTCGTACTCCGGCCCGTCGCCGCTCTCGCCGCCGGCGGTGGTGCGCCGTGCACAGCCGATGCCGCAGCCGCGACAGGCCGAACGGCGCAGCACGTACCCCGCGCGCAGCGCCTCGCCCGAGATCGCCTCGGCGCCCTCGAACTGGCTGGCGCGGAAGTTGCGCGTCGGGAAGGCCCCAGCCTGGTTGAGGACGTTGACGAGCACGGCCGTGCCGAACTCAGGCAGGGCCTGTGACGTGATGGGGTTGGACTTGAGGAGCTTCTCCGCCTCGTAGACGACGAACTTCAGGCGCTCGGCGTCGGCGACCGGCGGCCGGTGGCCGCCATCGCCGGCGAGGACGAGCGCCTTCAGGTTCTTGGCGCCCATCACGGCGCCTAAGCCACCGCGGCCGAGCGAGCGGCCGCGGTTGTTGACGATGGAAGCGAAGAGCACGCCGCGCTCGCCGGCCGGACCAATCACGGCGGCCTCGCAACGCGGATGCAGCTCACGCAAGCGGGCCAAAGTGACGGGCACATCGCTTCCCCAGAGCTCGGCGGCTGGCCGCCACTCGACCCCCTGCGATCCTACGAACACGTAGCTGCGCGCCGCGCACGCACCGGTCACGACCAGGTAGTCGTAGCCCAGGCGGCGCAGGGCGCTGCCCCAGGCGCCGCCCGAGTTGCCGTCGAACAGCGTGCCCGTGAGCGGCGAACGCGTGCTGACGCTGTAGCGTCCGGCCGCCGGCGCGCCCGTGCCGGTGAGCGGCCCAGGAGCGAAGACCAGCGGGTTGTCCGCGCTCAACGGGTCCACCGCGAAGACCCGTTCCCGGAGAAGGAGCCAGGCCCCGAGACCGCGGCCACCCAGCACCTCGTGGGCGACCGCCGCCGGCAACTCCTCTTGGCCGGCGGTCTGAGAGGAGAGGTCGAGACGCAAGCCGCGCAGCGGCGACAGGACTGACGGACGTGAAGTCACCGACTCAGTATAGCGCCGCTACGCGGCTTGCTCTTTTCCTGCCTACTTCTCGCCCTTGCGACGGTCGATCACACGCACCGCCTTGCCCTCGGAGCGCTGGATGGTCTTGGGCTCCTTCAGCCGCACCTTCACTTGGATGCCGAGCACGTTGTAGATGCGCGCCTGCACGCCCTTCTCGAACTGCTCCAGGCGGCCCATGGTCTCGGGGAAGATGTCCTCGCTCACCTCGATCCACACCTCGACCACGTCCAGGTGGCCGTGGCGGTCGACGACTATCTGGTAGTGCGGCTCCACGTCGGGGGTGCCCATGAGCACTTCCTCGATCTGGCTCGGGAAGACGTTGACGCCCCTAATGATGAGCATGTCGTCGGTGCGGCCCACCGGCTTGGTCATGCGCGCGAAGGTGCGCCCGCAGGCACAAGGTTCGTAAATGAGGCTGCACAGGTCGCGCGTGCGGTAGCGGATGAGCGGCTGCGCCCGCCGCGTGAGGGTAGTGAAGACGAGCTCGCCCACCGTGCCCTCGGGCACCGGCTTGAGCGTCTCGGGATCGACGATCTCGGCCAGGTAGTGATCCTCGTTCACGTGCATGCCGGCCTTGCACAGACACTCGAAGGCGACGCCGGGCCCGCCCATCTCGGAGAGGCCGTACATGTCGATGGCGGCGATGCCCAGGCCCTGCTCGATCTGACGGCGCATCTCGTTGGTCCACGGCTCGGCACCGTGGAAACCGACGCGCACCGGCAGGTCGTCGGGCTGCAGCCCCTTGTCGCGCGCCGCCTCCGCAAGGAAGAGAGCGTACGACGGCGTGCAGGCTAGCACCGTGGCATGGAAGTCGCACATGAGCTTTATCTGACGCTCGGTGACGCCGCCGGAGATGGGCAGCACCGTGCACCCGAGCAGCTCGGCGCCATAGTGCAGGCCCATGCCGCCCGTGAACAGACCGTAGCCGTAGGCGTTCTGCAGCAGGTCGCCGGCATGCACGCCACCGGCGGACAGCGTGCGCGCGATGAGACCCGACCACAGGTGGATGTCATCGCGCGTATAACCGACCACGGTGGGATTGCCGGTCGTGCCTGACGAGGCGTGGACGCGCACGACCTCCTCACGCGGCACGGCGAACATGTCGAACGGGTAATTGTCGCGCAGGTCGAGCTTGGTCGTGAACGGGAGGTCGCTCACGGCTCCCGGGCAGTCGATGTCGGCGGCCGCGACCCCAGCCTCGTCGAGCGTCCTCTTGTAGAACGGCACATTGTCGTGAGCGTGCCGCATCGTGGCCCGAAGACGCTGGGTCTGCAGATCGCGGAGCTCGGCGATGGAGAGGCACTCGGCCTTGGGTTCCCAGTACCAGCCGCCGAGACCGTCAGCGTCGCGCGGCACGGCCGCCGTGGCTTTGTCGCTCATAGAGCACGCACCTCATCGTCGGAAAGTAGCCTGACCTTGTCTTCGAGCATCTCCACGGCGCGATCGATGTCGCGCACGGCGAAACAGATGTTCTGGAACGAGATGCTGTAAAGGTAGTCGACCGAGATGTCCTGCGCGGCGAGCTCGTCGAGCACCCGCGCCAGGCCGCCCGGCTCGTCGGGGACGCTCACGCAGATGACGTGCGAAAGGTGCGTCGTGAAACCGGCGCCCTGAAGGAGCCCGCGAGCTCGCTCCGGGTCGGCGACGATGAGGCGCACGATGCCGTACTCGGCCGCCTCCGTGGTCGAGAACCCGCGGATGTTGATGCCGTTCCGGCCCAGCAACTCGGTGACCTCGGCCAGACGACCGCTGCGGTTCTCGAGAAAGACCGTGAGCTGCGTCACTTTCACTGCTTGACCTCCTCGTGAAGGTGCGCCTCGCGCCCGAGAGCGAAGGCACGCTGATTGACATCGAGGATCTTGGCCGGGATGGCGGCCGCGAGGCCTCGCTGCCAGGCCGGCTCGCCGAATGGCAGCTTGACGCTGGCGGCACCGAGCAGGGCGACGTTGGCGGCGCGCACCGTGCCCGCCTCACGAGCGACTGCTTCCGCGTCCACCAGGACGAGCGCGACCGAGCGCGCGGCGGCGGCGGCCTCGATGTCTTGCGGGTACTCCATCTCGCCGCGCAACACGCTGCCGGGAGCGATGACCGTGCGGGCGCACACCAGCGCTCCCTGTGGGGACAACAAGAGCAGCGCCCGCCTGCCCTCGAGCAGTTCGGTAGCGATGACGATGTCGGCGTGGCGAGCCAAGGGCGACCACACCGTCTTGCCGAAGCGGACCGTGGAGAGCACGCTGCCGCCGCGTTGGGCCATGCCCTTCACCTCGCTGGCCTTGACGTCGTAGCCTTGGGCCATGGCCGTCTGGGCGAGGATGTTGGTGGCCAGCAGCACACCCTGGCCGCCCACGCCGACGAGCGACACGGTGGTCGTGCCGTTCACGGCCCGCCTGCCGCATCGGCTTGTTCCACACTCAGCGCACCACGCTTGCACACGGCCGTACAGAGAGCGCAGCCCATGCACGCGGCGCCGACCTGCACCGCCGTCTCGCCGGGAGCCAGAGCTGGGCAGCCGATGTCCAAGCACAGGCCGCACAGGTTACAGCGCTCCTCGTCCACGGTCGGTCGCCGCTTGCCGGGGACCATCAAGGCGCACGGTGCGAGGGCGACGATCACGCCCAGGCCCCGAGCGTCGAGCTCGCGCTTCAGGGCGCTCTCGAAGGCGCCGGTGTCGAGAGCATCGACAGTCTCGCAGCGCACGCCGATCCCTTGGCACAAGCGCTCGATGTCGAGCGCCGGGCCCTCGCTGCCGTCGAGACGCAAGCCGGTGCCGGGGTGGCCTTGGTGGCCCGTCATCGCCGTGGTGCGGTTGTCGAGCACGATCACAAGCCCTTCGGCCTCGTTGTAGCGAGCATCGATGAGCGGCGTGACGCCGGAGTGGAAGAACGTCGAGTCGCCGAGCACCGCGGCGGCCGCTCGGCGACCCAGCACCTTGTTCATGCCGGCCATCATGCCGACGCTGGCGCCCATGCAGAGGCAGCTGTCCAACGCATCCAGCGGCGGCAGGGCGCCCAGCGTGTAGCAGCCGATGTCGCCCAGCGGAGTGACCTTGTGCTTGCGCAGCATGGCGAACACGGCGCGGTGTGGGCAGCCCGGACAGAGCACGGGTGGCCGCACAGGCAGCTCCGGCTCGGCAGGCGCCGGCGCGCTGACGCGCGGCTCGGGCGGCATGACCGGTCGGCGGCGGCGCGGCGGCCGGCGCTTGAGATACGGCTCGAGAGCCGCGAACACGATCTCTTGGTCCAGCTCGCCGTCGGCCGGGATGGCCTCCTTGCCGACCACCGGCACACCCAGCGCCCGCACTTGCTCTTCGATGAACGGGTCCAACTCCTCGACCACCGCCACGCGTGACACGCAACGATAGAGCTTGGCGACCTTCTCGACCGGCAACGGGTGCGACATGCCCAGCTTGAGGAACCAGGCCTTGGGAAAGGCCTCGCGCGCATACGTGTAGGCAGCACCTGACGAGATGATGCCGAAGTCGGCCGTGCCCGCCTCCAGCACGTTGAGCGACGTATGCTCGGCACGTTCGCGCAGCCTGGCAAGCCGCGCCAGCACCAGCCGATTCCTCTGGCGCGCGAACTGCGGCATCATGACGTGCTTCTCGATGGAACGCTCGTAGCTGCGCGGCTCGAACGCTACCGGCGCGCGTGGTACCACGCGGCTGCGCCCGTGCGAGATCCGCGTCGTCGAGCGCAGCAGCACCGGCACGTCGAACTCCTCCGCGAGAGCGCAGGCCTCGGCCACGTACTCGTAGGCCTCCTGGCTGTCGGCGGGCTCCAGCATCGGCACTTTGGCGAACTTGGCGAAGGTGCGGTTGTCCTGCTCGTTCTGCGAGGAGTGCATGCCGGGGTCGTCGGCCGAGACGATCACCAAAGCGGCGTTGACGCCGGTCAGCGAGACGGTCATGAACGGGTCGGCGGCCACATTGAGACCGACGTGCTTCATGGCGACCAAGGTGCGCGCGCCGGCCAGTGAGGCACCGATCGCCGTTTCCAGGGCGACCTTCTCGTTGATGCACCACTCGGCCTGCACGCGCCCGTCGCCGTCGGCCGCCGCGCTGAGTGCCTCGAGGATCTCTGTGGAGGGCGTGCCCGGGTAGCCGCAGGCAAAAGCGACCCCGGCGCGCAGGGCACCGCGGGCGAAGGCCTCGTTTCCGGAAAGGAACAGGGAGTCCACGGAGCACACAGTATAGCCGAATCTGCGCACATCGGCCGCGTCCGACAGCGCGGCGCCGCTGTCAGAGCGGTCGCCGTGCCCAGCCAGGCTCGCCGGCCGGCAGGAGACCGAGCCGCGAGCGCGAATACTCGAGCATGGTGCGCGAAGCGCAACGTCGTTGCGTCCTCCGGGAAACGCAGCGCGGGTGAGCAGAGCGCCTCGCAGCAGTCGCCCTCCGGAGCTCCTGCGAGGCCGCTTCCGGACCCTCTTTTTCGTCGCTCTGGCGGCACTCTGCGTGCTCACACAGCAGCGCGCGGCAGTGACACCTGCCCTGCTCGGGCTGGCCCTCGGGGTCTGTTCAGTCAAGCTGGCACAGCGACGCGGGCACTCGCTCGCCCACACCCTGGTCGTCCTCGACTGGCTCCTCCTTGGCGTGGTCGTGGCCCTGAGCGGCGGCGCCCACAGCTGGCTGTTGCTTGCCGTGCCGCCCTTGGTGGTGGGCCATCTCAGCGCGTCGCCGCGCGCTGACTGGCCGTTCCTGCTCGCGCCCGCGTTACTGCTCGTCATAGTCGTGGCGATTGCCGATCCGACGCTGGGTGGCGACAAGGCCACCGGCCTGGCGCGGCTCTTCGTGCTGGTCACAGCCGGCGGCATCATCGCCCACGAGCTTCACCGCCCCCGTCAGCGGCAGCGCGTGGTCACCGTCGACGGCACGACCGGCTTCTATACCGCCGAGCGCCTGCGTCCCCTGTTGGCGGGCGCCATGGGCGAGGCCACGGCTCAACACGACCCGCTGAGCGTCGTCTGCGTGCGCCTCGACCACTTTCGCGACAGCCAGGACTTTCTCGGCGCACAAGGCAGCGAGCTTCTCGTGCGGGGCGTCGCCCGCCGTCTCAAGCGCCGCCTGCGCGCCGACGACACCGCCTTTCGCGTGAGCGCCGACACGTTCATCCTCACATTGCCCGGCATGACCCTGCCGCAGGCACGCCAAGCGGCGGCCGAGCTCTGCCACGATGTGGCCGCCGAGCTTATCGAGCGGCAGCGTCAGACCCTGAGCGCCGGCGCGGCCTCGTTCCCCACGGTGCGCGGCCTCGACGCGCTGCTGCACGAGGCGTACGCCGGCACCCTGTCGACGCCCTCAGAGGTCGGCGCCGCGCCGCCGACCGCCCCGGTGGCCGCCGCCAACTGACCTCTTCCTCGGAAGGCCGGCGATCGCCACGGGGGTCCCCCACGGCGATCGCCACGCCGGACTTGCATTGTCCCGGCCCCGGACCCTAACATGGAGATGTGAAGGCCGACATCGCCCGTACACAGGTCGCTCAAGCTTGTCAGCGGCCGCGCGTGTGCGGGCGTCTCTGCATACCGGCCCAGCCGCCCGTCCCTCATGGGCGGCATCCTCATCCATCTTCCTGCCGAGCCGCGGGCTCGACCGATCGCCACGGAAAGAAGGTGCCGAGAATGGAAGACGCAGACGCGAAGCTTCATCAATTGGCGCGGAGCGAAAAGCAGTGCATCAAGTGCGAAGAACTCGCTGCCTGCAGGCTCCGCGCCGTGGCCGGCGCCGGGCACCCCCATGCGTCCGTCATGTTCGTCTCGCTCTGCCCGTCGTCCGAAGACGAGACAGAGGACCTCCCCGCCGGGAGCACCGTCATGCGCGAGCTCACCGAGTTCATCCCCTCGCTGGGCAACGGCTCCCGCGACAAGGCGTTCTGCACCACCCTGCTCAAGTGCGTGCCGCGCAGCGGCCGCGGCGTGCGCGACCCGAGGCCGGAGGAGCAGGAGAACTGCTTCGCCTTCCTCTCCAAGGAGATCTCCATCACGACACCGCACTACATCGTGGCGATCGGCGAGAAGACGACGCGCTTCCTTCTCAAGAAGCTCTTTCGTGACCTGCCCTACAGCCCCGACGACGCACTCGAACTGCGCGTCTTCGACAGCCCGGGCATGCGCGTTGTGCCGATCGCGACGCCAGCCGAGCTACGGGCGCGCGACGCCAAGACGCGCAAGACCTACACCGAGCGCCTGCACCAGCTCGCGGCGCTGATGGGTCTCTAGCAGACACGCCGCCGAGAGTCCGGCCTTCCGCGGCCCGCCCACGCCGACGCCCGCGCTCAGGGGATGACCACGCGCAGAGAACGGGGCACGATGCAGCAGTCGAGCGGCAGCTGCCCCGCCACCTCGCCGTCAGTCTGCACGAGCACCTCGCCCTCGCCCTCCACCACCGAGACATGTGCCGCCTCGGTGCGGAAGTACTCCACCTTAGGGTGACTGGTGTGCGAGTTCACCAGGGCCGCCAGCCAATACCACGCCGTGCTCAAAAAGGACTTGTCGGTGAGCACGCATACATCCAGAAGGCCGTCGCGCATGTCGGCCAGCGGTGTGATGCCGACGATGCCGCCGTAGTTGGACGCGTTGCCGAACACGGCGAAGTACCCCTCGACAGTCCTCTCCGAAGTCTCGATGCGCAGCAGCGGCTCTTCGCGGGTCAAGTACGTCGCCACACCTTGGACGATGAACGCCGCCTCGTGCAGCGTGCGCTTGAGCACGGGATTCATCGAGGCGATCACGGCCGCATCCATGCCGACCCCGGCCATGAGGGCGAAGTAGCGGTCACCCGCCTTGCCGAGGTCGATCCACGAGACGTCGCCCTCAGCTAGCAGGCGGCAGGCATCGGGCGGTTCGAGCGGGATGCCCAATTCCAAAGCGAGCACGTTGACCGTGCCCGTGGGAATGATGGCCAGGGGCACGTCGGTCTCGGCCACACCGTTGATCGCCTCGTTCACGGTGCCGTCGCCGCCGATGCAGCACACGAGGTCGAAGCCTTGCGTAACGGCCCGGCGCGCCAGGTACGTGGCGTGCCCGGGACCTTCGGTCGCGAACTCCTCCACGGTCATGCCGAAGCCGCGCAAGGACTCCACGATCAGCGGCACGTCTTTGCGGAAGTGGCCGCCGCCGGACGTCGGGTTGTAGACGGCGGCCACGCGACGCGTGTCGCCCCTTTTCACGGCAGCCTCACTTGAGCGCGGTCAGAGAGACGCAGGGTGCTCTCGTAGCCGGCGGCACGAGCACAGGCCACAGCCTGCGCAAAGCCGGCGCCGACGTCCGCCGGCCGATGGGCATCCGAGCCGAAGATGACGGGGATGCCCAGTCGACACGCGCGCTCCACTATGGCAGCGCTCGGATATGTCTCGCCCACCGCCGGCTGACGCAGCCCCGCCGTGTTGACCTCGATCGCCATCCCCACCGCCGCCGCGGCTGCCAGCGCCTCGTCCTCGTAGGCAGTCGGCGCGCAGGTTGGTCGGCGGCCGAACTTCTTGGGCAGGTCGAAGTGGCCGATAGCGGTGAACCGACCGGTCTCCACGGCCTGGCGGAGCGTACGGTAGTACGTCCCGTAGACCGCCTCGACGTCATGCCAGCGCTCGTCGTCGTGGTTGCGTCGCTCGTCGAAGCCGAACCCGTCCACGAAGTGCACCGACCCCAGAAGATAGTCGAACCGGTGACGACCGAGCAGCTCCGCGATCTCGCTCTCGGTGCCCGGCACGTAGTCCACCTCGAGCCCCAACAAGACACGGATCTGCGGATAGCGAGCCGCGGCGGCGCGCACGTCGGCGACATACTCGTCGAGCCTGGCCGCAGGGCCGATGCCATACCCTGAGTAGTCGTCGCCCGCCGGCACTAGATGGTCCGCGAAACCCATCTCGGGCAAGCCGAGTGCGATGGCTCGCTCCACACAGTCAGCCATCGCACCCTCGCCGTCAGAATGCAGCGTGTGCACGTGATAGTCGCCGATCATCGCCGTCCGCTCCTCATCATGCCGGTCGCAGCCGCCGCCAGCCGACGAACGGCCGCACGAGGGCGGCGCCCGCCAGAAAGCCGCCGACGTGAGCGAAGAACGCCACGTTGGTGGAAGCTCCCAGCGACAGTGTTCCCTCAAGGAACTGGAGACCGAACCACGCCAGGAGCACGACCCAGGCCGGCAGGTAGAACACCGGCCAGATGAGGATGAGAGGCACCACCGTCAGCACGTGAGCGCGCGGGTAGAGCACGATGTAGGCGCCCATGACGCCGGCGATGGCTCCGCTAGCGCCGATCAGGGGCGCCATGGACTGGGCGCCGACCAGGGCCTGTGTCCAGCCCGCGATGGACCCGCAGAGCAGGTAAAAGAGCAGGAACTTGAGGCGCCCCATCGCGTCCTCGATGTTGTTGCCGAAGATCCACAAGAACAGCATGTTGAAGATCAGATGCAGCCAGCCGCCGTGCAGGAACAGGGATGTGAGCACCGTCGCCCACACCGGCACGAGGTCATGCGGCGGCACATCGATCTGGTGCGTGAGCTCGTAGGGGATGGCGCCCGCCCTGAGAAAGAGCCCGTTCAGGGTGAGCCCGTGGCGCGGCAGCGAGAGCTCGAACAGAAACACCAGCGTGTTGACCACGATGATGATCGCGGTCACAACGGCGAAGCGGCGGGTCCGGACGTCGTCGTGCAGGGGGATCATGCACGTACCCTACACCGAGTGGCGCCTGCCGCGAGCGGACCGGCTGCGGTCGCTCAGGCGCTCACCCGGCAGGCACAGACTTTGAGCTCGGGGATCATGGCCACCGGGTCGCGGGCCGGGTTGGTCAGCCGGTTGGCCGGCGACTCCCAGAAGTGGAAGGGTACGAAGACGACTCCTTCGCGCACCCGGCCGGTGACGTATGCCGGCACCTCGATGCGACCGCGACGCGTCTCCACGACGATCGTGGCGCCGTCGACGACGCCGAGCCGCCGGGCATCCGCCGGGTTCACCTCAGCGAAGCCGGTCGGCACCAACTCGTTGAGGCCGTCCGAACGCCGCGTCATGGTCCCCGTGTGATAGTGCTCCAGCAGCCGTCCCGTAGTCAGCGTGAGCGGGAACGCCGCGTCCGCCTCTTCGTCCGGGGGCTGGTAGACGACCGGGAAGAAGCGACCTTTGCCGCGCGTGAACTGGTCCACGTGCAGGATCGGCGTGCCGGGGTGATCGGCGCTCGGGCAGGGCCAACACAGGCCGCCCTCCGCCAGTCTTGCGGCGCTGATGCCGCCATACGAAGGCGTCAGGGCGGCGATCTCGGCCATGACGGCCGCGGGGTCATCGTAGCTCCAAGCGGCTCCCAAGCGGTTGGCAAGGTCCACAATGATCTCCCCGTCCGGACGGGCGTCACCCGGCGACGGCACGGCCCGGTGCAGCAGTTGCACCTTGCGCTCCGTGTTGGTGAAGGTGCCCTCCTTCTCGGCAAAGCTGGCCGCCGGCAGGACCACGTCCGCGAGCGCGGCCGTCTCACTGAGGAAGATGTCCTGCACGACCAGGAAGTCGAGCCCGCGCAAGGCTGCGGCGACATGGTCGATGTCCGGGTCCGAGAGCATGGGGTTCTCGCCCATGATGTAGAGCCCCTTGAGGGCGCCGTCGGCCATGGCGTCAAAGGCCTCGGTCACCGTGAGGCCCACCTCCGACCCGAGGCTCACACCCCAGGCCTGCTCGAACTTACGCCGAGCCGCCTTGTCGGTGACGGACTGATAGCCCGTGTACACGTTGGGCAACGCACCGACGTCACAGGCGCCCTGCACGTTGTTCTGGCCACGCAGCGGGTTGACGCCGGCGCCGGGCTTGCCGACGTTGCCCGTGAGCAGGGCGAGGTTGGACACGGCGAGCACATGCTCCGTGCCGTGCGAATGCTGTGTGATGCCCATGGAGTAGACGATGGCGGCGCGCTCGGCGGAGCCGAAGGCGCGCGCCGCCGCGCGCAGCAGATCGGCCGGCACGCCGGAGATCTCCTCCACCAGCTCCGGCGTGTACGCGGCCAGAACATCCAGAAGAGCTGCGACGCCTTCGGTGCGCTCGGCGATGAAGGCCTCGTCGGCCAGGCCCTCGTCGAGGATCACGTGCATGAGCCCGTTGAGGACGGCGACGTTCGTGCCGGGACGAAGCTGCAGGTGATAGTCGGCGCGGGCCGCCATGTCGATGCGGCGCGGGTCGGCGACGACGAGCGTGGCTCCGCGGCGCAGCGCCTGCTTAAGGTGCAGGGCGGCGATCGGATGCGCTTCGCTCGTGTTGGAGCCGATGATGAGGAACGCCTGCGCCGTCTCGAGGTCGGCGAACGAGTTGGTCATGGCGCCGCTGCCCAGCGACTGCGCCAGGCCGGTGACCGTGGACGCATGACAGAGACGGGCGCAGTGGTCGACGTTGTGCGTGCCGATGACGGCCCGCATGAACTTCTGGAACAGGTAGTTCTCCTCGTTGGTGCAGCGCGCCGAGGCGAAGCCGGCCAGCGCGTCGGCACCACTCTGCGCCTTGATGGCGCCGAAGCGTTCGGCCACCAGGTCGAGGGCCTCGTCCCACGAGGCCGGGACCAGCTCGCCGTCGCGGCGCACCAGAGGCTGGGTCAGGCGCTCCGGGTGGCCGATGAACTGGTACCCGTAGCGCCCCTTCACGCACAGGTTGCCGCCGTTGGGGCCTTTGCCGAGCGGCGCCGTGACCTGCACCACACGGTCGCCGCTCACGTGGAGCTGGACGTTGCAGCCGCAGCCGCAGAACGGACAGACCGAATCGACAACCTCGGCCTCCCAGGTGCGGCCCGTGAAGCGGGCCAGCTTGTCCTGCAGCGCGCCGGTCGGGCAGGCGGAGACGCAGTTGCCGCACAGCTCGCAGGCCGTGTTCACCATCGAGCGGCCGAACGAGGTCGAGATGAGTGAGCCGAAGCCACGCTCAGCGAAGTCGAGCACGTGGCACATCTGGACCTGCTGACAGATGCCCACGCAGCGGCCGCAGAGGATGCACTTGGTCGGGTCGTAGGCGATGAACGGCGTGTCGTCGCGTTCTGGGTAGGCGCGCATCTCTCCCACGTAGCCGGTCACCGACACGCCGTAGCGGTAGGCGAGCTCCTGAAGACGGCAGGCGCCCGACTTGTCACAGGTCAGGCAATCGGGCCGGTGGTCGGAGAGCAGCAGGTCGAGGAGCGTGCGCCGCAGGTCCGTCAGCTCGTCGCTCTCGGTGCACACGACCATGCCGTCCACCGCAGCGGTCGTGCAAGCGACCACCGGATCCCTGGTCCCCTCGACCTCCACCAAACAGAGACGGCAGGCAGCGAACGGCTCCAACCGGTCGTCCTGGCACAGAGATGGGATGTCGACGCCGGTCGAGCGTGCGGCTACTAGGACCGTGGCGCCGGGTTGGACGGCGACCTCGCGCCCGTTGATGGTGAGGTTCAAGGGGGCTCCTCTGACCGCTAGCTGGCATGCACCATGGCTAGTGTACCGCCACAACGGCCCGCCCGCGAAGCGCGACGACGCGTCGCGGGACATCTGCGCTCCGACGGCCACGTGGGCAGGACTCTCACGTCCGCTGGACGAAATCGATGGTACACTTATCATGTTCAGGAGGTTCTCATGGCCGAGAAGGCCGACGGCGACCAAGCCAAGACGGTCATCGTGCCCCGGGGTCTGGAGGGGTTCTTCCGCGAGCGTCTCGAGCGGCGCTACGAGGGGCACGAGAACGTCAGGGTGATCATCGACCGCCGCCACCGGGAGCGCCGCCAGCCGGACGGCACAGCCCCGGGGACGGGGACAGCGGACGAACGCCGCCGGGCCGACCGCCGCGACCGGCACGCGAGCTGGTCGCTGCCCGACATGCCCTTCGCGAGCCACTAGCCGACACCGGCCGCCTCCGCGCGGCGGCTATACCCAGCCGTTCTCCCTACTCACGATCACCGCCTGCGCTCGGTCGACCACCTTCAGCTTCTGATAGACGTTGTGCAGGTGGTTGCGCACGGTGCTCTGCGAGAGATCCAGGGCGCGGGCCACCTGCTTGTACGTCTTGCCGCCGGACAGCAAGCGTACGATCTCGCGTTCCCGCCCAGTCAACGGGCTGGGCACCTCCCCCTTGGACGGACCCGGCTCGTCGAGATGGACCTTGACACGGGCCACGAGCTCCTTGATGTGAAAGGGCTTGGTGATGTAGTCCACGGCGCCCTGTCTGAAGCCCGTGAGCTTGTCGTCGATCTCGCGGCGAGCGGTCAGGAAGATGATCGGGCACAGGAGAGCGGCGGGCTTGGCGCGCAAGCGCTCGTACACGGCGAAGCCGTCCTCCTTGGGCATCATGATGTCGAGCAGCACCAGGTCGGGCAACGTGAGAGAGCCCTTGCGCACCGCCTCGTCGCCGTCGGCAGCCGTCTCGACCTGATAGCCGCTGACGCTCAGCGCTTCCTTCACCAGTCGCCGGATGTCCGGCTCGTCGTCAACCACGAGAATACGATGCACGCTCACGTCGCTCCGTGTCGTCGGCGGGCTCAGCCGCCAAGCTTCGGATACTCGGCCCCGGCCCGCCTTTCTGCATGGGGCCTCACGCTGCGAGCGCTTTGACCCTGCGCAGCCGGTATCGGCAGGTGGCAGCGTGAGCCTTAGGGGGCTCCCTGGCGGTACACCCTGTGTGGGCGCCACCCGCAGCGGCTAGCGCATCAGGGTATCGCCGAAGCTGAGCAGCAGCAGCACCGTGCCGACGGCCACGGCGACGGCCAGCAGGATGTCCACATAGTGACGGTATCTCAGAGCGTCGACGACAAGCTCTACCATGGCGAAGCCGCACACGAGCAACCCCAGGATGCCGGCCACGAGAATGACGATGTTCATGGCGACTATGTTACGTCACGGTGCCGGGCGCTGGTTAGCCGCACCGCGCCGCCGCGGACGACGCCCGGTCTCCAAGCCGACCCGCAGGGCAGCGAGATTGGCCTGGAGAAGGCGCTCCGGCAGACGGCGGTGAAGGCTCTCGGTCAGTGCCTCGACCGGCACCGGGGTGGCCATCGTCTCCAGGATTCCCAAGGCGACGATATTGGCGGCCAAGGGCGTGCCTGCCGCTTGTTGGGCGAGGCTGGTCAACGGCACCCCGACGAGGCGCACACCCTGCACGGGCTTCGCCACGACGAGCTGCTCGTCGTACAGCACCAGGCCGCCGTCACGCGTGACCGCGGCGAACGTGTCGAACGCCTCCTGCGAAAGACAGACGGTGATGTCGGGTGAGACGAGTTCGGGGAAGTCGATCTCCTCGTCGGAGAGGATCACCTCCGCGCACGAGGCGCCGCCGCGCGCCTCCGGACCATAGGTCTGCGTCTGCACCACCTCCCTGCCGGTCGCCACAGCAGCCTCGGCGAGGATCGTCGACGCCAGCACGAGCCCCTGACCGCCGCTGCCCGAGAGGCGGATCTCGAGGCGCGACACCGGGGCGCCGCTAGCGGGACTGGGCACGGCGCTGGACCTCCGCGTAGGCGTCGAGATACTCGGTACGCTCGACATGGTGCAGAACGCCGACGGGGTACGTGTCGCCATGGGCCGCCGTGCCGGCCTCGTAGCGCTCGGCCGGCACGGCGCGGCGCTTCTGGGCGAGCAGCATCTCGGCCGGGGCGGGCGTCTCGTTGAAACGGCCGTAGAACGTGGGGCAGGCGGACTCGACCTCGACCAGTGAGAAACCCTTGTGGCTAACGCCGGCGGCGATGAGTCCCACCAGCTTCATATAGGAGTAGGCAGTGCCGCGGGCGACGAACGTGGCCCCCGCGGCACGCGACAGCTCGCAGATGTCGAACGCTTGCTCGGTGTGACCGTAAGGGCTCGTCTTGGAGAAGTCGCCTTCGTGCGTGGTCGGGCCAGCCTGCCCGCCGGTCATGCCGTAGATGCTGTTGTTGAGCACCAGCGCGGTGAGGTCCACGTTGCGCCGCGCGGTATGGATGAGATGGTTACCGCCGATGGCCGCGCAGTCGCCGTCGCCCATGATCACGATCACCTGAAGCGACGGGTCGGCTACCTTGGCGCCGGTCGCCACCACGAGGGCTCTACCGTGCGTGCAGTGCACGGTCGAGTAGTCGAGGTATGTGCTGATGCGGCCGGCACAGCCGATGCCGGCCACGACGGCCACTTTGTCACCATCCGCCTCGACCGAGAGCAGCGCATCGACGAGCGCCCGCATGACGATGCCGTTGGTGCAGCCGGCGCACCACATCGTCTTGGTGGTGCGCAGATAGCGCAGGATCTCCGCGGTCGAGTGACCTAGCACCCGAGGCGGGGCACAGTCCCGCGGCGGGCGCTCGAGCGACTGTTCGTCAATCAAAGCGGTGATAGGGGAACTCCTTCTTCACGAGTCGCTGGATCTCGTCCGGCGTGATGAGCTTGCCGTCCACGCGTCCGTGATCGACGACCTTGGCCCGTCCGCGGACGGCGGCCTGGACCTCCCAGGACATCTGCTTGAGGTTCATCTCGGGCACGATCACCGTGTGCACTTGCTCGGCCATCCTCTCCACGTCACGCGTTGGGAAGGGCCACAGGGTGATGGGCCGCACCATGCCCACGCGCAGGCCCTCGGCGCGGGCCCAGCGGACGACGGCCCGCGCCGACCGCGCCACCGAGCCGTAGGCGAAGATCGCCACCTCGGCGTCTTCCATCTCGAAGTCCTCGACGCGGGTGATGGCCTCGCGGTGGTGGTAGATCTTCTCGCGCAGCACCTCACCGAGGTTCTGGGCAACGGCGGGGTCGGCAGTCTCGGGACTACCGCTCCTGAGGCTGTAGACCAAGCCGGTGACGTGCACGCGGTACTGCGACCCCAGGGCCGGCAGGGGCGGGATGTGGTCGACGCTGGGCGCCAACGGCGGCTCGCCTCCGGGGTCGCCGGTCGCCGGCGCTCGTTCGACCACCACGATCTCGTCCGCGTCGGGCAAGACCACCGCCTCGCGCATGTGGCCTACCAGGGCGTCCGACAGAATGATCACCGGCGTGCGATAGCGCTCCGATAGGTTGAACGCCTCGACCGTCAACGTGAAGCACTCAAGCACCGAACTCGGCACGAGAGCGATGATCGAGTGCTCACCGTGCGTGCCCCAGCGTGCCTGCATCACGTCACCCTGTGCTGGCTCCGTAGGCAGACCGGTGGAAGGCCCGCCGCGCATGACGTCGATGATCACGCACGGCACCTGGGCCATGCTGGCGAAGCCGATCATCTCCTGCATGAGCGAGAAGCCGGGGCCCGACGTGGCGGTGAGTGCCTTGACGCCGGCCAGCGAAGCGCCGACCACGGCCCCGATGGAGGCGATCTCGTCCTCCATCTGGATGAAGTGGCCGCCTACCTGCGGCAGCCGCAGGGCCAGTGTCTCGGCGATCTCCGTAGACGGCGTGATGGGGTAGCCGGCGTAGAAGCGAGCACCGGCGGCGATGGCGCCTTCGGCGCACGCTTCGTTGCCCTGGACAAGGCGCCGTGGCTGCGCCATCAGGCTTCGTCCTCGCAGTAGCAGTCGGCGGACGACACGGCCTGGCGTGGATGTCCACTCGACGCGGGCGCCAGCCGCTTCGCGGCGCGCGGCGGCTTGC
>Ga0209777_10004206_pt1 | contig 17175 bp, 16 predicted proteins | sample FrelakmetHBP12HB_FD_187147 | JGI IMG/M metagenome (GOLD analysis project Ga0209777, IMG submission 187147) | Freshwater lake sediment microbial communities from the University of Notre Dame, USA, for methane emissions studies -HBP12 HB (SPAdes)... | ecosystem: Environmental > Aquatic >...
CCTCGGGGCTCTGCCGGAAGATGGAAGCGTAGAAGACACATGCGGCCAGATAGGTGCCGGCCAGGCTGGGGTGTACCCCATCGTCCTGCCACAGGTCTATGTCAGGGTGATCGTGATGGACCATGTATTGCACCGGTGTTGTAGGCCACCGGGGGCCGATATCGAATCCGAGCCGTAGGACTGCCCAACTGACCACCAAACATCGACGGGATCCCGTGCGTCGGCGGCCGCTCGTCGCCGACGATCCCGGCCTATGCGGCCATCCCAGCGGCTGCGTCAGGGAAGATTCTCGGCGGTACCTCTCGCCCGAGTCCGTTGGCCAGGACCACCAGGGCTCGCCGTTCAACTCGAACCGCGACTGCGGCGGCATCTCCAACCACGAGTCGGGGCGCAAGTCGGACTCAATAGCCCGCCTTCGAGGGCACCTGGCGACAGGGACCGGACAGGGACCGGACGCCGAAACCGCGAACCAACCAGGCTCGCGCACCGCCTCGCAGACCGATGCTCTGGCGGTGGAGGCGCATCCACGCCGGACCCGTCCCATGACTCTTGTACTGGCGCCGAACGGCATCGAACTCCCTAGACTTCCTGACTGTCTCCACCCGCCCCAGGGATGATCGCTTGGATCAGAAGCCGGTCTTGGGCACGCTCATCTGCGCCGTGATCGTGAACATGGCGATCATTGTGCTCGCGGCGACGGCCGTCCGGCAGCGGGGCCGGGCCCATTGTGATCGTGCGCTCATGTTCGGCGACATCCTCGCCGCGATGCTTGCACCCTCATCTAAATACCCCTCGACATACCCCTCGACGATCGGCTCGCCTCGACCCTCGTCGGGGCTGCGGCTCAAACGGCTGTTGCTCGGGGCGTCCTCGAGCCGACCTCTCCGACCACGTTCCCCACGGTGGCTGCCATGAACGACCGCGCCCTTTCCGAATCCCGACTCGTCCTTGGGCCCTCCGAACGCTGGTCACCCCCGCTGCACAACGTCCCAGAGGCCCAGGCAACCATACATGTCCTCGTACCCCGCGACGACGGACCCGAGCCGGAGGACGACGCTGTCGACGAGCCGCTCCTCGATCCGGCGACCGGCTTTGCCACCGGTCGGGCGTGGGACGAGGTCTTCCGCCACGAGGATCGCCGCTTCGCCCGCTACGGCCGCCCGGTCACGGTTGTCGTCGCGGAGCTCGAGGACCTCGACGTCCTCGCCGCCGTGCTCGGCCAGGGCACCGCGGATCTGCTCATCCCGCCCGTCGCGGCAGCGATCCGGCAGGGCGTCCGCTCGGCCGATTTCCTCGCGCGAATCGGGCACACTCGCTTCGTCGCGTTGCTGTCCGAAACGGACGAAGTGGCCGCGATCAACTGCGTCGAACGAGTGCGCTCGGCCTGCGACGCGTGGCTCGAGGCCAGCGGGGTCGCCGTCCACGTGGCAATGGGCTGGGCGCAGCCGGTCGCCGGCGGATGCCTTGCCGACGCCATGCGCCTCGCCGAGGACCGGATGCATGCCGACGGTCGTGGCCAATTCCTCCGCGCCGCACCCACGACCGCGCTGCGCCTCATCGACGACGAGGACCAGCTCGCCTAGTGTGGTAACGGTGGATCGGGCACCTTGGGCGCCTCCCGCCGACTCTTGGCGACCCAGTCTTCGGGGCTCATGCCCGACGACGAATTCGACGGCGGGCGGCTTGCTTCCCTACCGGTTTCGCGGCGAGGTCATGTAGATCTACGTGGCCGCCACGGTCGCGATTTCCCGAGACTTCGAGCGCCGTCGCCCCGGCAAACGAGCGTTACCGAACCTCGTCTACAAAGCCGAGCCTCAGCGCCTCCTCGGAGTCCATCCACCAGTCCTTGCGGCCCCAGCTGTCCTTGAAGGTCTCGAGGTCGATCTTGCCGGCGGCACGCTCGACAAAGATGTCCGCCACGCGAGCGCACATCTTCTCGAGCATCTTGACCGTGTCCTCCATCTCGCCGACCTTGCCGGACGAGTCGGCCGAAACCTCATGCACGAGCAGCCAGGACTCTCGCCCGATGACCCGCCAGGTCGCCGCCTGGAGGAGGATCGCCGCCATCGACGCCGCGTAGCCGAGCGTGTGGATGGTGATGTAGTGGCCCTTCCGCCGCATCTCCCCGATGTAGTCGAACAGGGCCATGCCCTGTAGGGCATCCCCGCCCGGCGAGGTGATGATGATTTCCACGCCGCAGGTCGGGTCCTCGAGGTCCCACTGGTGGAGCTTGTCCATGAGGACCCGGCACGATACGTGGTTGACGGAGTCCGTGAGGTACCACGTGTGGTGCGCCTCGAAACTGGCGCGCGCCTGGGCGGCCTCGCGCTCCGCCCTCTCGACGCTCGTCGCGTACAGGCGCTCCTTCAGGCGCTCGACGGCGGCCTCGGCACGGAGCTTCTCTTCCTCGGCCCGGAGCTTCTCTTCCTCGGCCCGGAGCTTCTCCTCCTCGACCGGGAGCAGAGACCTAACCACGCTGGTCTCCTTCCCGCGCGGTCTCAAAGTGCGCGTGCTTCACCATGAGAGTCGCGCCGTCCGCGAGCCAGTCGCGGAGGTAGTTGGCCCACACCTGGTCCATCCACTGGGAACGGAACTCCCACTCGACCGTGCCCGTCTCGATGATCACGACGGCGCGTTGCGAGCCGAGAGGCGGTGGCTCCTTCTCATCCACCGGCCTACTCTAGCACCCTCCACCTCGCGTTTCCGGAGCAGGTCGGGCATCGACATCGTCTTCCCTCGTTCCGGCGCGGTTTCCCACATCGCATAGGCAATGGGCCCCGGCGCGGACCGCGCAACGGGCCGACCGCTGTACACCACGCTGCGGGACGTGATCCGCACGAGAGACCTCACTGCCATATGCTCACCCTCCTCGCACCGGGTCGGCGTCCGTGCCCTCAGGCTGTCCAGACGTCCTCCCCAATAGGAGCTGGCATGCCGAAAGTAGCTATCACCCACAACGTCCCCGACGTCGAGCACTGGCTGACGTTCAAGGCAGAGCGCGTCTCCCTCCTGTCGCCGTTCGCCACCGGGGTCACGGACCACGTTTCGCTCGATGGCAGCAAGACCGTCGCCGTGACCATGGAAGTGCGGGACCTGGCGGCCCTGCAGGCGGCCCTGGCCTCGCCGTCGCCCGAGCTGGCTGCCGGCATGGAGCGCCACGGCGTCCTCCCCCCGCTGGCGGTCTACGTCGAGAAATAGTCCGACGGCCCTGCGCGAATTGAGATGAAGACGATGCTTGCCGACGCGATGGTAGTGCCGACGGTAGCGGTGACCGAGCTTGACCGTGCGAAGCGGTTCTACGCGGAGCAGCTTGGCCTGCCGGTGCTGGAGGAGCAGCCGTTCAGCTTCCGCTTGGCCGCCGGCAAGGGCACGCAGATCGGGGTCCGGCGCGGGCAGCCGAACGTCGGTCAGACGGTGGCGCACTTCGAGGTTGACGACATCGAGGCCGTCATCCGCGAGCTCACCTCCCGCGGGGTTGCCTTCGAGGAATACGAAACCCCCAAGACGATCAACTTCATCGCCCAGGTCGGACCGGCGCGCGGTGCCTGGTTCAAGGACCCCGACGGCAACGTGCTGGGCCTGCGCGAGGGGCCGGTTCCCGCCGCCGGGTAGGGCTGCCCACTCGTCTACGTGGGTGGCCGGCGACCGTCACGGCCGGCGAGCGGCTCAGCCGCGAGGCCTCAGCCCTGTTCGGGTGTGGACGGAGCCTGGTCCTGGGCCCTGACCCGGTCGATATAGGCCTGCGACTTCTGGACGCCGGTCGAAAGGGCCTCCACCGTCTTGGCCATGTTGTCGAGTGCCTTGAGCTTGAACGCGTCGATCTCGTCCATCGTGGCGAAGATGTTGTCGAACGCCGTCTGCAGCCTGGCGAGGTCGACGGTCGACGAAGCGGCCTGGTCGTTGATCGCGCCGGATTGCTGGCGGAGGAGAACCGAAGTGCCCTCGATAAGGTTCGAGGTCGTCGTGTTCAGAGCCGTGATCTGATCCAGGACGAGCTTCTGATCGGCCAGAGCCTGCGCAACGATGACTGCCGTCCGGAGCGCCGAAACGGTCGTGGTCGTCGCTCGATCGACCCCCTTGATGAGCTCGAGGTTGTTCCTTCGGATGACGTCGAGGGCCAAGTAGCCCTGGACGCTCACGGCCAGCTGGGTGAGGAGATCCTGGACCTTCTGGCGGACGGAGAAGAGCATGTCCTCTTTGAGGACCTTCGCGCGGTCGGGATCGGTCGCCTCGACCGCGGCGATTCTCCCGCTGAGAGCTGCGTCCAGCTTCTGCCCCAGGTATATGTACTGGCGCAGGCGGTCCATGACGGCCCAGAGGTTCGCCTTCGCCGCCTCGATGTCGGCGTTGTCCTTCTGGAGCTCCGCCTGCCCGTGGTAGAGCGCGGCGATGATCGCGTTGATGTGGCTCTGGCTTGACTGGTACTTGCCGAAGTAGTTGCGGAGCCTGTCGCCGAAGGGCAGGATGCCGAGCAACTTGTGAGGCGAGAGAAGGTCGCCCTGGCGGGCGGGGTCGAGATCCTCGACCTGACGGCGGAGCTGCTGGAGCGAGTTGGATACCGCGGAAGCCTCCGACAGGCCGCCGTGCTTCATCGCCGCTATCGGCCTGTCCAGGAGGCGCGAAGAGACCGATGCGGCGGCCTTGATGTCGTCGTCCCCGAGCTTCTCGATGTCGGTGACTCGGGCCGTAAACGCCGGATCTTGGGGGTCGAGCTTCGTTATCTGCTCGATGTAGGAGGTCGCCCTGACGTCGAGCCTGGCGGCCGTCGCCGGATCGAGCCTCACCGCCGCAGCCGCCTGCTCCGCTGGAACAACGGCCACCGCCGCGGGCGGCGTGAGGGTCAGCGTGCCCGGCCCGGCGGCCTGAACGGCCGTGTTCGAGGCGTCCGCCAGGGCGGATCCCGGCTGCGCAGGAGCGGATGTGTCGTCGATGCTGAGTGAGTCGCTCACCTGGCGCTCCTGTCCTTTTGGCCGCGTCGGCGGCGTTTCGGCGACCGGCAATTGGGCGTCGCAGTCCCGTGGAACTGCTCCGGCCGGACGGTCATGTCTGCGAGGGCCTCATCGGCACGAAGGTCGATCACGTTCGATGAAGGTGTCCCACACCGTCAGCTTATGCTCAGCCCGACGGATCCGCCACCCTCGGACCGGTCTTCTGTCCCGTTGGATGGGGCGTTTTACCAGATCTGGCGTCGGCCGCTACACTACAACCCATCGTGGACAGGAACTTCTTCTTCAGCAGCCTCCTCCTTACCTGAGGCGAGCCCCGTTTGGGTGCTCGCCGATTGCCTCCTGCGCCTGCGCAGGAGGTTTTTGTTTCCCCGCCAAACCCCGCGCAGCCCGCAGCGACTACAAGCGACAACGACACAGACGAAGAAGGACAAGAGAGATGCCTCCCGCGCCCGCCCGCCCGAAGAAGATGCCGGTCGAGAAGTACGTACCCTTCAGCCCGCTGCCGCTCCGCCTTGCCGACCGCGAGTGGCCCAACCGCCAGATCGATCACGCCCCGGTCTGGTGCTCGGTCGACCTGCGCGACGGCAACCAGGCCCTCATCGACCCGATGGACCCCGGCCGCAAGCTGCAGATGTTCAAGGCCCTCGTCGGCATGGGCTTCAAGGAGATCGAGGTCGGGTTCCCGTCGGCGTCGCAGCCGGACTACGACTTCATCCGCCAGCTGATCGACGAAGACCTGATCCCCGAAGACGTCACCATCCAGGTCCTTACCCAATGCCGGCGCGACTTGATCGAGCGCACCTACGAGTGCCTCCGAGGCGCGCGGCGGGCGATCGTCCACTTCTACAACTCGACCTCGGTTCTGCAGCGCCGCGTGGTCTTCCGCCTCGACAAGGAGGGCGTAGTCGGCATAGCCGTCGAGGCCGCGAAGATCTGCCTGGAGCAGGAGGCGCGGATCCCCGGTACCGAGATCCGCTACGAGTACTCGCCGGAGAGCTTCACGGGCACCGAGCTCGACTATGCGGTCGAGGTGTGCGCGGCGGTCATGGACGTCATCCGGCCCACGCCGAAGCGGCCGATCATCCTGAACCTGCCTGCTACCGTTGAGCTGTACACGCCGAACGTCTACGGCGACGCTATCGAGTGGTTCCACCGCAACGTCCCGCGCCGCGACTCGGTGATCCTGTCGCTGCATCCGCACAACGACCGCGGCACGGCTGTGGCTGCCGCGGAGTTCGGCCTGATGGCCGGTGCGGATCGAATCGAGGGCACGCTCTTCGGCAACGGCGAGCGGACCGGCAACGTGGACGTCGTCAACCTGGCCATGAACATGTTCAGCCAGGGCGTCGACCCGGGCCTCGATATCAGCGATATCGATGCCCTGCGGCGCGTTGCCGAGCACTGCAACCGGCTGCCGGTCGGGCCGCGGCATCCCTACGTGGGAGACCTGGTCTACACCTCGTTCTCCGGCTCCCACCAGGACGCTATCAAGAAGGGCATGGAGGCCCTCCCGCCTGCGTACGAGGCATGGGAAGTGCCGTACCTGCCGATCGACCCGAAGCACGTCGGCCGCAGCTACGAGGCCGTGATTCGGGTCAACAGCCAGTCCGGCAAGGGCGGCGTCGCCTACATCATGAAGACCGAGCACGGCATGGACCTGCCGCGCCGGCTCCAGATCGAGTTCTCGCGCTTCATCAAGGTGATCACCGAGGGCAGCGGTACCGAGATCACCGCTGACGAGATGTACGACGCCTTCGCGGACGAGTACCTGCCGGCGGAGCCGCGGACGCAACTCGTCGGGTACAACACGACATCGGACGACGGCACCATCATCGTGCAGGCCCGGCTGGCCTCTGGGGGTGCGATTGCCACCATCTCCGGTCAGGGCAACGGCCCCATCTCGGCCTTTGTCCACGCTCTGCGCCGCGACCTTGGGATCGATGTCGACGTCCTCGATTACGCCGAGCATGCCCTCGGTGCCGGCGAGGAGGCCACGGCCGTCGCCTACGTCGAGGCCCGCTCGCACGGCGAAGTTCGGTGGGGTGTGGGCATCGACCCGAACATCACGACGGCCTCGATGAAGGCGGTCCTGAGCGCGCTTGGGCGTTTGGGCGTCGATGTGGTGGCCTCGACGGAGCTCCAGGCTGCGGCGACCGATTCCTGAGTGGCGGCCCGCCGGCAGGCCCGGGGACGCCGGCAGGCCTGCGGCCCCGTCGTCCGGGTGGGCTGCCCCTCGGTTATGGTTCGGCTCGTGAGCCTCATCGGCCGTGTCCGTTTCCCTGCCGTGTCGCTGCGTACGCCGGCGATGGCTCGTTGGCTGCGCGTCGTTGGCCCGGCCTGGGTCGTGATGCTGGCGGACGTGGATGCGCCAAGCGTCATCACTGCCGGCAAGGGCGGCACCGAGTCGGGATACGCCCTGCTGGTGCCCTGTTTCGCGATCGTGCCGCTGCTATTCCTCGTGCAGGAGATGACGGCGCGCCTGGCTTTGGCCACGGGCAAGGGCCACGTCGAGCTGGTTCGGTCTCGCTACGGCCGGGGCCCGGCGGCGGTGTCGGTCCTAGGCATGGCCGTCATCAACTTCGTGGCGTACGTGGCGGAGTTCGCCGGGATAGCGCTGGGAGCGGGCATCGTCGGCATTCCGGCGCCGGTGGCGATCGTGGGCGCGCTGGCGGTCCACGCCGCGATGGTCCTGACGGGCAGCTACAGCTGGTTCGAGCGATTCGCCCTGGCGCTCTCACTGGCGCTCTTCAGTTTCGTCTTCCTCGCGATCGTTGGTCGGCCCGACCTGGGCCACCTCGTCTCGGACCTGAGCCCGCTTCCGAGCGACGCGCCTCACGACTACTTCGCCCTGGTGGTGGCCATCGTCGGCGCGTCGATCATGCCCTGGATGCTCTTCTACCAGCAGTCCGCGAGCGTGGACAAGCAGCTGACCAGGGAGGATCTCCACGGATCCAGGGTCGAGACCCTCCTCGGTGCCGTCGCAAGCCAGGCTCTCATGGCAGCGATCGTCATCGCAGCGGCCGCCGCGATGAAATCGACGGCGCCGGTCGCGGCTTCTGCCACGGGGCTGGCCGATCTGCCTGAGGGGCTGGCCCGATTGGCCGGGGGAGGCGCAGGCTGGCTCATCGCGATCGGCTTGATCGGCTCCGGTTTGCTCGCCCTGGTGGTGGTTTCGTTGTCGGCGGCGTGGGGTGTGAGCGAGCTTATGGGCTGGCCGCGCAGCCTGAACCTCAGGCCGGGCCAGGCGCGCCGCTTCTACGGCGTCTACCTGTTGGAGGTCATTCCGGCGGCCGCCGTGGCGCTGCTGTCGGGCGATCTCGTCCGGGTGTGTGTCGGAGCGATGGTCTTCAACGTGGTGGTCTTGGCGCTGCCGCTCAGCTTCCTGGTCCGGCTGTCGAGCGATCGCGACCTGCTCGGCGATCTGGCCAATTCGCGATCGCGGGCGGCGCTGCTGTGGGGCGTCACGTTGGCGCTGCTCGCTTCGGGCGTCTTTGGGATGGTCCAGTACGTGACATAGCTGTCGCAGGTTCTGCCCGCCCGGTGCTGCCGGACCCGCCCGGCGCTCTTGCGCTACCCGGGCTTGCGCCTCCGGCCCGGCCGGGTGAAACTATCGCTTGCTCGACGACCGCTGGACCAGAGGCGGAACCGGCTCGTCAGCCCAAAGTTCGCTGCCGGGGTTGACCCCTACGGCGCGACTGCGGAAGGGCCGGAAACACCATGAATCGCACACGTGTGGTGATCATGGGAGCCGCTGGTCGCGACTTCCATGACTTCAACGTCGTCTACCGGGCCGACCCGAGCGTCGAGGTCGTGGCGTTCACCGCGGCGACGCAGATCCCGGGCATAGCCGGGCGTCGCTATCCCAGGGAGCTGGCGGGGCAGCTTTACCCCGACGGCATCCAGATCGTCGCCGAGTCCGAGCTCGAGGGCTTGCTGGCCGGCGAACGGATCGATCGGGTCGTCTTCGCCTACAGCGACGTCGCCCACGAGCACGTGATGCATACCGCCAGCCGGGTTCTCGCCTGCGGCGCCGATTTCGAGCTGCTCGGGCCGGCCCGGACGATGATCCCCAGCACCAAGCCGGTGGTCGCCACGGGCGCCACGCGGACGGGAGCCGGCAAGAGCCAGACCACTCGCTACGTGGCGGGCCTGCTCGAGAAGCAGGGTCTGAAAGTCGTGGTCGTGCGCCACCCCATGCCCTACGGCGATCTCGTGGCCCAGCGGGTCCAGCGCTATGCCACCTACGCCGACCTCGATCGCTACGAAACCACGATCGAGGAGCGCGAGGAGTACGAGCCCCATCTCGACGCCGGTCGCGTGCTCTATGCCGGCGTGGACTACGAGGCGATCCTGCGCCAGGCGGAAACCGAGGCGGACGTCGTCATGTGGGACGGCGGCAACAACGATTTCCCGTTCTTCCGGCCCGACCTGTTCGTCGTCGTCGCCGACCCACTCCGGGCCGGTCACGAGATGCACTACCACCCCGGCGAGACGAACATCCGGATGGCCGACGTTGTGGTGATCAACAAGGTGGATTCGGCCACGCCGGAGCAGATCGCCGAGGTGCGGGCCAACGTCGCCTCGATGAACCCCCGTGCCAGCGTGATCCCGGCCCGCTCGACGCTCACCCTCGTCGGCGGGAACGTTGCCGGCAAGCGCGTGGCGGTCGTCGAGGACGGCCCGACCCTGACCCATGGCGGCATGACCTACGGCGCCGGCGTAGTCGCAGCGCGGCGCTTCGGTGCGGCCGAGCTCGTCGATCCCGTTCCGTACGCCTTCGGCGAGCTGGCCGCGACGCTGGCCCGCTACCCGGCGCTCGAGCACCTGCTGCCGGCCATGGGCTACGGCGCCGGCCAGATGCACGAGCTCGAGTCGACGCTCAACGCGATGCCGGCAGACCTCGTCCTGTCGGCGACGCCGATCGACCTGAACCGGGTCCTCAAGCTTGAGAAGCCCGTCGTTCGCGTCCGCTACGAGCTCGAGGAGCTGGCCGGCGACGCGGCCGGGCCGGAGCACCCGAACCTCACCGAAATCCTCGCTCCGATCGTCGAACGCGCGCGGGCCGCTTCGACGTCGGGAACGCGTCCCTAACCGGAGGAATCGTCATGGCGCGCCACTTCCTGACTTTGGATTCCCTTGGACGAGAGGGGCTTCTCCTCAACCTGGACCTGGCCCGCCAACTCAAGGCGGCCAAGGGGATGGCCCGGGATGCGCTCGCGGGCGGGCGGCTCGGGCTCATCTTCGACAAGCCGTCGACGCGAACGCGGGTCAGTTTTGAAGCCGCGGCCTGGGGCCTGGGCATGCTGCCGATCGCGCTCCGACCCGACGAGCTCCAGCTCGGCCGCGGCGAGACCATCGCCGACACGGCCCGGGTCCTGTCGCGCTACCTCAGCGCCTTGGCGATCCGGACCTTCGAGCAGGCCCGGGTCGAGGAGCTGGCGCGCCACGCCACGATCCCGATCATCAACGCCCTGACCGACGGCCACCACCCCTGCCAGGCCCTGGCCGACGTCATGACCCTCCAGGAGGAGTTCGGTCAACTCTCCGGGCTGCGGGTGGCCTTCATCGGCGACGGCAACAACGTCTGCCACTCGCTGATCCAGGCGGCCGGCTATCTCGGCTTCACCCTCGCGATCTCGACGCCGGAGGGCTACGAGCCGAAGAGCGAGATCGTGGAGGCGGCCCGTGCCAACGGCCGCTCGACCGGCGGGGCGATCGAGCTGGGGCGCGACCCTCGGGCCGCCGTCCAAGGCGCCGACGCCGTGTACACGGACGTCTGGGCGAGCATGGGCCAGGAGAAGGAACGCGAGGAACGGGCTCGCCTCTTTGCCGGCTACTGCGTCAATGCCGATTTGATGGCCCTAGCCGCGCCACGGGCGATCTTCCTCCACTGCCTGCCGGCCCACCGCGGCGACGAGGTGACCGACGAGGTCATCGACGGGCCGCAGTCGAGAGTCTGGGACGAAGCCGAGAACCGCTGGTACACGGAGCAGGCGCTGCTCTACGCGCTCATCACGGGCAAGCAGAGCTGGGATCGGCTCGGCTGACCGGCCGGGCTGCGCCCCGCGGCGTCAGCTCTGCCCGCTCGAGTAACTGCCGAAGCCCAGGCGAGCGCTGATCTTGTCGGCGAACTCCGCCCGAACGGCGTGCAGGTCCTCGCTGGGGATGTCGAGTTCGCTGGCGATCTCGTCGAGAGTCGCGCTCTCGGCGCCGCTGATGGAGTCATCGGCCGTGCAGACCCGGAAGCAGGCCCGCAGGACGGTCATTCGCTGCTCCGGGGTCGAGAGCTCGCGGAATTCGCGCGTCGTCAGGTAGTCGCTCGTCCCGGCGGCCATCTTCTCCTGGAGCTTGGCCATCTCTACGACCAGGACCGACTGAGATTGATCGAGCCCGGAGCCGGCAAGCTCCCCCTCCATCGCCGCCGTCTCGGCGTCGCTGATCTCCATGTCGGCGTACGCGGCCCGGGCCAGGACGTAAGCCATGCCGGCCAGGAGACGCGCCTGGTCGGGCGGTAGCGCTTCGAGCCGGTTGACAATGCGGCGGACTGCCTCCGTCTCGGATACGAGCGGGCGGGGTCCGGAGGCGTCGACGGTCGCCGGTTCGCCGGCGCGGCTACCGAGAAAGCGCATGAAAGACATTGCCACTCCTTGGATTCGTGCGGCCGGCATGCATCGGGCCGGCGACGGGGGTCATGCGTGGGTGAACAGCAGATGCAGTTCCATCGTGCCGTGGTCGTCTACGGAGAGGACCGAGAAACTGTTCGGCTTCTGGATCGAGTAGTCGGAGAAGACGATCGGCAGCGTGCCCGCCACGGCAATGATGCCCCCCTGCCGGGAGGCCTGCAGCGCGATCGTGACCGTCTTCGTGACGCCATGGAGTGTGAGTGCCCCCGTGGCATTGACGTTGACCGTCGCGCCGTCGGCCGGCAGCGTACCCAGGTCGATCGGCCCGGTTGTCTTGAAGGTCGCCGTCGGGTAGGTGCCCGTTTCGAGCGCCTGGCCTCGAAGCTGGTTGTCTCGCTGCGGGCTGTCGCTGGACAGGGCGGTCAGGTCGGCCGTTATCTGAACGTTGCTCACGACGGCGCCGGTCAGGGTCATCGACCCCGTGATGCTCGTCGTCCGGCCAACGGCGGTATGGCCGCCGACGCCCACGAGCTGCTCCTGAACCCGGTAGCCCACGAACGAGGCGGTCCCATCGCCGATCGACCCGAGGGTCGTGTTCACATTCCAGGTGCCGTCGAGCGAGGCCGGAGCCGCCACGCTTGCGCCGGCGGGAAGGACCGGAGCGGCGGAGCTGACGGCGGCCGGAGCGCTCGGCCCGATGAGGATGTACCACAGGCCGTAGCCTCCCGCCGCGACTCCGGCTATCACGATCACGGCAATCGCGATCATGAGCAGGTTTCGGTTACGCTGGGGGCCGCGGTCGGCGGACGGCTGGCTGGGAGACGCTGGCTCACTCACGTTGCGGACCTCCGGCATGGGACAAGCCCGGGCGAGTCCGCGGGGTCACGGACTCGCGCCGACCGTAGAGCGACTTCCTGAAGCCCGCCTCAAATGGACTTTGATCACGCATCAGGCGGGACCGGCCGATCGCCGGGGGCCGCCGGGGTTGAGCTCCAGGTGAAGAAGTCCTCGCGGACGGGTTCAGGTTTCTTCAACCAACCCCCACCAACCACACCCCGACAGCCCGATACAATCTGGAACGCGGCGCACCGGACCCGATTGCTGCCCGAACGGGTGGTTGTCATCGGGCTCGACACTGTGCCCGTAGCTGTGGGTCGTGAAGTGGCCCGGGCGATCGTCACATCGTCCCGCCGCAACGAGCCTTTGCCCGTTCGGAGGGAGCAATCGTGCGCTTTATCCACCGGTCGCGATCCGTCGCCGTACCCGCTGCGGTCGCGCTCGGCATGGCCCTGTTCGCCGCATCGCTGACCTGGCAGTTGCCGACAGTCCGGGCCGGGTCGGCGCTCGACGCTCAGGCGTCGGAGCTCGTGCGCCTCATCAACGGCGCAAGATCGGCCAACGGCAGGGGAGCGCTCAACGTGGATCCGTTCCTGGCGTCGGTCGCGCGCGACGGCTCGATCCCTTGCCCGGATGATCCGGCGAAGACGATTTCCGGAAGGGCCCAGGACTTTGCCGCCTACGGCCAGATGGATCACAACCTGCGCAACTGCGATTCGGCCACCTACTCGGTCTCGAACACGTCGTTCGTGTCCGTGCTCATCGGCAAGTGGTCCTACGGCAGCGTTGGCGAGATTCTTCTCGTCAATAGCGGCTACGGCAGCGGCGCCTTTGTGTACACGGCTACCGGATCTCGCACGTGGCAAACATGGACGTACTCAACGACCGGCCACGCGATGATCGGCTGGCAGAGTTCGAGCGTCCACTGGAACATCGTCATGGGGGGTTACGACCGGGTCGGTTGCGGCGGCTGGGCCGGCGGTTCGACCTACTACTACGACTGCCTCTTCAGCAGCGGCGGCCCGAACGGCGTGCTGTCGCCGCCCACCCGATCTCCGTTCGACAGCCCTCTTCCTACGCCCCCGCCCGCTCCGTCGGTCGCTCCGCCGGTCGCGCCTCCGCCCAAGCCGACGGCCGCGCCGGTTTCCGCTCCGACTGCCGCCCAGGCCGACTCCGCCCCGCCCACGTATGGGATCGGAGGCGTCGACGCTTTGAGTACGCCCCAGGCGGCAACGGGCGCCGGGCAGACGTCGGGCTCGTTTCCCGCCCCGTCCGGCCCCGGCCCCGGAGCGACGTCGGTCGTCGAAGGCATGCAGATAGCTTCCGGCCCGAGCGCAGCGGCGGCAGCGCTGCAGGGCAATGGCGATGGCACGGCCCCAACCGACGCGGTCGCCGGATTGCCGTCCTACATGTCGGCCGCCGCCGCGGTGATCCTGGGTTCCGGCGTCGCCCTGCTGGCCGGTTGCTCCGCGTTCCTGGCGATTCGTCGACGCCGTCGCCGCGAAACTGCCGGCTGAACCTTCTCAGCTGCCGCCGCGAGGACGGATGGACGAAACCACCAGGATCGCGCCGAGGGCGACGATCGCCACCGGCCACGTCAGGTTGAGGTCGAATCTCGGGTCGAGCTGATGCCAGACCAGCATCCCGCCGACCAGGATCAGCAGGAGACCGAAGGCCAGGCCGAACCCGCCGCGTTCGTACCCCCGGCGGTCGGCACGCCGCTGCCAGCGCTCCTGGCGCCTTTGCGTTCGCCAATCGCCGCTCCACCAGCCGCCTGAGGCCGAAAGCGGAGGCGTACCCGGGGGCGTTGCGTTTGGGTCGGGGCTCTGAGAGCCGGTGCCGGATTCGGCGGATTCGATGAAGCCGCCGGATCCTTCGATTGGAGAGCCGCCCGTCGCGGGGGGCGCGTAACCGGTCGGCGAGGGCGAGGCAGCCGGTGCGCCGCCGGGGGCCCAGGGCGACCGCGGAGGCCACTCCTCCGGCTCGAGCGGGACGACGATGATCATGACCAGGTAGGCCCAGAAAGTGAGCGAACCCGTGAGGAAGATCGAAAAGAACCAGATGATCCTGACGATGGCCGGGTCCACGTCGAAGTAGGCGGCGACGCCGCCCGCGACACCGGCAAGAATGCGGTCGTCGGCCGACCGGTACAGGCGTCGTGGATTCACTTGCAGCCTCCTGCGGGATTGAGCGTCAGTCTTCCGAGACTGGTCTCGACGGTGAGATTGGCCTTGTGCGCGGCAATGTCGTAATCCGGCGACTTCCACACCCCTCCGACGTGTACGAGTCCCGCTCCGCTGAAGTCGCTCGACGAGAGACTGTCGCTGGCCGCCACCTGCACACCCAGGCCGGCCGGTACGCAAACGTCAAGCGAGCCAAGGTTGGTCTTGAGATCGGCCGTGAGGTCGGATGACTCGTCGAGGGTCATCGAGGCAGCTCCAAGGTTCGTCGAGAGGGTCAGCATGCCGACTTTCGCTCCCGAGAGGTCGACATGAAGCGAGCCAAAGTTGAGCGTGAAGCGTGCCGAAGCCAGGTTGGTCGCCCCGAAGCTGAAGTGAGCATCACCGGCGTCGAGCGTCGACGTGAGGTCGATCGGCGTACCGGACGGCAGCGCTACCTGCCAGTCGTCGTTGGCTCGGTCGAACGACCAGCCGCTCGTCGTGGCGGAACTTACGCGAAGCCAGCTGGCATTCGAGCTTATCTGCGCGGCGCTGCCGCCGCTGTCGGCGGCGCTGACGTGCCACTGCCCGTCGATCGAAGTGGAGACCTTGGCGGAGCCGCATTGCAGGTCCAGCTCCACCGAGGAGCTGCCCACGAATGCGCCCGACTGGGCCACGGTGTGCGTCGCATTGCCGCCGCCACAACCGATGTTGGGGCCGATGGCAAGGGCGCTTCCGAAGACAAGGCCGACGCAGATCGCCACGACCAGGCCGCCGACGAAGAAAGCCGGCGTGCGCGAAAGGACGAAGCCCAGGCCGATGCCGACGAGAATCAGCGGCCAGAGTCGCCAGGCGTCGCCCGCGACCGCGGAAGAAACGACGCCCTCGTGATACGCAAGCGGAACGGAGCCGAGGACGATGAAGAAGATCCCCCAGTTGAGCCGGGCGCGGTCAACTCTCATACGAACCACCTCTCGCAGGCAACCCGTTGCTCCAAATGATCTTAGGCAGTCGCGACCGGTAGCGGTCCGGCAACGTTCACGCCCGCTTTCCTTCGAGGTCAGAATACGCGCGCCCGATGCGCGGCCGCACCATCCCTGGGGTGGATGGGCCCCTCATCCGCGAGATCGAATCGGCTTCGTCCACCGGCGGTGCCGTGATAGCCTGACCGATGACCGAGCGATCGAAGCCGGCGTTTCCGTAGAGGCGACTCGATGAGACTGAGCGAATGGCGCAAGGCGGCTCCATCCAAGGAATCGTTGGGTAGCCCTGTCCTTGGCGTTCTCAAGCCGGTTCTCCTGGACCTCGGCGCCGAAGCCGACCCGGAGTGTTGGGTGCTCTGGGGCGACGATCCGTCGCTGCGCTACTCCGTTCTGGCGCCGACGATCGCCGGTCTGATCACCGTGGCCGTTCGGCTGTCGGGTCCGGACGAGGGTCCGCGAGCGACCGGCAGGCTGATCCGATGGCCCAAGCTTTCGGTCAGCGAACTCGGAGTCGAGGCCAGCGGCGAGCATCGCATCGTCGCCGTGCAGGTCGAGAGCCTCGTCCTCAAGGGCACGGACGAAGAGGCCGATCGAATCTGCGAGTTCGTGCGCGGCCTGATCGCCGGGATCGATGGCCGCAATCCGGTGCCAATACCGATCACGGTCGTCCAAGGGGCTGCCGCCGCCGGCGCCGTCGTCGTAGCTGCTCCCGAGGCGGCGGTCCAGGCCTCGGGTCCTACAGAGGCCGGCGCAATACCCGAACGTCCAGCGGCCGTGCCCAGGCTGCCGGCCCCGGCCGGGCCGATCGCTCGGCCTGCCCGGGAAGCCGCTCCTTCCGATCCCGCGCTGTCAATGGTGCCGGTGGCCGCACCTCCGGCACGGCCGGCTGCGCCTCCGGCCGCACCCAATCCGATCGTCGCCCGGGCCGATGCCGTTCAGCCGGGGGCTCGGCCCAGCCCCGGACCGGACCTCCCGGCCCATGAGTCTTCCGAACGGGAGCCAGAACGACCGGCGCCGATCAGTCCTCATCCCAGCGAGAAACTGCCGGTCCGCGAGCCCAAGCGACCGCGGCCCTGGACGCCTTGACGTCTCGACTTCCTCAAGGTCACCTGCTCCCACCGCAGGTTCGGGCCGTCGTCTTCGATCTGGACGGGGTGCTTGTCGACACCGAGATATGGTGGGACGAGGTTCGGCTCGGGTTCGCGGCAGCTTTCGGGAGGCGATGGACCGAGGCCGATCGGGCCGCGATAATGAGTTCCAACACTCGCCAGTGGGGCGCTCGAATGCGGCAGCGCCTCGAGCTGGAGGTGTCCGAGGACAAGATCGCGCGGGCAGTGATCGACGGCATGCTCACCCGCTACGCGACGGAGCGTGCGCCGGCCCTCGACGGCGCCGTGGAGGCCGTCCGACGCTTGTCCGGCCGCTACGCCCTGGCGGTTGCGTCCTCCGCGCCGCCGGAACTCATCGAGGCGGCACTCGGCCAGCTCGGAGTCCGGGATCTCATAAAGGCTGTTGCCTCATCGGATGAGGTGGCGGCAGGCAAGCCCGCCCCGGACGTCCTTCTGCTGGCGGCGCGACGCCTCGGCATCGATCCCGCCGCGTGCCTCGTGGCGGAGGATTCTCT
>Ga0209777_10004207_pt1 | contig 17173 bp, 36 predicted proteins | sample FrelakmetHBP12HB_FD_187147 | JGI IMG/M metagenome (GOLD analysis project Ga0209777, IMG submission 187147) | Freshwater lake sediment microbial communities from the University of Notre Dame, USA, for methane emissions studies -HBP12 HB (SPAdes)... | ecosystem: Environmental > Aquatic >...
GATTTGAGCGAAGGTGGTATCTATGTTGAAATGGAAGATGGTAAGGTTAAGGGTTGTGGAAATGAATATGATTTGATGCAGAGGGCGAAATTTATTCACGATAACATTGACTCTAGCTTCACGATGATATATGGTGTTAATTCCGTTATCCGTAGCGGTGATGCTTGGAAGAATAATCTGGCGAACTGGACTAATTTTGATACTTACTTCACCGATGCCGTGACGAAGCATATTAACAAGACGGCGAAATTGCGTCTGTATATGGCTTATCAAAGTTGTATTGCGTCTGGCGATGCGTTTAATGTTGACCACCATTTTGCTGCGTGGGTGAAACATAATTACAAGACTGGCAATCTGGTTGAAATGGCAGAATTGAGCAATCAGAAATATGCGTCGATGGCAAATACAATCGGCAAGTATTTTACGCCAAGTGCTGCTGATGTTAAGATTGTTAAAGATTTGTTCTTGACTTTGAATACGAAATACGATATTCTCAGTTTCATCAATCAGAAGTACAGCGAATATGGAACAACGGATGCCGATAAAGAAAAGATTAAAAAATACCTTGACAAATGATTAGGGTATGCTAGAATAGGGTATCGTTAGAACTAAAACAAACAAAAAACAACTGAAAGAGAAAGAAAATATGAATACAAACATTAAAACCATCTATACTTGGAATGAAGGTGTTCCGACTAGCGTTACTGCTATCGTGAACAATAAACACTACACGGCAGACAATACTAATCCGAAATGGAAGGATATTCTGATTGCCCTGCAAAACGATGATGCCGATGCCTTTATTAAGGCTATTGACACCAAAACCAATTTCCTCAATTATACCGAAGGAAAGATTAGCATTGTTGGTAACGAGGTTCGTTATGGTAACGAGCGTTTGGGTGGTGTGGTTGTTGACCGCATCTTTGGGTTCTTGGAAAACTCGCTTCCTGTTCGTCCTATCTTGAAGTTTCTGAATCGTCTGTATCAGAATCCTTCAAGTCGTGCTATCAATGAATTGTATCGCTTCCTTGAGCATAAGAATATGCCTCTTACTGATGCGGGAACATTCTTGGCTTACAAGGGATTGAACGCCGATTTGTATTCTGTTACGGCTGGCACTATCAAGTCTTTGGTGCAGGGTACTGTTCGTGAGGATGGTCGCATCTTCAATGGTGTCGGTGAGACTGTCGAGATTCGTCGTAATGAAGTGGATGATGATAAGGACAATACCTGTTCTTATGGGCTTCACGCTGGTTCAATGGAATATGCTACCACTTTCGGTTCCAAGACTGTGATTGTGGAGATTGACCCAGCCGATGTTATCTCTATTCCTTCTGATTGTAATGGTCAGAAGCTCCGTACCTGTAAGTACAAGGTTGTCGCGGTCTATGAGCGTCCGTTGGATAGTCATTATGATTCTTCAACTGTTGATTATAGTGATATTGAATCGGATGGTAGTAGCTGCGATAATTGTAATGGCGATTGCACTTCCTGTGATGGAATTGATGGTATTGATTATGACCCGTCTGATGCCGAAGGTGGTGAGGTTATTATATTTGACTATGTAAAGGCGAACGGGGACAGAAACAGTTATACTATCGAAGTTGAATCTGGTGACAAGAATGGTTATCTGGAAGGGTTCGATATGGATGAAGATGAACAATTCAAACGCTTTAATTGGGATAGGATTTCCAATGAAGTGTGGTATGAATCTATGTCTGATTATCTGAAAGGTAATCGCTATAATGTTCCTTCACGCTCGTCACAAGTTAATTATCATAATAAGCGTGACCGATTTGGACGCTTTATTAAGAAGTAATTTACGGAGTAGTGACCCGTAATAAAAACGCCAAGAGGGTGATGGTTGGTGTTTGTTCATGGTGGTTGGTGTAGTAGCCGCAATGGTTACTACACCAATTTATTTCCTTTACTTAAATTATCTTTCGCCCATAATGGTTGTAAATTAGTATAATGGAAACATTTTTTCTGTTCTTCTATATTAGTTAAATCAAATGAATCAATCGGTTTAATATGGTCTATGTGCCAACCATATAATCCTCGATTTTCCCAAGTCATACCATTCTGAAACTTTGATTCTAGGTGTAGTTTTAATTCTTGTATTGTGCATCCAATTAAATTTATTACAGAAGTCTTTTTGCTATTTCTATTAACTGCTTGTAAAAAGGTATTTCTCATATCACATTTTAATTTAAATAATAAATCCGTTTTTCTTCTTTGATTTTTATATTCAAGTTCGTATTGTAATTTTTTCTTTTTATTTTTTTGATACCATTTTTTATTATGGGCATCTATATAATGTTTATTTAAAAGATAATATTCTTTCCTGCGTTTTTTCTCGCACGATTTACAAGTATAATTACAATTCTTCAAATAAAATTCATTTATTGATTTTTCTACTTGACATTTATTGCATTTTTTTGTTATCATAGTATCGTTTGAGATTTCGTTTGCGTATTTGTTCTTTATTTTGTTGATAATAGATTTTACTGGCTTTTTTGTTGCCGTCTCTAATACGCTCGATTCGTTGCTCAAGTTGTTCCGTTGTAAGTTTTTGTCGTAATTTTGGCATAATATTGTATCTGATATATAAATAGTAAATATTTTTCCGAGAATGATAAAAATAGTAGTTGACTTATTATATTAACCTTGATATACTTTTATATGATTAAAAATTCACACGAACTCTTAGAAGAATACAGTAGCCAAGAACAGATTCTCCGACAAAAATATGGACAATGGTGGATTGATATGTTTAAGCATTATGGCTTTACAATTATCAATACAGATAGATATTGGAGAATGTTTGAAATGACCTATAATGGCAAGACATATAAAGTAAATTATTGTCCTTCACATTATATGGGAATTAAGATTTACGATGAACATTGGAATAAGGTAGCGAAATGTCAGACCGAGAATGGTGTTAGAAAATTCCTTAAATCAGTTGGAATTAAACCTTGACAACCGACAATAATATAGTAATATAAGCGTATGAAACGATTACATTTAGTATTTAGCGAGTGTGAACATATGGGAGATTTGGATTATTATGCTAAAGATGTTGGTGCATCTGGTGGTAAGATAATCAAGATGTATGTTGACAATGATGATGATGGTTGTACCGAGGAAGGACATATCATTGTTGAAGTTACCGACAAGGATAAATTTATGGAAGCATTCAAAGAGACTGATGCTTTTGGATTCTCTAACTATTCCTAATATGTGTGACCAATGTAAATCAAAGAGAAGTAATAGCAAGGAAGAAATTGTTTGTATTGTTCTTGCCATTGTATTAATCTTTGTTGCCGTATTACTTATTAAATGAATATAAAGAATTTATTACCGCCTCAGATTCCTCACACCAAAAAATTACTTGACAGTATTAACACGAATGGATTTAGTGTTGATATGTCTGATTTAGGTACGGGGAAGACCTATGTGGCAGCATCATTGGCATTAAATTTAAATGTGCCGGTGGTTGTTGTGTGCCCAAAGATATCGATGCACACATGGAATGCCGTATTTAAATTATTTGGTATTACTCCGTATGCTGTTATCAACTACGAGAAATTGATTCGTGGTAGTACAATGTATCTCAAGTATAAGAAGAAATTGTATGTGAATGGAAAGCATTGGGAGAGTGGCAATGCAATCTCTATTAACTTTCCGGATAATGCGTTGGTTATCTTGGATGAGGCCCATAAGACAAGAGGAGCCAAGAGTCATACATCTCGTTTCCTTGTGGCATTAAAGCATCATGGCTATAAGTTCCATCTCATGAGTGCTACGATTGCTATGAATCCACTTGATATGAGAGCATTTGGCCAGGCTGTGGGATTGCATAAGGGTGATGATTTCCGAGCGTTTCTCAAGCAATGTGGTGGATATCATGATGGGTTTGGTGGATTAAAGCTTGACTTTGGTAGTGATGTTACCCAGAATGCAATGAAGGTAATCCATAAGAAGTTGTTTGAAGAGAGCAAGTGTGCATCTCGAATGACTGTTAAAGATTTCGGTACCGCGTTTCCTAAGAACGATATAAGTGCCGAAGCATTTGATATGGGTAAGAATTCTGCTATTATTCAAGATATTTACGATGAAATGGAGCGTGAATTAGCTAAGTTAGATGACCACATTGCGAATTATAGTAATCACGTCTTTGCTATTATGATGGCAGCGAGACGACGAATTGAGTTATATAAGGTTCCTACTATTGTTGAGATGGTAGAGAACTATGTTGACAATGGTATATCGCCTGTGGTATTCTTGAACTTTACGGATACGATTCAGGCAGTGATTAATAGATTGACCTCATTGAAACTTGGGCATCTTATTACTACAATTGTGGGTGGCCAAGGAGATGCTAATAGACAAGCCGGTATCGATGCTTTCAATGCAGATACTAAACGCATCATGATTAGTGCTGTGAAAGCGGGTAATAGTAGCATTTCCCTGCATGATTTGCATGGTAATCACCCTAGAAACACCATAATTAGCCCTAGTTTTAGTGCTTATGATATGGCTCAATTGCTGGGTAGAACTCCTCGTGCCGAAGGTAAAACGCCTGTATTTCAAACCTTTGTATACGCATTGAAGAGTATTGAAGAGGATATTGCTGCTCGAATTGACACTAAATTGAAATCGGGTGGAGTACTTAATGACGGAGACCTGATGCCGAACATTGGAATATTTAAAACAAAAAACTTGACATCTGTATAGAGGTATTCTATATTTATATCAGATGAAATACTATCTTGTAACAACTGGTAACTTGAAGATTCGAGTGAGTGTAGATGATACATTATTTTCTACGCCGAAAGAAGTTACATTTGAAGCAGCGACAAGAGCAATTGAGTCTGTGGTGGGTACAAGAGACTTTGAAGAGGGTGAAGATATTGTAGAGATATATGATTCTGAACGAAGGAATATATTTGAGCTTGACGAGAATGAAGTTGCTGCGGAAGATTGCGAACCACAATTTGGAATTTTAATTTTGGTACATGAAGATAGTAAGAAGAAAACAATTCCAACTTATCATCATCTAGCATCTAAAGTATTTTCAAATGCAGCAATGCCGGATATGGTTGAATATTCTCTTAAAGCAGAAAAAGAGAATCCTGATATTGTAAATGAATTCAGGAAGTTAGATAATAATTAATATTATTTGACGTTTTATTCTATGACATACTATTTATATGGTATGGACAACATAGAAACAAATAAATTATGGGAAGAAAAAAACTTAATAGAACCAGAGAAGAATTGCTTACCGCTCAACGTAACAGGGCTAAACGATACTACCAACGACACAAAGAACGTCTCAACGCAAAATCAATGCAACGATATTGGGAAAACAAAGATATGCACTCAATGTAAAATCGAAAAATCTTTAGATTGTTTTTCGCCTAGTAAAATATATAAATGTGGATATAGATGTGAATGTAAATTATGCAATGCCAAAAAATCAAGAGAATATAAAAAGAAATTAGGTAAAGAAGAATTATCCAAACGAGCAAACAAATACTATCATTTAAATATAGAGAAATCAAGAGAACGACAGAGGACTAATTGGCATAAACATAAAGCACAACATCAACAACGTAGAATTAAATGGAAACGTAATTGGTCTATTAATAATAAAGAAAAAATTGCTATATCTAATAAAAAAACATACCGGAAAAATAAAAATAAAAGAAAAACTGATATAAAATTTCAATTGAGACAGAAATTACGATGTCGTTTAAATCAAGCAATTAGAGGGAATTCAAAAAAAGGCAGTGCTGTAAAAGATTTAGGATGCACAATACCAGAATTTAAAAAATATATGGAGTCTAAATTTCAAGAAGGAATGACATGGGAAAATTGGAGTAAACATGGATGGCATATAGACCATATTAAACCTTTAGTGTCGTTTGATTTAACCAACCAAGAACAATTTCTTGAGGCAGTTCATTATACCAATCTTCAACCCCTATGGGCAAAAGATAATTTGAGTAAACACGATAGAATTATTTCTTAATGAATCTAATTGATTGGTCGCCCTGAACAGTTTTATTATCTTGAATTGATAATGTAGTATTGTTCTTTGGGTTATATGATGCCACAGTTTTAGCCGTAGCAAATCCAGAAGTATATACACGATTGGCAGTTGTGGTTTGTGACCCGATTATTTTTCCGACCGCATCTCTAATGTAAGTTACAGGCATAATTTTATTTTTTGGTTAATTGTTTATTACTCTATCACTATAATATAAATAGTTGTTAATGTCAAGAAGATTCAACTATACTACCGGTAGTGGGTGTATCAGCTACTACCCCTACCGGTTGTGGTTCGGGGATAATATCACCACCAACATCAATAAAGAAGGCTTTTCCATTATTTAGGAATTGCTGGAACACCCAATCATTAGGGGGCATACCATTCCCCTGAATAACAATACCATAGGTTATTTTAGATTCACGGTGACACATTAAACATTCAAACCAATTACCCCTCACTTGTTTCGTAGCAAATGTAAAATCTTCAATTTTCATTAGATTCCTTCAATAACTTGATTTTAGCCATATCCGATGCACCTTTGATTGTAAAGTAATGCGTAACACAATCGGTAAATGCCCTCACGATAACAACTTCAATAACAAATCGAATGGCAGCGATTATAAACATTACAGAAATAAATAATGTAATGAGGATGATACCAAGATTTACCCAACTCTCCGTTAAGTATTTCAATAGTTCAATCATAATATTCATCCTTCCATAAAAGTACACAATACATAGTGGCTACCGGAATCAACACCACAACCCCTAGTAGTTTCGATACCACACTAAAAATTGTACTACATACAATATCTAGTAGTGTTAGTGCCAATGCGAGTGGAAATACCACAACATATAGTGTTTTCATGGATTTTTGTTTTGTTGATAAGTTGACTCTCCCTGTGGTGTGAGTCCATACCGAGGCTCACCCTTCTCGCCATAGTCCTTAATCTCCACAAGTCCTTCTGCCATAAGCCCTTTGATAGATTCATTCACTTCGGCAAGCATAATTTCATCAAGAATCTGTGTGGCACCCTCCCTAGAGAGAGTATAACCAGACTGTTCGATGATGTCATTAATAGCTTCTTCCCTAGTAAGCATAAAGTCCTCCTGCCCACTATTGACCCTATCTACGAAATCAGCATTGGCATCGGTATGCGCCAATAGGTCATCAATAGACCCGCTGAATGGTTTGGTAAAAATCTCTTTATTATTCATATTGTTACAATGGTCATCAAACCAGTTAGGCTCAACCCAATCTGCTTTGTGATATGACATAAATCAGAGTGGACTGCCCTTGAAATAGCGTTCGGAGCGTGTAAGCATCCTATCATACACTCCCTTGATGGTGTGGGGGATAGGGGCAGTAGAACCAGCACCGGCACGAGACATAGCAATCATAAGTGCCTTTTCCTTGTTAAACTTGTCCGTGGGCGCACAAAGACTCCATCCCACACAGTTTTTACCAATAGCGACGATAGCACCATTGATACTCTTTTTCGGGTTGTTGCGAATGTGAGTATATTCAATTAATGTATTAGGGTATTTATTCATATTGTTTATTGTATATTAAGTTTATTGATTTGTCAAGAATATTTTGACTATTTATTGATAGTGTTGGATACTAAACATATTAGTAACTAATGACGCAAATTTTACCCTCTAACACATCCGGTAGGGAGATAGTAGTCCCCTCGATATATTTCACTTCCTTCTGGGGGAATTTCTCTGCAATCGTTTTATAGATAGCGTACTGATAAGTTTTTACCAGTTTTTCAATTTCTCGTTCTTCAATCATCTTTTGGAGATTGACCTTTACTTGTTCGACTTGTTGTTTCGTATTCATAAATTATTCGGGTTCAACTACAAAGCCAGATTTATCTTTCTTGGCTTTACCTTTTTCAGTTAGACCTACGATTACATTCAATTCATCCTTAAATCGTAAATCACTCAAATCACCATCAATTACTTTCTTTCCCATATACTCACTAGGGAGAGAGTTACGGAATACCACCGCTACATTACCCCCAGCAGCAAGCACTTTTTCACATTTTTCTTGATTATCCTCACTACGACTAAATGTAAGATAATAGTTGATAGGCATTTTGTTGTCAATAAACTTCATAATACGAGCAAAATCTTTCGTATAATCATAAAATTGAATGTTAGGGTAATGTTCCATAATACATTTACCATCCACTTTAATACTTTCCCACGCAATATCACTTGTGCCATTAAGTCTCACACAAAGAGTCATTTTGTTCTTATCTGCTTTTTTGATAAGTGATGCAATTTCTTTGATTAGAGTTTTAATGTATTCTGTATGACTTTCGTGGAATGTTAGGGTTTTCTTAATTCGAGATTCATTTACGGATTTATAGACACCAGCAAAGCCAGCAGTAAATAAACAAGCAGCACGACACCCATTAGAAGCGTGAGGACAAGTATTCATTACACCACTTTCGTCAGATGGTGCAAGATATTGAATTGCCGTATAATAGCCAAATTCTTCACCTTTTACAGTTTTTGAATCCGTTCCAATAGATAATAGTTTTGCCATAGTTTTTAGATAGTATCAAATGTGGTTACAAATGTCAAATACAATTTTTAGTTTTTCTTTACCGGCATCAATATACAATACATAATACAAGTATCTCATATTCGTAGAAGAATGTCAATACAATAAATAATTAACGATAAAGTAATATAAGCACTCGTAGTATCGACCATCCCGTGTTACCGTTCTTGATTACAATATAGCACATCCTATGTTAAACACAAGAGAAATCTTTAACTATTTACGATAACGATAAAGTGATTAGACCAGGTTCGGTACATACATAGTATAATCTATTTTCCGAGAATAGCAAGAACTATTTTCATTTATTTTCTTATTGACATTGGCATTCTCTATATTTATTATGTATGTCGAAAGATAAAGAACAACCTATGAACACACCAATGAAGATGAGCAGGAAACTCAAAGCTGCCATTAAAGCGTTTGTTAAGTTGCCTACACATGATAACTGGAAGAAATTAAAAGAAGAACAAGACAAAAATAATTCTTGACTTCAGCATTAACTTGGTTTAGTATATCGCCACTATGAAATACATCATCTCTGTTAATTATGCCGGTGATACAATGGAAACCTTTACGGAGGAATCTGAGCTATCTGTTCCTGCGATGCTCGAACAAGTCTTTGCTTGGTTCAATCACGGGTCTAGTCAGGAATGTGATATATTGCTTCAACATCGTATGCGTTCATTGTCTGTGAATGATTTTGTTGGTATCAATGGTGAATGGTATCAATGTCAGTCTATGGGTTGGAAGAAAGTGGATGAAGATTATATGGATGTCATTGAATCCGCAGTCGTTAATCATCGTAATTTTTCCGAGATTGGTGCGTGGGGTGCTTTGAATGAGGTAATGTATATTTTGAAAAAAAATTCTTGACTCTGGTAAATAAACTAACTATAATACGAATATGAATATGAAAAACAAATCACATTTGACTGCGATTAAACGAAAGAAATTGTCTGACCCGATGAAATTTCTCTGGGACAATATGGTTATTAAATCTGGAATGTTAGATTACGGATGTGGTCGGGGAGATGATGCTGCTACGCTATCATCTCTGTGTAAAAATGAATTTATTTGTCACAAATATGACCCGCATTATTCTCCAACAGTTCCTACTGGAAAATTTGATGTTATTACTTGCCATTTTGTATTGAATGTGGTAGGTGAAAAAGAAGGCAAGACAATTCTGAAAAATATTCAGAAATTACTTACACCGAATGGTTCTGCGTATATTACAGTTCGCCGTGATGTGAAGAAAGAAGGTTACACAAGCAAAGGAACATATCAACGCAATGTTATTCTGGATTTGCCGTGGTTATATGAAAAGAAAGGTCGGTATTGTATTTATAGAATGCTTTCAGATTCTACTATAAAATAGTTCTTGACTTTAACAACAGATTGCCTATAATACGAATATGACTGATACATTTAATATTGATTTTACTAAGATTTGTGACATTATGCTTGATGGCATTGACACGAAACAATATCCTGAATTTGAAGATGCTTTTATCTGCGAAGCATTTCTTGAAACCAGCGAGGAAGATAGTGAATTTAAGGATGCCAAGACTGGAAAGTGGTATCGTGAATTGAACGAGGAAGAAATCGAGTATATCAATTCTGAACATTCCGATTTCGTGTATGAATGTGTGATGAAGAAATTGTTTTAAATAGTTCTTGACTCTAACCAATAATAATATATACTCCAAATATGAATAAAAACATTATGACGGCTATGGGATTCGGTGCGGAAGTTGAAGCGGTTGAACAGCGGAAGTGTCCGTTCTGCAAGAAGGACATCATCGACGCAGACTTCAAGGATGCGTTGTCTCGGCGTGAGAGCGAGATTAGCGGTTTATGTCAAAAATGCCAGGATGAATTCTTTGGGGAATAATCCATTGTTATGTATCAAGAAATCAAATATCCTAATTGGACGAAGGAGCAGCAATATGCTCATTTACAGAAGTGGGGTGGGCATTACAATCATCTTCCGCCTAATGTGCGTGAGATTTCATTTGAGGAATTTGCACAATCGGGATTCTTTACTTGGTGTAAGGAAGGTATGGAATTTCGTCAGGTTTCATTTAAGGATGTTGACCCGAAGAATTTGCTTAAGCCTGTATCGGATGGGTTGCATAGCATTACGATGTTCTATATGAATCACGATAGTCATTTCATTATGATGAGTGATTATTGGGGCAAGACTGTTCGATTCTTTACCTTTACAGACTGTTATCACGAATATGATTGTGGAGTTGGTACGGGGAACTGTTTGCACTTATATACCTGTAAGAAATGTGGGTATAAGTGGGAAGTTGACTCGTCTGGTTAATTTAAATGTTATTCGTTTGACATACAGAAGAATAGTGACATAATATAAAAACTTTACTTTTGTCTCATTTTGATATATATTGTGTATCAGAATGAAGGATATAGATGCCAAACTTGAAATGATTGAGACAACTCTTACATGGTGTAATAGTGAGAAGGAAAGGATTGTCAAGAGTATTATTTCAAAGGGGCATTCTACACCGGAGGAAATTAATCAACTTAAAGCGTTAGAGAACAAGGCTTTATATGAGTCGAATGAACTCAAGAAACTAATGAAAGAATTATGAAAATAGAAGATTTTGTGATACAGCATTTAGATACAGTACAATCGAAGTGGTATGATGTTGCCAAATTACCAAAGATTACGGATGCCAGAACTAATTTAAAGAGTATTAAAGAGGCTCATAGTAATGGTAAGTATCGTATTATCAAGAGAACCCTTTCAGAAAAAACTATAAAATAACATATTTATGAATCAAAGTCAATTAAAATCTAATATTAATATAACACTCAAAGATGGCACACCAATTAAATGTAAGTGTGGTAATGCCAACTACATGGAATTAATAAGATTCTTCAAATTTTCCGCACTTTTAACGGGACAACCAAAAGATTCTCTGATGCCTATTCCTGTTCATGTATGTGGTCAATGTGGTGAAACTCTTCAAGATACATTGCCGTCGGAATTACGAGAATCCAAGCCAAAGATTGATGTGAATAACATTGTCCTTGAAAACTAAAAAAATCCTTGACTTCTTGGGTGGTATAGTGTATAGTTATTAATATGCAAAATACACAATGGAATCGGTTATCTAAAGTCCAACCTGCACAGAACGAACGAGTGCTGGTTAGTGATGGTGAAGTTATTGTTATTGCTCGTAAAGTCGAGGACCATTGGATTTTCGATTGCGGGGCTTCAAAAGATATGATTATCCTTAATTGGACATATTTACCCAATCTTTCTGAAAAAATTGACTTGACTCCACTCGAATAATATAGTAATATCTTCGCACAATGAAAGACAAGAAATATACTCTGGTGAATACAATGCCATTCCGTGTAATTAAAGATGGTTACACGATGAATGAACGAGCCGCAGATACACTAAATTATGCTTATTCCCTAAATGGAGTGAAGCGTAAATACATCGAATCCTCCAATCCAATCCTTAAACATTACCATTCCCGTGATGAAAAGGCATTGGCACACTTTAAGAAACAAACCACAAAATAACAGTTATGGGAAAGTCACGAAATACAGATAAATACGGAAAATATAGAGACTTCCGTAAAGATAAGAATAAACATAAATCACACAAACTTCGTCCTCAATCCGACGATGCACCCAAGAATCCACAAGATTATGTCAGACTCGATACAAACTCAAGCGAACAAGTATAAAATTGCTTCGGAAAAAGTATTGGAAACTTGGCCGAAATGGAAATTGGCGTCTTTAAAATATGACAGAGAAAACAATGTAAAAAATTCAAGATTTTTAGACGATTACGCCAAAGCAGTAATCGAAATGGCACAGGTAGAAGAAACATTATCTGCATAATTGTTCTTGACATCCCTCCATTAATATAGTATTCTTCGTATTATGAAACTTGCGTCTATTGAACGAATTTTAGAGGTGCTTAAACATCCCAACGCTGATGCTTTGGATATTGTAAAGGTGCTTGGTTATCAATGTATTGTGAAGAAAGACCAATACAAGGTTAATGATTTGACTGTATTTATTCAACCGGACACAGTTCTTCCTGATGCTGAATGGAGTGCTTTCTATAAGAGCAAGTCGAATCGTGTGCGTAGTATAAAATTGAGAGGTTCGTGGTCATTTGGAATAGTAGAACCGCTTTTAGTTTTGGAGCGATATGGAGAAATCAAAAATACATTGATTCAATTAGTTGAAGGTGCAGATGTTACTGATATTCTTGGTATTACGAAATATGAACCGCCTGTTCCTCAAGACTTAAATGCTAAAGGTAATCTGCCATTTGGACTTGGTAAGACTGATGAGGAACGATACCAGAACATTCGTGATTTGCCTTATGGTGAACTTGTTGATGTTACATTGAAGGTTGATGGTAGTTCAATGACTGTGTATTGTAAGAAAGTTCCAGAAGTTCTTGATTATGTTACCGGCATCACTTCTCGTAGTCTTGAATTGAAGGCTGAATGTGAGAACAAATATACAAAAGTTGCTAAAGATAAACAACTTGTGGAGAAACTGAAGTCTTATTGTGAGAAATACAATGTAAATCTTGCACTTCGTGGAGAAATGTATGGTGCATCGTTACAGAATTTTGCTGCTAATCCACACGCAAAGAAACCATTGGGATTTGCTTTGTTTAGTGTATATAATTTGGACACACTTTCATACGAAGGAACTGAATCACCACATTATTATTTGAAGGTGGCACAAGAATTAGATATTGAAACTGTGCCAACCATTGAAAAGGATGTGGTATTGACCCCTGAATTAATTAAGAAGTATGATGAAGATTTTAGCGTCGTTGGTGGAGTCCCATTTGAAGGTGTTGTTATTAAGATGAAGGGTGGAGAATCATTCAAAGTTATTAACAAGTCATACGATTCAAAGAAGTAACACTATATGTTGTGGTGTCTGAAACTGATACCACAATGAAAGTGAAGATTTATTAAAATAATTAATCGTTTCAGAACGGGAGTTTACTAATTATAAACTGGTATTGGTTAGTTTTTATATAATTGTTCTTGACTTCTTGTTCTAATTCCTATATCTTTACCTCACTATGAAAAAATTCAAAGTTGGTGATACTATTAAATTTAAGTTATTTGGTGAATGGAAGGGTGTTGGAACTTATGTAGAGCATTTGTTTGGTGGTAATAGAATTGTTGTAAAACTCACCGAGGATTTCCGTCACGATTTATGGAAAAATAAAGGTGATAAACTATTCATCTTTGAAGAAGAAATAATTCATTGACTTAATATAAATTTCAGATACAATACCACCACTATGAAATCTACAAAATACTGGTATGATGAACTTCTAAAAGATAATTGTCCTCCGGAAATTCTTATTAAACAAATCCAAGATGATGCTCGTAAGGAATTACTGGAAAAGATTCGGGAATATGAACGATATATTACAGAAATTCCCTCGACCTAATATAAATTTCAGATACATTTCGATTTTATCCGTTCAAAAATACAAATAAAATGCAAATAAATTTTCAAGACTATGATTTGAGTGAGTTTATCGTGAAGGATGTAATCTTTTGCGGTATTGATGCTGTATTGATTAATCCTAATCATATTGGCACTAAATTCACCCAAAAGAATAAAATCTTTCGTAGTTCAATCTGGTCAAAAGATACCGGAATACTTTTGTCTGCTGGTCTAAAGAAATTTGTGAATTTTTCAGAGAATCCAGAAAATTTTCCTGTTCCTACTTCATTGAATGGATGTAAAATTGTGGATAAGATTGATGGAAGTTGTGTTATTATTGATTTGATTAATCGGAATCTTTCAATGAGAACTAGAGGAACTTCTACATACGCTACAATGGAAAATGCTAAAGATTTCGATTATTGTCTGTCGAAATATCCGGCGATTGCTATATGGTTGGCTAGTAATTCCAATTATAGTCTTTTATTTGAACTTACCACGCCAAACCTTAAAATTGTATTAGATTATGGCAATGAACCTGATTTTTGGTTAATCGGTGCAATAAATAAGAACGATTACTCTTTAATGACACAGGATAAGTTAGATGAATTGTCAAAAGAAATTGGGGTAAAGCGTCCTGAATACTATACTTTTTCGTCTATGGATAGTCTTCTTGATTCTATTAGAGCAATTGAAGGAAAGGAAGGTTGTTGTCTATATAGTAAAAATGATTCGGAAATTCATAAGATTAAGGGAGAAACTTATTTGAAACTACATCGTTTTAAGTCTAATGCTACCTTTGAGAATACTGTTGACTTATTTGTTGAGTTTGGTATGCCCTCATATCAGGAATTTGAAGCCAAGTTGATTCAGACATTTGATTTTGAGTGTTATCAGATGGTAAGGGGCTTTATATCAACGATTTGTGATGGTTGGAAAGAGGTAAAGAAGATAGAAGATGGAATGAAGAAATTTGTTGACTCAATTAAAAATTTACCTACTCGAAAAGACAAAGCATTACGTATTATAGAAAGTTATGGTGGTGAATCTAATAACAGAGCCGGAATGATTTTTACAATTCTGGATAATAAACCATTCACTAATGATATGTATAAGAAATTGTTATATCAGGTCACAAAAAATTAGTATTTATTTTTTCGTAAATTATCAATAGCCCACAATGGTTGGAGATTGGTATAATGACACGCTTCTAAAAGTTGTTTTCTGTCTGTTAAATCAAAAGAATCTAATGGTTTCTTATGGTCTATATGCCATTTACCATAATTTTCCCATGACATACTAGGTTGAAATAATGACTCTAAATATGATTTCAACTCATCAATAGTGCAACTTAAATCTCTTACCGCACTACCAGATTTATAATTTCCTTTTAATGCTTTATTCAATCTGTTTCTTAAAATACACGATAGTTTATAATCTGTATCCGTATTATATCTATTTTTCAAATATGCGGTATTATATTTTTTAAGTTCTTCTTTATTTTCTTTTTTATAGTTAGTATTATAAGTTTTTACCTTTTCTTTATTGTTGATACGATAAGATTTGCTATATGCTCGTTGACATTGTTTGCATTTTGATGTTGTTTTTTTAAATTTATAAAATTCATTTAACTCTTTATTAATACCGCACGTACTACACTTTTTCTTTATTATCCCAGTATCTTTGCATTGATTTGGTATTGAGTTTATCTTTGTGTCGTTGATAGTATCGTTTTGCTCGAACTCGTTTTTGTTCAAGTAATTCTTCTCTGGTTCTATTAAGTTTTTTTCTTCCCATAATGTATTTGGTATTATATTCATAAAATGTTCTATTGTCAAGTATAAATATAACGCCAGAGAATAAAACGACAGAAAATCTTTAACTATTCTCTTGACATACCACTAATATACTGATAGGATTTGAATATGACATATATATTTCGTCAAGTATGCGATTTCACTGGAAACAATGTGGCAAGATGTACCACGGATAAACCATTGCGGTTTCAAGATGATTCTAAATTGATACCTCGCATTATCCACACGAATGAATTTGCAGATGTAGTTTTGGCTTTTAACGAAAATCCTAAACTATTCAAGTTTGAAGAATATCGAAATGAAATATATATACATCTGACTTGACATTCATTAAAAACAATATATAATACCGATATGATTACGACAATATCAACTGAAACAATTTGTACTTTGATGGATATTGAACTTGACAAATTTACAAATACTGTAGATGCTAATGATATGTGTATTGTTGGTGGTCGTATTCAAGGTATGTTTGTAATTATCAGTAAATTAGATGGATTCCCCGTTGAAAAAGCAGAAGAATATGCACATAGATTGGGTGGAATATGCGAATTAAAAAATATGTTTCCTTGACTTCAATTAAATTTAATATATACTACAGTCACTATGAAAAACAAATGGACAGTTCAAATTCACGGTAAGGCTAATCGTACACCTTTTGAGATTAGTGTTATCAACCGAGAAAAAATCTTTAATGCTCAAGAATACTATGGGTGGATTAATGAGAATAAACTTCTAATTTCTCATAATGGTGGTCCTTGTAGGGATTCTCTAACTCCTCTTGTGTGGAATAAAATGGTGGAATTGGCACATGAAGTAGCAGATAAAATGAATGATTGTGAGGAATAATTATGAAATACATCAATTTATTTTTAGCAATTCTCTTGACAATGTTCACGGCGATTGATATTATTCGTAAGGATTACAATAGTGCTTATGTTTCTGGATTTTTTGCTGCCGGTAACATTTTCTTGGTGGTATTAGCATTGAGAAAGAAATGAAAATTCAAGTTAAAATAATTAAGTGGGATGAGTTCTACAAGATGATGGTGGAATATATTGTAGATGATTTGAAGGATTATTCACGAGAGAACATTGTAGAATCATTATTAAATAATGGGTTTCCTAAATTAGATAAGGATGATTTGAATAAGTTTCTCAAAAGTATGCACACAGTATTCTTACCGATTCCTACTGTTGCCGTGGATATTAATGATTCAATGTTCTATTG
>Ga0209777_10004209_pt1 | contig 17168 bp, 12 predicted proteins | sample FrelakmetHBP12HB_FD_187147 | JGI IMG/M metagenome (GOLD analysis project Ga0209777, IMG submission 187147) | Freshwater lake sediment microbial communities from the University of Notre Dame, USA, for methane emissions studies -HBP12 HB (SPAdes)... | ecosystem: Environmental > Aquatic >...
TTTTTTCTTATAGAAATAAAAAATCTGCTCCGGTGTTGCAAACTCGAAAGGATATCCACCAACCAGGTCAACATAATCATGCCAGACTGACATACCCCTCTGTTTCTTTTTGTTTTTCCAGTCGTTAAAAGGGAGTGGATTTTCTAATCTGAGCACTTTGCCTGAAGCTCTTTTTCCTTCCAGGAGGAACGCAATTACCGTCACAAGCAGTAATCTGATTATATGCGGAGAGTTGTTATACAGCTTTTTTATCCTGAGCCATCTTCTGCTCACGCTGCCGCTGTCATTGTAAATGGCAAGGTATAAGAACCCGCCTCGTTTAACTAACCTATCAACATTATCCAGGGCCTTGTTCATATTGCCGGTGTGATGTAACACTCCCCAGCTGTAAACGACATCAAATTGCCCCATTGATTGAATATACGCCCCGTTAAGTATGTCCCCCTGTTCAATGTGCCAGCTGGTGTCATTTTGAAAAAATCTGTTTTTAAGCTGCGTTGTGCAGGAAACGCTGTCCGGATCAAAATCAAAACTATGTACCTGTGCCCCCAGCCGCCGTGCGGCAAGGCTGAACAGTCCGCTGCCGCAACCAGCATCCATAAATAGTTTTCCCTGCAAACCGACATCTTCAAGCATGCTGGTTAATGATTTCATTGCTTCCTGAATGCGCAGTTCATCAATTTTCCCGGAAAAGCGCTGCCAGTTTTTGCCAAAAGCAAACCTGCGGCTCGATAATTCAGGTTGTTTGTAATTCATAACCTTTTACATCTGCTGATTATGTTTTTATGCTGCTGCGGATGTTATAGTGCTTAATACGTTTGCCGAGGGTTTCTAACAGTAAATAGCCCAATGTAATTTTTAATCACTTGTTCCAAGGTGTAGCCTGCCCGTATATGTGCAAGGGCGTTTTGAGAGACCTTTTTTTTCAGCTGTTGATCGGTGAGCAGCCTATACAGCGCTGCTGCCAATGCATGTTCATTTCCCGGTGTAACCAGAAGGCCCCGCTCGCTTATCCAGTATCCCTCAGGGTCCGGCGCATCCTGATCCGGCAGGCCCATTACATCCAGGATGCCCCCCACCCGCGAGGCAATGACGGGAACACCGCATGCCATTGCTTCAAGAAGAACCAGGGGCATTCCTTCCGAGGATGAAGGCATAACGACTACCTGGGACTGCTGGTAATAGTCCGCTACATCGGGTACGGAGCCCGTAAAATGTATATAGTCTTTGAGGCTGTATTCACAAACCATGTTTTGGAGCATGGGCATCAGTTCACCATCTCCAACAATAAAAACCTTGAACTGGCTTACCCGACCATGTAGCAGGTTTATCGCTTTCAGCAGGGTATCAGGACCCTTCACTCTGCTGAGTCGCCCGATATAGCTGACTATGGGGACTGATTCACGGTCTGCCGTGGAGCGGGGATAAAATACAGTAGTGTCAACCGAGTTTGGAATTCTGTGAATTTTTCTGCGGGAAAATCCATGGCTCATAAGCTTTTGCTCTATTTCGCTGCTGATGGCAATAATGCCGTCAGCCCATTGTGCGCATCGCAGGACAAATTTTCGCAGCGCAAGCTGTGAAATACTCCCGGAATCCCCAAGCTCTCCCGCGCCTTCGAGACGAAAAAAAACTTTTTTACCGGTAACACGGCCAAACAGAATCGCTGGTGCAGTATACAGATATAAGCCAAAGCAGCAGAGCACATCGAAATGCTTCCGGTGCCTGAAAAGAAAGATAAGGACAGAGATCATGTAGGTAATCTCATATAGATGCCAGCCGCGGATTTTCCTGTATACCGGAATATCATCAATAACTTCATAGGCAGGAAGAGCATCTCTATATTGCGTTAAAACGGTGACCGAGTACCCCTGCTCCTGCAATTTTTTTGACAGTTTCTGACATTCCCGTTCTGCCCCGCCAACAAAGGGATAAAAAAGGCCGATAATCATCAATATTTTTTTATGGTTTGAGTGCGGCATTGCGGTCATTACCGGTTAGCATCAGGGCCATGGGCGGGTTAACCCCGGCAAACTTCATGCAGCACGTCTTCTGTCTGCTGCGCGACACGGTCCCAGTTATAGTAATCGACTACATCCTGTCGGGCGCGGGCCCCGAGCAGTTTTCTCTTTTGTTCATCACCCTTGAGTTCCCGGATGCGTTCGATGATACTCGTCACATCCTGGCCTGCCAGAACACCATTCACGCCATGTTTGATAACGACAGAAAGCTGGCCCATGTCTGATGCAATAACCGGTTTTCCTGCTGCCATGTAATCAAAAAGCTTCAGCGAAGATCCGTAGAAGCCATATTCAATCCAGTCGTAGGGCTTGTAAAGACACAGGCACAGGTCCGCACTGGCGAGATAGTGGGGAACAGCTTCATAGGGAACTTCCCTTAAAACAAGCAGGTTCTTCAAAACAGGGAAATTCCACAGGCTGTCTCCGGCAATAAGGACAAATAAAATGTCCGGATCAATGGTCAGCATTTTCCTCGCCAGTTCAATAATTAATTCAACCCCCTGCCACGGGGTACTGGCATTGCCTGTCCAGAAGATTTTAAACCTGTCCTTCAGATGGGCAAGCGCGGTTTCCTCCATGCGTGACGCATCGAACAGACTCGGATCTGCCCCGTTCGGGATATAATACGCTTTCTGAATATGTAAAAAATCCTGAATATAACGCTTAAGTACGTCGGAGACGCCGATACCCGCATCGACAAGACGGGCAAGTGCTTTCCGTTTGCGGTTTTCACTGCGAATCAGGGCCTCGCAGTCCGGGCCGGGCGATACATTTGCCCGAACCTCTTCCACGGGGGCATTTATTTCCCATACAACCGGCAGAGAAAAAGGTCTGGTTAACTTCAGGAGGGTGGATTTTTCAAGAAAGGAATGAGCTGGACGCCCGGTAATACGTATATAAAGGACATCAGCCTTCCGGGCAAGTTTTAATGCACCGCTTTTGCTTCGCTCAAAATTTATGCAGTCCGGATTGCCATCACCCAGGCAGGAAAGGATCTGATGTCCCCTCTTTCTGAGTGCCTTAACCAGCTGATAGCCATGCACTGACCTGCTCGTGGTTAATGGATAATACGGAACGTAGAAAAAACCAATTTTCACAGACAGCGCTCTCCACAAGTGCTTGGTTATTGGCTGTGGTTATGTTACCACCTTCCACAGCAGCTGTTCCCAGTTTCTGCCCCACTTTTTTTTAAACAGCGCTCGGTTTTTTTCAAAATCAATCGCAATGAGGCCACTTGCCCGCGATGTTTCCTCATGGTGTATAATCACTGATTGCGGCTGATAAAAAATAACCTTATTATGTTGCTTCAGGTGCACGCACAGGTCCACGTCTTCGCAGCCATACCAGTATCGCTCATCAAGCTGCGCATCTTCCCGTCTCACCAGCAGGCAGGCTCCGGTCAGGGCAGATACCGGCCCGGGACAGTTTGCCTCCGGGATGGTATGGTGAATCCTGCCATTTCTGAATCTGTGCTTCTGGAATGCTGTCTGAGCATCCCGCTCATAGCCGGCAAACTGGATAGCGCCATCGGGGAAAATCATTTTCGGCCCGACAGCACCTATCCGCTCATCACTCTCGATGAGACGGTATAATGGCGGGAGCCAGCCACTCATTACTTCTATATCATTATTCATGAAGCAAACATAATATCCTTTTGCCCTCTGGACTGACCTGTTGTTGGCGGCCGCAAAAGAGCTGTTACTGTCCAGGCGAATAAGCGAGACCGGGAAAGATGTCACGCGCGTGAAATCATCTCTGCAATACGGCGGGACTGACCCGTTATCCACAATAATTATTTCCTCGACCAGTTCACGCTCCGTATGCTCCTCAATTCCCTGAAGGCACCGGTTAAGGCAGCTGGTTAAATTATGGGAGACGATAATGATGGAACATTTTTTATCCATACGTATCCAGGCGCGGGAATGTCCTGCGGCACATTTATGTGCCCGCTACCTTTTTTATCAATCGATATACCGCATCCGCGGGCAGGGCTTCATGGCATCGCCAGTCATGGCAGTTTTCCCAGGCCGTTTCGTTACCCTGGCAGGGAAAACATGTTATTGGTGGTGTTATCACAGAACAGTTCGGATTGTAATACGGGGCGCTTTTCCTTGGATTGGTTGCGGTAAAAATGGCAATCTGTTTTTTCCGCAGCGCAGCAGCAAGATGCATGAGGCCGCTGTCATTTGAAACAAAGAGCCTGCTCTGCAGTATCAGCGCAGCTGTTTCCTGAATCGGCAATGAGTTATAAGCGGTTACACGCGGGTGGCGGACAATCTCATCTTCAGTGCCGCAGCAATAAAGGCTGAAGCCATCCTGCACCAGGCGATCTGCCAGTTCCGAATAGTGCGGCCAACGCTTGCGCTCCCATAACTTTTTTGGCGAACAGCCAGAATGAAGGAGAACACTCTTTGGGTGCAGACTAAATGTTCTGTCAGCAACATTGAGCACTGGTGGAATGAATCGTGTGGCGCCAAATTTTGTTGCTACCCAGCAATACTGTTCATATTCAGACCTTTTATTCCAGTCAGCTTTTAGTTTTATGTATTTTTTAGCATTCTCTACCCGATGATCAGATAAAAATGAAACTAAGCAGATATCATACATCGTTTCCTGGTTAGTGTAGGTGTTTTCATAAATAGTTCGTATATACGGCTGTCCCTTAACAATTTCTGCCATATCAGGATAGGTAAAACTAGAAATAAATATATCTATAATATGGCCTGCTTCATACAGCGCCTGTACCGCAGTGAGCGCCTGCAGCAGGTTTCCCAGCCCGCACCCGTCCCCCAGGCAAAAGGCTATTTTCAGGTTTTTATTTCGGCGACGAAAAAACATAGTTCAAAAGACTATCGTTTCAGGCAGCACGGTCTGCGCCTGCCGGTGCTGCGGGCCACAATGTGCGGCTAAAAAAAATTCTGCCGGGCAGCATGTATTTTATCGGAAACAGATTTCCCCAAAAATGATTTTACGTATGGTACCAGCAGCCGCAGCGGGATTTGGGGAAATGCTGTGCGAAATATCCGCCCGATGCACCGGCGAAAATTCCGCACATCTCCCCGGTGGTAATATTCCCATGCAAACTGCAGGTGCTGCGCTGCAAACGCCTTCTTCCTGCTGTCCCTGAGCTGCGGGTGGCTGTCCCAGAAACGCTGATACACTTCAGAGAGGGCCTTCTCTTTTGCAGCAAAATCATCACCCGGAATAAATATTGTATTTAACGGATAATATTCAAGCGCCTTGTGTATCAGTCTTTTAAAAGATTGCCCATCTCCTGCACTGTAATACTTCCATGCAAAGTTGCTGCTATGGTTGCTGTAGATATAGTTTTTCCGCTCAATCGTCTGTTGTTCATTGCCGAGCTCCGGCCAGTATTTGTCGAGGATATAAAAAGTGTCTTTTTCCATTGCGGATATATTTTTTTGCATGCTGTCGTGAATGGTTAATTTCACCAGGGGCGCTTCCACGTAGTCTATATCATAGAACTGTGCAATGCGTATCCAGCAATCCCAGTCTGCGCAGGGGGAAAGGTTTTCGTCAAAATATCCGGCCCTGGGAAAAACTTCCCGGCGAACCATGGCGGCGGACGCTGAGCCGACGATATAATTGCTGCAGACCAGCTCATTAAATATGGCCCCTCTCTTTTCCGGCCTTGTTTCGCCTATACGTTCGCCATCTTTTTTTATTTTAATGGCACCGCAGTAAACCAGCCCCATTGCCGGGTTATTCTCCATGAGCTGCATCTGCAAAGAAAGTTTTTCCGGAAGCCACAGATCATCATCATCAACAAAAGCAATATACTGCCCCTGCGATGCCTGTATGCCGGTATTTCTCGCAGAAGAGACGCCCCCGTTACGTTTTACGATACAGGTAATTTTATCCCGGTATGCTTCCAGGACCTCGCGGGTATTGTCCGTGCTGCCGTCATCAACCACAATAATCTCATGATTTTTATATGTTTGCTTGAGCACGCTGTCTATGGTGGGTGCTATAAACTGCGCTCGATTCCAGGTAGGAATAATAATGCTTATTGCGGGTTCATGTGGATAAGACATGGTATGGGACATGTGCGCGTTAGCAATAATACGGCATGTTATGTATCAGTTTTTGTTACATACTTTAAAATCGTCATATATCCGAGCTGTTTCCAGATTTTCCACGAAAACGGATTACACAAAAGGGCTTTTTGAGCAAGCTTGAGAGCCGAGGGAATGTCTGCCCTTCTATGCAAACCCCTGCTTGTCATGAAATAAAGCGGTGATAAAATGGTTCTCCGTGCAGTAAAGCTCAATTCGTTTTTCAAATCCCAATGGCGTTCAGGATATCGCTGCAGGCGATCCATCCCTGATGCCCGCCGCTCCTGTGCCAGCAGAATGGCAAAGGCTGCGTAAACAAACTGGTTGTCTTTCTGCTGCAGGGAGCTGAGCGACAGCGAGCGCGAATCCCCCCGCCACTTATACAGCGGAAGTCCGAGGTTGCCGCACTGGTATTTTTCGGCAATGCGCAGCCACAAATCAAAATCCTGAGCGAATTTAAAAAACTCCCGGTAGGTCCCAACTGTTTTCAGGCAGGCGCTTCTGAACACGGCGGCCCCGTGACAGAACTGGTTCTCAGTGAGCAGCGCGTTCTGTAATGCCTCGTTCTCAACCGGGGGCCGGCACAGGCTTACCTGTTTCCCTTCATTATCAATGACATAAAAGTGACAACTGATGACACCAACAGCAGGGTTGTCCTGAAGAAACGCAATCTGCCGTTCCAGCCTCTCCGGCAGCGAAATGTCATCCGCATCCATTCTGGCAATATATGCGCCGCGCGCCACAGAAAGCCCCGTATTAAGGGCCCTTGTTAAACCGGCATGCTGTTGATGTAGTAAAACTATTCTCTTATCATGATATGCTTCCAGTATTTTTCTGGTTCCATCTGTTGATCCATCATTGACAACGATAAATTCAAAATCACGATACGTCTGATCGAGGATGCTCTCCACCGCTTCGCCGAGAAACTGTTCCCCGTTGTATACGCTCATAAGCACTGATACGAGGGGGCTATGGCTGGAATGTGTACTCATACGCGACAGCTTAACGAACGCCTTTAACGGGTTTCCCGCGCACACTGCAAATAATTTTTTTCAGCGTTGTCGTTATCCGGGCAGCGGGCTGCCGGGGGATTTTTCGTTTAGGATCACCCCGGTAAAACTGGTCAACCAGCTGGTTATGCCCTTTCAAATATACGAGGCCGCAGTCATCGATATGCTCGTAAAGGCGATTCTCCAGAACATACTCATACAGGGGGCTGCGGGGAATGCCGACAAACACGTTAATCCATGCGGTGGCAGGCTGCAGGCGCCGGGCAAGGTCCAGGGTTTCAGCCCGCTCTGCTTCTGTTTCAGAGGGAATGCCGACGATAAAGCTCGCGCAGGTCTTTATACCAATACTGCGGCAGAAGCGGAAAATATTCTCGGCCTGCTCAATGCGAATCCCCTTTTTCAAGAATTCAAGCACCCGCTGGCTCCCGCTTTCAACGCCGATGTACAGGGCTTCGCATCCTGCGCGGCGCATAAGAGTAAGAAGGTTTTCATCAAGGGTATCTATGCGCGTTTCACACATCCATGGCAGGGGTATGTTTTTTTTCAGCAGCAGTTCACAGAACGCTATGACGCGCTCTTTTTTCAGAGTGAAATTGTCTTCCCGGAAATAAATCCCTCTGGCGTCAAAATTATTAACAAGATAATCTATCTCCGCGATGATCCGCTCCGCAGAGAAACAGGTATAGCGCTTGCCCCATACCGAGCCTACCGAGCAGAAGGTGCAGTTGAACGGGCAGCCGCGGCTGGTGTTCATGGTAAACACCGGCTGCGCGTTCAGCCATTGACATGAATAATCATAGGGCATCCGGGTAAAGATGTCCCAGGGCTGAAACGGCAGCGCATTAAGGTCTGTGCTTCGTTCTTTTTTCACTATGCGCTCTTTGATCGTCCCGCTCGCCAGTTCTAAAATCGCTTCTTCCCCTTCCCCTTGTACGATATGGTCGACAAACGCGGGAATGGTTTCAGGGGCAGCTGAGGTGTGGGGTCCGCCGATTACTATAATGCCCCGCCAGGTGCCCTGTTTGCGCAATCTATCCGCTGCCTTCAGTATGCGCAGGGTATCCTGCCAGCAGATGGTGTTTGCATAGATGCCAAGGCAGTCAATCTGGTTTTTCTGCAGATATCCCTGCTCAATAAAGGGTTCCGGCTTCAGGTAATTGTCGATAAAATACACGGTATGCCCCCCGGCTCGCAGCAAGGATATAAGCGAGCCGATCCCGAGCGGCGGCCTTTTTTCTTCTGTTGAAAAAGGGCTGCGCCGGGGTGCCGCAGGGGTGGTAAAAAGGAAATTCATTTAATTGCCTTTTTGAGCGATAAACAGGCCGAAGGTTTTGTCCACAAGCTGCACATCATCAAACAATTCACCCAGCACCGAATGCATTTCATCCGCTGAATATTCATACAGATGCGCGTAGGTAGAGGTATTGGTCTTCTGCCCGGTAAGGGGTGTGGCCATAATTAATTTTCCGCCGCGCTGCAAAACGCGCTGTATCTCAGACAGGCTTTTCTTGCATTGCTGCGGCAGTAAATGCTCTGCGATATCAGAAAAGATGACGCGCGTAAATGACTCATCAGCAAAACGCAGGTGGGTCGCATTTGAGTAAACAAACGTGATGCGGGGGAAATTTTGTTGCGCGTGACTGAGAGCCTCTGGTGAATAATCGCAGCCGGTGATTGCCGGGTTTTTTTCTGCCAGCGTGGCGGTAATGACTCCTTCGCCGCATCCCACATCAAGCACTGAATCTTCTGCGCATATGTATTGCTTCAGCAGACGTGCCCGCTCCTGCACATGCGCTTCAATATCGCGTGGCATGCCCCTGATGGCTGCCCGTTCTTCTTTTTGAAAATCCCACGGACCATTATAACGTTTTTTTATAATTCTGGCCGGTGTCCCTGCAGCGATTGAAGCCATGGCAATCGATGTTGTGAGTGTAGCGTGGGCGCCTATCACTGCTCCCTTTCCTATCGTGACATCATCCAGGACCACTGCATGCGACCCGACCCAGTTATCACCCATGAGATATATGCCCTTGCCGGTATTGGGCTGTCTGGTTATGGGCTGATTGAATTCACTGCAGGTATGATTTTGCGCGTACAACCCGCAGTGCGGGGAAATAATAACCCAGTCCCCGATATAAATACCCCCCTTGCCATGCAGGGTACTGTAATGATTTATGACGCAATTATTACCAATTACAATTTCTCCTCCTTCCGGCCGCAGTATAACTCCCCGGCGAAGGATAGTGTTCGCGCCGATCGAGACCCTCTCCGGCTGATCAATAATCGCTTCAGGGTCTATGAACGTACCCTCTCCGTGGGTGATTTTCACCGGTCTGTTATATAAATCTTTTGCTGCACTCACCTGCTTCGATTTTTTAAACCATGGTATCATGCCGTTAGTCTACCCCATAGGTGACCATCAGGAAATTCTTCCCCGTTGCATGTGCTACGCTGCAGAATTCAACGGGGATTCGCCACCAGAATAACAGGCTAGTTCGTTTTTCAGCCCAGACAGCAACAGCAACTTTAACGCTCGCGTTAGTAAGAGGAATATTTTGTATGCTTATTGCGAGAGTATGCCTGCCGCGCGGTAAATCCACGTGCTGCTGAAAAGCTTCATTCGTTGCCTGAAAATAAAGTCCCTGCATAGTGTCACCAAATATCGCCGTGTCAATTTCAACATTTTGATATGCAATGAGGGATTCATAGGGGAGCGTAATGGAAAATGACTCTCTTGGTGCAAAGCTCTTCCTGGGGATTTCAGGATCAAAAAATCTGATAGCATCATTGCCGCTACAGATTTTTTCCATATCCATACCTTTCTTGCTTTGAAACAGCTTACTATATTCTTTAACCCCATCTGCAACATTTTTAAACTCAGTCGCTTTTCCCTTATCTAACAGAATAACCCGGTCCGAAAACGTGCTGACCGTATGCATATTATGGGAAACCAGAACAATGGAGGTGCCATTTTCCCTCAACTGACCCATAATATTAAAGCATTTACTCTGAAAGCCTTCATCACCAACTGCTAAAATCTCATCTATTAATAATATATCGGGCATACAGTGAATGGCTACGGCAAATCCAAGCCGCACATACATCCCGCTTGAATAGTGCTTTACCGGTGTATCAATGAACTCATGTATCCCTGCAAAATCGACAATCTCATCAAATTTTTTATTCAGCTCGGATTTTTTCATGCCCAGTATGGCACCATTTACATATACGTTTTCCCGCCCGGTAAGCATGGGATGAAAGCCGGCCCCTACTTCTATTAACGACCCAGCGCGTCCCCGGATCCTGATACTTCCCCGATCAGGCATGAGTATGCCATTGAGCATCTTTAACAGGGTGCTTTTCCCCGAGCCGTTTGGACCAATCAATCCCAGAGCTTCACCCCGCTGAAGGTCAAAGCTTACATCCTGTACCGCCCAGAATTCACCGGGCCGAAGATCAGCTGCCGCAGAAGGGCGATCCGCGATATTTTTCAGGATATCCTGTATCCCATAGAGCATGGAACGCTTGAGGGTTTTACAGAATTTTTTATATATACGGTCAACGTTTATAACTGCAGTATTCATCTGGCAATTATATTCTCTCTGCGATTTTGTGCTCTATTAAATGAAAAATCCTCCAGCCGACACAGAATACAAAGAAGCTGGAAATAAGAGCGTATACAAACGCTCCGCTATTCGTCAAAAAACCCACTGCCGTGAGATCGTAAGCCGCTAATAAAAAACCACTGACCGGATTAATATAATTTATCCAGAAGGTAAGCGGCCAGGTTGTCGGTGGAGGGTACAAAATTGGACTGGCAAACATCAACGCTGTCAGTACTATAGTAAGAGCATTGCCCACATCCCTTATAATCGCATTAAATATCGCAATCAATAAACCAAGGCCAACAATTAAAAACAGAAAAGGGATCATGATGAGAGGAACTATCAAAATGGTCAGCTTGGGAGTGAAACCTACCCAGAGAAAGATTATGATGAGCAGCGGGATGCGGATGATAAAATCAAACACCGTCTGGCCTATGGCAGAAATGATCAAAACTTCCTTGGGAAAATTAATTTTTGCAAGCAGTGAGCCTGAAGATATCAAACTGTGGGCAGAAGAAGTCAGCCCCTGGGAAAAAAGCAGCCACACCATCTGCCCTATAAAAACGTAAGCCGGATACGGCAGCACGGTATTACCGATGGGAAGAATCTGTTTATTCTTTACCATTACAAAAATGCCCATGATAAATAAGGGGGCAAGAAAAGACCAGAAAATGCCAAGGACAGATTGCCGATACCGGGCAGAAATATCTCTAACCATCAGCCGCCATATAAGCTCCCGGTATTCTATCAGTTCACAGACCATGTCTATCCAGGCATGGATTCCCGTGTTTCTGATGGAGTTGGGTTTATATATTTGAATACGGTCGTTTTGTTCTGTAACCGGTGTCTGCATAAACTGTTAACACGATAGAAGTTAGAACAGCGTAAACAGGTATATCGATTTTTTCAGTAAGCTCTTGGTAAACCAGGCCTGCCAGGCCTTACAAAAGCGTTATATCCCTCCAGCGATATAAAGAAATAAGCGGGATGTCTTCAAGTTTCAGAGAATATAATGGTCTGTTTTTATAATAAATATTCCAGTACAGTTTGTTAAAGGTCCCCTGGCGTGATAGGAGTATCAAGTACTGCGGTGTCTCCGGCGAAAACTTGAAATCAGCCCCTTTATTGGTAATGGTTACGATAATGTCGGGGGTGATAAATTTTATATCTTTTCTGATTTTTCCCTTGTCCTGTAAAAATTCGAAATAAGCCTGGTTGGCAACCCACATACTGACTGCTGCGCTGCGGGGTATCTCGCGGTTTAAGGCCGCCAGGAACTTCTCATTCACCACATCATACCAGTATGTGGTCTCCATGCCAAGGGCATAAGCGCCCCTAACTCCGCCGACAAGCTCATTGTAGTAACAAAGCTCATAGGGGTGGACGCGCATCGTTTGATATGCAGGGTAGAGGGTAAAAATAGCCACTGCAGCCGGGATGAGAATTTTTTTTATTTTCATCGCGGCCATCATTCGTTCGGTGAGAAAATGAAACCCTGCGCCGGAAAAATAAGCCATGAAAGGAAACAGGTAAAAAAATTGCCGCGTGCCGTCATGCACCGGAGCATTGGGCAGCATGGTGAGAAAGAGCGGAAACAGGCAGTTGATAAACATGAGATTATTAAAACGACGGTTAGCTGTATCGCGGTAAAGAGTCAGCAGTCCCAGAGTAAAGGTAAAAAGAGTGGTAACCGGGACGGTAATTGCGGTCATGATCCATGCATAGGTCCAGGGAGGGGAAAAGGAGTAGGTTTTGCCCAGGAAAAAGGTGGGAATCCGGATGGAATTTTCCCGTGACAGGCTGAGCTGTACAAAGTTTACAATTTTTCCTATAGGGTCATGCCACCATCCCGGGTTTACCAGTAGGGCTATTGACAGAGCAAGCGGCAGGGCGATAAGCACATTTTTTACGCCCCGTCTTTCTTTATATAAAAGAGCCCACACAATGAGGGGTGCCGAAAGCAAAAGTCCGGTAAATTTTGTGGCAATAGCGCATCCCCACAGGATACCAAACAGGATGATGCCCGAGCGGTGGGTTAACCCGCTCCAAAATGCGCCGCATGCCAGAAACCAGAAGGTGGTGAGCGGAATTTCTGTAGCTGCAATGTGAGCGTGCCCGAAAAATCGCGGCATAAATAACAGGGAAAGACAGCCGCACACGCCGGCAGCGATACCATAGCGCTTATATAAAACGAAGAACAGGGTAAGCAGGAGCCCTGCGCAGAGCAGGGCAGATGAGAAACGGTAGGCAGCAAAGTCGCCGAGATACGGTTTGCAAAGGACCAGGGTTATGGCTGATAAAATTTTATAAAGTGGTGGGTGCGGGTTGTGGGAAATATCCCAGAGCCAGTACTGATCGGTAATGGAGGCTGAAAGAATGGCCCGTGTATTACCATGAAAAAATGATTTAATAAGTGCCTGCGTCCACGTAATGATGAGCTCTGAGGAATTGAAGTAATATACCTCATCGCAGGTCCAGCCAATATCGTCTGCAGTGGCTGCAATAAGACAGACTACCAGCATGCATCCTGCCAGCGCTGCAGAATATATCAAAACTGCCGAGGGTTTTCTCTTCTCTGGCTGCATGGAGTTTTATTCTGCTTTCACCAATGGTTACCCTGAGATCCCTTCGCGCTGGACCGGCAGCGGGCAGTTGCGTTTTGCGGGACGCAGGCGGAACAGGGCTGCCAGAAGACCAACCAGGGTTACTATACTAAGGCCTGCTCCCCAGAAAAATGACTGCGGTCTAAATGTAAAAACAATCGTATTGTTTCCTTTCTCCAGCAGCAGCCCGCGCAACGTATAATCAACCCGAAGCACAGGCTTCTCTTTACCGTTTACATAAGCCTTCCACCCGGGGTAATAGTTATCTGCAAGCACGAGGAATCGCGCCTTGTTTGATTGCGTTTTTATGGATATAGTATTGGGCCGGTAATCGGTAAAAGCAATAGACCCTAAAAAGGGCTCTGCGGCTGCACTCGCAGGCTCTGTAAGAAATTCTCCCTTGAGCTTTTCCAGTTCCGATTTTGACACATAAACCATTTTTGCCGGATCAAAGAGAGGGAGGTTCATACTCTCCAGAACTTTTTCCTCGCTGTCAACGGGCAGGAGTTTTTCTGCAAAAAATGCCCTTGGTAAATATCCCTGATTTTCATATACCTTGATTGTTCCGTCCTGAACAAGCTTAAAATGGGGGTTATCAAGAGACCCGGTACTCACGACATATTTTACATTCAGCAAATTTAAAATATTAATCGGCACCTGCGCGTTATTTCGTGACGTACCTTTCTTTTCAAAAAAGTCCTGAACTGTCTTGAGCAACTGGAAATAAGCATTGTTGGGCATATCCGTATATTCATCACTTGAGGGAATATGGTAATACACATTTAAATTAGGCGTCAGCTCTTCCTGAAAAAATTTGTACAAGACGGTAAACGGCACCAGATAGCTGTGCATAAAGCTTTGCTGATGGGTAATATAGGAAAGAGCAAAGACACGGAACAGAGACGGATCCTGTTTTAAAAAATTAACCGTGGGGTTCTTTTCTGTAAAAGCCGCTTCCGGAATATATGGTTCTTTTGGTTTGCAAACACACATGAGATCCAGAAGAATAACTGACAGGATAATATACTGGCTGACCAGTGGTCTGATTTTCCCTGCCAGAGTGGCTGCGATTATAATAAAAAAAGCCGCCGCCAGGATGATGGCAATGGAAAGCCCATTGTACATCATAAAAAATAAGGGCTCTTTTATTTTTTCAAAATATTCAACCGTGGGGTATGCGCCGAGAAAATACTGATACAAACGGTCCTGCAACCATCCTCCCAGCAATAGCGCCGTAACTAAAATTAAAAAAAAGAGCGCCAAGCCTCTAACATATCCCCTTAAAGCAAGTCCTTCTTTTGTCATCGCAAAAAACTGCCCCGCACCCATACCCGCCATAATCGCCAGACAGAATGAACCGGGGAAGAGAAACTTCACTGGATACTGCAGCATGTTGAGCCCGGGAATCCACTGATAAGTAAACTTAAAAAAGGGATTATAGTGACCGGTGCTCAAAAACAGCGAGCAGAAAAGAAGGGCCATGAGGAAATAACGGAGCCTTTCCCTGCCATAGAAGATAAAAAATACCGCAAAGAGCAGAGGAAAAATTCCCACATAGAAAGTATCCAGCCACAGTTGCCCGAACCATCGTGTTTGAGGAACAATTGAGCCAAAAAGAAAGGGCATAAGAAGCTGCAGGAACTCCAGGGGATGATATGACCACTTGGTAACAGTCTCAAAGGTAAGGCCCTGGTAGCGAGTTGAATTGATGACAAGCTCAAGCATGGGAATAATTTGCACTGCGGCCAGAAAAAACCCAAGACAAAGAGAGCAGCTCAGCTGGTACCATGGTTTAATCATAATCCCGCGCGGAGACGGCGCGCCTCTTATAAAAAGCCAAAACAGCGTATACAGAAATAGGCTGATAACTGTGGTGAGCACATAAAACGATAGATCTCCGGCAAAGATTTGCAGGGCAACTCCAGCAGCGGTGACGCATGAATAAAAGTATGCGCCTGTTTTTAATGCCCGGTGATGAAACAACAGAATAACAGGAAGCCAGATAGCGGAAGTCAAAAAACACACATTGTCAAGGATTGAAACCAGATATCCCCCATATGAGAACACTATACTTGCCACCAATGACGCATATACAGTGGCTCTCCATTCCCTCATCAAGAGATACATGAAGAGGCTGCCGAGAAAATAGTGGCTGATGATAAAAAACTTGTACCCCAGCTGGAAAGGCAGAAGATAAAATATTAGGCTTAGCGGATAGAACAAGCAGCTTTGCACATTGGCCTGAAAGGGAACGCCGCCGGCAAGATAGGGATTCCACAGCGGCAGTACCCCCTGCTTAATGTTTTCCGCTGAAAAAAAGTGTTTCGGGTTGTAAAACATATATATATCCCGTGCAATAAAGGTGTTGCGCGAGAAAATAACCGGGGCAAAATAGAGAATGGTTATTATAAATAAAATAACAACAATGAGCTTTTTGTTCATGGCATTGACAGTTAAGAGAGTTTAGCAGCAGATAAAAAACAGCTCCAAGCGCTCATGAAAGCCAGCTTTTAATCTTATAATACTTTGGTTTTGACCCAAACAGCATACAGCAGCGGGAGCAAACCGGGTATGCCCGGTCCTTTTTAAGTTTGCAGCGCACCTCCCGGAAGGCTTTACTATTCCACAGGGATGAGAAGGACTGTCTTTTTACATTGCCAAGCGCCGGCAGGAAGCATAACGGGCTCAGAATGATATTGCCCTTCGGGGTAATGGAAATATTGCGCCAGGCTGCGCTACAGCGATCATAGGAAACAAACCGGCACGGCTCTTTATAGTAAAGCAATAAATTTTGCAGCGGGAGATCCGGCTCCTGGTGAATGCGCAGGCTCGTGCCGGCACATTTCTTTTTAATGTGTTGCAGCTGCCGGTAGACTGCTGCCATATCAATGGCTGAGCGGTCAATGCCTCCCGTATTTACCTCCGCAACTAAAGCCTGCCCGCCAAAAAGCCGGGTGTGCTGGGCCACCTGGGCAGCATCCTTGAACCACAGATGATTGAACGTTATGCTTTCAACGGGAATGTTCTCTTGCATGAACCAGTCAATAAACAGTTCAAGTCGGTCAAAATTGCAGGAGGATATGGTGCAGGTGACATTGATTAAGGGAAACAGCTGCTTTTTTTCTTCCCGTGCATTGACGATAGCACGGATGCCTTCTATGGCTCTGTTAAATGTTCCTGTTACTCCCCTGATCCGGTCATGGGCTTCACCAATATCGTCAAGTGATACCGTCACATCAATCCCGAACGGAGACAGACAGAGATCCACAAGCCTGCGGGCATAGCGAGTCAAAAGCGTTCCGTTGGTCGTTATATGAAGAGAGAATTTTTTCTCAACACTTCTCTCGATGATCTTCAGAATCTCCGGGTACATAAATGGTTCGGTACCTGTGAGCAGGATGAGGGGTTTGGGGGAAAACCGTGACAAATCATTTATCAGAGTAAGCCAGTCATCAAGGCCCATCTCCTCTTCGCCGGCGCATATTGATTTCACTAAGGGTGAGGACCTGCCCTGCTCAGGGTCAGCATTTGACCTGCCAATATCGCACATGGAGCACTTGAGATTACATTTTTCTGTAGGGATGAGGCATACTGATTTGGGTGGAAAACTGTAGCCGGAGGCAAATCTGTAGTCAAGGTTAAAAAAATCAAAGGCATGCATGAGTTTGCGGCATGAGAATACCGCAAGCGTCGGGTTTGATATGGTTCTGTGTATGAGCTGAGGTATCTTCATGGGCAGAAAGACGCTATGGTGAGGATAAACTGCTATATAAGGCACTATACTGTCCGACCATGCTCTGCAGGTCATATTTCTCGCAAACCATTTGTCGGGCACGCTGACCAAGCGCTGCTG
>Ga0209777_10004210_pt1 | contig 17166 bp, 17 predicted proteins | sample FrelakmetHBP12HB_FD_187147 | JGI IMG/M metagenome (GOLD analysis project Ga0209777, IMG submission 187147) | Freshwater lake sediment microbial communities from the University of Notre Dame, USA, for methane emissions studies -HBP12 HB (SPAdes)... | ecosystem: Environmental > Aquatic >...
GCTTGGTTCGAATTCAGCAGCACAAGGGTATAGGCTTGCCAGTCATCGGCTAACTCAGCGATCTGGTGAATATAGGGAGAAACATCAACACTCAAAGAGTTCTGTACGGCCACAGGAAACGAAAGAGTCTTGAAAAAATCATTTTTATCAGACGCAAAAATTGCATAGTTTGCTGCCTTGTTTTTCTTCAGATACGTCTTTATCGTCTCCATGGTTTTGACAAAATTTTTTAATTCATCTGGTGCCAAAAGGCATTGAATCACTTTTTCTCTCTGCGGAATAAAATGCTCATCTCTTCCATCAAAATACAGACTGACAAACGTATTCAAATTATCTGTGTCATACACATCGATAAGCCCGGGTAATGATTCATCACATGCCTTCATGAGAAAAATATAAACATATTCTTTTTAAAACATTGCTAATTGTTAAATAGAAACCTACGTAATATCACAGCAGAATTTTAGCTGTTTTTTCCTGCGGGCTTTATAGTCATACTCTGTAATCCCTCTAGAGGCTTTAGTAAACGAGTAGCATTTTAAAACCAAAATTAATTAGGACATTTGTTCTCTTTTTATTATTTTGAAGAATCATAAAGAAAAATTGATACTACACACATAAATACGAGCTAATTCGTTTATTTATTATCAGTAATTATATTCTTTTTGAAATATCTTTATATATAATAGTTGCCTTTATATAATGAGGTAAATTATGAAAAAACAAATCCCAAGTATTTTTATTATTACGCTGCTCCTTGCCATTGGATTCGCCGTAGCAGAGAAACAACCTGCCGTACCGACTGTTCCTCTCTCTACCAACGTGACGACTCTTCAAATAGAAATCATGAACAATGATTTTGATGTATCATACCGTATTGGTCAGGTGATCGGTGTCCACGCTGCCATCCACAACAAAAGGCTGGTAAACGCGACGAATGTTCACTGGAGCATCACCCTGAACGGTGGACTTGTTCTCCTTGGAAAAAAAGCATCTGGGGACATTCCGGTCATGTTCCCTGACCAAAGCACCATCGTTACAATCCCCCTTGTCATCGGGTTTGGGACAACAACCATTACTGCCGAAGCCGATGCCTCCAACGCAAACCCAACCAGTGAAATAAAACAAGGAAAAATACAGGCAGTCCGTGTTCTCATCCTCCCTGGTGATCAAGGCGCGGTCACCATTCGCCTCGATAAAATCGTGGGCGGCCTGGAATCACCACTTCTTTTAACGAATGCTCATGATGGATCAAATCGCTTGTTTGTTGTCCAAAAAGCAGGGAAAATCCTGATTATCAAAAACGGGCAACTCTTACCAACACCATTCCTTGACCTCTCAAGTAAAATGATCAAGGTAAGCTCAGTGTATGATGAACGAGGGCTCCTCGGGTTAGCATTTCACCCGAATTATACACAGAACGGTCGTTTCTATGTATATTACTGTGCTCCTCCGGCTACACAAGGAGTAGATCATGAAAATGTTGTTGCAGAATACCAGGTAAATCCCTTGAATCCTGATACCGCGAACCCTACGTCTGAATACGTCATCCTCAGCATTGACGCCCCACAAGCGAACCATGTCGGAGGACAACTCGCGTTCGGACCAGACGGCATGCTCTATATCGGTGTCGGAGATGGTGGCGGAGAAGGAGACCAACATGGACTTATAGGAAACGGACAGAACAAAAGCGTCCTGCTTGCGAAAATCCTCCGTATCGACGTTGACCATGGCACCCCTTATGCCATACCCCTAGACAACCCGTTTGCAAGTGGAGGCGGAGCACCAGAAATCTATGCCTATGGCTTCCGAAACCCGTACCGATTCTCCTTTGATAACGTTACCGGACGGTTATTTGCAGCTGATGTCGGCCAAGACAAATGGGAGGAAATCGACATTGTTGAAAACGGGCAAAACTACGGCTGGAGGATCATGGAAGGAAACCACCTATATGATCCTGCCCTTGCTGAAACCTTACATATCAACATCAGTTCCTTTGCCCCACCTATCTATGACTACAGCCATTACATCGGACATGCGATCATCGGCGGCTATGTCTATCGAGGCGCACAATCACCCATGTTACAGGGAAAATACATCTTCGCGGACTGGAGCGATACCAACTTCCTAGGTCGCGGGAAAATCTTCTACCTGCAAGAGACCAGTCCAAACAACTGGACAAAACTAGAATTCAAACTCCAGCCTGACAAACCACTTAATCTTTACATCCAGGCCATTGGTCAGGATGAAGCAGGGGAACTGTATCTTCTCACCAACCATAACACAGGGTTATCCAAAAGTGGCGACGTATGGCACATCGTAGGAGTCTAGGAGGAACCACCATGAACCACATAAAATACATCGCATTATTTATGATTCTTCTCCTTTCATTGAGTATGGTTGGTCTCCAAGCGAGCGCAACCGCACCGCGATACCTCAAACTCCAATACCAGGCTTCTACACATACCCTCAAAGTCACTATCATGCATTTCTCCCCCGCAACGAAAATCCACTACGTCTATCGAGTAGAAATTGATAAAAATGGAGCAGTATACCAAGCCCATCTTTACACTAGTCAACCTCGTATATTACTGTTTTCGTACACCTATAATGTCACCGCAAATCCTGGTGATACTCTCACGGTTTCTGCTTACTGTATTCTTTGGGGCTATCTCTCAAAAACAAAAACAATTGCAACCATCGCTGATTCATTAACCATCCCATAATAATCAGGATTCTTTAGCGATAACAACCAACGGATCGGCATGAATTCCTATGAGGGAATGAGGTATAAGAAATAACTATCGATAAAAATAAACAAAAGAGAGTTTATATAAGATTCACTATATTGTAATGTATTGGAGAGATATATTTATGCGGAAAAATTGGGTATTACTCATTGCATTCATCGTATTGAATATCGGAGTTTTAAGCGGGTGTACACAACAACAACAATCCCCACCACCGGTGACTACGGACACGATCACTATAAAAAATTTTGCGTTTAACCCAAGCATAATCACGGTAAAAGCAGGGGCAAACGTCACTTGGACCAATGAAGATTCTACTGTGCATCAAGTGAAAGAAGACAATGGACTTTTCTTATCAAGTATACTTGGTAATGGGCAATCATTCACCTATATGTTTACCATAATTGGGACGTACAACTATACCTGTAATATTCATTCATCAATGCATGGGAAAGTAATCGTCGAGTAAAATGCTATCCAATATACCACTAGCAATATGGTTTGGCATCCTAGCACTTCTTTCTTTGGTTATCACGCTATCCTTTGGTGTAGCGAGGTCTTATTTCAAAAAGAATTTTTTCAAATATCATAGAATTTTTGCTTACCTTACCATTATTTTTGTAATAATCCATCTTGTATTTGCTATTCTCCTTTGGTTCTTCGGAATAGTGTTATAATTGTCCAAGATGCAAGATTAAAATAATAATTTTTTTGCATAAAAAAGATTATGATATGTTAAAGCACGATTTTATCTATTTTTTTATGGGGATATGAACTGAAGAATTAAAACTGATGTTCGCCCCGACATTGAGAGCTTTGGAATATCATTTTCATAAAATATTTTTACCGGTAAAATAGACGGTCAAATCTCCTACCCAGCAAATACGATCTTCCTCTGCATTTTTATCCTCAGTTTTTACTAGCCTTTTTCCGCATATTATACTTATGTTGATAAAAACCAAAACAACCCAACATAATGAAATAACTAATTATGAGTACCCTACCATAGAATTTCGATACAAGGAACCCGTACCAATTCAAGGCTATGCTCCCTATTTGAAGCAGTATCAAATATATTATTAAACCAATGGGCCAACGGTCGGGGTGATGTTGAGGTTTCTTTTTGGTAATTAAACGATACCAGAGATCATAAACCAAATAGATTATTATCGGAAAACCTGTAATCAGGCGTCCTATATCACTTTCATTTAAAAGATTCAATATCCATAACGCAGTAAAAGGAATTAACAGAACGCTGAAAACAGGTGCAAACATCAATTCCAGCTTATCGCGTCCATAAGCTCGTAGCAAATATACTATACACAAAAAAGCATAGTAGATTATTGCAGAAAAAACAACGAGGTTGTCTATTAGGATCTCATCCATAATACAATGTTCCTAACTCATTAGTGCAATAATACTTTCTATAATAAAGATTGTATGCTGGCCAAACCGAAACAAAAATAATCTAATGATAAATTGACGCGCAGATCATGGGAGCTCAGAACCACTGCCGCTATACCCCAGAATTTGTTGGATCATGGCTTGGAGTTGTTTGAGTTCAGTCTCCGAGAGGCTTTTAGACAGGGGGTAGAAGACGTGTTCTTTGCGATGCAGGCCTTTGTGGAGCACGTATTCTAGAGGGAGGAAGCCATCAAGACTGAGTTCGCCGAACAACGATTCAACGATGGCGTTGTTCAGGCGCTCGTACACCTTGGGGTCAGTGTGGTCGTAGTAATAGTCGTACTCAAGGAACGCGATTCTCCCTTCATCATAGAAGCTGATGAACCCGAGGGCGTGGTCCAGGCTGTATTTCTCGCCAACGGCGGCGAGCACAGCATGGGATTTCAGGATGAGGTCTTTGTCTGCTTTGAGGAAGCCGCCGCGGATCATGAACATGTGCTGTCGCAGCATACGGCTGGGCAGGATCCGATGGGCGTGGAGCCATACGGGATCTGAGATCTCAGGGCGCGAGTACAATCCGGCAAAAAAGTCCCGGAGGTCAGCGGGGTAGGTGGCAGCGAGCTGTTCAGGCGAGGGATGTAAGGCCTTTAGAAGATGGGGTTTGAGGGGGCCGGCGAAGACGGCATGGGCCGGGTCATCCTCCTTCTGGATGGCTTTGAAGAGCGGGTTGTCCTTGAGGGACGCAAGCGTCGGGGTAGACAGGAATAAGGCCTTCATCATGGATTCCTCGATGATCACAGAGGCATGCTCTTCGATGTAGCGACGGTCACAAGTGTCGCCGATGACGTCGACGATGTAATGGATTTTGAGGTGGGTGCGCATCACGTATTCGAAGTTTCTAGCGATCGCCTCGGTCGGGCAGAGGAAGTCGGAGTAGTACTTGCTGGAAAGCACGGCGAGGGACAACCCGATGCTTTGCTGAGCTAGGTTCACAGCGAAGTCCACGGCGTCTTCGAGTTGTTCGAAGGGGATGACCACGGCGTGCTCATCCGGTAGAATCGGATGAAGCTTCAGGGTTATCTCCGTGGTGATATGCGAAGGGGTGATCGTAAGGCTCGTCATACCATGAGGCGAGGCATAAAGGTTGCCAACACTGGGGTCACTTAACCGGATGATTCGACCTTCGTGGTCAACGAGCTGGGCGTCGATGAAGTGGTCCGCGCCCCAGCCATAGGTGTTCCCCCAGGTGGAGATAATGCCGTGGCTTTCAGCGTTCGAGCAGACATATGCCTCGGCTTCCGCAAGACAGGCGCGTAGGCCATGGGAGGAGGCGGCCTGCTGCAGCTCGTAGGCGTTGACGCCAGCCTGGACAACCACAGTCTTCATCTCAGGGGTCGACCTTGATGGTTTTCATGTGGCCTGTGTCGATGATGATGCCGTGTTGCAGGCCGAGTGGGTTAGCAAGCATGGTCTTGAGACCGACGGAGAGGAAGGTGCCGTTGCCCCGGGGAAGATACGGGAGATGATGCCGGTTGGCTACTTGAACAATCTTGGCGACTTCTTCAGCGGTCTTTGGCATGGTCACATAGAGACGCGCATAGGAGTTTCCTATATGGATGGTCTGGGTATATGCACATAGGATGGTAGGGTCGTTACTTGCCCATTGGTTCCCGACGACACCCTGAACCTCTGTAAGCACGGAGTCTCCTGGGGTTTCTTTAAATTTGCTGGGGTCGAGTCCCGCGGCGTATTCCTTGAGGGCTTTCATTACGACGGTCGGACGGAGATTAGTGATGAAGCAGCATTGCCGGTCGCAGACACCGCAGAGGTTACAGGCATTCACGATATCCAGCAGTTTCTTTGTGGGGGTGATGCGTTTTTGCTGTAGCGCTCGGAAAAGTTCCATACGGCCATCTGGCCAGTAGGCGACATACCCATGACGGACACCAGCGGGACATAGTCCAGTGCCGAGGAAATTGACTTTGCACATTCCGCAATGCGTGGCCTTTTCTGCAATCTTGTTTGCCTGTCGTGTCATACTCTGGCTACTTCCCATATCGTAAGAGTGTGCTGCATTATAGAATAGGGTTCACATAAAGATTTCTGCCGCACGAAAGGTTATAAGGAGGCCGGGGATGAATCGTCGGCTATGCCAGAACATCATCGACCGCTCTGTACTTTTGATCCGCAATCTCCCTGCGAACCAGCTGGTTCCATGTATGAGTTTTATACCCGTGAGTCTTAAAATCCAATAGGAGTTTTTATAATCATTAGAGGTAAAACTTTCAATGAATATGAGATATAAACTTCGAGGTGGAGTCTCTTCCCCTGCATTATCAACTTGATTAATTTATCAGTAAATTCGTGTCCCCTTCCCGACGGGAACATATAAAATCAAAAAAACTCCTGCAACAGATATGGTACTATCAAATTTGTTAACAAATACGAGTCCGAATCTCCCTCCTTACCTCTGTTATATTGGAAGAGGAAGGATCAAACTCCCGTGTAAGAATGAGATTTAACCTTAAACCTTACTGTCAACGATTAGCACAAAACTTGGGTTAAATTTAAATACTAAGAACGGACTACGAAAAAATACGATTTTTTATTTGTTTTCCCAGTAGTAAACTATACTTTTTTTCCGTATCCCTCCGTCGGCTTTTCACCTCTTTTTTTATCCGTTTTTCTTCTGGAGATTGTTTTTTGCATTTTGACAGTTTGCCAGGTTATCTTTAAATATCATCATTGCTAGAAGTTAACACGTTACAATATATCAATAACTAGGAGAGATAAGGAGAAATAAACAACATGACTCCCGATCAAGAACAACAAGGAGAAAAGGGACAACCACAACGATTTATTGAACTGGATATCCTTAGAGGATTTGCTATCCTTTTCATGATCATCCTTCATCTGTTCTGGGATCTTGACTACTTCGGAATACTTCCCCTCAACAAAAATTTCTATTCACTCAATATCATCGTTCCAGTCATGTTCTTCCTACTCGTAGGCATCTGCCAAGCGGTCAACAACAATAAATACCAAGGCCAACCAAAAAAAATGTACCTACGAACGATACAACGAGGACTCTGGATTCTCAATCTAGGAATGCTCTTCACCCTACTCACCGCAGTGTTCCTCCCCGATAGACCAATTCTTTTTGGAGTCCTTCATTGCATCGGATGCTGCATCATCCTCACTATGCCATTCCTTAAATTCAAATCTACTAACGCCGTCTTTGCAACACTAATCATCATCGCAGGGATAGCCATAGGAACCTTTTTTATGGTGGAAAACGCAGATATCTTCCAACTCGCAGCTGGTTTCCATCAATCAGATATTGCAGCACACACCATTGATTATTTCCCGATACTTCCCTGGCTTGGCGTCTGCCTCCTCGGAATTACGCTCGGAAACATCCTCTATAAAGACAACAAAAGGAGATTCCATCTCCCCGATCTCTCAAAATACAAACCAACCAAAATATTCTCCTGGCTAGGTCAACATTCCTTAGCAATCTACCTGGTCCATCAGCCAGTCATCGCAGGTGTTTTATTTCTCGTTGTGATGATCTAAAATTTACACACAGGTCATTTTCACGCCAACAATCAGACACCAGACAAACGCAGGAAAACACGAAAGCGCCTCCGGGATCGCAATACCTTTGAGATGGAAGAGAAAAATTGTAGAACCTATTGCTATCAACGCAAATACGAAGGCAAGTGATCCCATGCTCCGCTCAAATGGATTCTGTTTTATGGTTAGTCCAATGATCAGCAAAGCAATCGTAAGAAGCACAAAAAACGATACCGACGTAATAAAATGAAGAGCAAAGAAAGTTTCTGGAAATAAACCAATTCCGATAAGAGCAACGGAACTCAGCGCAAGAAGATACGCCCCGATTTTATTGGATAAAATCTTTATCAATCCAAGTGAAAAAACTAAGCTAAGAATACCACCAAGGATCATACCATAATTGAATACTACGGCAGTGTTTGCTTGGATACCGAGATCGCTTAAAGCGTGTTGTGTCCAGGTAAACCAAGGGGATGAAGCAATCGAAAGCCTCAAACACGTGAAAATAACAACAGGGATGAAAATACCACAAATCCCTGCAACCCGGGTGATTCCAGATTGTCCCCTTTCGAGATGATTCCACATCGATAGAAGGGTGAGCTTTGAAGGTATTTATAATTTTTCATTTTAAATATATAAAAGAGATAGAAACGTTCTTTTAGCGGTACATTCCTTATTTTCTTCGCTTGTTGTATATAAGGAGTCCAACAAGAACAGCTAGGAACACGAGAAGGATATCAAACCCAGGGGTTTTCTTCTCCACCGCCTTTACAACGATAGTTGTTGAAAATGACCCGGTCGCATTCCTATCATCTTTGACTTCCAAAGTCACAATTGAGGAGCCAACAGAAGAAAACGCATGTGTTATTCCTGTGGCGTTCAGCCAGTCGGTATCAAATATTCCATCGCCATTGAAATCCCAACGATACCCAACAATTGTACCATCGGTGTCGTTACTCCCAGAAGCATCGAAGCTTACCTGCTGGTTCACTGAAACCGATGAAAGAACAGTGAACATCGCAACAGGAGGACTGTTTGAATAGATTCCTTGAATCGTCGCGGTCGTATTCGCCATACTACTTCGTCCATCATTATCCACAACAGTTAACGTCACAGTATAGATACCAGGATCAGTGTAGATATGTTTCGCTGTCTTGTCAAGAATCTGACTACTTCCATCTCCAAAATTCCACCGGTAAAAAATGATGGTTCCATCAGGATCGTAACTCTGAGAACCATTGAAGGAGATCGACTGATTAACTCGGGTTATATATGGTCCTCCTGGATTAGCCACTGGTTTTTTATTTTCGGGAGGCCGCTGTTTCGTCGTAAAAAACCAGATATCAGATTGATTTTCCTGCAAGCTATCGTTCGCTATAGCATACCAGGCAAATGTTGTATCGAACGGTAACGTCAGACTGCACGATGCATTCTCCCCATTGGCCACATTCTTAGCAGAACCAAGAAACGTATTGTTCACCGCGTTATAGAAATTGACGGTCGGGATTATACTGCTATCAACATCGACAATCTTCGCATATAATTTAACTTTCAATCCAACATTATCTTGATCATCCGCAGGTGATGGATCTGAAGGTTTTTGTGGAGGTTTTAAGAAAATACCCACAGGATATCGATCCAAACCGCCTATAGCAATTGTAAAGGGAATGTCACCAATGCCATCGCGATTTCTATCCACATACTTATAGGTATCCCAATAATTTCCTTTTGTTCCGTCATCCCATTGATTACTCCCCTGCTCTCTTGCATTCATATTATTTTTGAGAAAATAATTCAAGGAAATAATGTTATTTTTGCTTCCCTGAATTGCAGAAAGACCTATCGAGCTCATATTTTGAAAGGAATTATTACGTATTTGACATCTGGTTTTTTGCAGAATGATACCGATTTGACCATGATTGAATATATTATCTACAGCGGTACAATCGTAGGAATCAAGGGTAATTCCGCTTATGGTGTTATTTTTAAATAAATTTGCTTGAATAACATCATTTCTATCTCCAGTCAAATAGATGCCATGGAATAGGTTTTTCGTAATTGTGTTCTGGGTAATATTTGTATTTGAACAATCTCTTGCGTAGATCCCAAAATTACTAGTGGTGAAACGGTTTTGATAGAGAATATTATTTTTTGAGGAACGAAGGTTTATACCTGCATCACTTGAATTGGAGACGTTATTGATTGAAAAAACGTTATTATTCGAAGAGGATACTAACACTCCTTTGGTGTCGTTGATCAAATTTCCACTAATGGTATTATTATTAGATGAATCAAGATAAATCCCCCAGAGATTACAGCTTGAAATATTATTCTTCTGTAAAACAACATTATTCGCAGCCACATGGACAAGTGCACCATATTGTGATGTAATATGGCGCCCTTTATCTTGTATGACGAAATTTTCCAAAGTTACGAAATCCGCTGTGATATCGACGTCGTATTTCAGTTCAGCACCGCGAGAAATAATGCTTTGCTGATCATCAATTCCACCGATAAGTGAGAGACGTTTATTGATGTTAAGGCTTTCATTATAGGTTCCACTAAACACATAAATCGAATCGCCATCATTTGCGAGGTTAATAGCCTCGGAGATTGTTTGATAGGGGTGTTCTGCAGTACCATCTCTAGGATACGAGAAACTATCATCGACATAGATTTCTCTTCCAGCTGCAGTAGTCTGTTCAGTAAGATAAAGCACCGAAAGACCGTTTATTAAGAAAAAACTCAGTAGCAATACAAAAATAGTTGCATGTTTTGTGTTCATAATCCCATCCTTTTATTATAAGATGCATCTGGTCACAGAATTAAATAGTTTTCCAAACGCATAATATTTAAAAATTCTCTCGCTATGGTTACTCGTATGAAGGTATGCCTTGGCGGGACGTTTTATCCTCTTCATAAAGGACATAAAGCACTCCTCAAAAAAGCGTTTCATGTCGCAGGAGCGCAAGGTTCTGTTTTTATTGGCGTGACATCTGCTGCTATGGCAAAAAAGAAAGGAGAGCTTGCATCGTTTGAGAAGAGAAAACAATCGATAGAACAGTTCTTAGCAGAAGAAAATGTTCTAGAGCAAGTTACAATTCAACCGATCTCCAATAAATTTGGTCCAACCCTAGAAGGAGATTTCGATATAATCATCGTCTCCCCAGAAACCAAACCAACTGCGGAAGAGATCAACAAGAAACGAAAACAACTCGGGAAAAAACCATTACAAATCGTTGTTATCCCATTTGTACTTTCAGAGGATAAGCAACCAATTAGTTCGTCGAGAATACAACGGAAAGAAATCAATGAAAACGGAACGATGTTGAAGTAGGAGTAGATTTATATAGAATTATTAATGGTATATCGTGGATTATATAAAATGAGGAGAGAACAGGGTTATTCGAGTTTTAGTCCAACAAAAATACTCTATATATTCATGTTCTTATCGAGAAATATTTAAAAATGATAGTTGTGTCAAAGAGTAGTATGAAATCATAAATTAAATTTTTGATGATAGGCTTTTAAAGAAAGAATCAAGTTACATGCATGGAGGTACAGGATTGAATTCAACTTTGGATGATTTGGCAGTAACTTTTTATCCAACAGGAAAACCATCTGTCGTTCTTTCATGCGAAGTCGCAAAGACTTTCTCTGAAAAAACGACGGGGCTTATGTATCGTTTATCACTACCAATGGAGAAGGGAATGTTGTTTTTATTTTGGTTTTCTTGGTTTCGGATATTTTGGATGAAAAATGTATCAATTCCACTTGATATTATTTTTATTAATAAGGAATTCAAGGTTGTTTCGATTACCAAAACCTCGGCAGACGTGGGATTTTTCAATAAAAAATTCTGGGCATGTGGGTTTGGTAAATATGTCGTCGAATGCAACAGTGGCTTTTGTAAGAATCATCATATCTCCAGTGGAACAAATATAATGATACAAGACATAAAAAGGGATACGAAAAAATACTCATAACTACAACCTTAAATTATGAGGTAGAGGATAATCTTTTACCCCCTGTTAATACGATATTTCTCAGTCCGTCCGCCAATATATAATATAATGGAGCAGTTTCTTAGGAATATATTTTTTGAGTTTTATTGTTTTTTGTCCCTACGTTTATGTTTTTATAAGATATATGGAAAATTCTATTATTTATCCACTATGTCAATAAAATTAGAGATAAATTCATAGTATAATTTAAGATTAGATTTTTCGGGATATTTTTCTGTGTGTATTATTTCATTTCTATCTTTAAGAATTTCTTTAATTAATTTTAAGTTATTTTTAGAAGTGCGGGGAGGGAGATTCGGACATCATTTTACTAGTAAAAAATTTGATTTTATATCTGTTGAGCAAATTTTTCTTTTTTTGTATATGGTTGATTAATAAATCAAAAGTTATTTCATATGACTGAGGATTCGACTTTGATATGTTTGATGGCATCGTTACATCCATAGAATTTCAGCTGAGTCTGCTTCTTTTTGTAGCGTTAGCAGGATATCTTATTGCATCAAAAATCAATCAATCTGCTATTGTATGGGAGATACTTGTAGGGATAGCAATTGGTCCAAGTTTACTTGGTTTAATCACGTATACAGAATCCGTTCAAAGTTTCGCACAATTAGGCGCTATTGTTTTATTATTTGTTGTCGGTCTTGAATTCAAGATAAAAGATATATTCAATGTTAAATATGGTATTATCGCCCTGATCGGAGTGATTATACCTTGGATTGGTGGGTTTTTTCTTGCGGAATTTTTTGGTTTTGATTTTGTTAGTTCAGTCTTTGTTGGCACAGCACTCACTGCGACAAGTGTGGCAATCACGGCAAATGTTTTACGGGAAATGGGTAAATTACAGACTGAGGCAGCAAAAGCAATCATTGGTGCTGCTGTGATCGATGATGTATTAGGTTTGCTTGTTCTTTCATTTTCTATGCAAGTTGTGAATGATTCAGTATCACTTTTCCCCCTCATTCTCATAATTATAGAAGCAGTAGTTTTTATGGTATTGGGTGCGTACATCGGTCATGTGTATCTTTCAAAACTCATCGAAAAATTGGATACGACGAAACTCGCAGGAAGATTTCCGGAAACAGTTTTTATTTTTGCGATGATGATTGCTTTTTTCTATGCGATGATTGCGGAACTCATTGGGCTGTCTGCAATCGTTGGTGCATTTTTAGCAGGAGTTGTTTTAACAGGTGTGATTATAAAACGTGGTAAGAATTTCAAAGAAGGAGCAGAATATCTGCAGATCATTTTTGCCTCAATATTTTTTGTATCACTTGGTGTCCTTGCAGATTTTCATACATTGACATTACAGATTCTCTGGTTCTTGATTGCTTTGACCATTGTTGCGTTTCTCACAAAAATTATTGGTTGTTATGCAGGAGCGCGAATCGGTCGGATGACTCATAAGAATTCGTTAGTGGTGGGAATGGGGATGGCTCCACGAGGAGAAGTGGCGATGATTGTTGCACTTATCGGGCTTAATTTAGGGGTCATTAAACAAGATATCTACGTCTCTTTAATTCTTATGAGTCTTCTCACCACGATATTTGTACCAATAGTATTACGACATTATATGAAAGATTAAAGTCGTTGGAAGGGGTTACGGTATATGAATTTGAAGCCCGCAGGAAAACAGACTAAAATTTTCTTTATAACATTGTAATCTTCTTCATACAAATAAAGGTATTGATGATTATCGCACCTTGGAAATTTCAACACTTGTAGATCAAAACATTTGCTAGTGTTTTAATATATGTGAGGGGACGGGATGTGAACACCAAAATACCGGTAAAAATTATTTTTTAATCTTAAACATCTTACCATGTCCTGGAATTATGTAATCAGCTAGTTCTAGTATTTTTTTACGAGAGGCAATAAGTTTTTGAATATCCATATGTTCTGGGTCACTATCTGGTTTATTGATATCTATTTCTTGCTTTTCGTTTTCCGACCACCAAAAGACATCTCCTGCAGCAACATAAACGCCTTTTTTAGTTTCAACGATTAAAGAACAGTGCTCTTCCATATGGCCTGGCGTACGAATTACTTTTAGGTCAGTGTCAGGGATAACCCCATCATGCTTAGTGATAACATCTTTTTGATAAACATAAAGTTCGTCAACTATTTTTGCATTTTCAAAAATTCCTGCAAGAAGTGAATGGTCAATGTGTCCGTGAGTTAAAAATACAAAATCAATATCTGAAGTTTTTAATTTTTCTTTCTTCAATACATTCAAAAACTTTTCTCTATCACAACCAGGATCGGTTATGATATTTTTTCCATTTGATTTTATAAGAACAACGGATGAATTCGCCAGCCAACCATTTTTCAATGGTTTTGCATAACCTTCAATTAAGATTTTTACTTCAGTCATAGTATTGAGTTATTATAACATATTTATTAAATCTTCTTTCCGTTGAGGCGAGCCCCCGAATTTCCGATAACGGCTGAGCATATCTGAAGTTCCGAGCGGAGCGAAGAATTTGGGCGGAGGTGCGAAGCACTGAAGCCAGATACGCTCTGTTAGGCGATAGTACGAGCAAGGTGTCGTCTTATTTTTCTTTTTTGGCTTGGGCATAATATTTCCGTGTAGCATTGGCATATCCTTTCTCAGCTCTCTCTGCATAGAATCGTATCCATCCTTCAAACCCAAGTTTCTTGAAACGCTCATAATCCTTTAGTTTTTCGGGATATTTCTCTAAAGTCCCTGAAAAGTGCTCGCAAGGAAAATCCTTACATTCATAGCAAATCTCTAATCCTCTTTCTCTAGCGCATGGCCGATTTTTGCATGGCACTCCCCCGCCTTGTTTACAAGGTTCTTGACAATAGGCTCCGCTTTCTTCTTTGCTGAAATATTCTACTCCTTTTAAGAATTCGTTGAAGTTAAAATCTGGTTTCACGAACTTCGGATTTATAGTCAGCTCATCCGGATAACCTGCAGCTTTTATAACTTCCAAGAATTCTTGAGCAATCTTTGCATAAATTCTTCCTCTGTACATTCCACATGCACCACAGTATATACCGCAATACCCAATCAATTTCTTTGCTTCATTCATGTCGACCATTTTTTGCCTCCTTGTTTTGCGAGCATTTCGCCTAACAAGTTATATCTAAACTTATTTCGTATATCATTCCAATCTACCATTATATCCGAACCATATAATCTTATCATTTTGTATAAAAAGTGCAGGGGAAGGGATTCGAACACAAGATTACCGGCATGACAATGACTGATAGATGTCTCTTGTCGGGATTTGATCGTTTATTTTCCAGTAAATAAATTGAAGATTGATTTGCACATAGCGAATTCTACCGGAATCAATGATCGTCAATAATTTATACAACCCCATGTTTTCTCATAATAATTTTTATGGAAAAATGCTATGAATTGGGTGAGATTTGGGAATGAGTATGGAATAAATTGGGAAAAATCGATATAACGTTTTTCGTCATAATGGATTATTGTGTGTGAGCAACTATGATAGAAAAATTATGGACGGTAGCGATTATATCGTTCGGATTGTATTGGATTAGCCCCTTTATTGCCGTGTTCGCTGGCCAGTTAATCAATACTGTCAATTGGTTTAATTTTCATGAGAATGTAAAAAAGAACATCGGAGAAATAGGTATTATAAAAATTGATTTGTAAGGAGGAATAACTATGGTTGTTGGTTTTGTATTAGTGAAAGCCGCACCTGGACAAAAAAATGAGTTATATAACAGGCTTTCCAAAATATCTGAAATTGTTGAACTACATCCGCTCTTTGGAGAATATGATCTTATAACTAAAATAAATACAGAAGATTTCAAAAAACTTGGGGAAATGATAGTATCTAAGATTCGATCGGTAAAAGACGTGGTAGAAACAAAGACATTAATACCAATAGCAGGATAAATTTATAATTAATTTTTTATCCTTTTGGTTGATTATGATACCTATGTACTCAGGAGAGATTCGGGCTTGGGTTTGCTAACACATTTTATGATTTTTCAGGATATGCAATTAGATAACCACCAAATCCAATTGTCCAAATTAGAATTGGATAAACGATTATACGTTCCATTCCGCCTACTCCTAGCCCCAAGTACTGATTAACGACGTAGAGAACCGATGCCAATAGGCTCATTAATCCTAGTATTACGTTTATAAGCGAGAATGGTAGTTTCATCAATTTATAGGAATAGATGGCTGATAGTCCGCCGAACAGGAAAACAATTAATGCAGCGATGCTGTGCATCGGTTCACTGTTCTCTGTAAAGATACCAACACCCATAGATCCTAGAGCCGCTAAGGTTAGTAGAACAGTTAAAATCTTGACGCTGAAGGCGCGCTGCAGAAAATACGTTCCAACGATCATGAGCGACCCTAGAAGAAAAATAGACGCATTAAAAACCATTGCAGATGGTCCGACTCCTAAATCGCTTATATAATTCTTTGATATGCTGTATCCTGGATACAGTGCTTCTGCAACGATTAATCCCAGAACAAACTGAGTTGCTGCAATGAAAAAGAGGACACCTGCCACCTTACCATTTGAGTATACCATGGTACATGTTATTTTTTCCAAACTAATAAAGATTCACATGCGTTCGGTTCTGTTTGGTTAATGATCAAGAATATGATGTTTGCAATTCTATCTCTATTAAATAGATTGCTATATATGTTTTATTAAAAACCTATACATCTAAAACTTAAACCAGGTTTTTGTGCTAATCGTAAACAGATTTACATCAGAACTTTTGCACTTTTTCTAAACACTCCATAAAATACAGATAGAAGAACATCGTTCCCACCCCACCTAAAAGTGCAAAAGTCTTGTAATAAATCATATTGTTGTATCGAAATTGCCTCCGTCATAGGTGATACACCAGTTAAGACCGCATTAAAATGATCGTGCAAGTTTCAGGTATTCTCTTATTTTCATGCGAGGTTTTCAGAAGGCAAAATTAGAATAAAAAACCATCTGGATATCAATCAAATCAAATAATTATACCTTGTTTGAGTTTATTTTCATCTAAACCGTATGAATTCCGCGATATGTGTTTCATCGACTGATTCTTGTTCCAACCCAACTTGTCAATATGCGTGCCCGCACCATCAGTCAAATAGACTGGTGGCATGCTCGGCTAACTTCATTAGCCTCGGCGGTCACGCTCTACGTGGTAAGTTCAACTCTCAATATTACTCCTTTAGGATGCGAAATCTTCAATGTGTAATTGCCCTCGTTTGATTGAATGAATTCTTGGCAATCCTTGGTTTCGGGCATATGCATCCATGTCTGTGATGGTTCTTTCACCGAGACTGTCGAAAAAGATTGTCGGACTCCAGAATCCACTTCCCCAAAAGTATGTTTTCTTTATGTAAGGAAATTCCTTTAGAAGTTTTTTCCCTGCAGTTCCTTTAAGTGCTT
>Ga0209777_10004211_pt1 | contig 17162 bp, 15 predicted proteins | sample FrelakmetHBP12HB_FD_187147 | JGI IMG/M metagenome (GOLD analysis project Ga0209777, IMG submission 187147) | Freshwater lake sediment microbial communities from the University of Notre Dame, USA, for methane emissions studies -HBP12 HB (SPAdes)... | ecosystem: Environmental > Aquatic >...
TTGGGACTGGGCACGTGCTGGATGGGTGGGACCTTCAGCCGCACTAGCTATGCGGAGCAGGCCGGGGTCGGAGAAGGTATGATCGTTCCCGCGATCAGCCCAGTGGGTTACTGCGCGGGAAGGCGCAACATAGTGGATTCGGTTACCAGGGTCTTGGCCGGTTCGAAGAATCGCAAAGCCTGGGCCAGCCTGTTTTTCAATCTCAATTTCGACACACCCCTGGCTGAAAAGGACGCGGGGGAATACGGGACAGCCCTTGAGATGGTCCGGCTGGGGCCTTCGGCCTCTAACAACCAACCCTGGCGCATGGTCAAGAACGAGGTGGGAGTCCATTTTTACCTTAAGCGTTCTCTGGGGTATAACAAACTTTTCGGGGGAATGGACCTGCAAAAAATAGACATGGGTATCGCCATGTGCCACTTTGAGCTGACTGCGAAGGAGTGCGGGTTGACCGGGGGTTGGAGCGAGGTTGAGAATTATCCGGGGCCATTGCCGGAGAGGACAAGTTATATTATAAGCTGGATTACTTGATCCGCTTTTCCGGGACTTGGGTGTGCAATCACTCTCGTCTAAAAAAGGGGCGGCCCAACAAGCGAAGCCCCTTCATTCCCGTAGCAACATCTCAAAAGCTTTCAGGCTCCGGTTAACCTGATAGCTTCCTTACCTGCTGCCAGCCCCTGCCGTGCTTCATTACCGTCATCAGGCTACCCGGTATAGAACGAAAAGCTCTGATACCCCCGGTTTCCATATTTGACCTATAACCGACGTTTATCTCCAGATAGGGGGATTCGGCCACAGGCTAGATCGCGGCTCAGGGGGTGTTTTAATGCGGAAATAAAGCTCTCTTTTACGCAATCCAAAGGTAGCGCCACGGCAGCGCCAAAAAATTGGCCGCTCCGAAGAGCGGCCTAAGTACTTGATTTTACAGTCGGGGCGATAGGATTTGAACCTACGACCCTCTGGTCCCAAACCAGATGCGCTACCAGACTGCGCTACGCCCCGATTAAAATGAGTATACCATAACCTGGCAGGAATTACGAGTTAAGTGGCTCTGCGACATCAAAGCGGGGTTTTGCAGGTTCGCATGTTTGTAACGCCCGTACGGGCAAAATAGGGCAGGCGAGGACGCCTGCGTTACGCTATCCCCCGAGTATGTCGCAGGCCCCGCATGAATCATGTAGACAATCCGGCAAATTTATTTTATTTTCAATCTACACCAGCAGATTATGAAGGGCTGATTGTTCAAGCGGCACGGAGAAATTAGTGGAAAATTATGAAAGTAGAGTATAACCGGAAAGCATACGAGGCGATATTTTCCCCCAAGAGCGTTGCGGTCGTCGGCGCGAGCAATATCCCCGGAAAATGGGGCTTCATTGTCAGCATGAACATTTTCACGGGGGGATATGAGGGAGAGGTTTACCTTGTCAATCCTAACGAAAAAAGGGTGCTGGGATGCGAAGCATATCCAAGCCTGTCGGCCATTGGCAAGCCGGTTGACCTGGTCCTGATAACTGTGCCGGGGCCGCTGGCGCCGGGGGTTATTGAGGAATGCGGGAAGCTGGGCATACCATCGGCCGTGGTCATTTCCGCCGGGTTTAGCGAGACGGGCGATGAGGGAAGGCGGCGGGAAGGGGAACTATTCGATCTGGCCAAAGAGATGGGCGTCCTTTTTGTAGGCCCGAACTGCATGGGGGTGGCAAGCCCATGGTCAAAACTTTATGCGATAGGCGCAACCGTTTATCCGCCCCCCGGGAAATATGCATTTCTGAGCCAGTCCGGCAACCTGGGCGTTCAGATGCTTGGGTGGGGAGAATACGAGGGCGTCGGCTTCTCGAAATTCGTCAGCTCCGGCAACGAGGCCATGGCAGGCTGCGACGGATTCCTGGAGTACTTTGGCTCAGACCCCAAAACCGACGTCATATTGCTGTATCTGGAATCAATTCGCAACGGCGAGCGATTTTTCGAGGTGGCCCGGGAGGTCAGCCGAAAGAAGCCGATCCTGGCCTTGAAAGAAGGCGACACCGAAGCGGGAGCGCGCGCCGCTCGATCCCACTCGGGCGCCATCGCCGGATCGAGAGCCGCTTATGACAGCATGTGCCGCCAGGCGGGGATCATTCAGGCTCACACCACGGAAGAGCTTATTGATCTCGCGCGCGCGTTCGGTTTCCTCCCCGTCCCGAAGGGAGACCGCGTCGGGATCATGACACTTGGGGGCGGCTGGGGCGTTGTCACGACTGACCAGTGCGCCCGGGAGGGCCTTCAGATGCCGCCTCTCGGTGAAGAAACGCTGAAGGCCATTGATCCGCTGCTGCCCTCCTTCTGGAGCCGCGGCAACCCGGTTGACCTCGTCGGCATAACAAAACGCTCGACCCACTTCGCAATCGCCGAAACCATGGCCAAGGCACAGGAATTCGATAGCGTCATCATCCTCGGCATAATGCTCGGCCTTTCCGGCTCGATCCGCAACGCCATTCAGTTTTTCACGGGTCCAATCGTAAATGTACTGCGCCGTTTCGGCCTCCATACCTACGATTTCTCGGTGGACATCCTGAAGGGCGTCATGCGCTCCCTGAGAAAAGCCAGGAAGCGCGACGAAGAAAGGCGGAAAAAAACCAACGATAAAGACGCATCCATGGCCCGATCCAGAACCGGAGGATTCGATCTCAAAGAAATCCGCCAATGGCGCGATGAGATATTCGCCGAGAGAATCATCAATCTGATTAAAAAACATAAAAAGCCCGTTATAACCGTTGCATTCGCTCCCGAAACGGCTACCGCGCTCTTCAAGAAATACCATCTGGTGGCGACTGCGATCCCCGAAAAGGCCGTGCGCAGCCTCTCGCGGCTCACGGACTATGGCCGGTGGCTCACCAAAGAGGCGGATCGGGACAAGCGCCCCGCTCCCCAACCAGAGCGCCCGGCCCGCAAAGCATTATCATTGGTTAAAAGCTTCGGCCCATTACCCACCGAACACGACGCCAATCGTCTTCTCCAGCTTTACGGACTACCTGTAACGCGCCAGGCGCTTGCTCACGACGCGGACCGGGCCGCAGAGATCGCATCCTCGATACGATACCCCGTCGTCATGAAGATCATGAGCCCCGATATTCCTCATAAAACCGAAGCGGGCGTCGTCAGGCTGAACGTCAATAACGAAGTGGAGTTGAGGGACGCGTACGCTGAACTCACCGCAAATGCGCTGAATTTTAAAAAAGACGCCACCATACAGGGAATGCTCGTCGAGCAGATGATTAAAGGCGGCGTCGAGGTCTTCGTCGGCGTGAGCCGAGACCCACAGTTCGGGCCGGTCCTGATGATGGGATTGGGCGGTATCCACGTCGAGGTCATGCGCGATGTTTCCATGCGCGTGTTGCCCATCCACCCCGACGATTGCCTCGAAATGATCCGCGAAATCAAAGGCTCCGTTCTGCTATCCGGCTACAGAGGATCGAAGCCGGCGGACAGGGAGGCTCTCGCCGACGTAATATGGCGCCTGTCAAACCTTGTATTGGACCTGAAAGACCACATCAGCGACTTGGACCTGAACCCGATCATGGCGCTGCCGGAGGGGCAGGGATGCATCGTTGCAGATGCATTGCTTGTTCTCGAAAAGGGCGATGGAACGTGACGAACATTTTATGATGCGCGCCCTTTCGCTTGCGAAGCGCGGCATCGGAAGAGTAAGCCCCAACCCGATGGTGGGCGCGGTGGTGGTGCGTGGCGACAAGGTGGTGGGTGAGGGCTATCATCATTGCGCGGGGGAGCCGCACGCCGAAATATTGGCCCTCGATGCCGCGGGGAGGGCTGCGCGCGATGCGGAGCTTTTCCTGAACCTTGAGCCATGCGTCCACACGGGCCGCACCGGCCCATGCGCGCCGAGGGTCATTGAAAGCGGAGTAAGGCGCGTAATCATCGGCTCGCTCGACCCGAACCCGCTTGTTTCAGGGCGCGGCGTCGCGGCGCTGAAAAAGGCGGGGATCGAAGTTCGCGTCGGCGTGCTGAAAAACGAGTGCAAAAAGCTTAATGAAATATTTTTTCACTGGATCGTCGCCAGGAAACCGTTTGTCATCCTGAAAGCGGGCATCAGCCTTGACGGCAAGATCGCCACGCGAACCGGAAAATCCAAGTGGATCACCTCGGAAGAAAGCCGCCGCCGCGCGCATATCATCAGGTCTCAGGTGGACGCAATAATAGTCGGAATCGGCACGGTACTGACCGACGATCCCTCACTGACCGCCCGTATTTCCCGTAAAAGGCAGCCATTGCCTATTGTGCTCGATTCCGGGCTGGATACACCGCCGAAATCGAAAGTCTTATCACACCCTAGAGGTTGCCTGATAGTCACAAGCAAGGGCGTACCCAAGTCGCGCAGAAAAGCGCTTCTCACGGCCGGCGCTAATATAATAACTCTTCCTGTTAAGGCTGGCCTCATTAAATGGGACCCACTTCTTGAAGAACTCGGGAAAATGGGAATCACAAGTGTTTTGATCGAGGGCGGCGCAGCCGTATTCGGCTCGGCTTTGGAAGCGCGTGTGGTCAACAAATTGCTCCTTTTCGTGGCGCCGATATTGATCGGCGGCGATGAGGGGCGCGGGGTATTTGGGGGTCGAGGCCCCGCGGAGCTTGCCGACTGCGCCCGGATTACGGATATGAAAGTAAGAAAAAGCGGCCCGGATTTGTGTGTGGAAGGATACTTATTGTGAATTATGAGTTATGAATTATGAAAAGTATTTTGTCTAATTCATAATTCAGCATTCATAATTGGGCAGGTGGTGATTTATGTTTACCGGGATAATAGAAGATATCGGCAGGATACTCAGACTCGAGCGGGCAGGGGATGCCGCGCGAGTGTGGGTCGAAACGCGCCTCGATACATCTACGTTTGTAATCGGAGAAAGTGTTGCCGTTGACGGTCTCTGCCTGACAGTTGTCGAGGTTCGGGGGGGCGCTTTCCGCGCGGATGTGTCGTCTGAAAGCCTGTCGCGTTCCACTTTATCCGACGCCTCGCCGGGGCGGAAGGTCAATCTCGAGCGAGCGCTTAGAGCCGATGGGCGATTCGGCGGTCATTTCGTCCTCGGCCACGTGGACGGCATGGGCCGCGTGCTCGAAACGCGCAACATGGGGGGCTATCTCCGTTTTCGCATCGAGGCCGGACGGGAAATTATGCGTTACATTATCGCCAAAGGCTCGATTGCGGTTGATGGCGTGAGCCTTACCGTTAACGAAACGCTGCCGGATTCTTTCACTGTAATGTTGATTCCCGCAACACTCGCCCAGACAACTTTGCCTGATAAACAACCCGGCAATCGCGTAAACCTCGAAACAGATATATTGGGAAAATACGTCGAGAAATTTTTAAATACCAAGGAAAATCAAGGGGTTACGATGGAGAGGCTCATCAAGGAGGGATTTTCCAGAAAATAAGCATAAGTTATGGTAAATTATCGTAAAATGTTATATAATATGCCCAGATGAATCCAATTAGCGAAAAAGACATACAGGAGGTTATCCGAAAAATAGCCGAAGGAGCTAATCCCGAAAAGATTATCCTCTTCGGCTCATACGCCTCAGGAATACCCACAGCCGACAGTGACGTTGACCTGTTGGTTGTGCTGAATTCCGATCTTTCCTATTTGGAGCGACATGCACAAGTGAGTGGACTTGTTCTCGACCGCAAATTTCCGATGGATATTTTGGTGTTAACACCATCGGAAATTGAGAAGCGCATGAAAGCTACAAACTCAATTGTTCGTGACGCCGTCGAGCACGGTCGCGTGATGTATGAAAGAAACAAGCTCTGAATGGCTGAAAAAAGCCACTGAAGATCTGCAAGCTGTAAGGATATTGATGCTACATAAGGAAGCTCCGATGCATATTATCGGCTTTCTTTGCCAACAGAGCATAGAAAAATGCCTAAAGGGGTTCCTTGAAGAACATGATATTCGTTTTCCTCGCACACACGACTTGGTGCTCCCAGCCGATCTTTGCAAGAAAATTGATATTGAATTTGATAACTTGAAAGCAGAGTTGAAATTGTTCGAACCATTTGCTGTTGATGTCCGCTACCCGGGTGAAAATGGGATCAGCGTTAAAAAGGAAGAAATAGAGCATTTAACTCCAATTACCGAACGAATTTTCAAATTGATTTTAAAAAAAATTGAGAGGTAACTTAGATGCCTCTGGCAACAGTAGAACAGGCGATAGAAGAGATACGTCAGGGAAAAATGATCATCCTGGTGGATGACGAGGATCGTGAGAACGAGGGCGATCTTTGCTGTGCGGCGGAGAAGGTCACTCCGGAAATCATAGCCTTCATGGCGACGCATGGGAGGGGATTGATATGCCTCACCATGACCGAGGAGGACATCGAAAGGCTCCAACTGCACCCCATGACGCTGCACAACACGAGTCCCCTGGGCACTGCATTCCACGTTTCCATCGAGGCCCGTCACGGCGTGACCACGGGCATCAGCGCGCATGACCGAGCAACCACCATCCTGACGGCCATCAACCCCAAATCGGGGCCTGAAGAGCTGGTGCAACCGGGTCACGTCTTCCCCCTCAAGGCGAAACTGGGCGGCGTTTTAAGGCGCACCGGCCAGACAGAAGGCTCCGTTGACCTTGCCCGTCTCGCGATGCTCAGGCCCGCGGGCGTCATCTGCGAGATCATGAAGGATGACGGCACGATGGCCCGCATGCCCGACCTCAAGATATTCGCAAAAAAGCATGGGCTGAAGGTATTGACCATTGCCGATCTGATCGCATATCGGCTGAAGCACGAGTCCCTGGTGAAAAGGGAAGCGGAAACCCTCCTGCCGACCCCGGACACCGGCGAATGGGCCGCTTATGGCTATTCGAGTATTGTTGATTCGCATCAACATCTGGCGCTGGTGAAAGGCGATGTCGTGGGAGTTGAGCCAGTCCTGGTGAGGGTCCACTCGGAATGCCTTACGGGCGACGTGTTTCACTCGCTGCGCTGCGACTGCGGGGATCAGCTCCATTATGCGATGAAAGCCATAGATGATGCGGGAAAAGGCGCCGTCATTTACATGCACCAGGAGGGGCGCGGCATCGGGCTTATCAACAAGCTAAAGGCTTACGCCCTTCAGGACGAAGGGTGCGACACGGTTGAAGCCAACGCTGAGCTTGGCTTCAAGGCCGATCTGAGAGATTACGGGCTGGGGGCGCAGATAATAAAGGACCTCGGAATCCGCAAGCTGAGGCTTCTGACCAACAATCCCAAGAAGATCATAGGTCTCGAGGGATACGGTATCGAGGTGGTCGAGCGCGTGCCGATCGAGATGCCGCCCACCGAAAGAAACCGCAAATATCTCGAGTGCAAGCGGGAGAAAATGGGGCATCTGCTCAAGTTGCAATCCAAAACCTGAGCGGAAATCGAAAATCTGGAATCGGAACCTTGAAAAGGGGGAGAAAATCAGTATGCCGAACATAATAGAAGGGAAACTTGATGCTAAGGGGATCAAGTTTGGGCTTGTGGTGAGCCGTTTCAATGATTTTGTGTCGCAGAGGCTTCTCGATGGGGCGCTTGATGCTCTGGAGAGATGCGGGGCCGATGAGAAAGACGTCAAGGTGTACCGGGTGCCGGGCAGTTTCGAGATACCGGCTGTGGCCAAGAAGCTCGCGGGATCGGGCAAATTCGACGCCCTGATCTGCCTCGGCGCCGTAATACGCGGCGGCACGCCGCATTTTGAATACGTTTCCGCAGAAGTGGCCAAGGGGGTGGCCGCGGTTGCGCTAGAATCGGGGCTGCCCGTTGTCTTCGGGGTGATCACCGCCGACACCCTCGAACAGGCCATAGACCGGGCAGGCGCAAAGTCCGGCAACAAGGGCTTCGAGGCCGCCATGTCGGCCATCGAGATGGCCAACCTCTATCGCCAAATCCCTTGAGCGATAAAAAATCCAGGGGACCGCGCCGAAAGGCGCGCGAACTCGCGCTCTCCGCCCTCTATATGATGGACATGCAGGCAGGCACTGGCGTTTCGGAGGCGATTCACCAAGCGCCTCACCTTACAAAAAATGAAGAGAATGAAGCAATAGAGCTGTTTTTCAAAGAACACGATCCGGCTTCCGGTAAAACGCTTGAATATGCCCGACGGCTCGTGAGCGGCGTGCGCGAGAGGCGCCAGGACATTGACAGGCGCATTGAAGAAGCAAGCGAGCATTGGAAATTGTCCCGCATCGCCCGGATAGACCGTAATATTTTGCGCATGTCCGCCTTCGAGATGCTCTTCGATTCCGAGACTCCTCCTCAAGTGAGTATTGACGAAGCGGTCGAGCTTGCGAAAAAATACGGTAGCGAAGAATCCTCTGCCTTCATAAACGGTGTTCTGGACAAAATCAAAAGGACAATGGATGGTAAAGGGAAATGAGATTTTAGATTGAAGATGATCGGTTACAACTAAAAATCTAAAAATCTGAAATCTGAAATTGCATGTATATAGATGTAATAGCGGCGCCTCTCGACGATTTCTGGCCGGGGGTTTTTATCCTTGGACTGGGGGGGAATCTGCGGCCTCCGAAAGGGGCGCCGGGGCTTGTGGACTGGAGGGTAGGGGGGGCTATCAGCGCGATGATACGGAACGGCAAGCTTTCCGCCGGAGTGGGCGAACAAACCCTGCTATGGTCTCACAAGCGCAAATCGAAAATATATCTTTTCGGCCTGGGCAAACGCATTCCGCCGCACAACGATCAGACCCGAAAAATCGCTGGCCAGATTCTTTCTTCCCTGATAAAAGCGGGTGAGAGACAAACAGTGCTTATTCCAGACCCACTGTTGACGGGACCGGGAGGAAAGGGATCGGAGGGGGTTTTTCTGGAAGGTCTCTTGCTCGCCCGTGAAGAGGATGGTGACAAAGTCGGAGAATTCCGTTTCATAGTGCCGGCCGGAACAAAGGAGGCCGAGGAGGTGCATGAGGGGTTCAGGCGAGGGATATTGCGCCTCGGCCAGAGCGCCGAAGGTGTCAAATTATCCTTGATGCAAGGACAATTCGCTTTACAGTATTAAAGATTTATGGTAAAAATATATGATGTCATGAACTATGGGTCCCAAGATGCATTCTTGGGGCAAAGGGGATGCTGTGCCATGCCCCATGAGGGAGATTGAGTATTGAGCCTGGTCGGAAATCTTGAGGACCTCGGGCTGGGGGACATTCTTCAGATCGTCTCGCTCAGCCGGAAGTCCGGAGTACTTAACCTGACATGTGAGAGCCGGAAGGGGAAGATACTCTTTCGGGACGGTCAGGTTGTGTCCGCCGTTTCAAATGAGATTCCGGCCCGGTTCGACACCCTGATCGCAAAAGACGGCGATATAAGGCCCGAATCAGTTGCAGAGGCTGTTGCGTTGAAGAGGGGCATCGGCAAGGATAAATCGCTCAATGATATTCTGGTTGAAAGGCTTGGGATAAACCCCGAGGTTATCGAGAGTCGAATCCGGGAATATGTCGAGAACGTTGTTTTCAGATTTTTCGGTTGGACGGAGGGCAATTTCAATTTTGATGTTAAGGAAGGTTTTTTTGAACAGACCGAGCTTAGCGCAGATTCAGAAGGCATCCTCCTCCACATCGGCTTGAACCCTCAGTTCCTGGCCATGGAAGGCACCAGGCTTCAGGACGAGGCCCGCCGGGCCGCCTCACAGGCCGCCGCCGCCAAGCAGGCAGAGCCTCCCCAGACTGCTCACATCCAAGAGGAACACCCGGGAACCCAAGAAGCCATTCAGGCGCCGCCGCCACAGCCCATTCCCCATGAAACGCCTCCATCGGAGGCCACAAGAGCGGCTGCCCAAAGGGCAGAAATAGATCTGGCGCTCGCCGAAGAATCACAGATACCGCAGGTCCTTATCATAGACGATGATCCGGAGATCATCACGCTGGTCAAAGAACGCCTCCGCGGTCTGGGGCTTACGGGAGAAGGAGTGCTCAAGGTCAGCGAAGCTCTCAGGCGCCTCGATGAGCTTCTGGCGCATGGCCATTGCCCGGTGCTTATCGCGGACCTCTTCATGCCCCGCACAGACGGCGAGGGCATACTCGGGGGGCTTGAGCTTGTTCAGACGGTCAAGACGAGAACACCTTTTGTCCCCATTGTATTGACTTCGGATTACCCGAACGAGGCCGCCGAGAAGGAGGCCAGGTCCATGGGACTCGACCTGTATCTGGACAAGCCCAAGCGAAGCCAGATATGGGGCGATAAACCCACTCCGGAGCTTGCCCGGTTTACAGAAAGGCTCCGCGATGCGCTTCCCGATATGGTTCTCAAGGCGGTTATCCCGCGGCAGGAACCCGCCGTGGTTCCCCAGACGGAAATCATCGCTCATCCTGATGGCCTTGTTGATTTGGGGAGGGAGATCAGGCAGGAGCTGGGGGAAGCCGCCACGCCGTCCGCTCATGGGGAAGAGGCGCCTCAGATGAGCCGAGGCCTTAACCTCCTCAAGATGATGATCAACGAACTTAACGACCCCAGCTTCTCGGGGCAGATAACCCTCATGGTGTTGAGGTTCGCCGCCGAGATGATGAACCGCGCCATTATTTTCCTCGTTGCGCGAGACCAGGTGGCCGGGTTGGGACAGTTTGGCGTCGAGTTAAACGGCATTGATCCGCTTCGCCAGGTGAGAAGAATGCGCATCCCGATCAGCGAGCCGAGCATTTTCCGGGAAGTGATGCAGAAGCGCGCAGTGTACAAAAAACCTCTTCCAGACACCGAGTGGAACAACTATCTCGTTCGACACCTTGGAGGCGTCAGGCCAGTCGAGAGCTTCGGCGCCCCAATCATCGCGGGCGGCAAAATAGCGGCCATCCTTTACGGAGACAACGTGATGGACCAGATGCCCATAGGGGATACGGACAGCCTCGAAATATTCCTAGCACAGGCCGGGTTGGCCATGGAACGGGCCTTCCTGGAGCGCAGAATATCGGAGCTAAGTTTGCGGCATCGCTAAACTGAAAGTCTCATGATGCGCATATACGGAGAATTGCGAATAAAATGACTGAGTAAGATGGTATGACAGCCCAGATTCTCATAGCCGAAGACTCGGCCGCCATGCGGGCCTTCCTGGTGAGCGCCCTTGAAGCGATAGGCGACTGTGTGGTGGTCGAGGCATCGAGCGGCTTTGAGGCTTTGAAGATGCTGCCTCAGCGGAAATTCAGCCTTATTATCACCGATATCAACATGCCCGATATAAACGGCCTCGAGCTTATAAGCTTCGTGAAAAACAACGATGCGTACCGCCATATTCCGCTGATGGTTATCACCACCGAGGGGCGGATTCGGGACAAAGAAAAAGGACTGGCGCTGGGCGCGGATGAGTACCTCGTTAAACCGCTGAATCTGGATGAGTTTACAGACATCGTGCGCAAACTGATGGCGCGGGGGCAAAGGCCGCTGCAATGAGAAGGAAAACCATAGGCTTATTCACAAATAGGGTACTCCACCTTGACCGCAGTCCCGTAATGACGAAGACAAGGTGTTCTAACCCTATATCGCACAAAACCCGGCGAGGCCTAATGCCTAACGCCTATTGCCTTATATGAAGCCGAAGGACGGAACAGACAAGGAATTCCTGAGCGAGGCCGAGGAACTACTCGAGACCCTCGGACGGGACCTCCTGCGCTACGAAGAAGTCATGCTTGCGGGGGGAAAACTCAACCCCGACATATTGAATGGCATCTTCCGGGCGGCCCATTCCCTGAAAGGTCTGGCGGGCATGTTCGGGCGGCAGGAAATGAGCGCCCTGGCGCATTCGATGGAGAGCCTGCTGGACCGCATGCGCCTCGGGAAAGTGCCGCGGGACCCGCAGGTGCTCGACGTCCTTTTCGATGCTGTAGACAAGATTAAGGCGATGCTTGCCGCCAGCGACCCGGGAAGTATAAACACAGATCGCACCCTTGCGAGGCTGGCGGATGCCGCTGAGGGCAAGTTCGAGGCAAAGCAACCCGCCGAGGCGGCACAACCCGACCAGTCGCGCCGCCCTGCGGAAGAGCCGGAAGCTTCACGGGAGGCCCACAAGGATAAAGATGAAAATGTTCTCCTCGAAGGCGTGGCCATTCCAAGGAACGTCATGGATGTCCTCACCGAATACGAGGAGTTCCGCCTTCTGGAAAATATCCGGTCGGATTCCCATATAATCAAAGTAGGCTCTTCCTTCGATATTGCCACATTCGATACCGAATTGCCCGAATTGATGAATTGGCTCAAGGAGCGCGGTGAGGTGATCACCACACTGCCGGGGGGAGAGGTCGCGGGAGACGACAGAATTCATTTTGACCTGCTGGTGGGCACCGAAGAAAACCTGGATACGATCAGGAATCTTTTGAAAGAGCGCGGTTTCGCTTTCGCCGTGATCAAGCAGGGCGTTCGCGCATCACCCCCTGATGTAACCCCTTCGCATCCTCAGGCGGACACGCCCTTGCCCCCGGAAGAAATCCATGCGCTAACGGAAGAAACCGCCGGGGATGAAGACCTGGAGAGCGCAAGAAGCGTGAGCCGCACCGTCCGCGTTGATATAAAAAGGCTCGATAACCTTATGAACATCGTGGGCGAGCTGGTGCTGGAGAAGACGATCATCGGCAATATTCGCGATCAGTTGCGTCAGGAGAAAGGCCTGCGGGTCCTGGCCAATGATCTGTACAAGGCCCACCGGAACCTGGACCGGAAACTTGTCGAGATGCAGGAGGCCGTGATGGAAGTCCGGATGGTGCCCGTCGGGCAGCTATTCGGGAGACTCGGCCGCATCGTCCGCAAAATGGCCCGCGAGGAAAATAAAGAGATCGAGCTGGTCAGGACCGGTTCCGAAACCGAGCTGGACAAGCTCATCATCGAAGAGTTGGCCGACCCGCTCATGCACATTATCCGCAACGCCATAGATCATGGCGTTGAGTCTCCGGGCATGAGAGAACGGCGCGGCAAGCCGCGAAAAGGAACCATTGAGCTTAAGGCCTTCCAGCAGGGGAACCATGTGGTAATACAGGTCCACGATAACGGAGCGGGGATTGACACGAAGCGAGTTCACAACAAGGCCATGAAGATGGGGCTTATCGAGCCGGGCATGGAGTTCAAGGAGGAGGATATTTGGCCCATCCTATTCGAGCCGGGGTTCACCACGAAAGAGGAAATAAGCGAAATATCGGGTCGGGGAGTCGGCCTGGACGTAGTCCGTCGCAACATAGCGAATCTCTCGGGCATGATTGATATCGAAAGCGAGGTGGGGGTCGGCACAACCTTCACCATCACCTTGCCCATTACGCTTGCGATTATACAGGCGCTGATAGTTGAAGTCGCGGGCAGAACTTATGCCATGCCCCTCAATTCGGTTCGCGAGTGCCACATTATTACATCCGCCGATATTCGCACTATCGAGCAGCGGGAGGTGATGGAGCTTAGAGAAAGAACGATCCCGCTGCTGAGGCTGGACATACTATTCGGGCACAACGGGGGCGGCGCAAGCGTCATTGCGGGCGAGACCGGTAATGCCGCCAATGGAATTGAGCCGAAGGAAACGGTCATCGCGTCAGAGAACGGGGACAAGAAATTTGTGGTGGTGGTTGGGATCGCCGAAAAGAGGTTGGGCGTCCTGGTTGACAAGCTCAAGGGCAGGCAGGATGTCGTTATAAAAAGCCTCGGCAAGACACTTGGCGACATCAAGGGCGTAGCCGGGGCCACCGATCTGGGCAATCAGCAGACGGTACTGATACTGGATGTGGGCGATCTGATAAGCGAAGTGTCTCAGGGACCGGTGAAGACGGTCTCGATAACGGGGAGGTTCTGAGCCGGTGTACGAATCATTTTACGGCCTCAGGGTAAAGCCTTTCAGGATGACTCCCGACCCCGCATTTCTTTACAGGAGCGCTTCCCACGATGAGGCGTTGGCCCGGATGGAGCTTGCGGCCGAGGAGAGGGCGGTGATGCTTCACATCGGCGAGATAGGCGCCGGGAAAACCACTTTGAGCCGCGTGCTTGTGGACTCTCTCAGGGGCATAAAGCCGGTGCTCATTGTGAATCCGATGCTCAGCCCGAACCAGTTCCTGCGGACGCTCGCCTCGCGCCTCGGCGCCGAAAAGCCGAGATATTTCAAGGCCGATCTGGTGGATCAGGTCAATGACCTGATATATTCCCTTCAGGAAAACGGCGAAACGCCCCTCATTGTGATTGATGAAGCCCAGTTGGTTCCCAGCCGGGCCACGTTCGAGGAAATCAGGCTGTTGACCAATTTCCAATTGGACGATAAGAACCTGATGACACTGATCCTTTTAGCTCAGCCAGAGATAGAAAGGCGGCTTGCGCGCAAAGAGTACGAGGCTTTCAGGCAGCGTATAAGCATGAAGTTCGTGCTTGCGCCGCTATCGCGGGAAGAAACGCTGAAGTACATTGACCATCGCGTAGCCGTGGCCGGCGGAAATCCGGCGATATTCGATAAGGAAGCGAAAATCCAGATACACAGCCTCTCTGGAGGCATCCCCCGAAAAATAAACAACCTGGCAGGCAGCGCCATGCTCGAAGGGTTCGGCCGCGGCGCAAAAACGGTGAGCGCCGAGATAGTCAAGGATGCCGCTCGCGATCTGGGTATCGAAAAGCCGCTCGATGCGGCGGCGTGATAATTATGGATATTCTCCAGGCAAGAAAACGCGCTCGCGAAGAACAGGAGAAACAAGATTTCGGAAAAGCTTCCCCTGTATCCCCGCCCGTGGAGCAAGTGGAGCAAAAAGAGGAACCACCTGCCCCCGTAGAGCAAACACAAGCCGTGCAGGAAAAATCCAGAAAGGTTAAGGCCACTCCTTCCGGCAAGTCGAAGCCTAAAAAGGAAGCCGCGTCGAAAAAGGCAAATTACGAGAAACCGGAAGAGGCCGCGTCAAAATCTCAGGCCGAGGAGCCGCCGGAACCGCCCCAAGCCGAGATAAAACACACAAAGATCGAGGAAATACCGCAAGGGGCGAGGGCGCCGGAGGAGATCGAGCTTGCGCCTTACGAGTTTCAGGGCCTGCCTGGCACGCAGGAAATGCCGGAGCTGCCAGAAATCACCGAGGAAGAAAAAGAGGCTTCGGTCGAACTTGGAGAAGCGCCGCCGCCGGCTCACGAAAAGGCCCACGAGGAAACGCCGAAAGAAATACCCCTTACCCCGTCGGCCAAAGAAGAAACTCCGCCCCAAAAAGCCGCCCCTCACACTTTGAAAATGCGGCCAAGCAAAGCTCACATCGAAGAAAAACCGATGGAAAAGGCCAAGATCGAGGAGGCTTTTCAGGATGAGGGAGAGGGGGGGGCAGAGAAATTATTTTCGGAAGTGATACCGCTCGAGTTTCTGAGTTTCATGCTTGGCAAGGAAGAATATGGAATTCCTCTTCAGCGGATAAGCGAGATAATCAAGCCTCGCGCAATAACCGAGGTTCCGCGAGTGCCGCAGTTTGTGATGGGCATTTTGACGTTGCGCGGAGTGGTTATACCGGTTTTCGATCTGGCGAAGAAGCTGTCATTGGGCCGAGTCACAATCGGGAAATTCAGCCGGATAATTATTGTGTACCAGAAGGATGATAAGGTGGGGCTTCTGGTGGATCGTGTCCGGGACGTTGTGCGGGTTTTACCGCGGGACATCGAGCCGCCTCCGGCCGTGATAGCGGGGGTGGATATGCAATTTCTGGAAGGCGTGGGCCGGGCGGAAGGCGGCGAAGGTATTCACCAGGTAGTGGAAAAAACACCTGAATCTGATCAGGATACCGAAGTGATTAAGGCGCGAAAACGGCTGATTATTCTTCTTAACCTGGAACGGGTGGCGAACTTGTGAAACAGAATACTGATAAAAAATCTGAAGCGTCTCCTGAAATGATATGTCAACTGGCGGTTTTCTCGCTGGGGGAAGAGCGTTACGCAATAGACATACACGTCATCAAGGAGATCATCAGGCCCCTCAAGATCACATCCCTGCCCGGCGCGCCGGGATTCATCGAGGGCGTTGTGAACCTGCGCGGGGATGTCATCCCGGTGATTAACATGCGAAAAAGGTTCGAGTTGCCTCCTCTCGAAGAAAGTGAATGCCGCATGATAATCGTGCGCGTAGAGGGCCAGTGGGTTGGCATTGAGGTGGATACCGTCTCCGAGGTTATCAGGATTCCCCGCAAGGATATAAAATCCCCGCCAAAAGTCATGGGGGGAGACGGCGCCAGGTATGTCGAGGGGGTCTGCAAGCACGGCAATGAGCTTGTGATATTGCTGAATCTCGATCAGATATTAAGCACGGAAGAGAAAATCCGGCTCAAGGAGATCACGCCGGACAACATTTGAATTTTCTGATAAATCTGGCGGATTTGCGCCGGGTATAAAACACGCGGGTCGGGTCGGGAGGCCCGAAGCCCGCAGGGAAAGGGCTGACAGATGATCGTTGCATGCCCAAAATGTAAGGCAAGGTACAAAGTAGACGACGCCAAAATCGGCGACGAGGGAATGAAACTGCGCTGCTCGAAGTGCCAATCGGTGTTCAAGGTGGTGAAACGACCGGGAGAGGCTCCGGCGCCCACCGCGCCTGCGCCCCAGCCTGCTGCGGCAGCGCCCCCACCACCAAAGCCGCCACCGGCGCCCCCGCCGCAGGCGAGACCGCCCGCGGCCCCTCCGCCCAGACCCGCAGCCCCAGCGCCTCCGGCCCCCCCAAGGCCTGCCGCGGCGCCTCCTCCCCCTGCGCCAAAACCGGCTGCTCCGCCTCCACCATCCCCATTCGCGGGCGCAGAAATACTCGTGGCTACCGAGAGCGTGGCCGCGCGCAACCAGATCGTCCAATTGCTGCAAGCCGCCAGGTTCATACCCGTAATCACCGCGGACGGCATCGAAGCGCTCGATATAGTTAAAAAGAAAAGGCCGAGAGCCGTCATTTTGGATGTGTATCTTCCCAAACTTCTCGGGTTTGAGCTTTGCGAGCTGTTGAAGAATGATGATGAGCTGAAATCAACCCCGGTTGTCCTCCTTGCGGCGCAGCTTAACAGCCATCGTTTCAAGAGGGCGCCGGAAACCCTTTACGGCGCGGACGGCTATCTGGAAATTAAAGATATACCAGTGATGACCATTGACCTGTTGAACGACCTTCTTGCCGGTCGCCCGCCGCGCAAGGCCAAGGCAGCGCCAGACATCTTTGCTCATGAGTTCGCGGAACAACCCCCAGCGCCCCAAATGGC
>Ga0209777_10004212_pt1 | contig 17162 bp, 13 predicted proteins | sample FrelakmetHBP12HB_FD_187147 | JGI IMG/M metagenome (GOLD analysis project Ga0209777, IMG submission 187147) | Freshwater lake sediment microbial communities from the University of Notre Dame, USA, for methane emissions studies -HBP12 HB (SPAdes)... | ecosystem: Environmental > Aquatic >...
GTAAGGTATGGGTCTGCCGAAGGACAGGAATTGGCTTCACAGGTGATTGAATTCATCCGCTTTCATGCCATGCAGACCAGTATTGAGCTGGCAAAAGAACGCGGCACGTTCCCTGCCATTAAGGGCAGCATTTATGATCCTGAAAATATCAACTGGCAGCCTCCCCTCCCAATGATGGAATACAAGCATGATTGGGGCAGGCCTGAGTTGAAGTGGAATGCAATCCTGGACAGCATCCATAGGCATGGCATCCGCAATGCTGCCCAAACTACCATAGCTCCAACCGGAACGATTGGCACAGTGGCTGGTTGTGAAGGTTATGGCTGCGAGCCTGTCTTTGCATTAGCTTACACGCGCCATGTGAACGACAATGGCAAAGATCTGGCGCTGACTTATGCCAGCCCGCTTTTTGAACAAGCCCTGGAAAAAAGCGGCATTCCTGAGGAAGAACGTAAAGAAATTATTGAAAAGGTGATGCGCACAGGCACCTGCCAGAATGTGGACGAACTCCCGCAAGAAATCCGTCACGTATTTGTGGTATCCCAGGATATCAGCGCTGAAGAGCATGTGCGCATGCAAGCCTCCATGCAAGCTTTTGTGGATAACAGTTTATCTAAAACCATCAATTTTCCCTCAGGTGCTACACAGGAGGAAATTGCCAATGCCTACCTATTGGCTTGGAAATCAGACTGTAAAGGAATTACCGTTTATATCACCGGTTCCCGTGAAAAAGAGGTGCTGGAAACCGCATCCACTGCTGAACGCAAGGAAGTCCTTGAAGTAACCTCAACTTTAAACCCGGAGGACGATCAGGTTTGGCTGAAAGAATCCGAATTTCAACCACGTATGTGGACCGAAGCGAAAAAGCCGCGTCCGCGATTGCTGCCCGGCCAAACCTACGGGATTGAAACTCCGGTGGGCAAGACTTTCGTTACCATCAATGAAAACGGGCACCAGCAGCCATTTGAGGTTTTCATTAACACTGCCAAAGCTGGCACTGATGTGGCTGCCGATTCAGAAGCCATCGGCCGGTTGATTTCTTACATTTTAAGAATCTCTTCTCCCATTGAACCCAGTCAGCGCCTCCAGGAAGTCTGGCGGCAGGTTAATAGCCTGGGCGGTGGACGGACGCTGGGGTTTGGCCCCAACCGGGTACGTTCCCTGCCGGATGGCGTTGCACAGGTGTTAGCTGAATACATGGAAAACAGGGCAGAACGTATAACCGATGAAGTATCTGAACAGATTAAACCCCTTCTCATTGAAGATTCCAAACCGGATGATTTGAACCCAACCGGCTGGGAAAAAATACGCGATCAGCAGATGCTCAAAATTGGTGACATCTGTCCTGAGTGCGGGCAGGCAGCTGTGGTTAATGAAGAAGGCTGTCGCAAGTGTTATGGGTGCGGATATAGCGAGTGCTGATCAATTTCAGAATGTAAACATCTAACAAGTATAAATATTCAATAATAGAAATAGTAGGATAATGCTATGGCAAAGAAACTAATCCTGGTAGCTGGCAACATCGGTTCAGGAAAAACCTCGCTCACCGAACGGATAGGCGAACGACTAGGCTGGCGGACCGCATACGAATCGGTAGCAGATAATCCCTACCTGCCCCATTTCTATAAGGACATGAAATCGTGGTCTTTCCACCTCCAGGTCTATTTCCTGGGTCACCGGGCTGAACAGCACCTGGAAATGGCTGACGATCCACGCTCTTCCATTATCGATCGATCCATTTATGAAGATGCATTCATCTTCGCCCGCGCCCTGAATCATATGGGCAACCTGAGCGAATTGGATTACCACACTTACCTGGGTGTCTTTAATTTATTGGTCCAAACCCTACCCGTGCCTTCCATGCTTATTTACCTAAAATGCCCGGTGCCAGTATTACTTCAGCGGATCAACAAACGCGGACGCGAAATTGAAAGCGGAATCAGCGCAGATTATCTTTCCCTGCTGGAATCCTATTACGATGATTGGATGCGCAGTTTTGATGATTGCCCGGTGCTTACTATCCGCACGGATGACCTGGACTTTGTTCATAAGCGCCAGCATCTGGATACTGTCATTCAACGCATCAATGAAACCCTGGTTGGTAAAGAGGAAGTGATCTTCTAATATTTGGCTTGAAATTGACAGATATTTAGGGATCAATAATTTCTTTTATTTAAATAAATCCCTCTCAAAGAAAATAGGTTTTTACTGGTTAATATATTAAAAAATTCGACTTATCCACCCAAAAAATGTTTTAGAACGCGGCAGACTGACAAACTGACCCATAAATCCATCTCAGGTCTTTTTTCATATGAGGCTTTCCATAGGCCATTTTCGCCCTGGTGTTGAATAAACCAATCCAGACCCATGATAACCTCTACATCTCCACGGTCATACCCGAGTTTACCCAATGTATCCAGCGCAGAAAGCAAATCAGTCCACCAAAAAGGGAATTGGAATTTAGTCCAATATTTAATATCTTTATGGTCATTATAAGCATCAGGTTTGAAAAATCGTGATTTCAACAAATCGGCGGCTTCTTTTACCTCTGGCATTTGTTTGTAATGCGGATGAGCCGCAAAGGCACGCAGAATCATACCAGTAGCCAGGTGGGAAAAAGGTTTGGCACGGTCTGGCGGAATGGGATCATCCTTTGCCACCTGATACAAATAAGTGATCTTATAGGATTGCAATGGAATGGACCAAGCGCCATCATATTGGCGCATCGTAAGCAGCCAGTCCAATCCCTGGATTGTCCTTCTGTCTTCAGCATAACCTGCTTTGATAGTGAGTTCCAGAATCGCACCCATGTAATAAGGCATATACTGATTGGAAAGAATTCCGCGAATATCACCTTCATTGGTTTGACAGGAAAAAACATAATCCACTGCTTTTTGAAGATTGGGATGTGCGCGGTTAAATCCATATTTTTCGACCAAGTAGCGCAGGTTACGGAATGTTTCAAGCAATTCATAATTTGTCCCGATATTGTTATGGGTAGTATTTCCAGGGTATTTCCAGAAACCATCTGGCTTTTGTTTGTGGATGATTTTCATTGGTTCTGGTAACCCCCATAAGGTTTCAATCGATGCCACTTTCTTGCCCAGTATATCCCGTTCAACAAAATAAAGTAATGCCGGGTTTTGGGCAAGCAATAACTTATTTATCGGATCATTGCGTAAAAAGTCTATCCATCCCATGGGTTTACTCCTATAATATTAATTATTATATAAAAAATTGATCTCACCGAGTTTGCTTCATGCTAAAATTCTTTAGATTTTTTTACAAAACTTAAATATTTTTTCTACGTAAATAGGGTAGAAAATTGAAAACGGACCCCCTTGTGAGCCATACAGAAGCCGAATGTCTGCAAAATGCCCTGAAAGGCGATGAAAATGCCTTCACAGCGCTGGTGGAAATGCACCAGACGCATGTCTATAATTTATGCTATCGAATGTTAGGCAGTCCGCAGGAAGCAGAAGATGCCGCTCAGGAAACATTCTGGCGTGCCTATCGCAACTTGCAGAAGTACGATACCACCCGTCCTTTCACCACCTGGCTGCTCTCCATTGCGGCTCATTATTGCATCGATCAGCAACGACGGCGGCATTTGCCTACCATTGAGTTGGACGAATTGTTGGATATGGAAAACTTCACTCCCGATCCCGGTCCAAGCCCGGAAAAAGACCTAGCGGAAAAGGAGGATATTGAAGCCGTCCAACAGCAATTGACTAACCTGAACCCCAATGACCGGGCAGTGCTGGTATTGAGGTATTTTCATGAATTTTCAGAAGATGAAATATGCCATACTTTATCCCTTTCCAAAAGTGCAGTGAAAAGCAGGTTACACCGCGCCCGGCTGCATATGGCTGAACAACTAAATACCCCCAAAAACCGTATTAAAGTTGAAGGAAGACATAATGAAACACAAACCGTTTGAATCCTGGATTCTAAGTGATTCACCCATCTCTAAAACCGAGCAACAACAGCTCAGGGAACATCTTAAAGTCTGCCCGCAATGTCTGAGGTTGCAGACTACCTGGCTTGAAAGCCGGAATCAGCTTAAATCTGCCAAGATCTATTCCCCGCAGCCCGGGTTCAGTCAACGCTGGCAAATCATGTTTAGCAAACGCCGCGAGCTCGAAAAAACCCGCCAGGTTCGCCAAACCCTCTTTATTCTAGTGCTACTGATGATCATGGCATCCCTTTTCTACATGATTCAAAACAATCTGCTGGCTGCCTGGATTGTTTCAGCGATCAGCCTGTTTGCCTCTCTCTTTATCAATATAACCAAGATAATTGCAGGCATCAATGAGTTACTCAGTACGTCACCGGCTTTATTCTATGGATTTGGTTTCTTTTCTCTTGGTGCGGCTGCGGCTTTATTAGCGACATCTGCTTTTATTCTTTGGAACCTTTTAAAAAAGGGAAAACAAGAAGATGAATATAACGCTGAAGATTAAAATTCTTCTGATCCTTGCGCTTTGCCTGGGATTGAGCGCTTGTACTATTAATCTTCCAAACACCTTGTTAAACTCTCAGGGAGAGATTCAGGGTAATCAACTATTGATTGGCAAATCATATATATTGAAAGCTGGAAATGTAATTAATGGGGATATTGTCGGCATCGGCGCTGACCTCACTTTGGAAACCGGATCCATGGTGGAAGGTAATATTCTGCTCATCGGGAGCTCACTTGAAATGGGGGGAATAGTCAAAGGTGATTTGGATCTTTTCGCTGGTAATTCCCGCTTAATGAAAAGTGCTATTCTGAACGGTGATATTAACCAATTTCTTCATCATGTGGTTATTGAGCATGATGCCCAGGTGACTGGTGAGATTAATTCCTTATTTTTCCCTGGATTTTCCACAGATCAAATTTCAGCATTTTTTTCATCCGCCGCAGAATGGTTCAATCCAAATCGCTGGTTCTTATGGGATTTCTCCCGAACCGTGGTAGTCAGTCTATTAGCGCTTCTATTAATAATTATTCTTAGAAAACCAGCCCAGAGAATAAGCTCCCAAATTCAATCTCAACCGATCATTGCCTGGGGAACAGGAATTTTCATCGCCCTGGCCACGCCGTTTGTGGCGTTAATTCTGATAATCACAATTTGTCTGTTGCCTGTGGGACTTCTATTATTATTGGTATTAGCACTTTCATACCTATTTGGCTGGCTGGCTCTCGGAATTGTCATGGGCAGACTGGTCCAGCTATGGCTGCGGACGCATTGGTCGGATGAATTGCAGGCATTTCTGGGTTCCTTCATTCTCGGTTTTTTCACATCAATAATCGGATGGATCCCCTGCATCGGTTGGATTTTTAATTTCACAGTTGGTTGTATTGGACTGGGGGCGGTCATCATTACCCGTTTTGGTACAATTTCCCCACCGGTCAACTCAATCTCAGAACCCATTACCCTGGTTAATGAACCTCCAAAAAAGCCTGATATAAAACCTTTGTTGGATAAATCCAAGAAAAAAAAGACAAATTTAAAAAAGTAAATCATAAAAACCTGGTTTCCAATAACCAGGTTTTTATGATTCTTATAAAATAGTCACTGTCCAATTTTTGTTTTACAATCATAGCAATTAACATAAATTATCTTCCAACAACATTATTAATTCGCCAGTAAGGATAATCCATGAAACAGGTATTACAAAATATGCGCACTGGTACCACGGAGATAAATGAAACCCCGATCCCTCAGGTTCGCCCCAAAACGGCATTAGTCCGGACGGCTGTATCACTGGTCTCAGCTGGAACTGAACGGATGCTGGTGGATTTTGCCAATAAAAATCTATTGGAAAAAGCCCGTTCCCGTCCTGACCTGGCTAAACAAGTGATGGATAAAGCCAAAAGAGAGGGCGTCCTTTCTACTGTCCAATCGGCCTTTAATCGTCTAGACCAGCCAATAACTCTGGGTTATTCCTCATCCGGAATCATTTTAGCTTGCGGAGATGGATTAATTGGCTTCAAACCTGGTGACCGGGTGGTATGTGCTGGCGGGGGTCATGCCATCCATGCTGAATATGCAGTTATTCCCCAAAACCTCCTGGCTCATTTGCCAAATGGTGTCGACTTTGAATCCGGCGCATTTGCCACCATGGGTGCCATTGCCATGAACGGTTTTCGACTTGCAAAAATCCAGCTCGGTGAAAGCGTGGCAATTATAGGGTTGGGTATACTGGGTCTCATCACCGCCAAGCTAGCTTTAGCCGCCGGTTGTGCAGTCTTCGGAATTGACACAAATCCAGACAGGGTGAAATTTGCAAAAAAGCTTGGGTTTAACACCTCGACCCGCCCAAATGCCGAAAAATCTGGTATGTCTTTCACAATGGGGCGTGGTTTTGATGCCGTATTGATTTGCGCCGATACATCCAACGCAGATACGGTTGTCCTGGCTGGGCAAATCGCCCGTGACCGAGGGCATGTCATTTCTCTGGGCGTAGTTGGAATTGATCTGCCCCGAAAACTTTACTATGAGAAAGAACTCTTTTTCCAGGTTTCGCGTTCCTCCGGTCCTGGCAGATATGATTTAAATTACGAGGAAGAAGGAGCTGATTATCCGCTGGGATATGTCCGTTGGACAGAAGGGCGCAACCTGGAAGGTTTTATCAATTTAATTAATGATGGAAAATTATCCGTCAAGGACCTGATAACTCATCGCTTCCCCATAGAAAAAGCAACAGCTGCCTATCAACTCATCACTGGGAAAAATTCTGAGCCTTTCCTGGGCATTCTATTGACTTACACCCCTAAAGAAGGAAAAATACAGACCCGCATTCCAATAACGTCTAAAGAAAGTTCACCTCATACACCCATGGAGAATATAACCTTAGGTGTCCTTGGCGCCGGAAACTATGCCAATGCTATATTTCTTCCAGCAATTGCGAGTGTTGGAGGAACCCGCCTTCAAACCATCGTATCCGCATCTGGAAGCAGCGCTAGCTTTGCTGCCAAAAAATTTAAATTCGCCTTCGCTAGCTCATCTGAAAATGATGTTTTTCAGGATAAAAACATAAACACGGTCCTCATCCTCACCCGTCATAATGAACATGCCCGCCAAGTAATCCAATGTCTTGATTTGGGTAAACATGTCTATTGTGAAAAACCTCTGGCAATCAACCTAAAAGAACTGACGCAGATTGAAAAAGCATTAAGTAAAAAGAATCATCCTATATTAATGGTAGGTTTTAACCGACGTTTTTCACCATTTGGGGTAGCACTGAAAGGTTTCCTGGCTGACCGCAGCGAACCTTTGTATGCTCATTACCGCGTGAATGCAGGCTGGTTACCACTGAATCATTGGCAACATGATTCAACAATTGGCGGGGGACGAATTATTGGTGAGGGCTGCCACTTTATTGATTTCATCACCTTTTTAGTAGGTCAGCCGCCTTGTTCCATATTTGCGCAATCCCTCCCTGATAAAGGTAAATACCGCCAGGATAATGTATTGATTACCCTTGAATTCCCGGATGGTTCTGTTGGTAGTCTGGCTTACCTTGCCAATGGAGATAAAGGTCTTTCCAAGGAGTATCTGGAAATCTTTTGCGGTGGGATGATCGGTATTTTGGATGATTTTACCCACCTGTTTATCATTCGTAATGGTCAACGTAAGGAACAGCGTTCCAGATTTGGCCAGGATAAGGGTCATCGAGCTGCCTGGCAGGCATTTTTATCCTGCATTAAAGATGGTAACCTGCCACCGATTTCTTATCCGCAATTAATTGGTGTTTCAAGAGCCACCATTGCCGCAATGGATTCAATTAATTCGGGTATGAAAATTACCCTTAATTAGGGATTTACCCACTCAGGATGAACAAGCTGGTCCTAGCCATAAAAACAGTATCTCAATTAGGGCTGAAATACAGCATCTTGTATGGAATTTATCGGTTTGGTTTATGGAGTGGACATTATCGACGGGCAACACCTTCAAGCTTTTTTTGGCAAATCCCAGATTTTTCCCCCGACACCGTATTCTGGCCTATTCAATCACCCAATAAAGATTCTTTACAAAAGGTCATTTCATCTGGAAAGAAGGATCTTCTGGAAGAAGCGGATGAGATATTGAATAGTCGTTTTCGTTTCTTTGGAGGTGAAGCCGTACATTTCTCCTTCAAAAATAAAAAAGGCGGAGACCTTCCCCATTGGTCCGCTTATGAAATTGGAAAAGCAGCTGTTGAATCCCCAGATATAAAACTAATCTGGGAACCTGCCCGATTTGGTTGGGCTTTTACCTTGGCACGTGCCTACTTAATTTCAAACGATGAAATCTATGCGCAATGTTTTTGGCGTCTCTTCGATGAATTCACTTCTGCAAATCCCTTCAATTCCGGACCAAACTGGAGTTCTGCCCAGGAAGTTGCCCTGCGTTTGATTGCACTGGTTTTTGCCGGGGCAGTTTTCAGAAGATCCAAATCAACAACCCCTCAGCGCATGCTGATGCTGCTGGTATCAATTTACATGCATGCCAAACGGATTCCACCCACCCTGGTCTACGCCCGCGCTCAAAATAATAACCATTTGATTACTGAAGCAGTGGGACTGTATTGCGCAGGATCAGTTTTCAAATCCCTACCGATCGCCAGAAAATGGAAAACGCAGGGATGGAATTGGTTTAATCGCGCCATCCATGAGCAAATTGGTGAAAATGGGGAATTTACTCAACATAGTCTCAATTATCATCGCTTGATGCTGCATGCCTCCCTTTGGATGGATTTAATCGTCAGAGGAAATGATGAAAAATTTCCAGATTTGACAAAGGGAAAACTTAGATTAGCAACCGAATGGCTTTTAAATTATATTGATCCCTCCAATGGACATGTCCCGAACCTCGGGCATAACGATGGCTCAAATATTCTACCGCTATCTCAATGTTCCTATGCTGATTACCGATCAGTGGCTCAGGCAGCCAGCCGTGTATTTATGGGTAGACCGGTCATACCCCCTGGTATCTGGGATGAAAGTTGTCTATGGTTTAACCTGCCCATTTCATCCAATAAAGTTAAAACTTTTCGACCATTACACAATAATGGAATTCCCTGGGTAGGCAATTTAAAATCCCGGGTATATCTTCAATCAATCCACTATCGCAGCCGGCCGGCACATGCAGATCAACTGCATGTTGATTTCTGGTACAAGGGCTTTAACCTGGCAATAGATGCAGGTACATTTTTATATAATGCGCCTTCACCCTGGGAAAACACTTTGGCTCAAACCCTTGTGCATAATACGATAACCATCGATGGTTCTAATCAGATGGAACGTGCCAGTAAATTTTTATGGCTGGACTGGGCACAGGCACATATCCGAAAATTTAAACCTGGTGAAAATTTTATCCGAGCTGAACACGAAGGCTATAAAAAGCTGGGTATCAGTCATCAGCGAGAAATCAGATATTTATCTACCTCAAAATTGCAAGTGCTGGACAACCTTGAAAGTACCACATCCAATCCAAAGGAACATCTTGCCTGCCTGCATTGGCTTTTGCCTGATTGGCCATGGAATCTGGATAGCCATTCCATTATACTGAATGCCCCTTTTGGAAAAGTGATTCTTTCAATTTCAGAACATGGTCATAATAAATCAGATGTCGATTTAATCCGCTGCGGCAAATCTTTGCTTTTAAAACAACCGGCTTCGCCCATCCTGGGATGGTATTCCCCAACCTATAATCACAAAGAACCTGCTTTATCACTTACATATAGTATTTTATTTACCCCACCTGTTCAGATCACTTCTCTATGGCAGATTCTTGAAAAATAAATATAAAAGATCACAAGTAAAATCTATTTCAATGCATATTTTATTAATCCATCAGGCGTTTACTTCCCTTAATGAAGCCGGCGGTACGCGCCATTATGAGATTGCCACTCATCTAATTGCAAAAGGTCATCGGATGACCATTATCACCAGTCCTATTAGTTACCTGACCGGTCAAAAAAGTGCTAATTCAAATCAAAAAAGCCAGACATCCACAAACGGATTGAAGATATTCCGTACTTATGCATACCCGGCATTGCATAAGAGTTTTATCCACAGGGTGATCAATTTTGTTTCCTTTATGGTTTCCTCATTTATTAAAGGATTGCAAGTGAGCCAGGTGGATTTAGTCTGGGGTACATCCCCGCCCATCTTCCAAGCTGTCTCAGCCTGGTTGGTAGCGCGTTTGAAGCATGTGCCCTTTTTATTCGAGGTGCGTGACCTTTGGCCAGCATTTGCCATTGAAGCAGGCATATTAAAAAACCCACTCTTAATTCAACTCTCTCTTTGGCTGGAGCGATTCCTTTACCGCCATGCTGACCTGGTGGTGGTTAATTCTCCCGGATATATTGAACACGTGAAAAATAAAGGGGCAAAACAGGTGAAAATGATCCCCAACGGTTCGGATGTCAGCATGTTCACCCCAAAAGGGAAAGGAAAGAATTTTCGAAAAAAGCATGGCATTGAAAACAAATTTCTGGTGATTTATGCCGGTGCACATGGGATTTCCAATGATTTAACAGTGGTTCTGTACGCGGCCGAATTATTAACTAAAAACTCAAAAATTCATTTTATCCTCGTTGGAGACGGAAAAGAAAAACCTGTACTGCAAAAAAAAGCCCATGAATTGCACCTTTCAAATCTTATATTCCTGGAGCCCGTTTCCAAGAACCAGATGGCAGAGGTGTTGGCAGCCGCGGATGCCTGCGTTGCAATCCTTAAACCGCTCGAACTTTACAAAACCACTTATCCCAATAAAGTCTTTGATTATATGGCAGCCGGCAAACCGGTGTTACTGGTAATCGATGGCGTGATTCGCAATGTGGTGGAGGATGCAAATTGCGGATTGTTTATTCAGCCCGGAAATGCGGATGACCTGGCTGAAAAAACAGTCTGGCTTTCACAACATTCAGCTAAAGCCAGAGAGATGGGAAAAGCAGGAAGGCAATATATTACCAATAAATTTGATCGTTCAGTCTTGGCAGATCAATTTATTAGCATTTTTCAGGAGCTAATGAAAAATGGTTGAGAAAATAATGGTTGTCGAAGATGAACTAACTCTTCAGGAAACCCTTGCCTATAATTTGAAGCATCAGGGCTATGAAGTCATAACCTCCGCCAATGGCCTGGAAGCCATTAAAAAAGCAGCAGAAATCAAACCGGATTTGATAATCTTGGATGTAATGCTGCCAGGTGCAGATGGTTTTGAAGTCTGCCGGCAGATCAGAAAAGAAATGAATATGCCCATTCTCATGCTAACCGCGCGCACTGACGAAATTGATCGAGTAGTTGGTCTTGAGGTTGGTGCTGATGATTACCTTACCAAACCTTTCAGTATGCGCGAATTAATTGCACGTGTCAAAGCAATGCTGCGCCGAATGCATATGATTTCTGAAATGAATGAAAATAAGGAAGATACTAAGCAGGTTTTTTCTTTCAGTAATCTGGTCATCAATGAAATTCGGCATGAAGTGACTCTAAATGATGTCATTCTGTCGCTCAGCCCTAAAGAATATGATTTACTTCTTTTTCTTGCCAAAAACAAAGGAAAAATGCTTTCGCGTGAATACATACTTGAAAAAATCTGGGGATGGGAATTTATTGGCGATAGCCGAACTGTGGATGTGCATGTTCGCTGGCTGCGGGAAAAAATTGAAGCTGATCCCCAAAAACCAAACAGGATAATTACTGTACGCGGAGGCGGCTATATCTTTGAAGGTTAATTAATGCGCATCAATCTTTTTTGGCGAACCCTGATTTCCCTGCTTTTTGTCATTGTAACTATTACCTGTCTTATAAAATTCTGGTTAGAACCGGCTTTATTTAAATTCTATTTTCAACAAGAATTGCAGAATGTAACTTTATTTGCAAAAGTCAGTTCATCCATGCTTGCTAGTGAATTTCTGGATGGTTGCAGCTTGAATAGAGTTGATGAATTAAACAAATTACTTTCTGAAAAAACAAGCAGGCAGGTGATAATTACCATACCTAATTGTGGGAAAAGTGAAATAACGAATTTCGATCCGAGTCTGTACTACAATCAACCCGACTTATACAATGTCCTATCGGGTCAATCAGTTGCAAAAGTCAAATCTCTTAGCAATAGCCAATCCGTAAGCATTTATTCTGCAGAACCAATATATTCGGGTGATGCCCTTATTGGTGCCATCCAAGTCGAATCTATTAATAACTCAATTCCTGACGAATTTGTATTTGTTGTAAATCAAATATATTTCATTCTTTTTTTGCTTTCATTGTTTTCCATAGGCTATTCATTCATTTTCTATAAGTATTATTCCAATAAACTAAGAAAAGCCAGTAAGAAAATATTTGAATTGGTAGAAACTAAAGTTGGTCCTGAAACCAGGATTGCCTCATTTTCCACAAATGAAATTGAACAATTGGAAAAAACCATTAATCACAGTGTGGTTGAAATACATAGAAAATTCGATTCCTACTCATCGGATACAAGGGTTTTCACTTCCATTTTGAATAATATGAATGATGGGATCTTGGTCATTGATCTAAGCGGTCAGGTCAAACTAATTAATAAGGCGGCGGCTGATTTATTTTCTGTTGAAATTCATCAAGCAGAAACGCACACATTAGTTGAAGTTTTACGAAATCATGTGATTGAAGGGTTATGGCAGAATTGCTTAGAATCTCAAAAAATCCAAACTATTGATACAGAAATCAGTCCTCTGCACCAATTTATCCGATGCATAGCCACACCGCTTGCTCCTCAACTTCCCGGTTCAGTGCTTTTATTATTTCAAGATCTTACCCGCATTCACCAGTTGGAAATCATCCGTCAGGATTTTGTCAGCAACGTATCTCACGAATTACGGACACCACTGGCTTCTTTAAAAGCATTGGTAGAAACTTTGCAAGAAAGTGCTTCGCAAGATCCCGAAACATCCAAGAAATTCCTGGAAAGGATGGATACTGAAATTGATAATCTGACCCAAATGGTGCAGGAATTGTTGGAATTATCCAAAATTGAATCCGAACGTGTACCGCTTGATAAAAGAAAAACTTCTCCAAATGAATTACTCTCCAAAGTTGGCGAACGCATGCAACTTCAAGTTCAAAGAGGAAAATTAGATTTAATAATAGATGCCAAACAAAAATTACCTGACATTATGGTTGATGTTAATCAGATGGAACAAGTACTGGTTAATTTGATTCATAATGCGATTAAATTCACTCCACCTGGAGGTAAGATCACGCTATCGGCTATTCATCAAAACAATGAATTAGTATTTTCCATAAAAGATACCGGTATTGGAATACCGCCTCGTGATATTGAAAGAATTTTTGAACGTTTTTATAAAGTTGACCGAGCCCGCTCAGCGCACGGTACAGGTCTGGGCTTATCCATCGCTCGCCATCTTGTGGAAGCCCATGGGGGCAGAATTTGGGTGGAAAGCATACAGACCAAGGGAAGCACTTTCTTTTTTTCCATTCCCATTATTTCAGATTAAATAGCCCATTTTCTATGTAAAGCCTGGTTCGTAATCAAACTTTAACCTCTTCTTAACAATCCTTAAACTGGCCATCGCCGGCTATTAAAGTAGCCCGAGTAAGATGATTATGAAAAATAAATTTAAGGAGAAAAAGAAATGTTTAAGAAGTTGTTAAATGTAGTATTAGTTGTTCTTGCAGGCGGATTGATTTTATCTGCTTGCCAACCAGTAGCTACACCTGCCCCAGTAGCAGCCACCCAAGCACTAAAAATAGAACCCACGCTTGCCCCTGGTTCAGTGCAGTTAGTTGCCCAAGGAGCCACCTTCCCACTGCCCGTTTATGATGTGTGGACAAAATCCTACCAGTTTGTGGATCCAGCGGTTAATCTAACTTATGCAGGTACAGGTTCCGGCGCTGGCAAGAAAGCCATCGTGGATGGCACAGTTGATTTCGCCGGGTCCGATTCGGTCCTCAAAGATGAATACAAAACGGTTCCAGACCTGCAAATGCTTCCCACGTTAGCCGGAGCCGTCGTGCCCATCTTCAATTTGCAGAGTACCGAAAAAGATGCAAATGGCAATGCTGTTGCTATAACAGCACTGGTGCTTGATCGCCAAACCCTTGCAGATATCTATCAAGCCAAGATCACCAAATGGAACGATCCTTCTATAACCAAATTAAATCCTACACTGGTTGGTAAACTGTCGGATGCAACGATTACCGTTGTACATCGAGCAGATTCCTCAGGCACTACCGAAATCTTCACCAAAGCTCTGGCATCCTTCAGTGCGGATTGGTTGGCAAAAGTTGGAGCTGGTGCTTCCACCGTGGAATGGCCGGTCGACAAGAACGGTAATGGTATTGGCGGTAAAGGAAACCCGGGTGTGGCAGTAGCAGTGCAAAACACAACCAACTCCATTGGGTATGTTGAATTAGCCTATGCCATATCCAATAAAATCCCCTTTGCCAAATTGATCAACAAAGCCGGTAAGGCAGTCACCGCCGACGCTGATTCTCTTGCTTCCGCGATGGGTGATTTTGCAAATGCTTTTGATGATCGACTCAATGCCACCATCGTGGATGGCAGCGGAGCAGGTTCCTGGCCAATTAGTGGATATACCTATCTGATCGTGCGCACCCAGTCCATGAAAGATTGTGTGAAAGCCCAAAAAGTAGTGGAATATATCAAATGGACCCTCACTGATACCCGGGCTGGCAAGATTGCATCCGACCTTGGTTATAGTCTTCTGCCACAGGCAGTCTTAGATAAAGTGATGGGTAAATTAAATGCCATCACCTGCAACGGCGCAGTCGTATCAAAATAAATTAAGACCACAGGACTTTCAGGGGAACCTTCGTTGGTTCCCCTGAATTTTTTTATCATATGGCAATTAAAAACATGTTCACCCCACAAAAAGGATTAGACCGCTGGATCAGCAAGCTGACTCAGCATGGTGATCGCCCCTGGAATTATCTTTTATTATTTATCTCATCATTAATTATTTTATTAATCATAAGTATTTGTTTCCTGCTCTGGCGTGATTCAGCCTTGGCGAGAACTGAATTGGGCTGGAATTTTCTTTCCCCTACTTTGGATGCAAATTGGAATCCCCAGAATGGAAACATGCAAGCCTGGCCATTTATTTACGGCACCCTTATCACAGCTTTGATCGCTTTTATTATTGCTTTTCCCATCAGCATTGGAATTTCAATTTTTCTTGCTGAAATAAGTCCTGATTGGCTGCGCCATCCACTAAGTTGGATGATTGAACTACTGGCTGCCATCCCAAGTGTGGTATATGGCATTTGGGGAATATTTGTTTTTCTTCCACAGGTAGTTACTCCAATTGGGAACTTCCTCGCCGGAACTCTAGGAAAAATCCCCATACTGCAATCACTGTTTATTGGACCCATTCCGGAAAGCGGCCTCAGCCGCTTGGCGGCTGGCTTGATCCTGGCAATTATGATCATTCCTACGATCGCTGCGGTGAGCCGGGATGTCTTTCTTGCAATTCCAAAAGCCCAACGTGAAGCTTCCTTTGCCCTCGGTGCGACTCAGTGGGAAACAATTTGGAAGGTCTTAATTCCTTATGGCTCTTCTGGAATTCTGGGCGCATCAATCCTTGGATTGGGCAGAGCATTGGGCGAAACCATGGCTGTTACCATGGTAATTGGAAATAGTCTGGAGGGTTCCGCTTCTCTCCTCAGACCAGGATATTCCATGGCCAGTCTAATCGCCAACCAATTTCAAGATACCGTTTCTACTCTGCATTCAGATGCATTAATTGAAATCGCATTAATCCTTTTCCTCGTTACATTGCTCTTAAATTTAATTGCTCGCTTATTAGTATGGCAAACCTCCAGAAAGTTCCTAAAAGGGTAAAAATGCAGAACATCCAAATAATGCCACAACCAATTTCATCCATATCGAAGCGATCTAGTAAAAAAAGAAAATATATTAATCAACTAATGCTCTTATTAACTGGAATTATGGTGATTCTTGCTCTAATTCCGTTGATCTGGATCGTTGGCTATGTGTTTATAAAAGGAAGTCAATCAATTAACTTTGACTTCTTCACCAAATTACCTGCAATGTTGGGAGAGTCAGGCGGAGGAATTTTACATGCCATCCAAGGGACCATCATTCTAACCATTATTGCCGCAATAATTGCCATACCCATTGGAATTTTAGTAGCATTATATGTTTTGCGTCATGCGAATACAGTTATAGGAATAATTGTTCGCTTCAGTACTGATGTCCTTTCTGGAATACCCTCCATTGTGGTTGGAATTTTCTGTTATGCCTTGATAGTAAAAAATCAGGGGCATTTTTCTGCTCTGGCAGGTGGGATTGCTCTGGCTATTTTAATGCTGCCCATCATCATCCGCACAACGGAAGAAATGGTTAAATTAGTACCTAATGACCTTAGAGAAGCATCTCTAGCATTAGGTGCCCCCGAATGGAAAACCGCATTGACAGTCATTTTACCTGCCGCAGTTAGCGGGATCGTAACAGGTTTGACACTGGGGATTGCCCGGGCGTCAGGGGAAACCGCACCCCTACTCTTTACTGCCCTGGGCAATGAAAACTTTGACTTTGCCCAAATCGTTCAAAATGGAATCGCCCAAAAACAAAATATTTTTATTATCATCGGCAGGATAATCAACTCACCCGTAGATTCATTACCCCTAACCTTATACAAATATACTTCTCTACCCTATCCAGAGCGAATTCAGCAGGCCTGGGGGATTGCTCTGGTGCTTCTTTCATTGATCCTATTCTTAAATATTTCCACCAAAGTGTTTATACTTATGCGTGAAAAGAAGATGAGAGGAAAATAATGGATATGCCTTCGCCATTAATTAAAACCACAATCAAATCAATTGAGAAAGCTACCGAATACATTGAAGTAGGTGCTCAAATCAATGGCCAGAAGAAAATTCCCATTATTAAAGTGGATAAGCTTTCCTTTTTTTATGGTAATTTTAAAGCCTTAAAAGATGTATCTTTTACTGTGCTAAAAAATAGAATTACTGCCATCATTGGTCCTTCCGGTTGTGGTAAATCTACGTTAATCCGCTGTTTTGATCGAATGAATGACCTGATTTCAAATACACACATAGAAGGGGGAATCTTGTTTGAAGGTGTAAATATATTTGATAAAAACATCGATGTGGTTGAACTGCGTAAACGGATAGGAATGGT
>Ga0209777_10004213_pt1 | contig 17155 bp, 14 predicted proteins | sample FrelakmetHBP12HB_FD_187147 | JGI IMG/M metagenome (GOLD analysis project Ga0209777, IMG submission 187147) | Freshwater lake sediment microbial communities from the University of Notre Dame, USA, for methane emissions studies -HBP12 HB (SPAdes)... | ecosystem: Environmental > Aquatic >...
AACGGATTGATGTATCAGAAACTTCTTGTAATCAACAATCCGGCCGAGCCATAAAAACTTGATCATTTCAGATGGCAATCCCTACCTTATGGTGAATAGGGAATAATCTTGCATTTCCAGAAAGAATTGTTCATACTTGTCCTGACATTACAAATATCTCCACGGAGAAACCCATTACAAAGGAGGGCTAACGATGCCTGAAGGAAAAGTTAAATGGTTTAATGATTCAAAGGGATTTGGTTTTATCGAGCAGGACGGTGGTGGCAAGGACCTATTCGTACATCATTCCGCAATACAGGGAGAAGGTTTTAAATCGCTGTCCGAGGGTGATCGTGTCAGTTTCGATGTTGTCCAAGGTGCTAAGGGTCCTGCTGCTGAGAATGTTCGTAAGCTTTAAAACTGATTATAGGGGCTTTAATATTTTAGGCACCGCACTTGACATCAGTGGTGATCATCAATAAGTTATAATCGTCGAGATACAGCGACGCACGTATTGAGTCTATTCTACTGGATGTTAACGTAGAAAGAAAATAAAGGGTCTTCGTGGTGATCGTCACCCTTAATAGACCAACTATTAAATGAAGGAATCCAATTAAAAGACGAGACGGGGTAGTCGGATCTCGTCTTTTTTTATTTTGTGAAAATGGCAAAATTTGGGTACGGTTCCTATGGGAGCGTTGTTACCTATAACTTCCTGAAATCCTCTAACCTTCATTTTGAGTAAACTGGAAGAGTACAAACGGTAATCAATGAAATTACAAACCAACCAGAGACCTCCACCCAACCCAAAATCCATAGAGCATTTCCTACCAGTCGTTTAAACTGTTTAAAGAAGGTGCCCACAAGATTACCCAATGCAATCACATCCTGACGAGTTGGTAGGATCGAGAAGGTCCATAACCGGCAATTCGAACCGGGAGGAGCCGTGATGCCGATCTTGACCAAGTCGTCAGGATCTCGTGACATATGAGATGATCTTTAAAGTTCCGGCAAGAGCGTTGGGATGCCATAAGCCGAACCAACTGCGCCGTATCGAAACGGCCAGGGGGTAGCCGGTTGTCGTCGGCTTGGAAATTCAACGGCTCCCTGACTCATTCCCTGCGGAGGACAGGATCGCCAGACTTCTATGGCTGCTTTACAGCCTTCAGTACCTCGCCGACAAGCTCCTCAGGGTTCCAAATACCTTCCGGGGGATTGGACGCTCCCAGATGTACCACCACTAAATCACGAGACGGAATAACTACAACGTTTTGTCCCTCATACCCCAGTGCAGTATAAAGGTCTGTCGGCAGGCTTGGGTAAAGCCGGTTGGCACTCCCCAAAGGATTTCCCGCATTCAACCACCAATAGGCGCCATACTCCCCTTTAGGCGCTTTAGGAGTCGGGGTGGTCGCATATTTTACCCATCCTTCGGGGAGTATCCGCTCGGTCATCCAAACGCCATCCCGCAGGTAGAGCAGACCGAACCTCGCCCAATCCCTGGCGGTGGCATAGGAAAAGGATGAACCGACGAAAGTTCCCGCAGCGTCGGGTTCTATAACGGCGCTCCGCATGCCGATCTTGTCAAAAAGAGCCCGGCGGGGAAAAGCGAAGTATTGAGCCAATGAACCCCCTATTGCACCTCGCATGATCCGGCTAACGAGGTTGGGCGAACCACTGATATATCGCCACCGGCTATCCGGGGCAACCTCAAGCGGTTTGGCAGCGGTAAAGGCGGCCGTATCGGGCATGCCGAAGAGCATAAATGGAGTATCGGAAAGCATATCGATATAGTCTTCCACAAAATTCAATCCATCGCTCATGCGCATTAGTTGATCCACGGTGATCGCCGCCCGGGGATCATCTTTCCCGCTCCACTCGGGAACAGGTGCCGGAGCCTTGGGAGTGAGTTTGCCCTGGCCAACAAGGATGCCTGCCAAGGCATTGGTTATGCTCTTGGTCATCGACCATCCCAGCAGGGGGGTATCTTTCGAGAAACCCGGAGCATAACGTTCTCCGATGACTCGGCCCTTATAGACCACAACGATAGCCCGTGTCCCCCAAAACTTTTTCTGGCCGGCATTGGGCTCGGTGAAGGCCCTATCGATCGCTGTTGTAAGCTTCGCTTTGTCGATCTCCGGGGGGAGGTTTTCAATATTCACAGAGTCTCCTTCCGGCCACAGCTTTCCCAGTTGGCTCATATCGACCGGGCTCGGAGTCGGGCTACCGGTGACCTGAGCACTAATGTGCTCTGCCGTGTAGTCTATGCCGAGTGTGCAACCCAATCCATCCCGAAAAATGGCGATTTGATCCGGCATTCCCATACCGACGGCAACGGTCACGGTCTTGTTCTGTTCGTCGATCTTTGCCGGAAAGGGCAAGTCCTTCAGTTCCTGCTGCTGGACGTCTGAGGGGTTTCGTTTGGAGACGAAGACAGCAGAACAAAGAATCTTCGCCTTGTAGGCCGCTGCCACAGCTGTAATTTTTGGTACCTTTGCATAGGGTGGAAGTTCTCCGGCCTTGATCCCTAAGGGGGATAATAATAATAGGACTACTAAACCTGAAACCATTTTCTTGATCGCAGCACCCATGATGGTCATTTTGAATGGTCTTTTTTCCAATTCCCTGACATCCTGCAGGCCAACGACTGGCTTTAGTGGGAAAGACATGATGACACCTCCTGTTTTTATTGTTTATTGTTAAGACTCACCTTCATGGCTCCGGCAATGGCTGCCTCTGCCCATCTGGCAGAAGGTTTCAATGATGAAACGGTCCGAATCCTCCTCGACTTGTCCGACACAGAGCAACAAAGCCAACCCATGGTCATAGGGTCGAATCTTAAATGTACACATTTTTTACTCTGGGAACTTTCAGAATATGGTGTCTTGTTAGACTGCTTCATGGACCAGCCTCTTAAGGGTTTGGGGTGCCATCTTTTATGAAGCCAAGTTAATACAATTTATTTAAACCTATTAAACAGTTCAAGTCAATCATAAAGGGAAGTAAGCCCAAATAGTGGTTAAGAGGCCGCATAAAATAAGGGATCCATCCGAAGAGTTCTTCCTTGTACTATTCTAACTTCCGTTTTAGAAAAAACACAATACTTCAAATGGTAATCGAGATAAAAGACAACTACCCAAACCTCATTTTTTTCAGGTCCCTTCTTTCATCTTGACCGTGTCTTTTCTTTGTTTTACACTTTTCCCTGCAAAACCCGAATGATCGTGATACGCCCAGCCAACATCTTCAATCACGACATTATACATTCACATCCGTTAATGTTTGCATTTGGAATGATGTACAATGGACAGAGAATAAAAATTAGAATTATTTAAGATTGCCAGCCTAACAAAAAGTATCAATGGTGAAATTATGTCTCAAAAAGATTGGGAGAAAAAATACCTCAGCATTATTGAAGAGATCGAGGATGGTTATGTAGAAAACGATCTGGAGGGGAACCTCACCTATGTCAATCAGGCCTTGTGCGACATTCTCGGGTATTCAAGAGATGAGGTGATTGGGACAAACCACCGGAATTTTATGAGTGAGGAGCAGGTAAAGCGCAATACCCAGGTTTACACGCAGGTTTTCAGGACCGGAAGGCCGATCAGATCGTATGTTTACGAAGCTATTCGAAAAGATGGCAAAAAGCGGATGCTGGATGTATCGGTGTCCCTCATCAGGAATCAGACTGGTGAGCCAACTGGATTCCGGGGAATTTTCAGAGACATCACCGATCTCAAACAGGCCCAAGAGGAAATTGCCGTCCAAAAAAGACGTCTGGAGGCTATATTCAGAAGTGTCAATGAAGGCATCATCTCCGTAGATCCTGAAATGCGTATCATCGAAATTAATCAAGCGGCCAGGAAGATATGCGGTCTGGCGGCCAATTTGAAAATCGGGCAGACCTTTACAACCAGTCAGGGTTATTGTGACAACGCCTGTCTGGACGTATTTCAAGAAGTGTTGTCAAAAAAAACCTCGGTCAAAGAATACAACATCGATTGCAGCCGTAAGGATCACCCATCAAAAAAACTTATCCTCAGCAGTGCTCCCCTTATTAATGACCAAAAAAAACCCATCGGCGCCATCCTGGTTATACGCGACATCACTCGTCTGAGAGATTTGGAAAGACAACTGATTACTCGTCATCAGTATCACAATATCATCGGTAAGAACAAAAAAATGATGGAGATTTACAGCCTTCTGGATGACCTGGCCAGTATCGAGACCACCGTCCTGATTACAGGGGAAAATGGGACAGGAAAGGAACTTATTGCCAAGGCCCTGCACTTCAGCGGCAACCGCGCCCTCAAGCCCTTTGTCACCGTGAATTGCTCCGCTTTAGCTGAAAATCTGCTGGAGAGCGAACTGTTCGGCCACATCAAAGGGGCCTTTACAGGGGCCTTGAAGGACCGGGAGGGCCGCTTTAAGACTGCCGATAAAGGGACAATCCTTTTGGACGAAATCGCCGACATCTCACCGCGCATTCAGCTCAAACTCCTCCGTGTGCTCCAGGAAAAAGAATTCGAACCGGTAGGCAGCTCAAAAACCATAAAGGTGGATGTGCGTTTGATTGCCTCAACCAACAGAGACTTAAAAGCCCTGGTGGATAAAGGGGAGTTCAGAGAAGACCTCTATTATCGTCTTAAAGTCATTGAAATTAATATTCCGCCCTTAAGGGAACGACTCGACGACCTGCCCATGCTGGTGGACCATTTCTGCAAAAAATACAATGCCGCCTTCAAAAAACAAATTATCGGTGGGGATGAAAACGTGATGAAAGCCCTGATGAATTATCACTGGCCGGGCAACATTCGTGAACTCGAACACGTCATCGAACGGGCTTTCATCCTCTGCCATGGACAGACCCTCCAGTTGGAACACCTGCCGCCCGAAATTCTCAAAAGAAGCAAGAAGCAGGGCACCAAGTCTTTCAAGAAGGCCTCTAAGGATTCAACTGAATTGTCGGCAGTGCTCCAAAAAACCGACTGGAATATATCCAAGGCCGCGCGCCTGATGGGGATCAGCCGCTCAACACTCTATCGGAAGATGACCAAATATAAACTGAATCCGCCCTTCCCTGAAGTGTAGCCTGAAACAATACTGTATCGCTACAAAAGTGTAGCATGCGACACCTCCCTGAATGCCCTTGCCGGTTCCCAAAATCCCAACAAGCTGTTTTTACTAAGAACTTCTTATCTTGAAAGTATTGGCATCTACTTTGCTTTTCTTATTTTAGACTTTCGAACAAGCGGCAACTTTCCTAATATTATACTAACCGACTTCACTGAAGCAAAGGCTCCAGACGGCAGTAATTCAAATTCATACGATGGTCAAGCAGCTGACATCACCTGATCAGTCCAACAGGGTGAGGCTTAAAAAAGCCAGCAGGATCGGATTGGCCGAACTCAAAAATTTTCCCGAGAGCCTTACTAATCCGGCCGTGATTTTATGTGCCGATATCGAGTCCGATGATGACGACCAGATCTCAATCCTGGAACAAGTGATCAATAGCATCCCAAAGAATATTTCGATGTATGTGTTGGAAAAAGAAGGGCTGGCCGCCTTCGCTCAGGCCTATCATATTAAGGGTTATCCGACTTTTCTGTTGTTTGTTTCTGGTTCAGAAAAAGACCGCTTTCTAGGCAAGGCCGATTATGCCAACTTGGCCGGTTTCATTAAGAAGCACCTTTCTCTATAATAAGGAGGGAAAGTTTTATCATGTTCTTGTGCCGAATCATTGGAGATCTTGCAGGCAAGTTTAAACGATCATGAACAACCTTATCAGGTGTTAAAAAGTCCTTACGGAAAAATCTATTGATTACATAAAAAAATTAGCTGATGGATAAGAAAAAAAATATAGCCAGAACCAATCCAGACAGGATCACTTTCAACGAGTTCTTCCCTTGTTTTTTAAAGTCTTTTAGAATCGTCATGAGAACCCTTAGAGCCATACAGACGACGAAAAAACTGAAGCCCGATGTTTGCATGTCTTTGGGAACCGTTGTAGAAGATAATGCCGAAAAATATGCCCATTATACAGCCTTGCTTTTTGAATCGGAAAAGGTTTCCTACCGGGAATTCAACGAACAGGCCAACCGGTTTGCCAACTATTTTCTTGCCCTGGGCGCCCGAAAAGGCGATCTGGCAGTTATTCTTCTGGAAAACCGGCCCGAGCTTTTGTTCTGCATCGCCGGACTGGCCAAGATCGGGGTTATTACTTCGCTGGTCAATCCCAACTTGCGAGGAGCGGTACTGGGACATTGCCTCACCATTAAACCGGCTAGGCATTTTATCATTGATGAAGGGCTGGTCGAGGCCTTTGAAGAAATACGCCCTTCAATTCCCATTGATCCCGCTTCGAAAATCTTTTTTTCCGTTAACAGGGGCGAAAAAAAAGCACTGCCGGGTTATATCGATCTAAGGTCTAAATTGAACGGAGCTGCGGTCACCAATCCGGCAACCACCCCTACGATCCAGATCCAGGACCCCTTATTTTATATTTTTACCTCCGGAACTACCGGCAAGCCCAAGGCGGTTATTTACGAGCACTCCAAATGGCTGTTTTCCAAGTACGCTAACGGCGCCGAGATGGGCTACAATCCCGGTGACGTCATTTACATTCCCCTGCCCTTCAACCACGGTACCGCCTTAATATCCTGGGCCTCGGCTATGGACAGGGGTGCAACCGTCCTGATGCGAAGGAAATTCAGTGTCAGTAATTTCTGGAAGGATGTCAAAGCCCATCAGGCAATCGCCTTTAGTTACATAGGTGAGATGTGCCGGTATCTCATGAACCAGCCGCCAAAGGCGGATGACAATAAAAATCCTGTAAAAAAAATTATCGGAAATGGCCTTCGAGACGACATCTGGAGGGCCTTTAAAAAACGGTTCGGCATTTCCGAGGTGTATGAATTTTATGCCTCTTCAGAAGGCAATGTTGCTTTTTCCAACCTCTTCAACCTGGATTGTACCATTGGATTAACTTTCAGCCCCCATGCTCTGATGAAATATGATGTTGAGACGGACCAGCCCTTCAGGGACGACCGGGGCTTCATGCAAAGGGTCGCCAAGGGCGAGCCGGGCCTTCTGCTTGGGGAGATCACCGAGGACAACCGGTTCGTAGGCTACACCAACGGGGAGGCCACAGAGCAGAAAATTTTCCGCGATGTCTTTAAGAAAGGGGATGCCTGGTTTAATACAGGAGATTTGGTAAAAAAAATCGGTTTTGGACAGGCTAAATTTGTGGACCGGCTGGGGGATACCTTCCGTTGGAAAGGGGAGAACGTATCCACTATGGAAGTAGAAGAAATGATCAGTAGAAGTAAGCAGGTCAAGGAAGCTATGGTCTATGGCGTCAAAATTCCGGGTACAGAAGGTCGAGCCGGGATGGTTTCTCTCATTTCCAATACCGATCTGGAACACTTTGACCTCAAGGGGTTTGCAGGTGCTGTCAGACGGGATCTTCCCCCATATGCCGTCCCCCTTTTTCTCAGATTTCAGGGATCGTTTGAAATGACCTCCACGCTGAAGCGGATCAAATCGAAGTTGAAGCAGGAAGGATTTAATCCGCAAGAGGTCAAAGACCCCCTTTATGTACTGCTTCCCGGAGAGGTGGAGTATGCAGCTCTTACCAAAAAGCTTTACACAGAAATCCTTAACGGCAAATTCAGATTCTGACAGAAATGAAAGATAACGGCTATTACCGGTTGATGACGAAAAAGAAAGTTTTGCCGAGGAGGTAACCTTAAGATGACAAGCAGAGAAATAGACCCTATCTATCAGGAACTCGCCGCAAAGCTGCGGATTTCAAACTCCAGGGTGTTGCCCAGGATATTCCAGCGTTTGGCCGACCCCGAACAGGCCAGGATACTGCTGGAGATGCCGGCCTCTTCCGAAGAGGTTGCCGCAAAACTGGGGTTGTCCAAAGAGAGAGTGGACCGGGACATCCGGGAGCTTTTCGAAAAAGGTGTTCTTATGCCCGGCAAACGCGGCTGGAATATGCCTCCGAACTGGGGATGGCTCCATGACACCATAGGGGCATCCGATATCCGCTATGAAGATGACGAACTGTATGATCTGGGCGCCGCCATGCGGCGCGAGAGTCTGGAGAGGATGTTGCAGCGTCTGGAAAAGGAACAGGCCCAGGGTCAGCCGAGGCTACGTCAGGTCATGAGGATCGTACCCAAATGGAGGTCCATCCAGGGCATTCCCGGCGTCCTGCCCTGCGAAGACGTGCTGCAGATCCTTCAAAATTTGTCCCCGATCGTGGTGGTCAGATGCCCCTGCAAACGCATGGAGCGAAGGCGGGGTTGCTGGGATTCAGTCCCCCTCGAATCCTGCATACACGGCGGAAGACCCGCCCAATACAGCCTCGACCGGCTGGCAGGGAGGGAAATCACCTTGGACGAGTGCCTGGCCTTGATGGATGAAATGGACAAGCACCTGATCGTGAACATGGTGGCTCCGGAAAGCAAAATGCCGGAGGGCGTCTGCAACTGCCACACCTGCTGCTGCGGCGTTTTCAACATAGCCGATCACACGCAGCCCAGGTACGGTCTGCTGCCCTATGCCAAGAGCAGGTTCGTGGCCAAAGTGGACCCCGGCCGGTGCACCACCTGCCGGATTTGCGTTGACCGGAGGTGTCCTGTTGGAGCCCTGCATATGAAATACTTCCCGGAATACGGAGAAAAGCGGGCTGTTGTTGACCCGGAAGCATGCATCGGCTGCGGGTTGTGCGTTCTCACCTGCCCTTCCGGGGCTCATGAAATGAGGCTGATCAGGCCTCCGGACCATATTCCGGAGCAGAGCCAGGTAGGTGGATACTGGCCTGAAGTATGAGCTCAGGACAGGCCAGGATTTGCCTGGCCTGTCCTCCTCTCTATGGAATTCTCCAGAGCGGGATCCATAAAAGATCGATGCAGGAAGCTTTAGCTCATAAATAAAATTGATCTAAACGAATCAGGATCTGCAATAACCATATCCCTGATACATAAAACTTCAACTAAGGGAGCTCGGAAATGAAACCTGAGATCATGGAGAAAGTCAAGAAGCTTCTGAGTGCGGAAATTTCACCCATATACAAAGAGGTGGCCGGATTGCTGGGCAAGCAATACCGGGAGTCCCGTTACCTGCCGTGGATCCTGGCACGTTGCATGACAGAACAGCAGGCCAGGATTTGCCTGGCCCTACCGGATACGGACCGGGATCCCTCCCTGAAAAAGCTCGAGGTATCGGAGGCCTTTGCAGCCAGGGTGGGACTGGACAGGGAAACGGTTGAAAAAGACATTGTCAATCTCTACGAAAAATCCTTTCTTAATCCCACTAAAAGAGGGCCCAGGCCGATGAACTCTTTTATGGAGTGGTTTGATCTGCAGAACCATACCAAGTTCGATCAGGAACTGGGGGATGAGTATTTTGCAGCCATAGGGCTTATGCTGGATTACGAGTGGCTGGAGGAAAAAGAAAAGCAGATAGGGGCCAGGATCGCATCCGGACAACCTCATCTGGCCCGGATTATCCCGCGATGGAAGGCCATCAAGGACATTCCGGGGATTGTTCCCGGAGATGACATGCGGGAGATACTGAAGGCGCACAGTCTTTTCGGCCTGATAAACTGCGCCTGCCGGAGACGTTATAAAGACCGTGAGTGCGAGCAGCCGGATGAAGTCTGCCTGGTTATGGGCAACGTGGCTCAATCGTCTATTGACCGAGGGACAGCCAGGAAGATCACTTATGAAGAGGCTTATGATTTAATCACTAATAAGCTTGCCAAATATCAGATGGTCCAGGTCGGCTCCCGGTCAGAAGACCCCAAAAAGGTGATCGGCTTGATCTGCAGTTGCCATGCCGACTGTTGTGTCGTGCTCCGAACGCCCATGGTGGTCGGCAGCCGGTACCCGGTCTGGGAGCATTATGCCAAGAGCCGGTTCCGGGCCGTGGTGGATCCGGAAAAATGCCTGGGCTGCGGTACCTGCGCTAAGAAAAGATGCCAGTTTAAGGCGGCCCAGATGAGGGTGTACCCAGATTATGAAAATGAGAGGTCCTGGGTTAATGAAGAGCTGTGCATGGGGTGTGGCTGCTGTGTGGAGACCTGCCCATCCGGAGCCTTGAGCATGAAAATCGTTGAACCCCCGGAGTCTCTCCGGCCGCCGGATCAGCATGATTTTTATATCAAAACTTAAATGGATGAATTTTTGGAGTGGTGACCCTTTGGCAGAAAAACCGAACATTGTGAATAGCACTAAAACTAGATGAGATTACTTATTAAAACATTCTCATCCAGTAGAAAGGGGGAGGTCCTTGTAGGTTGATAAATATGTTATTGTTAGGTGCAGGCTCTTTTTTCCGATAATCCGATCAAATAGCAAAGGGGAGGATAAAAGCTATGAGGGAATTTAAGACAAGTATAAAAGGTGGAAAGAAGTGGGTTACCGCCGGAATCCTTGGTTTGGCGGCGGTATTTTTTATCGTCATTATTTCAACGGCATATGCGGGCGATGAAGGTTCCAAGAAGATCATAAAATTCGGAGAAGCAGGGAACTTCTTTATACAGAAAGGCCTCGATCCCCACACTGCCCTGGGCGGGGGATCCATCATGATCATCCAATCGCTCTTTGAAGGCCTGGCCAGAAAGGAAGTGGGGACGGGCACGATCAAGCCCTGTCTGGCCACAAGCTGGAAAATCGCCCCGGACTGGTCCCATGCGGACTTTACTATACGGAAAGGGATCAAGTTTCACAACGGGGATCCGCTGACGGCCGAGGATGTAAAATTCAGCTTCGAGCGGGCCATGCGTGAGGACCTCGGGTTTGTTTTTCGCGGTGAAATGACTCGCAGCATTGACAACGTCAAGGTCATGGGCCCCTATCAGGTGCGCATCAAACTCAAGGAGCCCTGGCCGGCTATTTTGGACCGCTGTGCCATGAGTATCGCCATTGTCCCCAAGGCCTACATTACCAAGGTGGGTGACCAAAAATTTGCCGAAAATCCGGTAGGGACAGGCCCATTCAAGATTATTTCCTTCAAAGCCGACGATTATGTGAATATGGCGGCCGTGAAAGATCACTGGCGCCAGGCCCCCAACTATGACGAGTTTAGACTGATGAGTATCAAGGAGGCGGCAACAAGATTTTCCATGCTGAAAACAGGGGAATTGGATGTCACCTGGACAGGACCGGCTTACATCGGTGCGGTGGCCAAGGACCCAACACTTAAAAACATCGTGGCCCCTCATTGCTACCTTCATACCATTGTTTTTTATGACCTGATCGACAGGAATGATCCGAAAAGTCCCAAATATAAAAGCCCCTGGCAGGACCCAAGGGTTCGGCAAGCGGCCAGCCTGGCCATCAACCGGGAGGGCATCTGCAAGCTTATGCCCGGCCTTATCTCTCCCTGGGGGAATTTTCTGGCGCCCTATCACCCCGGATATCAAAAGAGAGAAATTCCGCGTTATGACCCTGAAGCGGCTAAAAAGCTTCTCTGTGAAGTGGCTGGTGTTAAATACCCGGTTAAAGCTCCTTATCCCTGGGAGAGCTGGGATTGGGGTGATCTTACCTGGGGGCCCCCGGTGCGCCTGGGTTTTGAGCCGCTGATGACGCAGCTGTGGGAGGTTGGGATAAAAGTGAAAGCAGCGGAAACAGAAGACGGGATTTGGATGAAAAAGCACACCGGGGGAGAGTTACGGGGCATAGGTTATGGCCCTGGTCCCTTTTGGGCTGGCTACTCCCACCCGGCCGCTTCTTTTGAGAGCCATACCATCGGTACCTGGGCACCGGTGGGCAGAACCTATCCGGAGTTTAAGAAAGCCTACGAAAAGATGGTCAATGCCCCCAACAACAAGGCACTGGCCCAGGCCGCCAGGGAAATGGAGGACCTGATGTTCAAGGTCGGCTATCGGACCCCTTTGTGGGAAGTGAACAATATCTTCGCCCTCGGTCCGAAAGTCGAATGGTTTCAGACCGTCCCAGGATCAAACTATCTTTTTGGATTTGAGTATCTCAAGTACAAGACCAAATGATAGTTAAGGCAAGTTGCTCCTCGCCGGTGGCCCTGTCAGGTGGGAAACCTGATAGGGCCACCCAACCAGAAAGCTCGACCAGCAACAAAGTTTTTAAATAAGAGCATAACTTCAAAAGCAGTTTGGATAGAACGAGATAAAAAAAATTCAAATTCAGCAATGAGAATATCATAATATGTGGCGTTATATTATAATGCGTTTGATACAAGCCGTGGTCTGCCTTATCGGGATCAGCATGATAGTCTTCTTTTTAGCCCGCCTCAGCGGTGACCCGGCTCTCCTGCTGGCCTCTCCTGATGCTACGGCTAAGGACATCCAAGGTTTAAGGGTCCAATGGGGTCTCGACAAGCCTCTTCATGTTCAATACTGGAACTTCCTCTCCCATGCTGTCCAGGGTGACCTGGGTAAATCTATTAGATGGGGCAAGCCCACCCTGGAGCTCTGGCTGTCAAGGTTTCCCAATACCTTGCTGCTGGGAGGTGCCGCTTTTCTCTTTTCCATTATCGTCGGTATTTCCATCGGCGTAATCACCGCCATCAGGGCCAACACCTGGATTGATACTTTCGGGAAAACATTTGCTTTTATGGGGGTCTCCCTGCCTGTCTTCTGGATAGCCCTGCTTTTAATGCTGTTCTTCTCCGTCAAACTGGGCTGGCTGCCTACCGCAGGCATGGGGACCTGGAAACATTTGGTCATGCCAGCCTTTGCCCTAGGCTGGTATTTTACCGCCAGTCAAGTCCGGATAAGCCGTTCGGCCATGCTGGATGTGCTGGACAGCGAATACATAAAACTAGCCAGGATCAAGGGGGTCCCTCGATATCTTATTTATACCAGGCATGCTTTGAGAAATGCCTTGATACCCATCGTTACCCTGGGAGGATTAAACCTGGCCTGGCTGCTCAACGGTACCGTGATCATCGAAACCATCTTCAACTGGAAAGGAATAGGCTGGCTGGCCGTTGAGGCGATATATACCCGGGATTATACCGTGGTGCAGACCTGTGCCCTGCTGGGCTCAGCCCTGTTCATCTTTACTAATCTCTTTGTGGACATACTATACGCTTACATAGACCCACGGCTAAGACATGAACAGTCTTCATAGGCCAAACGGAAAAGCATAAAGATGGAAACTCAAGGAATAATAGGCATGTCAAGACTTTTCAAATACGTTAACATGCCGAACATAAAGAAAACGATGCGTAAAGCCCCATGGATTCCGGTGGTGATTTTACTCATTTTTCTTGTCTGCGGATTATTCGGGGGGCAGCTCGCGCCCAGGGATCCATTTAAGAGCAACTTGGAAGCCCCGCTATTGCCTCCCTTCTGGCAGCAGGGCGGAAGCTGGAAATATCCTATGGGCACGGACTATATGGGCAAGGATGTGCTCAGCCTGGTGATAGCGGGAGCCCGTGTCTCTTTGTACGTGGGTTTTGGGGTGGTTCTTATCTGCGCCTTCATAGGAGTCCTTGTTGGGCTGGTCTCAGGTTACCTCGGCGGTTGGGTAGATACGGTACTGATGAGAATTACCGACGTCTTTCTCAGCATGCCGGCCCTATTATTTGCCATGTTTATAGCCGCTATCCTGGGTCCCGGCATCAACAAAATTATCCTGGTCTTAACCGTCCTGGGCTGGGCAGGCTATGCCAGAATAATCAGGGGCGAGGTGCTTCGCGTTAAACAGGGCGATTTCGTGTCACTGGCTGTCATTGCCGGCGCCAGCAAAGCCAAGATTATGTGGCGGCATATCTTCCCTAATATTGCCAACACCATGATCATCGTGGCCACTTTCCATCTGGGAGTGGTTATCGTTGCGGAATCCTCACTGAGTTTTCTGGGGGTAGGTGTTCCTCCACCTACTCCGGCCTGGGGCTCCATGTGTGCGGTGGGAAGAGATTACATCCACACTGCCTGGTGGCTGTCTTTCTTCCCGGGCATGGCGATTTTTTTTGTGGTCTTGAGCGCAAATCTCCTGGGGGATTGGCTCAGGTTTCGATTCGACCCCAAATTCAGGCAACTATAGACTGTGACGAAAACGGATAAAGAGCGGGAAATGACTTCGACAAAAGTTTTGGAGGTAAAAGACCTCAAGACATACTTTTTCACCAGCCGTGGTGTAGTGAAAGCGGTTGACGGTGTCAGCTTCGAGCTGGCGGAGGGAGAAACTCTGGGGCTTGTGGGTGAGTCAGGGTGTGGAAAGACCATCACCTGCCAATCCGTTTTGAGGTTGGTTCCCGCTCCTGCCGGGCGGATTGTCGGTGGTGAAATTATCCTCGAAGGCGAGAACCTGTTGTCCAAGAAGGAAAAAGAGATGGCCCATATTCGGGGCTATAAGGTATCCATGATCCTGCAGGACCCCATGGCTTCCTTAAATCCGGTGCTGACCATTGGCGCCCAAGTGGCTGAGCCGATAAGAATCCATCAGCGACTCGCTACGAGATCGGTCTGGGAAAAAGTCAAGGAGATGCTGAGGCTGGTGAGAATTCCCTCGCCGGAAGTCAGGATGAAAGAATATCCCCACCAGATGAGTGGGGGGATGAGACAAAGGGTAGTGGGAGCGATCATGTTATCTTGCCAGCCGCGCCTCCTGATTGCCGATGAACCAACCACATCGCTGGATGTCACCATCCAGGCCCAGTACCTCAAGCTGCTCAAGGAACTTCAAGCACAGCAAAAGTTCGCCCTGATCGTGGTTACGCACGATCTGGGCATAGTAGCCAAAATCTGTGACCGGGTGGCCGTAATGTATGCAGGAAAAATTGTCGAGAATGGCGATGTGCGAGACATTTTCTATCATCCCGCCCACCCCTATACCCAAGCCCTCCTCGGCTCCCTTCCCAAGATTTTTGAAAGGGAAGAACAACTCATGACCATTGAGGGTCAACCGCCTGAACTCCATGCTTTGCCGCAGGGATGCAGCTTTGCCCCGCGCTGCTCGGTTGCTCAAGACCTATGCCGGCGGGAATACCCGCCCCTGTCTGTACTGAAGGAAGGCCACCTGGTCCACTGCTGGCTCTGTGCTTCAGGGAAGGGCTAAACGATGAACGATATTTTGGTAGAAGTAAAAGATGTTAAGCGATACTTCCCTGTTAACCGGGGCGTTATCTTTCTTAAGCGCCTGGGCTACATCAAAGCGGTGGACGGGTTAAGCTTCACCATCGGCAAAGGGGAGACCTTCGGACTGGTGGGCGAGTCGGGCTGCGGCAAGACCACCACCGCCAAGCTCCTCCTGCTCCTGGAAAAAATTACCGGAGGGACCATCAGTTTTGATGGTCAGGACATAAGCAAATTATCCGGGTCAGAACTTAAGGCCTACCGTTCTTCTGTCCAAGCGGTATTTCAGGATCCCTACAGCTCCCTCAGCCCGAGAATGCGCTTGGGTAATATCATCGCTGAGCCCATAATAGAAAGCAAAAGCCTTCCCCAAAAAGCCGTCAAAGATAGGATAGCTGAAGTGCTTAATGTGGTAGGACTTCGACATGATGCGCATGAACTGTATCCCCATGAGCTCAGCGGAGGCCAGCGGCAGAGAGTAGCGGTCGCTCGGGCTCTGGCTTCCAATCCCAAGCTCATCGTTCTCGACGAGCCGGTCTCTGCCCTTGACGTTTCAATTCGGGCCCAGATCATGAACCTGCTCCACGATATTCAGCGAAAAATGGGCGTCACCTATCTGCTGATTGCCCACGACCTGGCGGTGGTCAAGCACATGAGCAAGACGATTGGCGTTATGTATCTGGGGAAGATGGTGGAGTTTGCTGGAAGCGACGAACTGTATTTCCACCCCCTCCATCCCTATACGCAGGCACTCCTGTCAGCGGCTATGCCCTCACACCCCGACGACAAGAGGGAGGAGATAGTTCTCCCTGGTGAAGTGTCCACGCCATTCAATCCGCCGCCTGGTTGCCGGCTGCAAAGCCGCTGCTTCAACGCCAAGCCCATCTGTACTGCGGCAGAGCCCGAACTTAAGGAGGTGTCCCCTGGTCACTTTGTCTCCTGCCATCTTTATTGACCTGATCAAAAACCTCATAAAATTGAAAAAGGAGATATCATGATATATCTGGAAGAAACGTTCAGTCTTGCGCCAGCCAGTCCTGAGACGCTGGATACTTTTATCGAGTTTGCCCAAAATCAATTTGTTTCTGTAGTTCAGCATCTGGGAGCACGACTTGCAGCGGCATGGTCCAGCAACGCTGAGTTATTTGCGCAAGTAACACAAGTGTTAGAGTTCGATGACATCGAAGCTCTCAAAACTTTTCGTATGAAGACCAGCCAGAATTCGGACTGGGGGAGATACCTGGCAAAACTTGAGGAGCTTGCCCCCCAGCGCCGTTCACGGTTACTGGAACCGCTTAGACCTGTGCCGCCGGCAACACTACATGGAGTAATTGCCGAAAGCCAGAAATCACCACTGGGCACATATTTCCTGGCAGTACTCGAGGTAGCTGCTGACAATATGGAAAACTTCATGGCAGAATTGAAGGAACGATTTCAAAGCCTACCTATTGTCGCTAGCTGGCGCCCAGTAGCGTTCAAGCGAAACCAAATAATTGATCTCTGGAAAGGGCCTTTAACTCAATCCGCATATCAACCGGCTGATGATTGGTCGAAAGAATGATTGCCCGAATTGAAGCCCACGTCGATATTACTTAATTGCACTCACGAGCATGGTGACATCAGGATTGTGAGAAATCTTTAGGATGAAATTGGATGTAGAAAAAAATTAGATGCCCTCGTACCATGTGCCATAGAACGTGTCGAGAGCCTCAAGGTCGAACGACCATAGAAGCAGGCGAGACCCAGTCGGAACTGGGCTCGGCTCATCTAACAATCCGGAGGGTCCGGCCTCTGTCGATTTAAGTTTCGTTCAGGACAAATCGTGCACATTTCAAACAGTAATCGTTTATTTTCTGAACGATCTCTTTAGAAGAGTTGTAGGTGAAGTCGTATATCCCGAAACAAATATTCCTTAAGTGAGTATCTGTCGATAACGGATGGGAAAGGTGTCCCCCAGCGGCTAAAGTCTTGGGGACCTTGTCTAGTTATTATTTCATGGACGTCCCCCTTTATTTCACACTCTTTCCAATGCCGCCACTTTTGCCAGACGGCGCTTGAACCGTTCGGCCCCCTTGAAATGGGCGCTCAGGAACGTCTGGA
>Ga0209777_10004214_pt1 | contig 17154 bp, 16 predicted proteins | sample FrelakmetHBP12HB_FD_187147 | JGI IMG/M metagenome (GOLD analysis project Ga0209777, IMG submission 187147) | Freshwater lake sediment microbial communities from the University of Notre Dame, USA, for methane emissions studies -HBP12 HB (SPAdes)... | ecosystem: Environmental > Aquatic >...
GTCATGCCCGCCCGCATCCGTCTGGATCAACCCGCCCAAGGACAAGAGTCTCAATGTCGTCGAGCAACCCCCTCGGTTGCTCTCTAATTTCCAAGAGGTACTGTCTCAAAGTGTTTGACAACTTCCGTTGGCCGAGGATGCAGACGAAGAACGGCTCCACGCGGTCAATCCACTGCCGGCAGTACTCCCAGGAGTTGGCGGTTTCACCGGTGGCGTCCTTGGCTGGCACGCCCCGGCGTAGGTCCATGTCGAAGAACTCCAGCCCCAACTGCTGGGCCCGTTCGCTCAAATCCGGGAAGACGACAGTAATCAGATAGTCCACTCCGCGTGTATGTCGCGGAAAGTGCTGCTAATGAAGACCCGGACTTGTTTCTCAGACGCTGGCATGGATCACTCCATCTCTCGGGTCTTCAGGCTGCGGATGAGTTCCTCGGACCGGACATCGAACGGCCCATTGGTAAGGTCGAAATACTGGATCGACTGGAGCCCCCGAGGAAGGGTGGAGCGGTCGAACTGGCTCAGGATGACCGGGCCGACGTTGCTCCGGCCCGAGGCAGCAGCTCGTTCAAGGGCGTGGATGGTTTCATGACGGCAGAACTGGCTCTGTAGCGATGCCTCGCTCAGAAGCAGGAGGACAAACCCGTGCTGAGCGGCTTCGTCGATGGCCGCGCCGATTGCCTGTGCCCAGTCCTCTCCCGGCCACAGGTCGGCATCGGTCCAGACACAGTAGTCGTGATCCCTCAGGACATCTCCATCTCTCCAATCCGAGCGGCCATAGCGTGGTCGGAATGGGCGTAGGACAGAAAGACCGTCGCGCGTTTCAAGAGGTGGTTCAGCCTGTAAAGTGGTGGCTCCAGGTCTTGGGTGAGGTCGATGGTTTCTTTGGATTTCCCAAGAGATCCAACCAAGGCAACCTCATCTGGGACGTATTTCGACGCCTTGGCGTTCGGGCTGTCGCAAAGGACAAACCAATCGCGTTCCTTGATTTCATCGCGGATGAGTTCGGGCAGGCGCGCGTCGTCCGCTTCCAGGCACTCGAGGAAAAACAGGACCGGATTGTGCCCGCGCCGTTCGAGTTCGTTGCGGATTTGGCAAATCTACTCCAAATCGCGGTGCGAGTGGGAGACGAAGATCCACGCGCCCTGGTTCTTTTCTGTTGAGTTCATGGTTTTGGCGGCAGGTCCGAACATCCATCGGCTCGGTATTGCGATGGTGGTCGGTCTTCTCCTGTTGCAGCATATTTCCCGCAACAGGGAAAACGATAGACTTCACAGTAGTCCTCCTGTGCGCCGAGTGAACTGTAAAGTTCAGCCGGCAGAGGATGCCAGCGCCTACACTGCGTCATGGTATTTTGAAGAACTTCAAGTTCGTTCCTCAAATCCTCTTGGACAGCGCTGATTCGCAGAAACGAAGAATACCTAGGGGAACTTGCCTCAATTTCGACCTCAAGACGCATCTTCTGAAATGCCTTATCACCGCGTAATCTAACTGCATCGTCAGTGCGCCCCACCGCCTCAAGATGATGAATCGCGAATCGGACTTCGTAGAGGCCGAGAGCTTGAAGATTGTTCAGATACGTCCGCCAGCAATAGTCCGCCAACAATCGGTTACCTTCGGAAATACTCACAAAGAATGCTCCGGCTTTGGGTTCGTCGGCGAGCCAGTCAAGAATAGACTTGTGGCAAGCCTTGACGACTGATTTGCGGCGCTCTGTCGTCACGGGGAACAGCGAGCCGATGGTGCGGGTGAAGTCGCGGAGTTCTTCGTCCTGCCAGTTGAAGAGGCGCTGGAGAATTTCTACGGGCAACGGTTCGCGCGCGGCGAGGATGGCGCGGAGTGCGGGACGCACGTCCTTGCGGAATTTTTCCAAGTCGGGGAACTGCCGCTGGAAGTACTGGCAGAAGATTCCACCGAGTCCTTGCGGGAATTGCTCCGGGCGGTCGAGCGAGAGATGGCCACGCTGGACGTCGTCGCAGAAACGTTCGACGTAGAGGAACACGCCTTCGCTCTTTTCCAGGATTTGCTCCACGAGGCGGTCGGCGTCCGGGCGGTTCTGGAGAGGCGACGCCAGTTCGCGCCGCAGGTAGTCGCGGATGTCGGCGCGGTTGGATTCGGACTGGGTATCAAGCGGGAATGGACTCAACGCCTGCAACGGAGTCTTGACATCAAACTCCGGCCGGCTGGTGACGACGAGACCAAGCCAGTCGGGCAGGCGCTGGGCATTCCGCGCGAGCATTTCCACCAGCGGGTTGCGCCCGGCCTCACCGGCTTCGTCCAGGGCATCAATCACGATCAGATAACGCTGCCGGCCGCCGTGGATGACTGAGCGCAGCGGGTTGGCGAGGAGGTAGTCGAACAGTTCCGCCGCGTCCTTCCGGTCTAGTTCGGCAATCTCCGGCAGAGTCAGGAGGAGCTTGCGATAATCGGGGAGCCGGGTGGCGAGTTGGAAGGCGATGCTGCGGACGACGCGCGGCGCGTTGCGGTGGTCGGGCTTGTCCCATTCGCAGAACTGGGCGGCAATGACCGTGTCGCCCCGCGTATGGGTCAGTTGGGCGGCAAAGGCGCTCTTGCCGACGCCAGGCACGCCCATGATCCAGAAGAGGCGGGAATCGAGCTTGGTATCCTGTCGCCATCTCTCCACTGCCTCAAAGAGCCATTGGCGTCCGTAGAATCCCTTGCTCAGCAACTGGCAGATGCGGGCCTCGGACTTGATGGGTTTGAGATAGGCGTTGAGCGTTTCGATCTCACCGGCAAAGCGGCGGCTTTCCTCGCTCTCCACCACCCGGACGATCTCGGCGAGTTTGCACTGATACCACTTGTCCCACGCGGCTTCGCCCGCTGCGCGGTGCTCCTTCCAATCGTGCATGTCGAGCCACTGGATGTGACCGATGCTCACCGGCGGCTGCACCTCTTGCTCGCTCTCGACGAGGACGGTTTGGATGTTGCCGCCCTTGACGCCGATCGCGATGGCAATCTCATCACGGCAGACACCGGGGTCACGGGTGGAATGCTTCGAGAGGAAAAACAGGACCCGGTTGCTCTGCAAGATGCCGTCGGTGATGGCTCGCCGCCACTCGTCGCCGAACTTGATCTCTTGCTTGTCGAACCAGACATCGTGCCCGCGTCTTTCCAGATCGGTCTTGATGCGTCGGACCAGCTCTTCATTCCCGTCGTGCCCGTAGCTGAGGAAGATCCGCAGCGGGGAGACCGGCTTCTCCTGCGTGAACTCATACCCACAGGCTTCGCAGACGTTCACGCCGCGCTTCCTGCTAAAGATCACGTTCGCCGAATCACATTTTGGGCAGTGGATTTCAGCGGGCACTGGTTATGCCCTTCACATGGTAAATGGTTTCGCCGTTGCCGTCCTTGGCGGGTATGAATGACGTTTCGATATGGTCTGAGCAACCACCCGTCTGTCGCTTGGCTTGCTGCTCATGGAAGACGCCATCATGACTCATGCAAGTATCTCAGAATCTCTCTCAGTGACTTCTCAGGATCACTCACATTGTGAGTGATTGCATGGTAGTGCGTAAGCGGCAACGGCAGATCGCCGGGCAGACACCCGGAAACATAGGAGACAAGGTTGGCACCAGCGGGTTTACGCTTGTTCAGCATGAGGACATGAAACGCGCGGTACTCATATTCCGGCCACGACTTTCGAAGGTGATCGGGATCGGAGGTCACCGCAATCAGAGTTGGTGTTTTGTCCAGAGCCTCGTCAATGGCATCCGCAAAGCATGCCTGCTTCAGGCGAGGACTGAAGAATATTCGCTTGCCTGCCTTCCCAGACAGGAATTCACACACCTGGGTCGCTAACGTTTGGTCCTCATGTGCAAACGACACGAACACATCGTAATCCTGCAATGACTTCCGTTCACGTTCAAGATATGTCGCCGCAACATGCAACAGGTTCTTTGTTACGGGGCACAGTCCAAGCTTGCGGGGTGTCTCGTTCCATTCAGTCAACCGTGTGGGTGACCCAGCGAGTGAGCTGACCTGTGGCAGATAGCTGTTTCGAAGCACTCCGACTAACCGTTGGATATCTGTGTAGGGTCGGCCTTCGTAGAAGAACATATCAGGTAGGTACTCGTTGGCATCTCCGACGACTTCCCTGTTCATCCGGTCGACTTCGAACAATCCCACCACACTTCCCACCAGGCAACCATTAAGCAACTCCCCATCAAGAAACCTCACCGAATCTTCCGCTCGGATCTTCGCGATCCGATCGATTTCGATTCCGAAATCAAGAGCATTGACGTTGAGAAAACATCCCTTTAGCGTGCGTTCGTCTTGGCCAATCCGAACGTCGAGGGCATCTGGGCCGTCCAGCCATTTAATGGGCGTTGGAATGCGTGAATACTCGTCGAGGGTAGGCGATAGGCAAAGACGATCCGTCCAGAACCGGCGTGCCAGAACATGCTCCGGCATATCTTCTGGGTTGTCGGATTGCATGTCGAAGACATACCTCTGTTGCCGTTCGAAATCTGCAAGCATGAGTTCCTCTCGCAGTTCGCGTTCCACGGTAACGAACGGATTGAGCATCTCCTGTAGACTGTCGCTGCCGCCGTTGGCTAGGTTCCATCCGATGGGAAAGCACTCCCTATATATCAGAGCATAATAGTTGCGTCCACCGAGTCTCACAACAGGAAGCGCGCCGCCACTCACGTAGCGGAACCTGAATTCGGGGTCATTGAAGATATACCGGTCTCTCTCGGGGTCTGCCAAAAACCCATCGATCTCTGACTGATACTGCTCCGCCTTGGCTGTAAGGTTCGGCGTACGCTCGCGCACGTGTTCTTTGCCCAGTGCATTCCAAACTGCATCTGTAGTACCATCAAATTGCACTCGGAGTCTGACGCCGATTGGCGTGCGATGTAGTTCAAAGGAGGAGAGCAGGACCTCAAGAAACCGATTCTCAATCGAGGCAAGTGGTCGAACGAATCGTGTATCGAACATTACAGGTCACTCCTAGACTAGATTGCCAACGCTACAATCTGTCAGCCACTTCGCTTGGGTTGTCGACCGCCGCCATTCATCGCCGAACTTGATCTCGCTCTTATCGAACCAGAAGTCGTGCCCGCGTCTTTCCAGGTCGGCCCTGATCCGGCGGACCAGCTCTTCGTTGCCATCGTGTCCGTAGCGGAGGAATATCCGCATCGGGGCGACCGGCTTGTCCAGCGAAACCTCGCTGTGCTCAGGGCAGACCCAGTGCTTGCCGACCTGGGTCAATTCACTATGGCATCGCAGGCAGTTCATGGTCTGGATGATGGGTCGTTGTCAGTCGCAGGCGTCGTCGGGAAGAGGCGGATTTCGCATCCGATCCGGCCCAGCAGTTCGGGCAGGAACTTCGCAAACTCCCGGTCCTTGTTCGCGCTGTCGGGATTCACTTTCACCAACTTCTGCCAGGAAATGAGATCGGGATGAAGCTTCTTGTCGTCGTCGCGAATCTTGCCGTATTTCCATCCAGCGCCGTATTTCTCGCGCATCCAGCGGTCGTGCTCGGCTTCGGCGATTCTCTCAACCTCCTTCTCATTGAAAGGCTGGTTCTGCACAGGGTCAGGGCTCGTCTTCACCATGTAGCGATCCACCTCTCTCAACTTGCGTGGGATGTCGTCCGCCAATTGGCGGTTTGAATCCTTGTATGGTTCCTCCAGATCCCGCCACGGACGGTGCGACGGCTGAGCAGGGTTCAAGTCGCCCTTGGACTCTTCTCCCTGAAGATAGTGCTTGTGCAACGCCTGGGCGAGAGTCTCACGCACTGTCGCCAGCGAAACCCCAGAATGAAGCAGGCACAGGAAGTCGGTGGCGTCCACATGGAGGCTCATTTGCTGGGGGTGTGGGAGGCAACCGGCGTCGAAACGCTTGCGCCCCGCCAACTGGCTCATATCCAGCAGGGCCTCCAGCGACCGGATGCCATGGCGGTAGCGGCGAACCCCAAGGAAGGCGCGGAGGACAGCCGGGTCTATCTGTAGGTTCTCAGCCGAGTCGAACAACTGAGGCGCTTTCAAGCTAAACTGGAGTCGCAGCACCGCGGCGCGGCGCATGAGCGTGGCACAGGACAGGCCGCCATCACCGGCGTCGATCCCGGGAAGATCGAGCACGCCTCGAAGGCGGCTGACGAAATCCGGCCCCTTGGCTGCGCGGAACCACTTGAGTCCTGGGTCGTCGGTCGTCCGTCCCTTGGAAAACTCTGCGTATGAATGCGCCGTGCCACCGGCAAACACCAGGATGGAGCGCCCGATCGGGTGAACGGCTCCCTGGTCCATGAACTCACCGTCCTGCATGGGCGCCAGCAGGTACTTCAACCAGAAGAGATCCTCTCCTTCCATCGTAGAGTCGAACTCGTCGAAGAACACCAGAGGAACCTTGCCCTTCAGCACTTCGTCCCGCACCAAGTGCAATGCCTGCGCCAATCCGGACGATCCACCGAACTGAGACAGGTTGAAGACTAACCGGAACATGCCCACACCGGCTGTTCGGGCGACGGAGAAGGCGATTTGCTCGACCCCGAATGACTTCCCCGAGCCGGGAGGACCAAAGACCGCCAGGCACAGCGGGCGTTTGGGGGAGGTTTGCCCAAGATACTCGCGCACGAGGTTATTCAGCGAGCGGTAGGCTTCAATCTCAAATCGGTCATAGGTTTCAAGCTTCCCGAAAATGCCCTTGGGCAGCCCGGCGATCCGGCTACCAACGTTGGGGGCTTGTTGCGGCTTTTTGAGTTGCACGACCGCCTTGGCGGCTTGGTCAGCCAACCCGTTCCTGCACAGCCGCGCTTCCTGAATAGTCCATCCATTCGGGTCCGCTTCTGTCGGGTCGCGGAGAATGGGCAGTGCGACTTCCTCAAAGCAGACTTTCGGCCACTCCTTACAGATGGCGTCCATTGGGTATCGCGGATCAGGCGGGGCATCCTTCCCCTCAGGCCGAGTGTAGCCCACTTCAAGAAGACGCCGGGCGGCAGCCAGTCCGGCACGAATGGCGTCGAACAGAACTGGCCGGTCTTGCTGCCAGTGGCGTCCATCACCAAGCCCGAACGCTGCCAGTGTGGCAGCAAGATGTGCTGTGAACGCCGAGCCGTAACCCACCATCCGGCCTTTCTTTCCAGTTGCCCACTGGTCCTCAATGCAGGCCGGGTCGTAGATGAGCCATGCGGCAGGTGGTTGGTCCTTCCCCGGATTGTGCCAGTACATCGCAGCATCCAGTCCCAACCTCACGACCAGGTGCGGACAATCCCGCAATTGGCAGAGCGGGCTGGAGTTCTCGCAGAAGCGGATTTGCCAAAGCAGATCGAGCCCCGTGCGCTCCCAAGAGAGTCGCCGACTGATGACCGCCCCGGACGCCCGCAGGTCATCCGCATCGACGATGACGAGAGTGTTCGCAGAATGGTCCGACATCACCGCATTCCAGAGCGGATTCAGCCTGTCCGTGGTCGAGAACGGCCGATGCAGCTTGTAGACGAACACTGTACTTGCATCACTGCCCTTGCTCAGAACTCCTCGCCATTGTGCTTCGTCCCGGCGAAACCGGTTCCCGGTATCGTCGAAGACCACCAAGGCAGCCGGTCGCCGGGGAAGGTCGAGGCTGGTACGGAGGCGGGGCAGCGGGCGGCCTTTGGCATCCAGGGAGAGGCTGGGGCCTGAGTAACCTTGCGACTCGGCCACGCGGATGAAGCGATGTTTCCATTTCTTGTCCGCTGCGTCACTGACCTCCTCTTCGACCTCGCACAAACGGAGGAGCGAGTGGACGATGTCCTCGCGAGTCAGCGTTTCAAGATGGAATTCCGACAATTCCTCTGCCGCCGGCTGGATGACCGACGACAAACAACCGCGACTCTGTAGGGCTGCTTTCAGAAAATCCGCCAGCAACAACACCCCGCCGCGTCGATAGAAGGTGCGGATTTCACCGGTCTGCTGCCAATTCTCCAAGTTGGCGCCCGCTGTGCCGGCCTGGGGCGGAATGGGCAGACCCAAAACATCCAGGCAGACATCGCCGGCGACAAGGATCTGACAGGGCACTTTGATCTTTGGGGGGGTCGGTTCTTTCTTCATAGGGATTCCGGGTTGAGGTGGCAGAGTACGGTAGTCGAATTTGAGAATGGCCTCCAGCCTGTCCTGTGCAGTGATGCAATCGTATTCCTTCCGGCTCTCCGGCAACGGGTCATTTGTGATCGCTCCTCTTTACTTGAACCAACTCCAGCCCCGCCTCACGAAGCTTCTTGGGCAGACCGCGGATGGCGTCGAGGTCATACTTCTGGATGTTCGGCGGCACGTCGTGCCATGGGATGAGGTAGGGTGAGAGGTGTTTGGGGACGTCCTTCTCCCGGGAGTAACGCCAGCCGTAACCGAGCCGTTCCACGTTCCAACGGCCGTGTTCCATTTCGGCGAGCTTCCGAATGCCGTCTTCGCCGACAGTCCGGGCCATGTCGAGCGGGTCGCGCCGCTTGTCCTCGTCGGTGAGTCTGCGAACACCCAGACCGAAGTCGCTCAAGACATTCTCCCAGAAGGCGACCTGATAGTAGTTGGAGAGCTTGAGGGACTCGTCGAGATTATTCCAAGGCTGCAGCGACGGCTCCTTGGGGGTCGCGGACTTTGCGTAGTCCTCGTGAGTCATACGAGCGGCGGGCTCCAACCTCTTCCTATCCTCTTCGGTCAACGCCAGAGGTTGCATACGAAGGAACGCATGCAGGGTCATGGCATCCAGTGGCAGGGGCAGGAAGTTGCGATGGCCGGTCCATGCCGGATCGTCGAACTGGCGACCCTTGGGGAGATCGGGATTCAGAACCACGCCCACCCTGGCACCGAGGGCCAGGGCCATGGCGCACTCGATCTTCGAGATCTGCCTTCCGGCGTAGGCCAAGAGCTTGACCTTGGCGGGATCAACGCCTGCCACGACCAGATCGGTCCAGCCTTGTAGGGGGTCGAGCGGTGTGAAGTCCGTTCCTTCCGAGGGATAGAGCGTGTTGAACTCGCAGGGCCATTCTGCTGTGATCTGTGCCTGATACATCGGGCGAGGGAGATACCCAATGGCGCGAATGTGCCCTTTGGACTGTCCGGCAAGGTCACCCGCAACACCACTAATCCCCATTTTCGTGCCGCCGCTGATTACGGTAAATGAGAGCCCTTTGACGCTGGAGTTCATCTGCTTCCTGAAAGGCGGCATGAAGGGCTCCACCTCCCGTGAGCATCCACCCGACAGGATGACGATCCTATCCTTGGGTCTGAGAACCGGTTTTCCCGACCCCCAAGAGGCTCTGGTGCGCAACTCGGCCAAGGCCTCGGCATCGCCGGTGGTGACCGCCAGCCCCAGAAGCGTCGCCCGCTCAAGCCAGTCGAAGCCGGGTAGCTTCTCCTTGATGCAGCGGAAGTGTGAGATCGCCGCCCGCAGGCGGGACATCGCCCGGCCGGAGGCACACGGGTGCTTCGCTGCCCTGCCGTCTGGCCGCTCGCAAAGGTCCAGCAGGTGTGCCAAGGCGTCCAATGCACCGAATCCATCTCCGATCAACAGGCAGAACACAGCCAGACAACTCCATGCATTGGGGAGATTGACCCGTCCCTCGATCTGAACACGGCAGCGTTCCGTGGCATTCCGGATCATCGGCTCTGCGAGCCGCACGACGGTATCGCTGCTGGTACGTCCGACCTGAAACTCCAAGTAGCCACATAGAGAACGTGGCTCCGCGGGATCTACGGCCATCGCCTCGCTGAAAAGTGCTCCCGCCTTCTCTGGGTTGTCGCAGTGCGCCCAGCATTCCGCCAGGGAACACAGCAACTCCGCATCCCTCTCCGGGTGCTTGCAGGCTGCCTCCAGAAGGTCGCGACCTTCGGTGAACTTCTGGCTGCGCGGCGTGTCCCAATGCAGTTTGGTCAGGGCTGCCCCGAGGGCTCGTTGAACACCCTGATGTGGGAGTTTGTGGTGTGGGGCAAGAATCTTGGCGGCCAGTTCGTAGTCCCCGATGGCAATCGCCAGTTGGGCGACCCGCACGATCAGGAAGGTGTCACCCGGACTACAGGACAACACAACACGGAGCCGTGCAATCTCGTCTTCGACCTGCTTCCTCGAATGGTAGGAGCCGAAGTTGGACTTGAAGCTGTCGAGGGACTCCACCAGGCGTCCGAACTCCTGATCCGCAGTCTCAAGGATCGCGGCAACGGCGGAGAAAGAGCGGTGAATCCGGTCCGGCACCTTGACCTCGGTCTTGTAGGTCAGGTCGTGCCCGATATCAGCGTAGGCATGCTCTAGTAGCGTGCGGACCTGGATCTCGGCCTTGAGTCGGACAGGTCTGGCGGTTTCAGGGCGGACGCGGCCGAGAACTTCCTTCGGGACGGCGATGGCGATGCCTGCCGCCCGCAGTTTCTCCCGATTGGGCATGACAATGTAATTGACCGTGCGATAGCCAAACTCGGCCGTCTTCAGGCGGGTACTGGCGTCATCGCTATTCGCCCAGTCTATGTCGAAGCACTGTTCGATCAGCCGGCGGATGGCCTGCACCTGCGCGGCCGTCTGCGCAATGACCCGTCCTCCGCAGAGATCGGTAAGCCGCACCAGTGGGTCCGGAGGCAGCGGCTCTGTGGGATCCACGTAGGTCTTGCGCTTGCGCAGGATTTTCTCGGCGAAGCTAGATATGTCCTTGGTCCGAGTCTGGACGATGGCCAGCGGCGCGACCCGGCTGCAGAACTCCTTGAGCACCTCGTTCAGGAACTTCTCATAGATCCTATACCGGCAATGGAAGCTGTCGAACCTCGGCACGTGCAGTTTCACCCACTCCGGGTCCTTCAGTGCGGCGGCGAGGGCCGGGTCAGTCAACTGCGGCGGGATTGTCGAGGTTCTCATGTGCGTGATCCTTTCTGTGCGGCGTATTCCAGCATCAGGTCGGCAATGGAGGAAGGGTACTCATACCGAGGCATATCGCCCATCGCGACCCAGGCAACGGCGTCGTGCTCTTGGCTCAGCTTCACGTCGCCACTGACGAGCCTGACCTCCATGCAGAGGAGGACGACGTTCACAGTGGGCATTGCGAACGAGGTGGAGCCAGCCAGGCCGGTGAGTTCGACGGTTAGCCCCGTTTCCTCGGCCACCTCGCGGTGCACAGCGGTGGCGAAGTCCTCGCCCTTATCGACCTTGCCGCCCGGCCACTCCCACTTGCCGACGAAGTTGTGGTTATGTGCAGATCGGCGGATCAGCAGGCAACGGCCCTGCTCATCGAGGATCACGGCTTTCACGGCAAGACCATAGGGTTTGGCGGTCATATCTTCCCTCAAGCTCAACAGACAGCATTGCCCGCAACAGCCAAATGGACATAGGCCATTGGCTGGACTCCGTCCCCGTCGGTGCACCTTGACTTGACGTCGAGCATACGCACCTTCGCAGAAGATGGGCGCAGACATTGACTACCGAACCATAAACCGAATCCTTGGGGCCGCATCGGCGGGGATACCCCTGGGTCTCGCTGGTACAAATGCCCTGCCCTCTTGCATCATTGTGCCTCATGCCAACCTGGGAACCGTTTCATCTTACAGGGACGTCCTGCGACTGTCAAACCAGGCGGACTTTTTCTTCTCGCGGTCCTGGGCGCCGGCCTCGTCTCCGGGGAGTTGTGCAACCAAGAACCGTCCGCTACAATCACCTGATCGATTCTATGTGATTCATCAGGCTGGAGATACGTGGCATGGATAGAATCCAGAGTGCATTGGCGTTTGCCTTTCGGCAGCATAAGGGCCAGACAAGAAAAGGCGGCGGGCAGCCCTACATCGTCCACATCCTGGATGTGGCCAGGCTCCTCCTGGCAGAGCCCGGAGTCACTGAGGATGTAGTCATTGCCGGCATCCTGCATGACGTACTGGAGGATACCCCCTGCACACCTCATGAGATTCAGGATGAATTCGGCGACTACGTCCTGAGCCTGGTCCTATTCGCCACAGAGCCAGACAAGGGACCTGCCACGACCAGGCAGGAGAAGACCAGGACCTGGCGGACCCGCAAGGAGCACACGATCAAGGCCTGTGCCGGGGCCTCACGTGACCAGCTCCTGGTCCTCCTGGCGGACAAGCTCTCAAACCTCGCAGCCCTTCGGGATGAACTCCACCTCTCAGGTGAGCAGGTCTGGGACTCCTTCAACGCCTCCAAGGAGGACACCGCCTGGTACTACCGCTCCCTCCGCTCCGCCGTCGCAGATAGACTGCAAGACACGCGGCTGTTCAGACTGTACAACCGACTCGTGGATCAAGCGTTTGGAGCCTGACAAGCTACGACCGCGCAAAGCGTAGTGCGCAAAGAGCAAAGCGTGATGCGCGAAGCGACATCGCTGGCCGCTCGGCCTTGAGATCGCCGAACGTCGAGGCGACGATGACGCGGATGCGATTACTGTTGCTGGCTCTGAAGCCATCGCAGCAGTTCCATCAGCAATGCTGGGTCTTCACGCTGGAGTCTTGCGACGATCTCCTGGACCTTGGACGGATCATGGACCATGTGTTCGATCACCGGCCGGAGTTTGGGTGAGGCCTCGTTTCCCACCTACCCACCCTACCCACCCAGATCAATCCCGAAGCGGCGGCCTATCTCCTCCAGAATATTGCGGATTTGCCCGGGACTGCGGCCCATCGCTCGCAGCAGGCTGGCGTAGTTGTCTGCCACCGTCCGGCTGTTTGGATCTCCCCCACCTGGACATGCCGCGAAGATTTCCAGCGCACGCTGCATCAGCGGTTGGGCCTCAGCTAGCCGGTTGGTGGCCTGAAACAACCCAGCCAGATTGTCTTCGTACAGCTTGCGAAGTTGCATGAAGATCTTCTTGATGAGGATGTCACGCTCGGCCTGCATATCCCGGAAGGTCGAGGAGATGAACACACGGATCTCGCGGTCTTGGCTCAGGTTTGTCTGTGGTTTCCCTTGCACGTCAGCGCCTCTGCCTTGCCTATTCTCTTTGCCTCAAGCCCACACTATCGACACGCCAGGATACCGCTTTGCCAACGTCAGGTCAATCGACATTGCTCTTCCCGCTATACTGCAGTTTCTGATCCAACTCTCGCACGAGACTCTTCAATTCATCACTATCGGGATAAGATTTAAGAGCCGATGCAGCTCGCTCCCTCGCTTCCGCGAAGAATCCACGAGCCATCCATTCCGTCACGTCGCGTAATGCGCGTTCCACTCCAGGATCAGGCGCTGCCTGATTCGCATCAGCCAAACAGGCGACCGACCGACCGAACGGCTGCGACTACCATGCGGACCACGATCCTTAGCAGGGCGGCAACCTTCACGAAGACCCACACGCCCAATGCGCCAACAACATGAGCCGCCTGACGACAGGCTCTGACCCATGCGGACGATGAACGCGTTGACGACCCGCGGATAGGAGGAGGATAAGACCGCGGCATATCCCAGCGATTAGAAGAATATCTGACACTGTACGTCGGCCGATGGTCGATACGCATGTTCGCCTGGGGGCCATTGGCACTAATCATTGACGGCATCGACCCGGCAGAACTTGACTTAGTGTCTCTGGAAGCTGCGATTGACGGCATCGACACGGCAGAACTTGACTTAGTGTCTCTGGAAGTTGCGGGCGTATAATTGCCACCGGGGCCTATGCCGGTCTTCTCCTGCGTTGCGGGCGTGTAGTTGCCGCCGGGACCTGGGCTGGTCTTCTCCTCCGCTGCTTCCTCAAAGTTGTAGCCGAGACATGGGCCGGCCCCTTCCGCACTGCTGGTCTTGATGCTGAAGCCCTCGGTTTTAGGCGGACTGGATGGGAAAAGCTGGAAGTGAAGACGCTGGAGCTCCTCAGGAGGAAGTCCCCGATCAGGATCCTCCGGCCGTGGCTGCTCCCAGTACACAGGACGAATGAACTCCCGACGATTCATCGAAAGCGCGTAGCGCCACTCTTGTTCAACGAATGCAGAGTACATAGAGTTGTGCGACCAGAAGAGTTGGAATATGTCCGCTTCCGAGATCATGCGTTCCAATCGTTCACTCCACATCTCTCCGGCTCGCAGGTGTGAGGTGTCGCGTAGGAAGTCATCGCCCATCGTACGCGCGAACCTCTCGAACTGATCGACGATCGCACTGTCCTTATGGGAATAGGAGGCGAAGATTCTTCTGTAGGGGCGTGCGGCCGCAGGCGGGGCGAGTCTGTGAGCATCTGCGGCATCCACGTGCGCCTCCACGCGGATAGCCAGCGGGATGTCGGCCACAATCGTGACTCCGAGCAGCACCGTCATCCGACCCCGGACGGTTGTTCCCTGCACCCGAAGCGGCGCCTGGAACCTGAATTCCTCGCGATGGACCGATTCGAGCCACCTGAAACTCCTGCTCGGCGGATTGAACTCCAGGTCGGAAAAATCTGGCAGGAAAGTCAGATTGCCACCTTGGGGAATCGCTGGCGCGCTGTCTTGCGTGACAGGCGTGTAGTCGTCCTTTAGTTTGCCAAGGACCACCTCCGCCTGGCGTTGCATTTCCTCGATGGGATCAGGCTCGGAGTCCGGCGCATCCAGGCGCTTCGATAACAAGTGGGCAAAGGCGAGCAAGGGATACCATACCACCGGCTGGACCGCGTTCGGCCGAAATACGGTGAACTGGACGTTTTCATCCAGCTTCGCCTCTTCGGGAAGGCAACCACGTTCGGACGTCTCTTCGGCGGCACTCGACAGTCCTTTCTCAAGCGAGGGCTTTGCCAGGGTCATGTCCGGAATCCCGTCCTCAGCCATCCTGTCGGCAGGTAATTCACAAGAGGAGTCGAATGGGATGCCACACTCGGTGTCATCTTTCGGCGTCCCCTCGGCGGGTGATTCACGAAGAGGGACCGACGAGGAGTCCTTCTTTGATGCCGCTTTGATTCCTGGAGGCAACGGAGGCAGCTTGACATCGCCAAACCTTGCGACCGGAACTGAACGGCCTGAGGCTGCTGGCACCACTTTGATTCCTGGCGGCAGTGGAGGCAGCTTGACGGCGTCATTGCTTGTCCTGGCAACTGCACGGCATGACGCTGCCGTCTTGACCGAGCACGATATCCACTGAAAGAGAGCGGTGAACGTGGTGGGTTGGCGATCCGCGAGCGCTATGACCCAATTCGTGATTCGCCCCAAGAACGATCTGTCAGCCTCTGGTCCCACAGCACATGCGAAGACGTTCCACCGTCTGCTCCTGACCTGCTCAGCCGGCTTCTCCCAGTCATCCGTCGGACATCCATCCGCCATCAAGAAGACGATTGGCCTGAAGTCCCCCTGCCTATCGGAAGTGCTTCTTAGCAGCTCTCGGTCCGCGCACTTCAGCAATTCTCTCAGGGCCTGCCCCAGCGAGGCGCTGCCACCTGCCTCAAGGTCGGGCTCCCGGAAGGCCCCCATCGCAGTTAAAGGACAAACCTGCTTCGCCTTATCGCTGACCACGATCACCGACAGGTAGGCTATCTCCAGAGCCGCGGGATCTGCGCGGAGGTCGGACACCAATGCTTTCAGCCCCGCGCGAACCGCCTCAATGGATTCTCCAGCCATCGAAGCCGAGCAATCAATCAGAATATATATGGGCAGCCGTCTCATGGCCTGTTTCCCATCCGATAGGCGAACTCACTCTTGTATATCATGGTCGCCTGGTCGTGTCAAGCTCCTCCCGCTGCCATAATCAGCCCAAGGATTGTGGAAGAATTTGACGACATATATTTCCCGGCTATCCGTAGACCTTAAATGACCTTTCGCAGATGGCAGACCCCCTCCGTACCTCGTAAGAACTGCGAGAGATACGGATGGGCCAGGGCCTTGTCCCAACTCTTGAACCCTCGCATGGTCTTGGCCCGGATTTCGTCGAGGCAGAGCTTGAGGGTCTCCTTGCGGGTGCTCTGCTCCTCTGCGATGCCCCAACGCAGATCGACCTCGACCAGCTCGACGTGGCGCTCCTGGCAAAGCCGACGCAGCACCGGCCATGTGTGGGTCATCAACTCATCCCGCTCTGCGATCATATCGCGGAACGTGGACGAGACGAAGACGCGGATGGTGGGGCTGGGAAGCATGGTAGGTTTGCCTACTGTCAGATTGGAACACACGCAAAATGTATCTGCTGGAGTCCTTCGGGTATCGGGCTTGATGGTTCAGCGGTCGAACTGACGAACAATCGGATGGTACGGTTGACTGATGGCATCAGGTCGTCCTGCCTCTTCGCTTCTTCTGCGTGGCCATGGAATCTACGCCGGACTTCTCACCTTCTTCCAGCACTGTCAGCGCAATCCTCATAAATGTCTCCCCGAAACGACCCATAGGCACTACTATTCTAAAGGAATGCCCCCTTTCCGCAAGGTGGGTATCGCCAAGAGAGAGCGGGCCTTGGCCCACTGCGTGCCGCTGTGCGGAGCATTGCATAGATCAGGCAATGTGGTCCGGATCTCCTCCAAGGCTTCCAGAGAGGACGCCACCTGGCATCACCGCACCCTCCGCTCCATTGTCGCCGGCAAACTGCAAGGACATACGGCTCTTCTTGTCTCTACACCCGCCTCATAGCTCAGCTTCCCTTTGCCGCCTGCCGTACCTCGTTCAGAATCGGCTCGATCTGCTTGGCCAGCGCCGCGTAGCCGTGACTGGTGGCGAGTTGATTCGCCTCCTCCGCCAGGGGCAGGCCCTCCCGCGAGCGGCCCATCTGCCGGAGCACCAGTGATTGATTAATGAGGGATCTCGCGAGGCCATCCAGATTGCCCAACTGGCGGCAGATCCCCTCCTCTTCCTTGTGCAGGGCCATCGCCCCATCCAGGTCCCCGCGAGCATACAAGATATTCCCCTGGCCCGCCAAGCTCTTTGACAGGCCGGCGAGGCTGCCCAACTGGCGGCAGATCCGCTCCTGTTCCTTGTGCAGGGCCATCGCCCCGTCCGGGTCCCCGCCATCCTTCAAGATCAACGCCTGGTTGCCGAGGCTCGCTTGCAGACCGTCCAGATTGCCCAACTGGCGGCAGATCCGCTCCTGTTCTTTGTGCAGGGCCATCGCCCCGTCCAGGTCCCCGCGAGCATACAAGATCAACGCCTGGTTGTTGAGGGTGCGTTGCAGGCCGTCCAGGTTGCCCAACTGGCGGCAGATCCGCTCCTCTTCTTTGTGCAGGGCCATCGCCCCGTCCAGGTCCCCGCGAGCATACGAGATCAACGCCTGGCCCGCCAAGCTCTTTGACAGGCCGTCCAGATTGCCCAACTGGCG
>Ga0209777_10004215_pt1 | contig 17153 bp, 11 predicted proteins | sample FrelakmetHBP12HB_FD_187147 | JGI IMG/M metagenome (GOLD analysis project Ga0209777, IMG submission 187147) | Freshwater lake sediment microbial communities from the University of Notre Dame, USA, for methane emissions studies -HBP12 HB (SPAdes)... | ecosystem: Environmental > Aquatic >...
GGTTGGAAGAATGGCAGGCCTTTCACCAGGAGTGAAGACCGGCTGTTGAGTTCGCCCAGCCCCGCCACATTCACGAACGCCGTCTGATTATTGGTCAGAACATAGATCGGAGCACCTTGGAGCAGCGTGCAGCAAGGAGACAACTGGAAGGCGCCCGTCTTATCATCCGAGGCAGCCTGCAGCAGCGAGATGATATTGCCCTGCATGGACTGGAGCTTCAAATAGACCTTGTCGGCCGCCACCGTGGTCGGTTGCGTACCCGCGATCGCCGCAAGCTTAAAAGGCCCGTGCACCACCACTTCCTGGCCCACCGCGAGGGCGGTGGGGTCGAAAGTGAGATAGGCAAAGTTAGCGGAACGCGAGGAGAACTGGTAGGTGGTGGAGGAGGACACGTCCACTTCCACGATGCTGTCGAGGGGGACGCTGCTGCCGTCGTCCGGCTCCTCTTGCCGCACCCACAGGTTGAACCCAATCAGGTTGTTGTTCGGATCCTTCCGGAGCGATGTCACGAGGCCGATCAAGGCGACTTCGTTCTGGCTGGTGTCTTCCGGGAACTCAACCTCGACGTTCCGGGCGATCAGGTTGCCATTCTCATCAACGTAGCCATCCACCTCGACAAAGTTGCCCGTGAGGAGTTTGTTCAGCGCGCCCGGGCCGGACGAACAATCGAACTGCCCGTTCGGGCCGGACGTACAATCGGCCTGCCCCTTGACACAGGGTATGCAAACAGTCTGCCCGTTAACAGCGGTGTCTGTCGTGTAACTCAAGGTGACCGCCGCTCCCGAGGGTAACGAACCTGACAGGAATTGCATCACGAAGCCGCCGATGAAAGTCGGGTTCGTGCTGCTCGTGTTCACGCTCCGCACGAAGCCCAACAGGTCATCCATCTCACCGAAGCCTCTGTTGGGATCAGCGGTCAGGCCCGAGGCCTGGAATGTGGGCGTACCCGACGCGCTCAGGCTGCCATTGGCGGCTTGGCTAAGCTGGATGGAGCGTATCATGTCGTAGTCGATTTCGAGCGCGCTGATCTTCCCGCTCGCGATGACGAGAGGTGGAGCAATACTGAAGGTCGGTGTGGAAGTGCTCAGTCTTGTTACAATGGCCGTGGTTGGGGGACTCAAGATCGGATTGTAAATACCCAACTGCTGGCTCGAAATGGTGATTTTGGCTTGATCGTAAGTTCCTGCCTGAACGGGACTGAGGTCAAGGATGGTCGTGAAATCCCTCAGACCACCCAGATTCATTTTGAAGCTCGAGGAATTAGAAATGATGGCAACTTGCGCACCTCCCCCTAGCGGGGTGACGGTCAGCCCGCTGATGGTGAAGCGCGAGGATAGGACGTCGCACAGCGGCGTATCACCGATGAAGGTGAACAAGCTGCCTTTGCTGGGGTTTGTCACTACACTTGAAGACCCACCACAGTTCGCGAGGATACCCACACCCAGCCCCACCGTCAGGCACAACGCCAGTGCCGTTCTAACTCGATTCTCCCCACTGTAATGGCGGCATGGGGCACGGCCGGAAGAAGTATGCTTGGCCGATAAGTTGGTCCGGATAATTTGGAACAGCATCAGCAGACGTTTGTGCATGAACCCTCAGGGTCTCCCCTTGTTATCCTGTGAAACAAACATCAGACGCATGCCGGTTGGACGCCCAAGCTACAAGATCATCGGCAGGGCCGCCCACCCTGACCTTACCATCAGATGATGGAGGCAGCCGTCCGGGTTATCCGGCATCTTAGCCCTATGTGCGGCACGCACGCAAACAGACTTCCATCTTCGATAAATACCGTGAATTGGCCGAAGTTGGCAAGGAGTATTTGCCCTCCGTTCCAGGAGCCTCACAGACACACCAAAGGGGCGACTCCGTCAGCCGACGGATTGCGTTACTATGGCTCAGGGCCATGCCATCTGACGAAGAACCCGTCCGCGTCCCCATCACCGACGTCTTTGACCTGCACACGGTGCTCCCAAAAGAACTGGAAGCCGTCGTAGAAGCGTATTTGGAAGAAACCCATCGTTTGGGGCTGAAAGCTGTGCGGATTATCCACGGACGCGGCATCGGCGTGCAGCGCGAGATTGTGCGCGCCGTGCTGGCCCGCAGCCACTTCGTCGCGTCCTACGGCGACGCTCCGCCGGAAGCAGGAGGTTGGGGCGCGACGGTTGCTACTCTACGGCAGACGGTCGCGAATGAGGGAAAGAAGGATTTAGGATCCAGGATTTAGGGCTTAGGATTTAGGATTTAGGATCGAGGAGTTAGAGGAAAGAGCAGGTCGCTGGGGGCTCCGGTGCTACTGTTAACTGCAGACTGCGAACTCTCCGGATGATGAACTTCGATTGTTCACTTTTGACCCCCTTTAAGTGGCGGAGGGAGAGGGATTCGGACTTTACACCCGCATTGAAGACACGCAACTTATTGAAAATCTGAGGCGCGTAAAACGCTGTAGTCGCGGAATACGCGCCCAACTGGAACGTAACTGGAACACACTCATTGGGATGACTTTCGTCGCACCTTACCCTCAGGTCTCTGGCCGAGCGGTAAGGTTTCATGTCGCCACCGCTGAGAGTGAGGCATGGAAGGGGGATAGGCAGCCGCAAAACGGTTGGACTCCGTCCCGCGGCACAAAAGACTCAACCACTTACAATTTCACGACGGTTGCGGCCAGCTACGAGCGGCCCGATGGGCACTTGGCAACATTCCTTTGCGTGAGCAGCCTCAACGGGGGCGACCCATGACATCGGGCAGAGGCGGGGCAGCAGCAGGGACCTCTCGCTGGTAGTCCTTCCCCAGCAGTGCGGCTACGGTGGCTGCGACCTGCGCCTGAGATGCGGGCAGGGTTCGCTCGCGCTCCCCCAGCGCAGGGGTGTCGGGGCCCATCACGGCAATCCAGATTTCTTCCGCGCCTTCGATGTCGCGGCCGTGGTCTTTCCAATCGGAGTGAGTTCGCCCGCGACCGTGGTCGGCTGTTATGACAAACGTCGTCTTGTCCTTGTATTGTGGAAGAGACTGCATCGTATTCCACAAATCAGCCACAAACTGGTCGAACCGGTGTGCCGCCTGCAAATACATGTCGTAGCGGCCGGAATGCGCCCACTCATCCGTCTCGCCAAACCCCACAAAAAGGACTCGGGGTCGATCAAGGGGGAGGTGCTCTTTCAGCGAGGCTTGCAGGAAAGAATCGTAGATATTGCCTTCCCAGAGTTGCGGGGTGGTTTGGCGGAGGTCGCGGAGCAGCGCGAGCTTCGGAGTGAGCTTTCCTTTTTCATCCGGGTCCCACCCCGCGTGAATGTAGATGCCGCTGCGTTTCTGGTTGAAGATGTCAGCGAACACGCTCCAGGTTGCGAACGCGGCGACTCTTCCGCGGAATTCCGGCATTCGATTGAGCCATTCGAAGACCGTGACGTTAGGATTGGGGCCGGCTCCATTTCGACTAATACGTGAGTCAGGGTATCCCACCAGCATTTCATTGTAGCCGGGATACGAAAACTTGAGCCCATTGCTTACCTGCGCGGTACTCCCCTTCGCTCGATTCCCGTAGAGCTGTCCTTGCCGAGCGATCACCGTCCAGAAAAACGGCATCAAGGCCTGGCGGCTTTCCTCAGGAGTTTGTCGAAGATACTCCTTTCGCAAGCCATCCGGATCGCTGACGTCCCCCGGCTCCTTGGTCATGAGTCCGGCCTCCGCGCCGTTAAACACCTCCTGCCAGCGGAGACCGTCGGATACAATCAAGACCACATTCCGAGTCTTCAGGTTTGGCTGGGCTCCGGCGCTCCCGGAGGTGAGTAGCCAAGCGGCGAATACAAGTACACCGAATCTCAGGCTGCGCATCATCGCCTCTTCCCTTGCAAATGTGAATTTCCCATCCCCAAAAGCTAACATGCATTATCACTCGGATGTTGGCTCGAGACTGGTGATCAGAACCGTGCCGGCGAGGGTGACAAGCCCTCCCACGATCATCACGGGTGTTATTCGTTCCTTGAGGGTGACCGCAGATATCAGCACCCCGAGGAAGGGCAGGAGATAAATCGAAACGGAAGCCTGGCTGACGTCCAGCCGCTTCAGGAGGAACATCCACAACACCATGGCCAGCCCCCAGCTGAAAACGCTCAGGGCGAGCAACGCCAGCCACGTCGCGGTCGTGTAGGCGTGAAGTGAAGCTATGGAGAGTGGTTCGGTCCAGGGCATCAACAGCGCGCTCGCCAGAAACGCCAGCGTATACCCGTAAATCAGAACTTCGAGAAGGGTAAAACGCTTCAACAATCCCTTGCAGTAAACGTTGTAGAAGGAGCTGCCCAGGCAAGCGAGCAAAACCAGAACATTGCCCAGCAGGAACTGCCCTCGCAAGAGTTGGAGTTGCCGCAAATCCGTGGCGGAGAGAATCATTACCCCCGCCAGCGAAATCCCCAGGCTCCCCCAACGCAGCCGACTCATCTTTTCGCCCAGGATCACCGAGGCCAGAAGAGCGGTCATTACGGGCATGGTCAGGTAGATGATCGCGGCATTCGAAGCCGTGGAGCGCGCGACGCCCCAGGCCAAAAGCGCCGAGCCCGGAATCAGTCCCAGGATGCTGATCATCAGAAATTCCAAGATCATGCGCGAGTTCCAACGGGGACCGGAGGTTGCCCCAGGGTGCTGTACGGCGAGAGACGGTTCTGAGCTCAACCGTCGTGCCGCGCGGCGTTCCCAGCCTAAGAACGGGAGCAGGACCAGGGAGGCCAGCAGAAAGTTCCAGGCGCTTACGGTAACGGGTCCCATCTTCTCCGTGGCGACGCGATAGGCTGCATATTGAGCGGCCCACATCGTATTCACCAGGATCAGCAGGCTGATGTCAACCGCCGCTCGACGGGTGATTTTCATGGCGGGGATTTCCTCAAAGCAGTCGTGTTGGCCCAGGCGGACCGTTCGGTGGAGCGTTAGGCAACTACCGTCGGAGGCTTCACCAGGCACTGGCGCACGATCTCTTCATCCATCTCGACGCCGATCCCCGGCTCCGCAGGCAGCGTCCATTGGCCGTCGCGGAGGGGTATTTCGGGCCGAGCCAAATGGGAGCGCAAAAACGACGGAAAGAGGTCCTGATGAAACAGCTCGGTGTAGGGGCAATTCGAGACGGCGACTCCGAAGTGGCGAGTGGCGGCGGCCGTCAGCCCGGTCTTCCAGGCGTGCGGCACGCAATAGAGACCGCGTTCCTGCGCCATCCGGGCGCACCGCAGCGCTTCCGTGATGCCCCCCACCCGGCCCAGGTCGGGCTGAATCACGTCGCAGTGGCCTCGGTCCATCAGCTCGCGGAACTCATGGCGCGTCTGGAGAAACTCCCCCACGGCAACCGGCGTGGTCGTGGCGTCGGCGAGCCGGGCCAGCCCGTCCAGGTCGTCCGTATGGAGAGGCGTCTCGACAAAGAAGAGACGGGAATCCTCAATGGCACGCAGGACCGTGAGGGCGTCATTGAAATTCTTCCAACGGTACCCAACATCGATCATGTACTCCCGGTCGTCGCCCAAGCGCTTACGGCACTCGTGAATAAACCGCACAAGTTCCCGGTCGCTAACCAGATCGTAAAAGAGCATCTCCATTTTCATCGCGCGGAAGCCCAATGCGATGGCTTTATCGATCAATTCGAAACAACAGCCCTGCATCTCCGCCCAGGGGCGTCCCTGCGGCATGCTGGGAAAGAGCGTGGCGTAGGGAACCACTTGCGGCCGCGCGGCCCCGCCCAGGAGCTGATAAACAGGCACTCCGAGCGCCTTTCCTCGCAGATCATGGAGAGCGATATCGATGGCGGATTGGAGCAGAATCCCCAGCCCTCGGCGGGCGTGGTAAATCATGCCCTCGTAAAGCCGGTCCCACAGCCCCTCAACTTCAAGAGGGTTTTGGCCGAGTAGAATATCCCGTACGCTGCGGCTCCAGACGTGGGCCGTGGGTGTTTCCAGAAGCGCCGCGATGGCATTGGGTGGCGCGTCGGTCTCGCCCAACCCATACATTCCATTATCGGCGGTCACGCGGATCACCGCGGTATCGACGGCGCCATCACAGTCCTCCGGGGTAGCCTGAGGCGAGCGAAGTTGCAGGCATTCGATTTTCTGGATCTTCATGGAGGGTCTCCCGTGTCTCGGTCTAATGCCCGGCAGAGGTCATCGCGCCATCCACTACGAGGAAGGTTCCGGATATGAACGATGCCGCGTCCGAGGCAAGGAACAGGGCCGCATCGGCCACATCGCGAGGGGTGCCGATCCGGCCCAAGGGGTGAATACGAAGCACCTGTCGCATGGCTTCGGCGGCATCGGGCTGGACGCGCAACCACTCGTCCATCATGGGCGTGTCGATATATCCGGGGCAGATGGCGTTGACCCGGATCCCGTCGCGGCCGTGTTCAAGTGCCAGCGCGCGAGTCAGCCCTATCATGCCGGCCTTCGAAGCGTCGTAGGCGGCGTTACCCTCATACGATACAAAAGCATGCACGGAGGAGATATTCACAATTGCGCCGCCATGCCCGCGCAGGTGGAGTATCGCGTACTTTGAAAAAAGGAAAACGCTCTTCAAGTTCACGTTCAACTGGCGATCCCAGTCGCTCGAGGTCATTTCAACCATCGGTCCAGCCACCTCGATGCCCGCATTGTTCACCAGAATATCGAGCGTCCCAAACTCCCGAATAGTTTGATCGAGGGCCGCCTTCACGTCCTCTTCGCAAGAGACGTCGCCAGGCACCGCCAGGGCACGCCCAGACTGGCCGAGTTTCTGTGCCCTCCGTCGTGCGCCTTCGCCGTTGATGTCGAAGACGACTACGGCCGCACCCGCTTCCGAAAAGAGTTCGGCAATACCAGCACCGATCCCCGCGGCGGCCCCGGTGATGAGTGCGACTTTGTTATCGATTCGGATCAAATCCATCCCCACGCGTAACGGCATCGCTCACTTCCCGCGAGCGTTGAAGCCGTGAGTAAGCCCAGAGAGCGCTCAAGAGAGGGCCTTGGCCCCACGGAACCATGGCGCCACGCGGCATACGCCGGTAGTGTTCGGCACGGGTGCTCGGGAAGGTTTCGTATGAAACTCCGTCGAGCAGGCCGTCGGGCCCGGTGTGCTCGAGCACAAACGCCATCGCGGATTCAACAAGGGGGCAGTATAACTCCGCTTCAATCCAACGGTGTTCTATCGCGCGAGAGAGGATGTGGACCATGAACGCCGCAATCGAGGTCTCGACGTAGGACTCGGAGTCCGTGAGCACGGTGTGCCACCCTCCCTCGTCCGTCTGCAACCCGGCCATCTTCGATACGATTCTCCTCAGCACCTCGAGCAGAGGCCGGCTCCCCGAATCATCGGCCGGGAGGTATTCCATCGTTTCCACCAGCCCCAGCAGCCCCCAGCAGTTTCCGCGGCCCCACAGCACGCCATTTCGGCTCTTCGTGCGCTCCATCCAGAAGTGATGCAGGAGGTGGTTGACGGGATCAAACAGAAGCTCCAACTGGGAGTGGATATTCTGCAAGGCGAGTTGACGGTAACGTTCTTCGCCGGTGAGCTGATGCATCTTGGCAAAAAAGGGCCCATCAAAGTGCATGGAATCGACGAAAACGCAGGGTCCGCCATCACTCGCCCATTGGGCCATCTCGTCCGCAGCTTCCGAATCGGGATGGTCGGGAGGCAGTTCGGGAGGCAACTCGATTGCGGCATTCTCGTAACGTACGTAGGCGCCGGAATCCGTTTGGCGGAACGAGGCCATGTAGTCGGCGTGTCTCAAGGCGGCAGCCATCAGGGCGGGGTCACCGGCCTTCTCGTAGACCCGCAAAAGCGCGACTCCGGGCGCGGTGTAGTCAAACTGGCTGCGGAACTGTTCCCGGGCTAACCAGCCCTTGAACATCCCGTAGACGAACGCGAAATACTTGTCCTGACCCGTCAGTTCGCTGGCGTCCAGCAGGCCTTCAAAGCCCACAGAGTCGCCCCAGAACCAAACCTTCCACGGATTTGAGAGCAACCGATCGGCAGCCGCGGTCGCGAGGTGGGCAAGTTGCGTATCAGGAATCACGAGTTTGACCTTGGAGCAAGCGGCGGCCTGATGTTTGCCAGGTGTTGCCGCTGGCCTGGGATGCCCAGGTTGAAGTGGAACAAAGCGCCCCCGAAATTCCCCTTCGTCGGGTCATAACCCGGCGGCATGATCGGCATGCTTTCGGATTGGGCGGCGGAAGTCACAAACACGTCCGTGAGGTCGGGCCCCCCGAAAGCCAAGGAGGATGTCTGTTTCGCCGGTGTGGGGACTCGCCTTTCCAGCTTCCCGTCGGGGTCATAACGGACGACGCTGCTTCCGTACCACTGAGCCGACCAGACGAAACCTTCTGCGTCCACTGCCAAGCCGTCCGGAAGGCCTTCGTCGAGGGGCACCTGGACGAGCACGCGACGGTTGCTCACCGACCCTGCAGAGATGTCATAATCGAAGGAGTAGATGCGCCTTGCCGCGGAGTCCGCGAAGTAGAGCTTCGTTTCGTCGGGCGAGAAACCCAGGCCGTTCGACAGGTGAAATCCCTCGTCGAGAACGCTGGCGTTGCCGTCGGTGTCCACACGGATCAAACTGCCCAGTTCATACTCCCCGGCCGGGTTGTAGAAATAGGAAGCGGTGAGGAAGCGGCCGCGAGAGTCTGCGACACAGTCGTTGACCTGGCAGGGCCGACCGCCCACTTCAGTTACAATCGCCGTCAGGCTGCGGCTGCCATCCCATTGCCAGATCCCCTGGCTCGTGGCAATCACGTACCCTCCGGAACGATTCGACCGGAAGCCATTCATGGCGACATCGCGGCTGACGATATCGTGCTGTCGCGAGGCCCAGTTGAGGCGATAGAACTTCTTCCCCGTTTGATCGATCCACTCCAGCACGCCCCGGGAAGAGTCCCAGACGGGGCATTCGCCGCAAAGGTCGCCGTAATCCGCAATCAGCGTCATCTGAGGCATAGCCAAGATCTTCCCTTCCAGCGGAAATCTTCCAGCGCCGTGATGAAGCGTTTCATTAAACGCTGTGAAACTAACAGCATTCAAGGCGGATGTCAACGGGGAAGGAGAAGCATCGCGAAGCAGCCGCTAATGGCCGGGATCTTGCATCGAGGGGCTGTATTGGCGGAATTGATTGACTTCTCTTCCCGCTCCCGATAAAGTTGCGGATATAGCGTTTCACCGTAGGGCGCCAGCACGGAACGAGACGCCGGACAGGTGGAGTTCATGCCGGTAACGATCAAGGATGTTGCCAAGCGCGCCAAAGTGGCGATCGGGACGGTGTCGCGCGTAATCAATGACCGGCCGGGAGTGGACCCCGGGCTTCGTGAGCGGGTAGAAGAAGCCATCCGGGAATTGAGTTATCGCCCCAACGCTCGCGCCCGCAGCTTTGTCCAGAACTCCACGCCGATTATCTCGTTTGTACAGAGCAATCGTAAGTTGCTGTACGCGTTTCACTCTGACGTCCTGCAAAGTGTGGAGGAGTCCTGTGCCGAAGAAGGCTATTTCGTCCTTTTCACACGCTACAACTATTCACCGGACACCAAACCCCTGGACCTCCTCCTCCCCACGGTGCTCCAAAGTCACGGTGTTGCGGACTGCCTCATCCTGGCTGGAATGAACTACGAGAACTTCATCGAGGCTGTCGAGGCACTGGGAGTTCCCTACGTTCTGCTGAAGAATACGTACACGGGCGAGAACCTTCGCCCACCCTTCGACCAGGTGGGGTGGGATGACCATAGTGGTTCCTATGAGGCGGCGGAATACCTGATCGAACTGGGGCATCGGGATATTTGGTACATCGGCGATACGTCTTTGCCGTGGTACCGCGCGCGTTTTGAAGGGTACCAGCAGGCCATGCGGGATCACAGCCTCGAGCCTCGTGGCCAGACCATAGGGCTCTCCGACAACCTGTATGCGAACGGCTACGCCTGCATGGAGATGATCCTGGACCACGGCCAGCCGGTGACCGCGGTTCTTGCGGGTTACGACGACATCGCCTACGGGGCCTGGGACGCGTTGGCGAAGCGTGGCCTCCAGGTGCCCCGTGACGTGAGCGTGATCGGCTACCACGACGAAGACCACGCGCAGTTCAAAGTCCCTCCCTTGACGACGGTGCGAGTTGAGAAGTTTGCGGTTGGCCGGCAACTCGCTCGGATGGCGATCGAAAAACTGCGCTCACCAGGCAAGCGGCTTCCCGAATTGATTCTTCCTGTCACCTTGATGCGCCGTGGCAGCACGCGCCCCCTTTTGCAGGACATGCGTGCCTCGCAAGGCGCCTCCTGAAGCGCCCTCCTTGTCTCTGCCCGGCCATAGGAACCACCCTGGCTGAGTCTGAATCTGCCCTCACCTTGAAGCTTGACAAAGGGCTTGACATTTGAATGCGCCTGCCATACGCTCCGCCCAATGAAACGCTTCATGAAACGAGATCGCCCCTCGGACAGGTCCGGCCGAAAGACTTTCCAGTGGGTGCTGCAGGGCCGCGCAAGCAAGGGTGAAGCGTTTGGCCCAGACTTTGCGGTAAGAAGAAAAGCCCATAGCGCCCCAGAGGGCTTCAAAACCTGGGGCTTGAGTTCCCCGGCGGCTTGAATGGATCGTCGTCACCGCCGGCTTCTTGAATTGCGGGTTTGCTTCAATAGCGTCGGAGGGTCCGGAGGAGGAGGTACAAAACCCATGACCAGGAAATGCTTCGCTGGAATTTTTCTTGCCTTCGCGGCGGTCCTAATTCTCACCACGCAGTTGATGGCCTCGTTGGATCGAGGCGAAATCCGCGGGACGGTCACCGACCCGCAGGGCGCGGTCGTGCCCGGCGCAACAGTTGTGGTTCGCAACGTGGACACGGGGGTGGAGACAAAGCTGGTTACGAATGGGGCCGGCTTTTTCCTCGCCACCGACCTCGTGCCAGGAAAATACACAATCCGCCTGGATGCGCCTAGTTTCAGTCCTCTTGAAATCGCCAACGTCGAGGTGAAGGCAAACACCACCATCACAGAGGATGCGCAACTCAAGGTCGGGGCGACAACTCAGAGGATCGAGGTGAGCGCGCGGGCGCAACTGGCGGAAACAACCTCATCGAATTTCAGCGCGGGGGTCAGCCAGCGGTATCTGGAGAATCTCCCCATGGAAGGGCGGGACATCCAGACTCTCGTCTCGCTCTTCCCCGGGGTCATTCAATCCAGCGGACCTTCTGGGGCCGTGTTTGGTTCCAACAGCCAGTTCGGCGGCTTCCCCGATCCTTTGCATATCGTGGGCTCGATGGTTAGCTCCAATGGCGGGCAAGCGGGAGCCAACGCGTGGTTTCTGGAGGGCACCTTGAACGCCACGGTGGGAGCGGAGGCTGCCACCGTCAACCCTTCGCCCGACGCAGTGCAGGAATTCAATCTGGTGCAGAACAGCTTGGCCGCCGAATATGGCCGGACCAGCGGCATGGTCGTCAACGTCGTGCTGAAGTCCGGGACGAACGCATTGCACGGGTCGGGCTTGATCCTGAACCGCAATTCAGTCTTCAGCGCCACGAATCCCTTCTCCAGGCGGACTGAGCCCGGTATGCCCGACGTGCAGCCCTGGACGAACTGGAACGACTTCAGCGGCACCCTTGGCGGGCCTGTCTACATTCCCCACATCTACAACGGAAAGAACCGGACGTTCTTCTTCGTTTCCGAAGACGTCTCCACCTTGCATGAGCGCCAGAACAAGATCTTGACGGTTCCGCTTCCCGCCGAGAAGAATGGGGATTTTACAGGGAACCCGTACTACACGGCGGTTTGCGACACTGTGAACAGCCCGTCCGCGTGCCTCTACGATCCGGCGACCACGCAATACGACAGCGAGACGGGTACATTCTCGCGGACGCCTTTCGCGACGCCAGTTATTCCCGGGAACCGGATCGATAAGTTAGCCAAGTTCTATCTCGATAGCGTTCCGAATCCAAATTACGTCGATCCGTTGTCTCCTTGCAGCCCCGCCTACTACTGCAACAACTACCTCGGCGCAGTGGGCAGCAGCATGACCACGCACAACGCCTCGGTGAAGATCGACCACAATATCAACGACAAGCACCGGCTCTTTGTTTCCTGGCTTTTCAACCCGAGCTACTACGAGAATTACCGCTATCCCTGGAATGGCCCTTCGGCGCAGGTAGGCACGGGGATTTTGGGCCCCAATCCCTTCCGCACGCGAAACCAGCTTGCGATCGTGGGTTTGACCTCGACACTGACTCCCACCCTGGTGAACGAAGTGCGGTTTTCCTTTGGCCGCCAAAACCTTGTGAGCTTGCCCAACCCCGACAGCGTGACGGCCACACAGCAGATCAAAGAAAAAGTGGCGGGATTGAATTTCTGGCTTTACGACCCCTTGCAGTCCGTCCCGACCATTTCCTTCTGGAATAACGAAGCCAACAGCTATTTCCAAATGGGGTATGTCGGCTACACGGATGTTACCATTGGCCAGCAGGCATGGACGTTTAACGACGGCCTCACGAAAATCTGGGGCCGTCATACGATCAAAGGCGGTTTCACGTTTCGTCGGAACAACCTCTGGGGCAGTTCGGCAGCTGGTTACAACATCGGCTTTGACGGCTACCACACCGAAGACCCCGCCAATCCCTATGGTGGGCCGAACTGGAATGGGCTGGCAGATTTTCTCCTGGGGTCGGTCGGTCAGGGCGGAGGCTCATCCGCCATTCAATCGTCCCCCTGGCAAACCAACGACGATTATGCCGCCTTTGCGCAGGACGACTTCCGCGTCACCACGAACCTCACAGTGAGCCTGGGCCTGCGCTGGGACGTCTATGGCTGGATCCGCGAGCGGCACGACCAGATCGCCAACTTCGACCTCTCTCTGAAAAGCCCCGACGTCAATGCCATGGGCAAGCTCGTTTACCCGGGAACGCCCAGTCATCCGGATCGCAACCTCTTTCCGGCGAACAAAGGCAGCTTCGGGCCGCGCATCGGGTTTGCCTGGTCTCCTTTCGGGAACAACAAGACGGTCATCCGTGGAGGCTACGGTATGATCTATAGCAACAGCCTCTCCGCGGCATTTGGCCAAGGGAACGGGGCCTTCTCAACCATGGGCTCCTACGTTCCTGTGAGCACTCCAATCACTGACCCCCTCTATAGCGCTGCCTACTATCAGACGAATGGATGGACGCTCAGCCAGGGGGCACCTTCCATTCAGTTCCCCGACCTGACCGCCAACCGGAAGAATGACTTCCAATACGTGGGTACTTCGGGCGGGAACATTTACGGTTTCATTAAAGGGGATAAGGACCCCTACATTCAACAATGGAACATCTCCCTCCAGCGCGAGCTGCCCGGCGATATTCTCATCAGCGCAGCGTACGTAGGCAGCCACGGCTCGCATCTGCTGGAAGACGAATTCCGCAACACTAATCAGGTCCCTAAGTCCGTATATTCGAAAGTCCGCTCGGGCATCAACAACTACTACCCGGTCGATTCGTCCTTCGATGGGCTATGGGGCGATTGCGGCCAGCATGACCTGCCCACCAGTTCCCAAGTCTCATGCTCAGGATGGTACGCATTCGAACCCTATCCGCAGTGGTGGTCTGTCCAGTCGCTTCTCACGCCGGACGGGATCAACAGATACAACTCCGGCCAACTCCGTGTGGAGAAGCGCTATTCGCACGGGCTGAATTTCATCGCGGCTTACACGTATTCCAAAAATATTGTCAGCGCGGGCCTGGGGGCGATGGTTGGCAATACCATCGGTCCAACCACCCTGGGCGGCCGCGGGGTAGGACGAATCGCGTGGACTCCGGGCGCTTCCATGGGTGGCGCGGCGGATTTCTTCACCCATACCACCGCAGACGACGTCTACAATCTGCGGCGATATGATGCCCTCTCCCCCGATGATACGACGCATGTGTTCAACATCGCATCGACCTACGAACTGCCGTTCGGCAAGGGAAAGAAGTTTGTCAACACCGGCGGCGCTGCCAACACCCTCCTGGGTGGGTGGAAGTTCACGCAGATCTGGAATTTCCAGTCGGGTGTGCCAATGTTCTTTACGACGCAATCGGCTTGCACGGGTCTTTACCAAGTGATCAGCTGCCGGCCCAATGTCGTCGGTAGCCTCTCCGCCGGGCGCAGCGGCAAGACAAAAGCACAACGCGAGCAGCAGTGGTATAACCCCAGTGCGCTTTGCGCTCCGTGGGGATGTGACGACAACCTGACGACAAGCATCTATAACGCCTACAATGCTGGGGACAACGCCACCCTCGACTCTATCGATTCCTTCTGGCAACTCGGGAACGCGGGCACGCGCCCCCCTTCGGGCCGCACACCCGGTTATTGGAACGCGGACATGTCGCTGGCCAAGGACTTCCGTCTCAGCGAATCCAAATATTTCAATTTCCGCTGGGACCTCTTCAACGCCCTCAATCATCAGAACCTGGGTGTTCCGAACAACCAATGGTGCCTGCCGCCGGGGCCGGGTGGACAGCTCGATGACGTCCACACCTTTGGGTGCGCGTTCGGCCAAATCACGAACGTGCAGACCGACCCTCGGGGCATGCAGTTCTCGCTGAAGTTCGCGTGGTAGCGGTCTAACAGTTGGGTAGGAAGGCACCGATTCACGTTTCGTAGGGCGCGGGCAGGCTTGGCGGCCTGCCCGGCCGGCTTTTTCCTTTGCTCCGGCCCTCGCCAGCCGCCGTCTGGATGTCAGAGCCCCGCCCCATCACGAATGCAGTCGTTGGAAGGGACGAGCGGCGTCCTGCGCGAATCTTTAGAATGCCGCTGGTCCTGCTTCTCTTCCTGGTTTGTTTGGGGTTTGCCGGAGAGTCCGGCGACTTCGCTCAAAGCCGCCGCGCTGGCAGCGCGTGGGAACAATCCGCATTGCCCTCCGTGCTCCTGCGCGAGGCCCCGTTAATTCAGATGCCGGGCGTAGAAGTTCCGGAGCGCAGCCTGGATCACGAAGCCGACTCGAATAATCCTCTGCACTGGGACGGCGATACTCTCTACCTATTTAATAATGCAGGGCACCCTTGGCGGACCTCCGGGCCGGACATCGAGCATCTAGGAGGCCGGATCTCGGTAGATGTTGGCAACCAAAACAACAAGCTGAACGTTTGGATTGAAAGCACCTGGAAGGATGATGACGGCACCCTCTACGGTGCCTACCATTACGAGCCGGACACGATCTGTTTCTCCAATCAGCACATTCTGACGGCGCCGCGAATCGGCTGGATCCGCTCGCGCGATAACGGCGCAACGTGGGAAGACCTGGGATTCATCATCTACGCTGACCCTTGCGCCATCAATTGCCAGACCAGTAGCCCCTGGGACTCCGGGGGAACTGGAGATTTCGTTTTCTTTCTGGACCGGCAGAAGGAGTATTTCTACTTCTACGGCACCAGCTATGACCCACGGTTTGAAGAACAGGGAGTCTTTGTCGCGCGGATGCGATACGCGGACCGAAACAATCCCAGCGGAAAAGTCAAGAAGTGGTACAACGGCGGCTGGACGGAGCCCGGCCTGGGCGGGCACGTGACGCCGGTCTTTCCCGCGCAGCGTGATTACCACAAGCCTGACGGGTGTATGTTCTGGGGGCCGTGCATTCACTGGAACGCCTATCTCAACATGTATGTGATGGTCCTCAATCACGCCATTGACACGAAGCTTAACGAGGATGGAATCTACATCACCTACAACCGCGATGTCGGCGACCCTCGCGGCTGGAGCGAACCTCAGATGATCCTCGACCGGCCTGGGATCCTGGAGGCGACGCGGCTTGGCAAGGTTACGGACGGTATGCTGCTGATACCACGAGGGGTTTATTATGGTGAGCTACGACCATCGAAAGATGGCATGGTGATCGCTGACACCCTCTCAAGCGGCTGGTATCCCCAAGTGATCGGGACCGCAAAAGGCGAAACGGATAAGTTATGCGGCCGGACGGGAAGGCTCTTCATGACGGGGTCGTCGCGGCTGGAAATCACCTTCCTCAAGCCCGGCGAAAAACAGCCGTGAGACTGGTTGTGTAGCGGCGCTCTCCTCTGCAACGGGGAGCCGGCAGTGGGGACGCCGGCGCTCAAGGACTCAACGGGTGGGTCATGGGACACGAGTATAGTTCCGGACAGAAAGCACATCGAGAAGTCGCCAGTCTGGCTGTATTCCTCACGCTGGGAATCTCATTCTGGCCGGCGGGAGCGCCCGCGCAGGAAGCATTGCCCTCCGTGAAGTTCTCGGATGCCCCGCTAGTTCAGATTACCGGCGTGGACTCCAATAGCCCGGCGCATTGGGACGGTTCGACCCTCTACGTTTTCAACTCCTACGGTCATCCCTATCAGAACTCCGGGCCGGACCTCTCGCACCTTGGAAGCCGCGTTTCCACAAAGCTCGGCGCCTTGAACGACAAGCTTTACATCTGGATCGAGGCCACTTGGAAGGATGAGGATGACGGCGTTCTCTACGGGGCATACCATTACGAGCCGGATGCGATCTGCGTCTCCAACGACCATCTGCCAACGATGCCGCGCGTCGGCTGGATTCGATCGCGAGACAACGGCGCGACGTGGGAAGACCTGGGCTTCATCATTTCCGCCGCGCCCTGTGCGGTGCGCTGCGACACCGCCAGTCCCTGGGACGTGGGAGGAACGGGCGACTTCGTCTTCTACCTCGACGAGAAGAAGGAGTATTTCTATTTCTACGGGACAAGCTATGACTCGCGGTTTGAGGAACAGGGCGTGTGGGCGGCCCGCATGCGCTATGCCGACCGCAAGAATCCTTCCGGCAAAGTCCAGAAGTGGTACAACGGAGCCTGGAACGAGCCGGCTTTGTGGGGGCACGTCACGCCTGTTTTCCCGGCCACGCGTGATTATCATAGCAAGGACGGAGAGATGTTCTGGGGGCCGGCAATCCATTGGAACACTTACCTGGGGATTTACGTGATGTTCCTGAACCATGCCGTCGATACCAAACTGACGCAGGACGGTATCTATATCAGTTTTAACCAGGATGTTGGGAACCCCCTCGGCTGGAGCGCGCCGCGGAAAATCCTTGACCGGCCGGAGATTCAGAAGTTCATGTCGGGAACCCAGGTCTCGCCCACTAAACTTGAGAACGGCTGGTATCCGGAAGTTATCGGCTTGGGGCCCGGCGAAACGGACAAGGTCGTGGGAAGGACCGCGCGCTTTTTCATGGCGGGAGTATCCAAGAGAATCGTGGCTTTCC
>Ga0209777_10004216_pt1 | contig 17153 bp, 17 predicted proteins | sample FrelakmetHBP12HB_FD_187147 | JGI IMG/M metagenome (GOLD analysis project Ga0209777, IMG submission 187147) | Freshwater lake sediment microbial communities from the University of Notre Dame, USA, for methane emissions studies -HBP12 HB (SPAdes)... | ecosystem: Environmental > Aquatic >...
GGAGAAACCGTCGTGGCCCCGCCGCGTTTGTCCGTCAGGCCATTGCGGGGTTTCGGTCGGGAGGGCGGGGCCGTCGCCCGGATGCGGCTGCGGGGCGGTGTTTTCGGGAGTCTGGTGTTGGTCGTTCATCCGTCGCGCCGGTTAGCGGCGTTTGATTCCCTTGGCCATCGTGTTGTTGGTTTGGCGGGCGTCGGTGCCCGCGAGTCGGAAGCGGTTACGGAATCGGCCTGATGAATTTCAACTTGAACCTGCGGCGTTTTTGTTCGTGTTCCATGTCGCAGTAACGGCGGAAAGACTGTTCGTGAAGTTCGCCCGGCAGCATGTCGATCCCGTGGCCCAACGTGCCGCCTTTCCACGATCCCTTCTCGGGTCCGACTTCCTCGCTGAAACGGATGTCGAGCGCACGTCTTGCCTTGTTGCGGCGGAACCACGACAACCACTTGAACCAACCTTCGCCGAACGCCCATTCGCGTTCCTCGATCATGGTCTTGGCGGTGATGCGCTTGCCGTCGAAGTCGTCGAATTCAAAGGAAACTGACGGGCATGAATCGCGCATGTCCATCTGTTGCTTGAATAAGCCGAAGGAATCGGCACCGGCCTTGCGCTTGCGCCAGTTGTCTTTTTCAAGGGCGGTCCAGAAATGGTTTCCCGACCGGTCGTAAAACGAGATGCGGACAAACCGCCATTGAGTCCACGGCAGGAAGCAACTCCATGTCTTCGTCGTATCGCTGTCGTTGGTCTGTGCCCCGTGATAGACGGAAAGGTGTCCGTCGCACAGGCAGAACCCGAATTTCCTCGGGGACTCGACATGGTAATAGTCGCGCCCGATCCGTTCGATCGTCGCCTTGTCCCATGTGGTCGCCGTGTGCTTGACGCGGAACGGGCGGATGATGTCGGGCAGGCGGATTCGCGCCGACCATCCGAAGCCGTGGAAGTCGATTGAATTCCCGTGGTGCCCCTCGTCATGGCCGCTGCTCCACGCGAGCCGCAAGGCTTTCCACTTGTAGCGTCCGAAGGTGATCGGGCCGAATGTCCTGTCGTTGTCCGTTAGTCTTGGCATGGCGGTGTTTGGTCAGAGGTGTTTTTCGGTTAGCCTTAGCAGCCACTCGCGGTCTTGGACGAGGCGTGCCCGCACGGTGGCGGCGACGGATTTTCCGGCGGCGGTGGTGAGCGGCGGTGCTTTCAGGAGCGCGAACTGGCCGGCGAAACCAAGCATGGCGGCGCGGTCGTTGGCGGTGAGGGCGCGGGCGGCTTCGCGGGCGACGGCGGCGAGACGGTCCTGTTCGGCGATCCGGGCGTCGAACTTGGCGCGTGTGACTGGTGTTAGTTCCGGCATGGTGGAGACATGTGTTTGGCGGGCACGGGTGCCCGTCACGGTTGCGGGGGCGGCTTGACGAGCCAGCCGCCAGCGCGGGCGAGTTTCGGTTCGGCATGCACGGCACGATGGCACGTCCTGCAAAGGGAGGCGAAGTAGCGGGTGTCTGTCAGAAGCGGTCCGCGCCGTCCGGCCTTGTGGTGAACGTCATCCGACAGGCGGTTATGGCATAACTCGCAGACTGGATGTTCTGCCAGCCATCTTTTCCTTAACTCAAGATATGCTTTTCTGCGCGCCACTTTCTTGGGCGCGATGGAGACGGGCCTGACGCGGGAGCGGCGGAGCGGCGACGGCTTCCGCTTCATGGGCGACTTGCGGCGGAGCGGCTGATGGCGGGTCATGGCTGGTGGAAAAACATTCGGTTGTAGTCGGAATCTATGTTCATCACCATCAATTTCAATGTTTCGTGGCCGTGGATGTGGATGGCGTCGTGGTAGCGCAAGGCAAGTTGTTTCCACTCCCCGAATTCTATTGATAACTTAACGGAGGCGGAACTCAGCGCCCGCGCCTCGTCGCGCTCGCGTTCCAAGTTTTCCGCGAATTCCAAAACGTCGGTGGTGGCGACGTGTTTCCAGTTTCCTATCTTGCGGCGGAACGCATCGGTCTCCGGCGTCGGCGTCGGCGTCGGGTTCGCGGGCACGGGTTCCGGTGGCGGGATCAGTTCCAGCGTGAAGTCGAGGCGGTCATACAAAAACTCCACTATTCCCGCCGGGGTGTCGTGAGGAAACCGAATCGTCACTCCGCCACCGGAACCGGCAACTTCTTGGTGTGTCCTGCACACAAACACGATGTTGCCAGCAATGGTTCTGGCGGCAAAAGCACGCGTTGCGGCGTCAGCGAACGGAGGGGATACCATGTATTTCCGGGTTTCACCAACAGTGTCGGGCTTGTGTCGGATAGAGGCGAAAAACACCGTGAAGAATCCGGCCACGTCAGATTTCCTCATTTCCTCGATTGTTACAAGGTATGGTTCGGCGGCGGACACTGGTGCCACGGGAGCGGGTTCGGTTTCCATTGCGCGGGCAGCGTGGCGGGGCCGGGCGCGGGTGTCAAGGGGAAAGTTGTGAGAATTGTTATTTTGTTCAAATGACAAACGTGGCAGTTCTGACAGATTCCGCTTGACGCCGAATCCGCGTCCTGCCACCGTGCCGCGCATGGCGACAGCCGCGAAACAAAAACCGGCACCGAAGCCCGCGTTCGGCGACGGGCTGCGGGCGACGTGGGGGCGGTGGCGCGGCACCGGGGAACTGGTGAGGGAGCTTGTGGCGTCCGGGTGGGGGGTGAGCGAGGCGGTGCGGCAGGTGGCGGCGGCAATCGGGGTGCCGGAGAGCTACTGTTTCCACGGCATCCGTGGCGACTACTACACGCGGGCGAGGGGCGTGAAGGGACTGCTTGGAGGTGATTCAAACCAACCGAAACGATGAGACGCCGGAGCTTCACGGGACTGCTGCTGGGTGCCGCGCTTGGCGCGACGGCGGTGTGCCGGGCGCGATGGAACTGGCGGCGGGTGCGGTCACGGAGCCGGTTCGGATCGAGACACAGCTAGAACGGCTGCACCGGGAGTTGACTGAATCGGTGCGTGAGATATGGCGTGCCAGATACCGCGCAGAGTTTGAACGGATTTCTTTTGCTAACATAAATCTATTGCCGCCATGACTGACCCCGCCCCCGACAACATAGTGCCGCTGGAACCGGCGGGCACGGATGCCCGCGAGCCTGCGACCGAAGGACAACTCATTGAGTTCCTGCCGCTGGACGATCCGAATCATCCGCGCAACAACGATCCTGTGAACGGCACCGCGCCGGAAGCGGACGCGGGACTGGAGCCGGGAAGCGTCGGGCCACCGGAACCTATCGGACTGCTGCCGCGCTACGACAAGGCGTGGATCGGCACCGTGCTGGGCGTGATCCGGCGCAACCGGCGCGTCTATTTGGGACCGAAGCTAATCAAGCTGCTGCGGGAGGAATTCAAGGAGGCGGAGGAAACGGCTCAGTGCCGGTTGATGTGTCTGATACGTGCATGCGAGATGGCATACGGCGACCACGGACCAGTGTTCGTGGACCTGCTGACGCAGCAGCCGGATCAGGACCGGTCGCGGATCGTGCGGCCGTGGCAGCGGTGAACACTACTGTCCAGCCGCCCGCAGGGTCGGCTGTGACGAACGGTTCGGAAACAATCTGAAAAACCATGGCACTCGTCACATACGGCAGGGAAGGGTGGAAGACCACCGGTGACGACCTGGTTGACCAGCTTTCCATCGAGTGCTGGGCTTTCAGGATGGGGTGGACCGAGCGGGACGGGGCGCTAGGCAAGTTCGGGCACTTCAAGAACATCGTCGATCTGCTTTGGAACAACCCGCGCTTCGAGAGCCGGAAGCGGTTCGTGTGGAACAGTTGGGCGGAGTGGATTTTCAGGAGGCTGTGCGAACATAAGTTGATTGCAATAAGCGGAAGCAGCAGCAGTGGTAAATCGGATTTGATTGCGCTGTGGATGGTGGTGAACCTTGTCGCCGACCCGACGCACTGCAAGTCGCTGGTGATGAGCACCACCAAGGCGGCGGCATTGCAGAAGATATGGGCGCGGCTGATGGAGTATTGGGACGCGATCCCGAACCTGCCGGGGAAGTTGGTTAGGCAGCAGCACTTGATTCGCGGGCTGAATTACGCGCAGACCGGCTACGGTGATTCGAGCGGCATCCGTCTTTACGCGTCTGGAGAGGGTATGGACTCCGACGCCTTGGAAGACCTGATCGGCATCAAGGCACCGCTGACACAGGGCGGGCCGGACATCCGCGAAGGGTCGTTGCTGATGGCCATCGACGAAATGAACGGGTGTTCGCAAGTGCTGCTTGACGCGGCGATCAAGAACCTGAAGGTCAACAAGAATTTCCAACTGATAGGCATCGCGAACTTCGACGGGCCGTGGGACGCGTTCGGCAGGCTCTTTGAGCCGAAGAAGGGCTACGAGAACCTGAAGGACGACGAATACGAGTTTGAAACCAAGGTCGGAGGCATCGCGCTGATACTCGACGCGGAGCAGTCGCCGCGCATCAAGGAAAACCGGATCGAATGCACTTGGATGCCGTCCAAGCAATACATCGACGAGTATGCCGCAATCCACGGCAGGAACTCCCCTGCGTTCTGGCGGTTCATCAAGGGACGGCCAAGCCCGAAGGGGCCGGAGGAAGCGGTGTATGGTTCCGCCGAAATCATCAGGAGCGGCGCGATGGGGCAAACGATATGGGGCGGGCAGAAGCCGGTCGGGTGCGCGTTCCTTGACCCTGCCCGCAGCGGGACCGGCGACTTGTCGCTGGCGAGTTTCGGACGGTTCGGGGTAAGCTGCCGTGGGGTGCAGACCTTGCAGCTTGACGAACAGGTGCCGTTGCAGGTTGACGTGACGGACGCCAAGACGCCGGTTAGCTACCAGTTGGTGAAGCTGTTCCGCGCCGAGTGCGAGAAGCGGGGCATCGAGCCGCGCAACGCAGGCATCGACAGCACGGCCAGCGACCTGCTGAGCATCATGCACGTCGAGTGGTCGCGGGAGATTCTTGGCATCGACAGCGGCGGCGACCCAGGACCAGAACCGGTTTCGGCGGTTGACCGCAGGCCGTCCAACGACGTGTTCGCCAACAAGGCGACGAAGATATGGTATGATCCGAAGCCGTTCTTCCGCAGCGGGCAGATTCGCGGAATGACCGAAGACTTGGCCAAGGAGATGTGTTCCCGCCACCACGCGACCAAGAAGACGACACGCGACGAGGGCAAGCTGAAGATCGAGGACAAGCGCGAATACCGGAAGCGCAACAAGGGAAAGTCGCCCGATAAGTCGGATTCATTCATCGGGCTTGTCGGCTTGTGCAAGCGCCGCCTCGGGTTCCGGGCCATCGAGCGTGCCGCCGCCGCGCCGCCGCCTGAGCGAAAGGTGCCGGAGGGTGCAATGCGGATGCCGCAACCGGGGGATTTCACGCGCAAGGAAGGATTCCAGATGCCGAGTTTCAAGAAGCCGGAACCGGTCACGACCGGCAGCCGGTTCGGTGGCGGGCGGCGTCCGGCGCTTCGGGTTGACAAGCTGAGGTATGACTGAAATTATGAAAGACTTTTGGACATTTGACAATGTTATGTTGGTGCTTCGCGGATTTCTTTGCTTGGGATATTTGGTGGTTGCTTGTGGGCTTATACGTATTGCAATCGGCTTAAGGAAAAGCCTCGGATCACTGACCGACATCAAAAACGAATTGGAAAAATCAAAGAAATGATTACATACGGAGAATACGAAGACAAGATGGATCGCCTGATTTCTAAGGTTCGTTTTTGTGAAAAACGGGCGCTTGGAACGGGTCGTATTGTCACGAGAAAATCAGAGATCTTTTGTATTGCTGGATTGCAATTAGACAACAGCTTTATGAAGATGTTGTGTAAGGTTCAAGACTTTGTGGAATCTATTCCAACGAACGAATTGCTTGACGTGCGATATGTGATTCCTCCGCGTAACCCGGAAACCAATCCATTTGGAACATATCGGTGGTTTGAGATCGACTGCGAACCAGCCGCAGTGGATACCAAACCGCTCTGCTGGGCCACTGCAAGCTACCCCGACCCATGATCGTCTTGTCGGAAACATAGATCAAGCCAACGCCAGGCTTGAATGCCCGCAGGTGGTCGCACACGGTGGTAATCCCGACATTCATCGTAAAACCCACGGGTATCATCCCGCGCTGGACCGGATTGGCGAGATAACCCTGACGGCGTTCAAGAACAAGCGGCACAAGATCCTTGTTTTTGCCGAAGTGAAAACCGAAATTCGAAACCCGGATTGGTTCGCCGTATTGTCTTTTCGCCTGTTGTCGGAAGCTGGATTAAAGGTTTCGATATTACAAAGAAAACCCAAGGGAGACGAATGGTTGCCGGATGCCACGGACAATGCGGTTGAAACAGTTTCTCGGTTGTTTGAACCGCCGCCCACGGGCACCTGTGCCCGCGAAAACGACTCTTGACAACCCCGTAATTTCAACCAACCTAGAAAAACAAACCATGATAATCGCATTGCCGTTCATTCCCGAAGTGTGCAATTACGCCGCACTTGCCGAAAAGTTCATCGCCGCCGGAGCGTGCCAGAACCACTCCCTGTATGTGATTTCCCGCGAACGGGACACCGCCGACGCGGACGAGTTTGTGCAGCGGGTCAAGCCGTTGTTCGGGCGGGCCGAGATCGTGTTCCTCAAGACCCTGCCGTGGTCCGGGCAGGAACTCCGCAACGAGTTCTTCGCAAAGGCGTGCCAGACGGCGGGCAAGCACCAGGACTTGCCGGGCGAATACAGCGCGAGTCCGCTGCTGTATCTGGACCCGAAGTGGGAGCCGTGCCGGGACCGGTGGGCGGACTTGATGCAAGGCGAATACATTTCCGCCGGAACCCGCGTGGTCGGGATTCCCGAGCGCATGCCGAACCTTGTGGTCGGGAAAGGGCCGGGTGCCGTCACGTATGACGGGGCGTTCCGGTTTGACGGGCCGATCCTGCTGTGGCGCACCATCTGGCGCGACTCGACGATGCTTAACAGTCTTGGCCCCCGCGAGTCGTGGCGTGCCGCGATGAGGTGGGAATTGTCGGCCAGCCACAAGGACCGGCGGGACATGCTTGACGGTGGACAGGACGCGCTGCTGTGCCGCACCGGAGTTTCGCGGGCACCGGTGCCCGCGGACGATGACGACAGGAATCCTCTTGACGACCCGCCGCCGAAGCAAGCCGCCGCCCCGCAAAGTCCGCGTCGCCCCGTGGTGCCGAAGCCAGCGCCGAAGCAGGCCGCGAAGCCGCCCGCCGCCGAAAAGGACGAGGACATTTTCTAACCAAGTTCCACACCCCACACTTGCCGCCATGGACACCGAAACCGACACGACCAAGTTTGAAAGCGGGTATGACACCATCCCACTACTGACGCTTGGCGAAAAAGGCGAGTTGCCGCCGTCACGGGTCAAGAACCCGGCGGCGTTGCGCCAGATATTCACCAACTGGCAGACGCTCGACCGGGACCGGTCGTGGAACAGGGCGGTCATCAACCGGCAGAGCGACGGGCATCCGCCGTGGCCGCAATCGGAACTGGACTCCAACAACATCGACATGCCGAACATCAACTTCGGCGGGTCGCGGCGGGAACTGGAACGGGCGCTGATTCCCTACTATGACCGCATGCGCGGGGTGGATTCGCTGGTCAACGTGTTCACGCGGTTCGGGGACGAGGAAAGCCGGCAGGAATGGAACGAGATCATGGCCGACGAAATCACGCGCACGATCCGGGCGTGGCCGCGATTCCGGTTCAACACCGTGCAGATAGCCAGGTATTCGGTCTGGGAGGCGCTTGGCATCATGCACTTTCCGAACCAGCTTGATTGGAAATTCAACTGGTCGAAGCTGGGGGACTTTTACTTTCGCGAGCAGAGCTACGTTTGCGAGGACGAGGTGGAAATAACGTGCGGCAGGTGGTGGAGGTCGGGCACCGAACTTTACCGGCTGATCCAGAACGAAGAGGTGGCCCGGCAGATGGGCTACGACGTCGAGATGATGCGCAAGGCGATCCAGCGCGGAGGCGGCGTGCAGGACTCAAGCAACTGGGAATTGTTGGAGGACCAGATGAAGAACAACGACCTTGCCTATTCGATCGGCAAGAACGACATCCGTTGCATCATCGGGTTCTGGATGGAGTTCGACGGGTCGCTGACAACCGCGATTTGCACCGAGTCGCAGATTGACGGCAGCGACGACGACGATTGGTTGTACCTGAACCGGAAGCCGAACGCGTCGATGCAGGACGCCGTGATCCTGTTCCCGTGGGGCATCGGCACCAACAGCAAGACGCACGGGATGCGTGGACTCGGGTGGAAGCTCTACATGCGCGACCACGAGTTCAACAAGGCCGGGTCGAAGGCGCTGGGCAGCATGGAACGGGCGTGCGAGATGATCCTGCAAGCCGGGAGCGAGTCGGTGATGAACGAGTTGCCGATGCAGGGCATCAGCAATTTCCAGATCATGCACCCGGAGATGCGCTACATCGAGCACCAGCATCCCGAACTCGACAAGGCGACCATGCCGATGATGAGTTTCCTGCGGGCCAACATGGCGGAGGAAACGGGCAGCTACGCGCCGACCACAAGGTTCGGCGGCGGGCAGCGGGCGACCAAGCAGGAAGACGCGGAGAAATACGGGCAGGCCGCGATGATAAGCAGCATCTCGGAGGATTTCTGGGACGAGCCGTTCGGGCGAGGCATGCGGCAGGTGGTGAAGCGGATGTGCCGCCGCGACTACCACGAGAAGGAACCGGGCGGTGCCGAGGTGGAGGAAATGAAGCGTCGGATCGTGGAACGCGGGGTGCCCATCGAGGCGTTCTACCAGATCGACCACGCCCGCACGGTGCTGAGCAAGCCGCTCGGGAGCGGGAACGTGACGCAGAAGAGCGAGATGCTGGACCGGCTGACCGAACTGGCAGGGGAATTCGACGACGTGGGACGCCGGAACCTGACGCGCATGAAGACGGTGGCCATCTGCCGGTCGCCGGAAGTGGCCGACCTGTTCATCGACCGCACGGGCAAGAAACGCACGCCGCCTGACGCCGGGCTGGCGGTGTTGGAAAACTTCATGTTGGAAGACGGCAAGGACGTGCCGGTCATGGACGGGCAGATTGATTCGGTCCACGCGCCGATCCACATCGACAAGTTGCAGGAACTCTGGGCCGCCTACAAGGAGCAGGGGCAACTGACCATCGAGGAATACGCGATGAAGGGCAGGGCCATCCACGACCACGCGGCGCAGCACGTCGAGAAGATGAGCGGCGACCGGCAGATCGAGGAACTGGCCGGGCAGTGCCGCCAGCGTCTCCAACAGTTAGGCGAGGACATCGCGAACGGCATCAAGGCCATCATGGCGGAACGGCAGAAGCAGGCGGAGGCGCAGCAGGCCGGTCAGGACCAGCAAGGGAAGCCGAACCCGCAGCAACAGGAGATGGCTACCAGGCAGGAGGCGGCGTTCTTTGAGGCGCAGTCGAAGATGAAGCGGCAGGCCGAGGAATGGGAACTCAAGAAGCAGATCAAGATGGCCGACGCGGCGCTGGCCCGCACCCACAAGGACTTGGCGTTCGCGCAGGAAATGCGCCACAAGGAACAGATGTTTCGACTCCAAAACCAATGAACAAACAGGAATGGTACGAGGAAACGGGCCGGTGGGAACGGTTCGCCGCGCTGGTGAATGACCCGCTGTTCCAGATGGCGCTTTCGGTGGTTGCCGAGGAATCCGAACCCGCCGCCACCGACCAGACGCGCATGTATCCGACCGTGGGGTGCGCGAAGTTCCACGAGCAGGCAGGCTGGACGGCCCGCATGAAGGCGCTGCTCGCGCTGGCGAAACCGCCGGTCAAGCATGTCAGGGTACGCGATGACGGGTTGCGCCCGACGCCGGAAGACCTGGTGGAAGAACGTCCGAACACATGACTCTCTAACAACCGAAAACCATGGCAGACACAGCGACAGCACCGGCACCAGCGCCGTTAGAAACAACCGCCATCGCGGAAGCGCAGGCGGCACTCTTGGAAGCGGCGACACCACAGTTTGACGATTCGGCATTCGTCATCAAGGCGATGGGCGAGATGGACGATCCGCCGCCGAAAAAGGACGACGATCCGCCGCCCACGGGCACGCCTGCCCGCGAACCGGCACCGAAGCCCAAGAAGGGTGATTTCGAGGTCGAGAAGGTGTCGGCCAAGGAAATACCGGACGAGCCGCACGGCAACACCAGCGAAGAGGGGAAAATCCGTTGGAAAGAACTCAAGGCGCTGGCCGCCGACCGGGAGGCGCAGCTTGCCTCCGTCAAGGAGCAGACCGCCAAGGAACTGACGGAGTTGCGGGAACAACTAGCCGCCGCAGCGGAAGCCGTTGAAAAGGCGAAGCGAGTTGACGAGATCGAACGGGAATTCGCGGTTCACCGGATAGAATCAAGCAGGGAATTCAAGGAGATTGTGGCGGAACCTTTGATGGCGATTGAGGCCAGAACGGACAAGATCGCGGCCAAATACGAGACGAGTTCCGACGCCATCCTGAACGCGCTTGGCGAACCGGACCCGGACAAGCGCGGAGACATGTTAGAAAAGGTTGTCGAGGGTATGTCGAGGGTGGATGAAAACACCGTCCTGCGCATGGCGGAAGACACGCAGGCACTTTTGTCCAAGCGATCAGCGATGCGACAGAAAGCAGCCGAAGCGGCGGCGGAACTCGACCGCATCACCGGTGAACGCGAGACGAAGGTGCAGGCGGAACACCGCAAGGCGCTGGAAGCCAGCACCGCCGAAACGGTGGCGGCGCTCAAGGACCGGATTCCGTTCGTGGCCACGAAGGACCGCGAGACGGCGGAAATCTATTGGGCCGGTTTGGAGAAGAAAGTCAGGGAATCCGAGTTCAACACCTCCGATCCGAAAACTCTGGCGTTCGCCAAGACGGCCGCCGTGCTGCTGCCGCCGATGCGCAACCAGATCGTGCATTTGCAGGCGAAACTTGACGCCGCCGAAAAGCGCATTGTAGCGATGGCCGGTGCCGCGCCCACGACGAGTCCGGGCGGAGGCGAACCGTCAGGCGGCGGCGCGTTGCCGACCGAGTTCCCGACGCTGGTGCAGCCGGGACGCTGACAAACAACTTGCGGTCGCAAGACATGGGTGGACCTCCAAGGCCGCCGCCGCGCTTGGGACAGTGCCGGCGGCGGTTCCGTTTTGGGTCGCGTCGGTTTCCGATGCTGCTGCCAGTGACGGCTACCGTTGCCGAAGCAAGCAGCCGTTGCATCTTGTTTTCCCCTACCGCAATACCTCCCCCACCCCTCCTTTACTAACAGGAGGAAGCAGAGGGAGTGACCCCGACGCGCTTAGTTTAGATTCGCCGCGCCGCTTAGCCCCACGTCGGCTCTTCGCCTGACGTGTCCCGCCAGCGAGCGGGACCGCGAATGTGATCCCCGGATTTTGCAATGGTTTCTGAGAACCGAACCACGCGGGCAAGTCCCAAAGGAGAAGCCCGCTTCCCCCGGCGTGGCTTGGGAGAGAGCGGGCTTGTCGTTCCGCCGCGCTGACTGTCGCCGTTCCCGACGACAGCCACGCCGCGAGAACGGGTGCAAACTGCCACGGCGGCGGCATCGGGTCAAGGGGAAATTCAACAAATCCGTAAATTCCGTTTGACAGTGGCAGGCAAAAATGCGTTTGTGGCGGTGCGGCGAGGCAAGCCGTTTCAAAAGCAGCCAACACAGAGGGCTTAGGCGGGCACCAGTGCCCGCGCCTACGGTGGCCCCGGTAGGAACAAAAGGGGAGTCAATTTGGCTCCGTCGTTTTTTTCCAATCTCACACCGGGAGCAATCCCACCATTCCAATGGCAGCCCCATCATTTGATGTCCAGTTCGCTCGCATGGAGAACATGCTGAGTCCGATGATCTACAACAAGTCCACACTTACTAGCGTGTGGCACCGTCTGATCGACCGCAAGCCGTGGCTCGACGGGCGTTCGCGAGTCCAGCAAGTCCTTACGGTGCAGCGCAACATGCCCGCCAATATCGACGTGTGGACCGACAAGGTTCTGAGTTCCGGCACCACCAACAACTGCGTTAAAGCCCCCGACGAGGTTCCGTTCGGCTGGGAAACCCGGAACTTCAACTTGCAGGAAAAAGACCTTATCAGCATCCCGATTTGCGTTGACGACACCCGCGACGCGTTCGAGGTGAACCAGCAGGCGAAGCTGATGTTCGAGGGACTGACGACCAGCGTCAAGTATCTCTGGGGCCGCCGCTACATGAACGAGTATTCGCGCATCAGCGAACACAAGCTCGTGTTGGCCGAAGACCCCGCCGAATCGGTGTCGCACTTCCCGAACACCCCGCCGGTCTATCAACTCGGGCAGGGGATTCTCGACGACATTTACCAACAACTCCTCTCCGACGGTGCCGGTGAAGACGGCGGCCCGCTCGCGATGAGCAAGGGTGCGCCGGTGTTCGTGCTGATTACGGACATGAAATCCAGCCGCAGGATCAAGGAGGAAAGCAAAATCTTCCAAGCGATCCTGTGGAACAAGGCCGAGGTTCCGAAGCTGCTTGAACCGCTCAAGGTTGACGGGGAACTCAACGGGTTCTTCCACACCATCGAGGTGTTGCCGAAGCGGTTCTACTTCGTGGATGGCACGTATGTCGAGGCGCTGCCGTTCGACAGCATGGAAGCCATTGGCGACGGCAAGAAGGCACCGCTGAGCAAGCGGTATCTCCGCGCCCCCATCACCGAGAGCTACATCTTCCTGCCGAACGTGTACAAGGCGCTGATCCCGAACAGCATCAACAGCGTCGGGAACGCCACGTTCGACCCGCAATCCTACATGGGCGAGTTCAAGTGGGGGAACTTCCGTGACTGGAATACCAACTGGCGCGGCACCTGGGGCAAATTCTGGGCGCACATGGAAATGGGCAGCATGCCCGAGCACCCGGAATTCGGCTGGGCGATCCGCCACTTGCGGTGCGCCAGCGACTGGGGCTTGTCCAAGTGCGGTGCCACGGTCACGCCGTCGGGTTCCGAACTGAGAGACTTGCTGGATTCCAGAGACATCAGCTACGACGCGTAAGCGTTCAAGCAATCAACCCCCGGCGCGGCTACGGTGGTCGCGCCGGGGCGCTTGCGGGCACGGGTGCCCGCGAAACACCGAACCTTTTGAATTATGGTCGTGACACAGGTTTACATCGACGTGGCGCTTGCAAGCAATGCCGAGACCGCAACCGGCACAAGCACGACCAAGGCAGTAACGCCCGCAGGATTGAAATCCGTCTTTGCCACTGATACGGAAGCGAAGACCGGATCGGCAACCGACAAGTTGTTGACTGCCTCTAATTTGAAAGCCGTGGTGGTGAGCGCCTATGCACCTTACAATGCGGGAAACATTACCGGCGCTGGCATTACCCTCGACCGTGATGCGCATGGCGGTTCGCAACGGATCGCGCTGACCACGGCAACCACCGACTACGTGCTTCATGCACCGACATGTGCCGCTCCGACGGACGGCATGGAGTTCCTGGTGCGGGTCGAAAGCAAGGCCGCGACACAGACGCTCGCAACGCATTCATCGGTCAATCCTCCATCCGGTTCGGTATTCACCGCTTCGGGGAAGCTGACCTTGGACAACGGCACTTACTGGAACGTGCTCCTACGCTTCGATGGGACCAACTGGACGGTAGCTGGGTTGCTCGGTTCGTATCCTAACCCCTAACCTTTCACGGACATGCCTAATCCCAAATGGTGGTTCAAATCGACCGCGAACGGCAGCGGGGATTCCAACTGGTCAACGCTCGGCAACTGGTGGAGCGTGCGCGAGTTGCTGTGGTTCTCCGGATCTCCGGCAGATCCACCCACATACACGGACGGGGTGTTGTTCCACGACATCACCGCCGATCTCTGGTATGTCTATGACTATGTAACCCCCGCATGGGTTGCGGTAACGTCCAATGATCCTGCCGCTTACAATCCTCCTTCCCCTCCGTGGAGTTCGGGGATGGAGGACGCGGACATTGATCTGGTCGCCGGGGAGACGGTTTTCCCATACGCCGATTCCGTGCAGGGTATCGGATACGGTCTGACAATCACCGGGGTTTGTCACTTCGCAAATTGTAATTTAACCGGCGGGTCGAGTTTCCAAGGAGGGACGTTTGACGGGGACTATGTAACCATGTCGATGCCATGCACCGGCAGCAAATTCACCGGAAGTTACTTCACGGACACGGGCGGGAGCGTGTTCAACTATTGCGAGTTCTCCGGCGGTTATCCTTTGGTCAATTATCCCGGCAATTTTTACGGATGCACGTTCAAGGCGTCTTGCGTTGCGTTCACGCTGGCCACGGAAACCTTCAGCCACAACACCGTGGAATGCGACGCGTACGTGGCGAACGGGGCCACGATGGATACTTGCACAACTTCCGGCACGGTGGATGTATCGGGAGTTATCAGCGGAGGCAACCATTCGGGCATGATTAACGGATCGACCAGCGCGCAGTTTACCAACGGCGCTTTATTCACCGGCACCTTTGGGCCGAATGTGGTTGGCACATTCAACAGCTACTGTGTATATGTGCCGGTCGCAACCATTCCGTTCGACTCGCTGATCGTCGCCGGGAAACTGCAAAAATCGGCGTTCGGTCCCTACCGGAACGTGGGATTCACCACGGGCAACTACCACCCGGACCTGACCGTCTCCGGCAGCCCGGCGGCATCACCGATGTTCGGATCGGGTAATCTCTTTTAACCAATTAACACCATGAAACTTATCGGCACACCACCACAACTCGGCACCTTCGACGGCGACCACTGGATGACCGACTTGCAGGTCATCCTCGACGGCACCGGAGTCCTCCGCGCCACCCTGCTCCAATGGGACGGGGCTGACGGGTTATTATTGAAAGATCCAAAGAAGGTCGATACGGGCGACTTGGGCAAGGCGCGGTCCAAGAATCCTGCGCTCGATGCGATGGTTGTCGGGCTGGTCAAGGAACTGAAACGCCAGCGCAAGGAGAAGTATCCTGCCGCTCCCGATTCCGAACCTGCGATGCTAACCGCCACCTCGACGCCCGTGGGCAACGTGGCGTCGATCTTCGCCCGATTCGAGGACGGGACCAAGATTCAAATTCCCGATTGCTTCTCCCTTTGTGGGACTGAGACGGAACCCCCATCCGATCCCGAGTTCGCCGCCGCCTACGGGCTGGTGCTGGCGACGGTCGCAACCTTGGCCGGGTTGGAGGTAAAGAACTAAGGATTTCGCGGGCACGGGTGCCCGCCAACCGAACGAAAACCAATCCGATGACCAATGAAGAGTTCAACCCCGACTGCTACGGGACATACAGTCATCTGGTGATCTACCGTGGCTGTCCGTTCACGTTGACGTTGACTCTGAAAAACCCCGACAAGTGGCCGGTTGACCTCACGAACCTGACTCCGCTTACATGTCCGGTGCGGCGCAACGCGGAAGGGGCGTTGCTGATAAACCTCACCGTTGACGTGGTTGGCGACCCAACTGACGGAGTGATCCACATTCACGCCGACGCCGCACATACACCCAACTTGGAAGTTTGTACACCCGAATGGGCCGTGAAGGACAAGACCGGATACCGCTGGGTTGGCGGGACCGGGAAGATCAAGAAATCAGCGTGAGCCACCATGCCGACAGTCATAGTACAGCCGACGGTGAGCGAGGTGATCGTCAATCCGACGGTCGCGACGGTGGATATTTCCGGCGGGCAGGGACCGGCTGGCGAAGCGACGCGGCTGCGGGTTGACGGCGGGTGGGTACAGTGGGCGAACGTCCTGCAAGACAACTGGACGAACCTGTTTGAACTGGCGGCGTTTGCCGACACGGTGGCGGCGGTGGCGGGATTCGCGGCGGCGGTTGGCGCGGATTCATCGTTGCGGGCTGCCATAGCGGCTGACTCTGGACTCAGGACGGCGATTGAAAACGTGCTTGTGGCTAGCGGTGCGTTCCAAGCTGCGGTGGCGGGCAACTCCGACTTGCGGACTGCGGTAGAGTCGGCTCTTGCGGCGAGCGGCACGTTCATCGCGGCGGTGGCCGGGAACGCGGCGCTGCAAAGTTCGGTGGCGGGAACGGTTGCCGCGAACTCGTTTTTCAAGTCGGCCTTGGAAGCGTTGCTGGCTGCCGACACGGCGTTCCAGGCGGCGTGCAAGGGGGATCGCGGCACGAACGGCAACACGGTTCTTTCGGGATTGGGCGCTCCCGGCCCCGAAGTCGGGGTCGATGGCGACTTCTATCTGGACATCTCCACGTCCAACCTTTACGGGCCGAAAAGCGATGGTTGGAATACCGTCACGAGTCTCAAGGGACTGAGCGGCAACGCGGCCACCATCGAGGTCGGCACCGTCACGACTGGCGCGGCGGGAAGTTCTGTGGTGGTGACAAACTCGGGCACTTCGGCGGCGGCAGTCTTGAACTTCACGATCCCGAAGGGAGACAAGGGGGAACAGGGTGATCCGGCGACGAACCTCGTGGAGAGTGTTGCCGGACGCACCGGTGCGGTGACGTTGAACAGCGCGGACATCACCGACGCGAGCAAGACCGGGGCGATCGAGAAGGTGGTGAAATTCGGCGGTTGTTCGATTTCCATTTCGGGCACGATCAGCCCGAACCTGAACGGCTCTCTCATGTATGCCGGATGGGACGGCACGCGGGCAAAATGGTCAACGGATGGAAATACGGTGGCTCCTGTTTCTGGCGACTGGATCTATGTCAGGTATGGCGATTTGGGGAGTGGAAACTTCGGTTGGCAAATCATGTTCCGCCCAAACGGTAGCGAGCTTACTTACAACAAATGGTACAAGTATGGGACCGAACTTTCGCCAAACCTTGTGACCGGATGGGTGGCGGGGTCGGGATCACCAACGGGAACGCCCGCGATTGCGCTCGGAGCCGTCCAACTTGGCGGATTCAACATCCCGACCGGAACCGGCACGCTGGCGCTAACTTCGCGCAGTGACGGGGCACCGGCATGGGGCGACATCTACGGAAAGCCGACGTTCGGCACCGCATCGTTGAACAATACCGGGGACTTTCTGGCGGCAGGGGCAGCGGCAGCCGATGTGAATCCTGCGGGCACGTCAATTTCCGCCGCGTTGGGTGGCAAGGCGTCGAAGCGCGAGATCAAGACAAGCGGGTTCACGGCCGCCGTCTATGGACGGTATGAGGCCGCCGGGACATTCACCGTGACCGATCCAGCTTCCGCGCTAATCAACGA
>Ga0209777_10004217_pt1 | contig 17151 bp, 18 predicted proteins | sample FrelakmetHBP12HB_FD_187147 | JGI IMG/M metagenome (GOLD analysis project Ga0209777, IMG submission 187147) | Freshwater lake sediment microbial communities from the University of Notre Dame, USA, for methane emissions studies -HBP12 HB (SPAdes)... | ecosystem: Environmental > Aquatic >...
GCCTGCGTTCTCCCTGAGCCCCTGTCCCGGGACTGATCGAGAGCCTACCCCTCGGCCGGGCATCGAGTCTCAGGCGGTGAGTTTCATCCCGCTACAATCTCTCGTGATGAACGTCATTGCCCTCAACGTCTGCCATACGGGTCCCGAGAGAGCCCCCTCGATAGCCGCCGCGATCCTCGCCGCCGATGCTGACCTCGCGCTTCTTACCGAGTTCAAGGTCGGCAAGGGTGGTGATCGCCTGCTCAGTGCCCTCGCGGCCGGGGGGATGACCGAGATCATCGTGGGTCCACCCGGAGCGAGGGCCTACCCGTACACGGTAGCCATCGCCTCACGACTCCCGGCCGAGTCCGCCGCACTCCCGCTCGACGGCCTGCCAGAGGCGGCCAGCCTCGCGGAGGTCGTGGTCGAGGGCATCTCGATCACGGCCGTCTACTTCCCCTTGGGCCACCTCCACGTTCCGTTCTGGCAGACGCGGTTCCTGCGCTACGCCGCGACCCGGATGGATCGTCCGGCCCTCATCGCCGGGGACTGGAACACGGGGCGCCGTGCCGTGGACATCTCCACCCGGCCGGTGCCGGGTGAGGCTGAGTTCGGCGCGTTCTCCTCATCGGGGTGGGTCGATGCGTGGAGGGCGACACACGGCGACAAGCGGGAATACTCGTTCGTCAGCCCGGCTGGGAACGGGTTCCGGATTGACCACGCCTTCCTGTCGCCGAGCCTCGCGCCGGGCCTCCTCGGAGCCGACTACATCCACGCGACCCGGGAGCAGTCGGTGTCGGACCACTCGGCGCTCCTCGTCAGGCTTGCCGAGTAGCGCGAGGGCGTCCGTGGATGCTGCCGTCCTCGGATTGTGGCTCCGAAGGTTACGGGTTCAAGCCCCGTACGCCACCCCATCACCCTTCGTGAATGACCGGCACGGAGCGGCACTGAGCGGCATCAAGCGGCACCGAGATTGCTGCAGAGATTGCTACACGAGCGGCCGGTACCTGTCAGGCTCCGCACCGAGGACGGCCACCTGCGGGCCGCTGGGCAGAGACGACGGTGGCGTTTCGCGACGGGGCGGCGGCACACAGGAGGAGAAGAGCCCCGGCCGACGTGGCCGGGGCTCTTCTCTCGTCGGGTCGGGTATCAGGTCAGCCGCCGGTCGAGGTTCCCGCTGCTCGGTAGGCGGGCATCTTCTTCGCGCCCGCGTCCATCTCCTTCGCCGTCAGGAGCGGCGTCGTCGTGACCCGGAACGAGCCCGTCAGAGCCAGAGCGAGCGCGAGGCCCGTCGCGGCCTCCGCCTCGGGCAAGTCGACGACGATGAAGACGTCCTCGTCCCCATAGGCCCAGTACGCCGCCTTGGTCGTCCCGCCGAGGTTCCTCACGGTCTTGCGGAAGAACCGCTCCCGCGCCCTGAAACCCTCCTTGACGGTGCCTTCGAGTCCGCTCTGCGTGTACTGCAGCCGGTAGAGGTACTTCGCCATGTGGCATCCTCCTTCTCGGGCGCGTAGGCCCGGCGCCGACGGGTCGGTCTCGTCATTCGGCATACGGCACGAGTCGGGCGACCGGGCGATGGGACGCCGTGCCGGTGGGGCTCCCGCGCCCTCGCCTCCCGTCAAACAGGCCGAGTGTGGACGGTCGGTCGGCCGATGGGAAGGGGCGATCCGTGGATTCGGACGCCGCCGGGAACCAGCGTCCAACCCCGAGCCGTCGACCGAGGGGTTCCTCCACGGCTGCGCAGGTGGTCGCCGGAGCCTACCGCGTGCAGCCGTCGGCGCGTGACCGCGTGGACCTCGGGCTGGTGCTGCCGGGCGTGGCGCCGACCGTGGGCTCGGCCACACACCGCGTGGCGCACTCCTTCCCGGACGACAAGGACGAGGAGGTCATCCGTTGGCTGCAGGCCGCCTACGGGGGCCGACCCCTCGCCGAGTTGCCTTTCCTTGCACCCTCAGCCGACCCGGTACTCCACGGTCACCGAAACGCTGAGCGACTGCTGGTAGGTCGGCACGCAGGCTGGCTGCGGCGCGACCGTCACCCCGCTCGCCACTGGCCCCCTCCCCGGCACCGGCATGGGCACGGGCTCGACGCACGATGGTGTCACCGCTCCGTTGGCAACCATCGGCACAACCCCGTATCCGGGTGACACCGAGGCGCTCACCGACAGCACGCCGCTGATCGTGAGCCCGGTACCGGCCGCGATGACGTCGGCCTGCGCCTTGGCGTCCGCCAGCGCGGCCGTGAGGGCACTCTTTTGGGTGGCAGCCTGATTGGAGCCGTCACTCTGGAGGTCAGCCTGCCCGACGCCGGTCACGACGATGGTGTGGTCGGGCGCCACGCCCGGGGAGCCCGCGAAGTACGGATACGCGATGGCCGTGCCGGACTGCGCCACGGTCGTCCCACCCGTCGTGACGGTGGTCGTCGCGGGCACGCCGGGGGCCACCGTGACGGTACCGGCGGAGAGAACGCTTGGCGCGGCCGAGGGGGCCGCGGCGGCTGCCCGACCCGGTTGGGTCAGGCCCACGCCGACGAGCAGGCCTGCGCCGAGGCCAAGGGCGACCCCGACACCGAGGAACCGTGATGCGGTGGACATGGCAGGTACTCCTTCGGTCGCGAACCCCCGCGGGATCGCCGGGCGCGCATCCACCCCGACGCGGTCGGGAGTCGTCTGGTTCCTCGGAGGCAGCGCCCCCGAGTCAGGGATGGTCCCCGGACTACCATTGCTCATGCCGCGTCCCTGAAACGTTCGAGGAGGCCATCGTGCCGGAGACCCAGCCAATCTCGTGGCGTTCCATCGTGTACGGCACGCCGGTCATCTCAAGCGACAACGAGCGCGTGGGCACCGTCAACGAGGTGCTCGGGTCCGATAGCGAGGACATCTTCCACGGGCTGCGAGTCGCCCTCACGGGTCGACGCCAAGACGTGATGGTCGACGCCGAAGGGTCCGCCGGTGCTCGGGATCTCGTTCGGGCCTCGGGGTCCAGTTCCCCCGCAGTTCTCGTCTGACCTTGATTCCGCACGCGGAGCCCGGACGTTGGCGTGTTCCCGTGCTTGCGGGCACCGCAGCGCTGGTCGCGATACCCATCGGGCTGTGGAGCCTGCTGCTCCTGGCGCTTCCATATTCGGCCGCTCTGGCGCTCGCGCTCAAACTCGTTCTCTGGGGAACACTCGCCCTGGCATATCCGCGGCTGGAGCGGGCCAATCCCGCAGCCTTTCTCGGTCTCGACAAGCCACCGCACTTAGGATGGTTGTTCGGCGGAGCAGTCTTTATTGCTGGGTACTCATTGCTCATCCACGGCGGGCGACCGGACCTGCCCCCGATCTCGGCCTTCTACATGGTCTCAGCCGTCATCGTCTCGCCGGTCGTGGAGGAGGCCGCTTTCCGCGGCGTTCTGCTGCGACGCCTGGACAGCATGGTCGGCACGACTGGAGGCAACCTCGCGACGGCGGCCCTCTTCGTTCTCTACCACGTGCCTCTCTGGCTCGCCAGGGGCAGCGATATCTCGGCCATGGGCTGTCTATGGGTGGCGTGCTTCTCGGTCTGGATGGGCTACGTCTTGCACAGGAAGGGTTCGCTGTGGACGTGCATCGGTATCCACGCCCTCAACAACCTGATGCTTGGCAACTGACGCGGCAGGCGGGTGTCCTCGCGGCGTTCCCGCCCTTAAGGGCGTGTCGGCCGCCGTAGGCTCTCTCGTGGCGAACGTCGAGGCCGAGCGAGACGCACCGGCGGTCAGCGGTCCGGGCCGAGGACCTTCTTCGCGTCCTCGAACTGCTGCGCGGTGATCTCGCCTCGGGCGAACCGTTCGCGGAGAATCTCGTTCGCGGTTGGACGCGAGGGGTCGTGGGTCGGCGCCCGTCCGGTGCGCGAGAGGTGCATGACCGCCCAGACGACGAGGACGACGAGCGCGATCAGCAGCAGGAGGCCGATGAGCAGCCAGAACCCGCCGCCGCCTGCCCAGCCATAGCGCATCATCGATTCTTCTCCTCGCTCGGGAACGGTCGGTGACGCCGAGCCATCCGGTGACATCGTACGCCGCCTCCGCCGAGGGGCCGGGTCTGGGCGCCTCTTCGGCGCGGGTGGCACCCATGCGCGACCTCGCGCCATCGGCAGTTGAGGCCCTCCGGGTTCATCGCCTCCGTCAGGCGGAGGAGCGCCTCGCGGCCGGTTCCAGCTGGAAGAACGTCTCGGACTTGGTCTTCACGAACGCCGAGGGGGAGCCGCTCCACCCGAACACGGTCCGCTGGGTGCTGGCGCAGGGCATCGCCGCGGCAGGCGTTTTGCCCTACCCATTCCAAAGTTTTCGCAGGTTCGCGGCAACCGTGGTGGCAGCGACCGGCGACATGAAGGCGGCGCAGGCATTGCTCGGCCACACGTCGGCGAACTTGACCGCCGACGTCTACGCGAGCATCACCGACGCCTCCATGCAGCGGGCAGCAGACGCAATGGAGGCGGCGATGGGGCGCTGATGGTGGTCGCTACGCCTTGGCCCCCGGTCGCCCGGTGCGCGTCCCGGGACGGTCAGACGAGCCTGGCGAGTCTGGCGAGCCCGCGGCCGATCCCGTAGCCAACGAGGAGCGGGACGGCACAGATGAAGCCGATTGCGACCGGCACCACGCTGACCGAACTGCCGAGGCCAATCACGGACACCACCTCGAGCCCCACACACATCACGAGCAGGCCGGCGAGCAGTGACCCTGCCCCACCCCAGCCGCGAACGAGGGCCGCGCCGAGCAGACCCGCCATCGCAAAACTCGCGATCAGGAGCAACAGGTCGAAGGCGGCGCATGCGGCGGCGTACGAGCCCGGACACGACGCGGATGCCATCGCGGCGTAGCCCGCTGGGATCAGGATGCCCGCGGCCGCGATCGCGGCCGCGGCACCCCGTCGCACCCGACGCCACGCTGCATCCTCAGTCGACATGATCAAGCGCTCCAATCGATCGTGGCAGAACCTCCGACGCGGCGCGGAGGTGACGGCCAGGGTATGGACCGCGTGTCAGAGCCTCCCGCGTTGCAGACAAGACGCCTTACGGGCGCGGATGTTGCACCAGCGGCGTTCGCCGTGAACGGGCCCCCGGACGCCCGGTGCGCGTCCCATCCCCGCGAGCGGTGCCGAGCGCCCGGTGCGGAGCCGGGGGCCGTCAAGTTAAGTCGTGCGTGCCTCGTTCTCACCTCGACGGCGCGCCCACCACCAGGTCGACGCGATGACGAGAACGAAGCTCGCGACCCAGATCCAGGCGCCGAGGCCAACCATGCCCCAATCTGGCGCCCGGATGATCAGGACGCCGTTCGAGTCGCAGCATTTCGTCCCCTGAGACCCGAGGTAGAGGGACGCGACCTCCGCGAGCGCGCACGCGAGGCCGACAGACGACAGACGGAGGGCGCGCGAGGGCTTCCCGCTGCTGCGCGCGACCAGTGATCCGAGCAACCAGAAGCTGGCAGTCCACCCGACCAGGGCCAAGAAACCGCATGCAAGGCCTGCGAGAAGCGCGAGGCCGATGCCGAAGAGCACCCCGAACAGGGTCACCACGAGCGCGACCGGATACCCATTGGGCTGAGTCGCCGGCAGGGCCTGGGAGATGAGCCACACGATGAGGCCGACGGCGAGGAGCCATGTCGGTCCGGTCGCATGACGCCACCCGGCGTGAACGCCGGAGGCCGTGACTCCCGTCGCAATCGGCGCGCCCATGTCGTCTCCCGCCTCGATCGCGGGTCGGTCTCGCCAGTGGCTCGGCGCGGTCCCGGCGACCAGGGTGTGGGCCGCGCGTCAGAGCCTCCCGCGTTGCACACGAGACGCTCGACGGGCGCAGATGTTGCGCCAGAGGCGTTCGCGTGAAGTGGATGCCACCAGGAGCTGCGCGGGGTGGTCGGCCCTGGAATGGGCCGCCTCGCAGCGATCGAGACCCGCGTTGAGCCAGGCGAACGGCGCAGGCCGCATCCGGCGACGACGAGGATGCACGAGCGCCCTACGGCGAGCCGGGCCCAAACGCCGGGAGGCGCTCGCCCAGGACGGGCGCCAGCGATGCCGAGAACGTCGCCGTCAGGTGGTGGTCGTCGCGGTACACGATCATCCCGTCGAGGACCGCGGGGCATGTGCCCGTGCCCGGGCAGATGACGTCGGACAGGTCCACCAGCATTGCGCCCGCCAGGCGGGCCGCGACCCGCTCGCGGGCCTTCGGCGTCGTTCCGAACGCGTATGCGCGATCGGTGGCGCAGCGCCGGACGTCGTCCAGGTTGCGCGACAGGCAAGCCGGGACGTCGTACTGCGAGATCGGCGTGTCGGCCAGGAGGACGACCCGTCCGGGGATCTGGCGGAGCAGCCGGGCCATCGCCTCGCCCTGGCGCGTCGGATCGTCGTCGCCCGCGACGATGGTCGGGAACCAGCGGTGCGAGGTCACGATGGTGAGGTCGGGCTTGAGCTTCCCGAGGGCCTCCACGACGTTCGTCCGCCAAGCCTCGCACTCGGTGTACTCCCGCTTGAACCACGCCGAGTAGATCCGCAGGTCGACGAACGGGCACGAGTACTTGGTGAATGGGACCAGGCGCCAGCCGCGCTCGTCGGCCAGGCGCTCGAGGGCCGGGAACCAGTGCGCGGCGTGCGAGTCGCCGACGAGCGCCACGGTGAGCGTGCCGTCCTTCCGGCCGTACATGCAGACTGGGGGCTGGCTGCCGCTCAGCGAGAGGCCGCACTGGTCGCGGACGATCGGCTCGATGTCGTCGCGGGCCTTCGTGAGCGGGGGCGCGACGTCGGCGGGCAGGCGCCAGGAGGGCGGCGGTGTGGCCTTGACCTCGGCTGCTGCCGGGACGGGCGCGGCGGTGGGTGACGCGGCCGGTCCGGGTGAACGTGGCGAGGATCCCACCGTATTCGACGACGCCTGGGGGGCGGGGGATTCCCCCGCCGACCCCGGCGTCGCCGCGGGTTCGGGAGCCGCGCCGGCCGGCGCAGCCGTCGCGCCGGACGAGCCGTCGGCGGTCGCCATCCCGGCCGCCGGGCCGGAAGCGGGTGGCTCGATCGCGCCGTCATCGCCCGGGGCGGCATCCCGCGCCGCCAGGCCCTCGTCCGGTGTCATGAGTGACGACGCTCCTCCAGACACCGAGGCTGCCTGCGACGCGGCCGCGTCGAGGCGGGTGACCACGCCATCGCCGATGCCGACGGCGATCGCCGCGGTGAGTGCCATCGCGCCGACGCCGGCCAGGACGGTCCGCCGCCGCGAAACGGTCGGCGACCACCCGCGCCGGAACGGCTCCTCGATCCAGCGCCAGCTCGCCGCCGCGACGGCGATCGAGATCACCGCGAGGGTGACGCGCTCCCCGATCGCGAGCTCTCGTCCGAGCGCGAGGACGGGCAGCACGAGCAGCGGCCAGTGCCACAGGTACAGCGAGTAGGAGATCCGCCCGAACCAGCGCAGCAGCCCGAGACCCAGCAGCCGGTGCGCCGGACCGGGTCGGTCTCCCCCGATGACCACGGCCGCCGTGGCGACCGCCGGCAGGAGCGCGAGGGTTCCCGGGTACGGCATCGAGCCGTCGATGAGGACCACGGCGCCCACCAGCCCGACCAGGCCCGCCAGCGCGATCGGGCCGAGGAGTCGGGGGGGCCGCTGGGCCAGCCAGCCGGCGGCCACGGCGAGGAGCCCGCCGAGACCGAGCTGCCAGGCGCGTGTCGGGAACGAGTAAAAGGCCCACGGCTGGTCGACGTCGGTGAGCCAGATCGATGCCGCGAGCGACGCCGCCACGACCCCGGCAATGACGAGCGCAGCGCGCCGCCGGGAGCCGCCTCGGGCGAGCGCGAGGATCATGAGCGCGGGCCAGACGAGGTAGAACTGCTCCTCGACCCCGAGCGACCAGAAGTGGCGGAACGGCGACGGCGTCGCCGGCCCGAAGTAGTCCGTGGCGGCGATCGCGAAGCGGATGTTGCCGATCGACAGGGCGGATGACGCGCCGTCGAGCGTCACCGCGGGGACGTCGAGCGGCGCCAGGACCAGGGCCGCCGCGCCGACGGTCACCCCGATCGTCACGAGCGCGGCCGGGAGGATTCGCCGCACCCGTCGAGCGTAGAAGGCGGGGAGGCTGATCCGGCCCATCCTCTCACGCTCACGGATGAGGAGGCCGGTGATCAGGAACCCCGACAGGACGAAGAACGCGTCGACCCCGACGAACCCGCCGGCCGCCCAGGGGAGCTCCAGGTGGAACAGGAGCACGGCGATGACGGCGACCCCCCGGAGGCCCTCGAGGTCCGCCCGGAGCTCCCGCCCTGTGCGGGACGGGGTCGCCGCCCCGGCGACCTCGGTGGGACCGCCTGGCGACGGCGCGGTCGGGGTGCCCGCGCGCGCGGCGGGGAGCATCCCGAGGAGAAAGGACGCGGCACGGCCCTTCGCGTTCATCTGATCGCCGCCGCTGGTGCTGCGGGTTGAGCCGCTGATGAGACGGATGACCCGGGGCGTTGTTGCAGCCCCGGTCGCCTCGATCACTCCAGGATGGGTCGCCCGGGCAGGTTGGAGGCGCCCCGCGCGGAGCGTGGGCCGCCTGGCTGGCGACGTGTTCGGGCTGTGGGGATGTCGACGAACGTGGCGTCGACGACCGCATTCAGCAGGATGTGGCTCGATCCCGTACGCGGGTCGGCGTCGACGACCTGGAGGAACCGGCGCACTCGCTTGAGCACGACGGGCTCGAGGAGCACGTCGATCGCCCGCGGGTCGGCAGGCGGAGCGACCCGGCCTGGAGGGTCGGTGGTCCGCGCGCCCCGGGCCGGCCGGCTGCTCTCACGACGGCCAGACGACGGGCGGCCGGCCGGCCGCGGGCATGACTGGCAGGCGCACCGGGCGCCGCGGTCTCCGCGTCGCCGAAGGCGCCGCGGTGGGCCCCGACGGCGTTCGCCGGATGCCCCCGGCCTCCAGGGCATTGGACGTCGGCCTGGGCTGGGTCTACGAGGCCGGCGAGGCGCGGGCGGTCGCCGTGATCACGACGAGGGCAAGGAGGCGTCTCATCGCGTCTCCGAGGGCGGTGGCCGGCGCCACGCCTCGACAACTTGGTCGGAGCATCTGCTCTTGGGCTGGCGGAGCGGCGGGCGCGAGCCGTGTCGGCGGAGCCACCCGACCATCCAGGCGAGACCGACGAGCCAGGGGACCAGGTCGCTCAGGGTGGCCGGCCAGGCTCCGCGCTCGGGAGGCGCGACTGGCGCGATCGCCGTGTTCGGGACGAGGATGGTGCCCATCGTCCGAAGGGCCTCTGCAATGGTCTTCGGCGTGGGGGCGCCGCCCCAGGGTGCCTCGGGCGGCGACAGGATCCGGCCCTGCCCGTCGACGGTCCAGATGCCGCTGTTCGGCCAGTCCCAGCGGCTCGGATCGACGACCGCCACGAGGACCCGATCACCGATCGCCGGGAGCCCCCAGGGGAAGGCTCACCAGCCGTCCACCGGCCCCGGGGGGGCGAGACGCAGCCGGTCTCCCACCGCGCCGCGATAGACGGCCTCGACGCGGACCGTGACCTCGAAAGTCCCGATCGCCTCGATCGTGCCGACCACGACCGGGATCGCCGCGCGGTAGTCGGCCGCCGGCCGGGGCGACTCGGCGGTCGTGCAGGCAAGCACGCTGCTCGAGCCCGTCAGCAGGAGCGCCAACGCTGTGGCCAGCGAGGCAGTAATCATCGCGAGCGGCCGGCGGCTCGAGGGACCGGTACGGGTGGGATGGTCGATCCGCCCACGAGCAGTGGGTCGGGGTCCGCGACGATACGTCGAGCTCATGGGGCGACCTTCGGGTCGACCATTGTCAAACGCCAGCGGACGGTGCCATCTGGCGCGATCGCGAGGAGGGTCGCCGAGGTCGACCCGCCGACACTCGGCTCGACCGCGAGGGCGAAGGCGGTCCCGTCGGAGCCGACGACGACCGACCAGAACTCCGCACCGCGGCCCAGGAGATGGACCGGCCAGCCGGCGAGCGCCCGGCCCTTCTGCCCGATGGACACGAGGCTTCCGCCGATCTGCGGATCGGGTGCAGCGAGGGGCAGGTACGCGACACCATCTGGGCCGAGCGCTGGCGTCGAGCGCCAAACGCCGCACCCGGTGGTGCCGGATGGGCAGCCCCCTTGCCACTGCCATGTCGTCTCGGCCGTGTACGGCCATCCGGCGGGGACCGTGCCGGATGGGTCGACCCGGTACACGATCGCCCGTCCGTTTGCCTCGCCGATGAGGAAGGCCGTGCCGTCGGCGGCGACGAGCGGCGCCGTCGGGTAGCCGTCCGGCCCCGCGCCACTCCACGGTCTCGAGCCCACGAGGGGCAGCGAGCTCGAGTTGCGGACGACCTTCCCGTCGCGGTCGAGCGTCACGAGACGCGACGTGCCGGCGCTGTCGGAGACGGCGGCCACCACTCGGCCGGCGGCGTCGAAGGCGAGGGCCGACAGCCTGCCGCCGGGCTTGACCGGCCATCCAGGCCGGAGCCCGTCCATGTCGAAGGCGGCGACCTCGTCCAGCGTCGTCCGGTAGGCGATTCCGTCGGGGCCGATCACGACCGGCCAGGCCGCGGCATCGCTCGCGATCTGGTATCGCGTCCCGGTCTCGATGGTCCCGTCGGCGGATACCGTGTCAAGCCAGGAGGCCCCGGCGTACGGTGTCGGGGTCGAGCTCTCGTGCGCGGCGACGACGAGCCGGGTACCGACGACGCGCGGCTGCTCGCTCGTGTTGTCCGGCAGGTCGACGGGCCAACCCGGCAGGAGCGCGCCCGCTGGGTCGAGGGCAAACGCGCTTTCGGTCTGGAGCCCGCCGGGCGCGGCCTCGGAGGAGCAGACCAGGCGCACCGAGCCGTCGCTCGCGACCACCGGGAGGAAGGGCTCACCGGTGGATGCGTCGCAGTCCCACCCGACGAGGGTGACCGGCCATCCCATCCTCGGCTCGCCGCTGGGGTCGAGCAGCGCGACCACCGACCCCGATGGAGCGCCGTTCACGACGACGTAGAGGCCGCCGTCCGGCCCCGGCGCGGTCCGAACACTCCCCGAGGCAACCGGGAGCGAGGCGGGAACGGCCGTCGGCAGCGCCGACGGCGATGGGGAGGGCATGGGCGAGGTGGTCGGCGTCTGGGTTGGGGGCGCGGGTGACGCGGGCGGGGGCGAGGGTGTCTGGGGCGCGGGCGCCTCGCTCGGCTCCGGCACGGCGCTCGGGCTCGGGTTCACGACGACCACCGCGGGAACGCTCGGCGAGGGCACCTCGACGACGGGCGGCCGGGTCCGCTGGAGGAGGGCACCCGCGGCGGCAACCCCCAGCAGGGCCGCCAGCAGGAGGGCGGTCGCGACGACGAGGACGAGCACGCGCGATGGCGCGGCGGCACGCCGGCCGGCGATCGCCCGGTAGACGGCGTCGTCGACGCGCCGGGATGGGAGGAGCCCGGCCGGGCCGCGGAGGGCCATGGCATCGATCCGCATTCCCCGCGAGGAGCGAGCGCAGGCGGGACAGGCCGCGAGGTGGGCCTCCATCTCGGCCGCCTCGGAGCCGCTCAGGCCGAAGTCGAGGGCGCTCGCCGCGAGCTCGAGCGCGCGATCGTGGAACGAGCGGTCCAGCGTGCTCATGGCCCAACCTCCGCCGCTTCCAGGGTGCCGCGCAGTTCGAGGCGGGCGCGGCAGAGCAGCGTGCGCGTGGCGGCCTCGGTTCTCCCGAGCAGCCCCGCGACCTCCGCGCCGGAGAAACCCCGGGCGGCGAGCAGGAGGGCCGCGCGCCGGTCGGGAGCGAGCCGGCCCAGGGCGCCTTGGAGCTCAGCGTCCCGCTCTGCGCGGAGCGCCTCGGACTCGGGTCTCGCCGGCTCGGAGCGGTCGAGGAGGCGCGGCAGGAGACGGGCAAAGACGGCACCCCGGCGGCCCCGGTCGATCGCCGCGTTCGCTGCCGTCCGGTAGAGCCAGGGCCGCACCTCCTCGGGCATCCGGCCGGCGCGGGCCTCGCGGACCAGGCGCAGGAACGTGTCCTGGAGCAGGTCTTCGGCGGTCTCGGCGTCGCGAGTCATCCCGAGGAGGAACGCGTACAGCTCGGCTCGTCGGTCCTCGTAGATCGCCGCCAGCTCCGACTCGCTGGCACGGGCCGCCGGCCGCGCCCGCTCGAGGGCAGGTGTGGCGTCACCGGGGACCGCCGGCGCTGAGGCACTGTCCACGCGGTTAGAACGCATGACGTCACGGCTTGTTACAGGCAATGCGATTGGACGCCCAAAGTCTTCACCGGGCCAGCCCGGCCGCATAGAGCCATCCGGCCGGAATGCCGGGCGTGGCTCCGTCCGCGGGGTCCGTCGCGCCGGAGAGCGAGTCCTTCCGCGCCCGGCGGGGCGACCGCGACTGCAGAACCGGGATGGCGGGCGCACGCGGCACCCGGCCCCGACCTTACCCCGGTTCACGCGCGGCCACACCGCTCCCGGACAACGGCGGCGGGCCCGCGATCCAGCTCGTCCGACGGAAGCAACGGGTCGTGCGCGTCACCGCGATGGCACGAACCGGATCGTGGTCTCGGCGCCCCCGATCAGGAGGACCGATCCGTCTGCCAGCGGGACGGCATCACCACCACCCCCAGCGGGCATCGACGGCAGGTTCGACCAGGCGTTGGTCACGGGGTTGTAGAGGCGGGCGACGCTCGACGGCTGGCATTGCTTGTTCTCGTACCTCTGGGACGAGGGGTACGTGCAGCCTCCCGCGATGAGCACTCGCCCGTCGGGCAGAGCCGCTGCGAAGGCGCCCGCCAGGTCGACCCCCGGCGTCTGGTGCCACGCCCTCTGGACACTCCAGTCCCAGAAACCCGCCCATGCCCTCCCGACCTGACGCCAGCGCCCGCTCCGCGGGTCGAAGCGGAAGGTGCGCGTGACCGCGCCCGCATGCTTCCACTCATCATCGTGGCCGACGAGGAGCGCGCCCCCGTCGGGCAGGGCGACCAGCGTCCCGATCTGGCTCTCATCCGGGTCGCTGGTCGGGACGGCGACGCCGGCCGCCGCGAGCGCCGCGCGGTCGATCGGGGGCAGGCTGCCGACGAGCGAGAAGCGTCCCGTCGCCGGGTCGTAGACCTCGGCCGTGCCGAAGACGCGCGGGTCCATCTGGGCCCAGCTCATCCCGTCGCCATAGGAACTCGGTCCGACGACGAGGACCCGGCCGTCCGAGAGCGTCACCGCTGCCGCGCCGGCACGCGCGAACCGCATCGAGCCGGTGGGGGACCACCGTCCCGTCGCGGGGTCGAAGAGCTCGGCGGTCGCGAGGGCGACGCCGATGCTCGGCGGGGCAACGTCGTCCAATCGGCCACCACTGCCCGCTCCCGGCCCGGGTGCGATCGATGTCGCGGAGGCCAGGCTGATGCCCACCGATCCGGTGCCTGGGTAGGGTGGGCCATCCTTGTAGGCACCGCCCGCGACGAGCACGCGCCCGTCCCGGAGGACGGCTGCCGCCGGCGCCACTCGCGCCATCCCGAGGAGGCCGACCTTCGTCCAGCTCCCCGTCGGTGTCGAGGGGTCGTAGACGTACGTGCTCGAATAGGCCTGCCAGCGATTCCAGTCGTGCGTGTCGAGGCCGCCGGTCACGAGGATGTGTCCGTCCCGAAGCGGGACCGCGACGAAATACCCCCGCGGGGCGTTCAGGGCCGCCACCTTGTGCCATGTCGCGGTCGCCCGATCCCAGCGCTGGACGGTCGTCCCGTCGCCGATGGCGAGGGCACCTCCGTCGGCGAGGGGAACCGCGGCCCCGCAGCACCCAGCCATGGGGCGGCCGGCCGGGACCCACCGGCCACCGGGTTTCGCGGAGGCTCCTCCTGCCGACGCCGACGGGACCAGCGTCACCGCGGGCGCGGGCTGGGCCGGCGACGTCGGCGCGACGACCGCGGCGGTTCCCACTTGGCACCCGGCAGTCACCAAGACCATCAAGATCCCGAGCGCGCCCCATGCGCGAAACGGGGACCCTGTGTTCATCCGAACACCTCCGGCCACAGCTCGCCGACGATCCGGCCGGCGAGGAACGATGCCGCGTTCGCGACGAGCGCGACCGCGATGGCGCGGCGGGGATCAAGGCCGCGGAAGGCGACGGCGTAGAAGACGGCCTCGGCCGCGACCGCCCACGACTCGGCCGCGAGGACGTACTCCCACGTCCCGATGAGGAAGACCTGCGTGATGACGTACCAGACGATCGGGTGCGTCGCGAGGTTGACGAAGACGGCGAGGAGCACGAGCCGGAGGCGGTCGGGCTCGGCGCGCCGCAGGAGGTATCCCACGATGGGGACCTCGACCGCGATGGTCAGAAGGAACGCCGCGAACCAACCCGACGCTGGAAAGAACATCGGCTCAGGCCTCGTCGCTCACGGCGCGGGCGCACCCTGCCTGTGACGCGCATCCTCGCGGGTCGGTCTCGCCAGTGGCTCGGCGCGGTCCCGGCGGCCGGGGCATGGGCCGCGCGTCAGAGCCTCCCGCGTGAGTCACATCTTCCCACCGAAGGGAACGGCCCCCGGACGCCAGGTGCGCGAACCATCCTGTCTCCCGGGACGGAGCGACGCTCGGGGTGGGGCCGGGGGCGAGGCACTGATCGACGGGGAAGCTCCCGCTACGTGCCCATCTTGACCGAGAGCGAGCCCCGGACCACCTCGTGCCAATCCTGGTGCGCCGAGGGGTAGGATCTCGAGTCACAGGTGTTCCAATTGCCGGTGGCCGGCGCCGGCCGGATGCCGTTGTCCCACCAGCATGAGACGTGGACATCCTTGACTTTCGGGTTGCGGTAGTCGATGAAGGCCCAGCTGGCATCGGTGCACAGCGGCGCACGCGTGCTGAAGTACATGCACTGGGCGCCCTCGACGAAGGCGAAGTTCGCCCACTGACCGATCAGATCGTTGTACCAGGGCCAGAAGGTGACCCGCTCGATGACGGTGCGGGCATGCTTTAGGTTGTTCCCGGAGGCGCCGTCGAAGGCATAGAAGCCGGGCACCTCCGAGTCGGGGACGCCCCGGATGTCGGCCGTGACCGTGCCCAACACATCCGTCGTCCCGTAGGGTGCGATGTCGGCATTCGCCAGCAGGCGGTTCGGGGCCGATGCCGCCACGGCCGCCGACGCGCTCGGCAACAGGATGACCAACGCGAGGCCCACGAGGGCCGCGAGCAGCCGTTTCATGCGAGTCCTGACCTCCTTCGAGATGCAATCGGCGGGTCGGTCTCGCCAGTGGCTCGGCGCGGTCCCGGCGGCCAAGATGTGGGCCGCGCGTCAGAGCCTCCCGCTAGCGGATAGAACGATCGACGGGCGCAGTTGTTGCGCCACAGGCGTTCGTCGTGAGGTGCCCCGGACGCCGGGTGCGCGTCACATGCCGTGAGCAGAGCGGAGCGCCCCGTGCGGAGCCGGGCGACGAGCGACTCGCCACAGGCGCCGTCGCCCGGGCCGAACAGACCTTCTGAGCGTCAGCGCGCGGGCGTCAGCAGGAATGCCTGCTGACGCGCTTGCTTCCAGCGATGGCGTCGTTCGCATCAGGCGATGGTGTCAATGGCGGCGCGGCGGCCGGCTCGCACTTGATTCGATGGCGGAGAGGGTGGGATTCGAACCCACGGGGCCGCGAGGCCCGGCGGTTTTCAAGTAAGCCCGCTAGCGTCCGGGGGCGTCCGCCGACGTATCCGATCTACGCTCACGAGACCAGTCTGAGCGGGAATACTGACCGCGACCGTCCGCCCCGATTGCTACGCGCGTTTCTACCAGGCGGTGTTGCCGGAGCCCACGCGATGTTGCGTAGGCCGGCCCGCCACTCCGCGACGGTGTGCTGCCGCAAGACGACCCAGGACCACTTCGCCCAGGCAGCGCGCGTCGCAGGGCACGCGCCCAGGGGACATCGGGTTCACCGCGTCCTGGACGGTCCGGGGGCAGATCTTCACGGGCAAGCCGCGGACGCCGTAGGTCGACGGCGAGTGGTCAGGTCGGCCAGCGGGGCCGACCTGACCACTCAACACTCCAAACGGTGGCCGGTTGGGTAGACGCCTGGGATGGCGGCAGGAAGCCGACCACGGAACGGGATGCGCCCGAAGAGTGCGGCCACGAGGGCCTTCATGCTCGGAGGCAGGATCCCGTAGCTGCAGACGTGGGTGGAGGCCTGTGGGTAGGCCGCCAAGTCGAACGGCGTCCGAAGGGCGACCGTCACCGTCGGGATCCCCGCCCCGAGCAGCGCCTGCACGAGACCGACCTGTTCCGACTGGAGCGAGGCGGACAGCGTCCCGACCACGAGCAAGTCATGGTCGCGAACGGCGTCGCGTGTAGCCACGATCTCCGCGTCCGACGGGCGCGCTTCGACGAGGAACTCGTCGACCAGGCGGTGGTGGGCCCGCAACGCGCCGGCGAGCCCCGGAGCCACCGCGGACGACGTGTCCGCCGGGGTCAGGTCCGATGGCCGGGGCATGACCGCCGCGATTCGCGCTCCGTCGGGAAGTCGGAGCGGCAGCAGGCGAGACTCATCGCGGACGAGCGTGATCGACCGCTCGGCCAGATCGCGGGCGAGCGCCCCGTGCTCGCCGCACCCGACGACCTCTAGACCGGGCTGCTCGAACCCGGCGAGCCAGCGGGAAAGGGCGTCGATCCGTTCGAGCGGCGGGCGGAGCGCCCTCCGCTCGAACAGCAGCCTGCCGGCAGCGTGGAGAAGGCCCTCCTCGATCCGTGCCCGGCCGCCCGGCTCCAGGCAGAGCAGCAGGTCCAGCCCGGCCCGCACGGCCGCCACGACCTCCAAGATGAGCATGGGTCCCTGTGCCAGCGCGCGCATGTCGAGGGCGTCGCTGATCGCGAGTCCATCGAACCTGAGCTCGTCCCGAAGCAGGTCGTGCATGACCGTGCGCGATAGCGTCGACGGAAGCGTCGCGCTCCCGGTCAGGCCCGGGACCGCGAAATGGCCCGACATGACCAGCCGTGCACCGGCTGCGATGCCGGCCCTGAAGGGGACCAGCTCGACCGCGTCGAAGCGCTCGCGACCATGCGGGACGACCGCGAGCTCGTGGTGGGTGTCGACCGCGACGTCGCCCTTGCCGGGGAAGTGCTTGAGCGTGGCCGCCACGCCGGCCGACTGGAGCCCGCGGACGGTCGCGGCCACGAACCGACCCACGAGCTCCGGGTCGTCGCCAAAGGCGCGGATGCCGAGCGCCGGATCCGCCGGGTCCGTCGCCACGTCACAGACGGGGGCGAAGTTCACGTTGATGCCCATTGCTCGAAGCTCGAGGC
>Ga0209777_10004218_pt1 | contig 17151 bp, 21 predicted proteins | sample FrelakmetHBP12HB_FD_187147 | JGI IMG/M metagenome (GOLD analysis project Ga0209777, IMG submission 187147) | Freshwater lake sediment microbial communities from the University of Notre Dame, USA, for methane emissions studies -HBP12 HB (SPAdes)... | ecosystem: Environmental > Aquatic >...
TTATTGGTACACATGCGAACGGTACGTCAAACGTGGCAATCACTAATAACGGAAACGTTACAGTAACTGCAAGCGGAAACAGCACTCTAGTAGTTACTCCTACTGGTGCAAACATTGCTGGTAGCGCAAACATTACTGGTGTTATCTATGGTAACGGTTCTGGCATCACCAATATCAATGGTGCATATGTAAGTGGTGTAGCAAATGCAACTGCTGCCAATTCATTCTTGACGAATGCATCTACTGCTACCACAGCTTATCCTACTTTCGTAACTTCATCATCAAATGGTTATTACAGTGCAGCTACAGTATCAGGCATCAGTGCAAATCTAGCAGCAAACTCAATAACTGCTACTACATTTGTTGGTAATTTGACTGGCTTGGCCTCTTCAGCAACAACAGCCGGCACAGTAACCAATGCTACTCAGGGTAATATTACAAGTGCAGCTAACTTAGCAACTGTAGGTAATATTACTTCTGGTACTTGGTCTGCAAATGTCATTGCTGCATCTTACATCGCTACGTTGAATCAGAACACAACTGGCTATGCAGCAACAGTATCTAATTCCTCACAGCCAAACATCACTACTGCATCTAACCTTGCAAATGTAGGTAATATCACTTCTGGTACTTGGTCAGCAAATGTCATTGCTGCATCTTATATCGCTACATTGAATCAGAACACAACTGGTTATGCAGCAACGGTATCTGGTGCAACTCAATCTAATATCACTGCGGTCAGCAACTCGTTCACTCAATTGACTTTTACTTCTAACGGTAATATCACAATGAGTGGCGCATCGTCCCAGTTGAGCGGAGCAAACTTAGTATCTGCTACTTATTTGACAGGTACCCTAACTACTGCTGCACAGCCAAACATCACTTCAGTTGGTACGCTAGGAACATTAGCAGTAACCGGCAACATAACGTCAGGTAATGTAACCGGTGGTAACTTGGTAACTGCTAACTACTTAACAGGCACATTGACTACTGCGGCACAGCCAAACATCACATCTGTAAGCAACTCGTTCACTCAATTGACTTTTACTTCTAACGGTAATATCACAATGAGTGGCACTGGTTCACAAATTAGTGGTGGAAACTTAGTGTCTGCCTCATATCTTGGTGGAACATTAGTCACTTCTACTCAGCCAAATATTACTGGTGTAGGTACTCTCACATCAGGTACTTGGAATGCTAACGTAATTGCAGCATCGTATATTGCTACATTGAATCAGAACACAACTGGTTATGCAGCAACAGTGTCAGGTGCAACTCAGGGCAATATTACAAGTGCAGCCAATCTAGCAACTGTAGGTAATATCACTTCAGGTGTTTGGAATAATCTGATTGGTTCCTCTGCTACATTTGCTTCTGGGCTATCCGGTGCTAACTTGACTAACTTGACTGGATCATCTGTTGTTGGTGCAGTACCAACTGCAACTGTTGCTCTCAATACTACCGTAACAACAGGTAACACTGGAATTTACTATCCTACGTTCGTAAATGGTAATACTACTGCAAATTATGCACATACTTCTAACACAGCTTTTAGTGCTAACTTAGCAAATGGTGCGTTGATTGCGACTACATTTGTAGGCGCATTGAGCGGAACCGCTACTTCAGCTACTACAGCAGGTACGGTAACTAATGCTACTCAGGGCAATATCACAAGCGCAGCTAACTTGGCAACAGTTGGTACTATCACTTCTGGTACTTGGAATAATCTGATCGGATCATCAGCTACATTTGCTTCTGGGCTATCCGGTGCTAACTTGACTAACCTCACTGGTTCTGCTGTAACAGGTACCGTGGCTAACGCAACATATGCAACAAGTGCAGGTACTGCCACCACCGCCACTTCAGCAACCACTGCTGGCACAGTAACAGCAAGCGCACAATCAAATATAACTTCAGTTGGTACATTGACTGGATTGACTGTAGGCAATTCAACTGCAAACTCCATCTTTGGTAATGGTACTATATCTTCAACCGGTAACATTTCGGCTGCAAATGTCACTGCTAATCATTTTGGTAATGGCGCTGGCCTAACCAATCTCACCGGTACTGCTGTAACCGGTACTGTAGCTAATGCGACATATGCAACAAGTGCAGGTACTGCTACTTCTGCAACATCTGCGACATCCGCTACTACTGCTGCATCAGTAACGGCAAATAATCAACCAAATATTACCGGAGTTGGTACTCTCACCTCAGGTACTTGGAATGCAAATGTTATCGGCGCTTCATACATCGCTACATTGAACCAGAACACAACTGGATACGCTGCTACTGTATCTGGTGCAACTCAGGGCAATATTACAAGCGCGGCTAACTTAACAACAGTAGGTAATGTCACTTCTGGTACTTGGAACAGTACTATTGGTGCATCTGCTACATTTGCATCTGGTTTGTCGGGCGCTAATTTAACTAACTTGACTGGTTCTGCTGTAACAGGTGCCGTAGCTAACGCAACATATGCAACAAGTGCAGGAAGCACGGCAACAGCCGGTACTGTAACTACTAATGCACAGCCAAACATTACTTCAGTAGGTACGTTGACTTCGCTTACAGTCACTGGTAACACTACATCAGGTAACTTCATCGGTACGCATGCAAACGGCAATTCAAATGTAAATATCCCTACTGCTAACGGAAATATCAATTTAACAGCGGGCGGCAACGTAACACTAGTTGTTACGCCGACTGGCGCTAATATCGCAGGTTATGCGAATGTTACTGGCAACATTTCGGCTGCGAATGTTACTTCAAATCACTTTGGTAATGGCGCTGGTCTAACCAATCTCACTGGTACTGCTGTAATAGGTGCTGTAGCTAACGCAACATATGCAACAAGTGCCAACAACACCACTTATTTCAACGGACAAACTGCTTCATATTATCAAACATCTCTTGGTTTTACTCCTGTACAACAAGGAGGTGGTACTGGACAGGGTACTAATAAAATTTATGTTGGATGGCTGGGCTCTCAGCTTGGTGTTCAAGTTGACAGTACTAATTTTAGTGCGACTTGGCCCATAAACATTAATGGGTTGGCCAACAATGCAAGCTATCTGGGCGGTGTTGCCGCTGCATCATACGCTACACAATCATACGTGACAGGTCAAGGTTATCTCACATCTGCCGTAACATCTGCTGTTGCTGGTACTGGTGTATCTGTTAGTAGCTCAACAGGATCGGTCACATTTAGCATTGGCCAAGCAGTTGGCACATCTTCAAATCCACAATTCAATTCACTGGGTGTAGGCACCGCAGCAACTGGTACTTCTGGACAAATCATAGCAACTAATAACATTACTGCATACTATTCAGATGGTAGATTGAAGACGGTATCAAGTACTATTCCAAATGCGCTTGATAAGGTATCTAAGCTGTCCGGTGTATACTACACTACTAATGAATTGGCTGAGTCATTTGGCTACACTGATAAGGCAAATCAAGTTGGTGTCATTGCACAAGAAGTAGAAGCAGTTCTTCCTGAAGTCGTTACTCTCGCACCATTCGACAGAGAAAACGTAGATGGTGAGATAGTAAGTAAATCAGGTGAAAACTATAAGACAGTGTACTACGATAAGCTAGTTCCTCTATTAATCGAAGCTATCAAAGAATTGAAGGCAGAAATTGACATGTTAAAGAGTAACAAATCATGACGTTAGTTGCATCCGGCAATGCCATTGCAATGGGAGGCAATGTAGTTGTATCAGGGTTTAACCAATCGATTGAATATGAGCTAAGAGTTTCATATGGTAACACCACCACTGGTACAAGTCAGATTGGAATGAATGACTCTGCTGTTAGAGGCTTAGCGGGAATAGCATCCGGGCAGATTAGCATGGCCCATTTCAGATAAATATAAGTATACAATAGGATTACGAACTATGCCAATGGTATTATCAGGAAACGTTATTAGCTTAGGAGGAAATGTAGTTCTCAACGGGCTAAATGAGTCTGCTGAATATGAACTATATCAAACTGGTCATGGCTACAATTCAGCAGGCAATGCTGCAATATCATTAAACGATAGTTCAGTCAGAACAATGGCTAGAGTTTCATCTGGTGCAATTTCTTTCTCAGATTTGTATGGTAAATCGGGTTATTTGGAACAGCATTCAATAATCATAGGTTCAGCCGGATATTCAGATGTGGCAGACTACGGATATAATTCTCTTGGCTACATTGGAACATGCATTCCTTCAACATCAACAATCTACGGTGGTGCTACTATATTAGGAATATATGAAGTAGCTGTCGCCGGTGGATTTTCTGAAACTGTTTTTTCTATGACAGGAGCTCAACCTAATTCAGGATGGACAAATTTGATATTATCGGGTGCATATGCAAATGGAACACCGGTTTCATGTTCGTATGCAAGAACAAATGCTACTTATAACGTGTATCCTAGCAATTCACCGCCGCAAACAGTATGGTCATTTACCGGTGGCACTTCTGTATTTACGTCACTTTATCTAGCAGGTGTAGTTTCAGCTACAGCATCGTTCACTTGACCTGTGTAAGAAAGATGCGGTCTCGGCAACTGCTTCCGCAAAGCTAAATAGTAGCAAGATTATAACATAATAAAAGGAAATAGGATGATCACTCTAGAATTACTACAGCACATGTGTCCGCATACGCACCAAGCAACGCTTGAGATGTTTGTGGATCCGCTCAATGATGTTGCAAAGCATTACGACATGCTAGAAAACCCAAAGCGTGAAGCTGCATTTGTGGCACAGGTTGCACACGAATCAGGTGGTTTCACTGCGACTAAAGAAAACTTGAAGTACAAGGCTGCTTCGTTAATGAAGACTTTTCACAAGTATTTCCCATCAATGTCACTTGCTATGGAATATGAACGTCAGCCAGAGAAGATTGCCAACCGCGTATATGCAAATCGCATGGGCAATGGTGATGAAGCATCAGGTGACGGATGGATGTTTCATGGTCGTGGACTTATTCAGTTGACTGGTCGTGACAATTACACTCGTTTCGCAAAATCTATCGGTAAGACAGTAGAAGATACTGCTGCCTATATGGAAACTGCTGCCGGTGCAACTGCATCTGCTGGTTGGTTTTGGTATGTAAACAAGCTGAATGCTTATTGCGATTCTGACAACTTTGTAATGCTAACTAGACGCATTAACGGTGGAACTATCGGTATCGAAGATAGAAAGAGACTTTATCTTCTTGCTCTAGGTTCTATCACACATGGTTAAGGAATGACATGGCACAGCCAGTTTGGAACACCCCTGCAGGATCGATTGGAACTTACCCTTCATCGGTACCATTAGTAATTCAGCTATCAGCGTCAGCAGTTTCACCTGCTGCTACTGTTACCTATGCGATTATCAGTGGGAGTTTGCCAACTGGCGTAACTATGAACTCTTCAGGATTGATCACTGGGTCTCCGGGTCTAGTGGCAGTCAACACTTCCTATCCTTTTGTAGTAAGAGCAACAGACAACCTACAGAACATAAGAGATATTACTCTCAATATGACAGTTTCAGGATCGGCGGGTCCCTCGTTTACATTGCCAGCTGGAAATCTGTACACAACATATGATAGTACTTGGGTAGAATTTCAAGTTGAATATTCCAATCTGATAACATCTAATCCAGTCATAATAAGTTTAGTCGAAGGTTCATTGCCTCCGGGACTAGAAATCAATGAATTTGGAATAATACGCGGTTATGCTAAGCCTCCTATTGTTAATATCACTCTACCAACCATTACGTCCGGTGTTGTTGCTATTACTAACAATACTATTATTTGCTTGAGTACTACTGGCTTTGAAGTCAATAGACCTATATTTTTCACAGCATCTCAGTCTGGATCAACCTTTGGTGGAATCGTAGCCGGTCAAACATATTATATTCAATCAGTTATTGATCAAAGCACGTTTACGATTTCTGCTACAGCGGGCGGGAATCCACTAACTTTAACTGATAGTGTGGGTTACATGACTGCTAATTTGCCGTCTATAACTCAGGGCGATCCCACAATTCAAACTTACTCCTTCATTCTAAAGCTAGAAAGTCCCCTAGGAACTTCTACTGGTGCATATAGTATTACAGTTATAAATCAAAATACTCCTATTGCTCAAGGTGGTCCAGGTTATCCTCCTAATACTCGTCAACCTACGATCTATAATACTAGACCAGAAACTTTTATATTACACAATAATCCACAAGAATATGGATATTATGTTCTGCCACCAAACTCAGATGGCAATACTTACCCGCTATCTCAATATGCCTATATAGGGCAAGTTGCTAGCGGCAATTACTTTGCATTTAATGTTTTAGGTCATGACTTCGACGGTAACAATCTAATATATCTATACTCTGGATTGCCAGCTGGTCTAGTAGGAGACCCCAACACAGGCTGGATAACTGGAACACCAGTTATTGCAAGTGATAGTATCAGTCAGTACAGCTTTAGCGTTTCAGTCGTGAAAGCAAACAACACAAACATTTCATCTCCTACAATTAATTTCTCGTTGAATGTAACCAATGAAATTGATGGAAGCATAACTTGGGTCACTCCATCAAATCTTGGACAAATCAATAACGGAACTGTAAGCATATTGAATGTTTCAGCTACATCCGACGTTCCGTTATCGTACAGAATTGTTTCAGGTGAGCTTCCTCCGAATCTAACGCTGTTGTCAGACGGAGAAATATCAGGAACTTTTGCATATCAACCATTAAATGAAGTATTGGCACAGGGACAATCTACAGATTTCACCTTCACTGTACAAGTATACTCACCTCTGTTTCCGGTAATCAATTCATCACAGACATTTACTCTGACTGTGTATCAAGAATTTGCATATCCAACTGATACGCTTTACATTGAATGCACACCTAGCATTCAGGATAGAAACTTGTTAGCTTCGCTGCTAACTAACACTACACTCATTCCTCCTGCAATGCTGTATCGTCCTGATGATCCAAACTTTGGTGTAGCAACAAGCGTAATCTATGAACATGCGTATGGTATTAATGCTAGTAACCTAGATCAATATATCGCAGCAGTAACAAAAAATCACTACTGGAGAAACATCACTCTGGGAGAAATCGACATTGCAGTTGCTAGAGATAGCAATGGCAATATCATATACGAAGTAGTGTATAGCAGAGTAATCGACAATCTCGTAAATCCTGCTGCTGTTAATCAGAATTACGGAAGCTATAACACGTACTCGCAGACCAATATTATCAGTCCATATGGCATAAGCGTTGCTAAAGAAGTAGTTTGGCCTTTCCCTATTCCATTAGGTCTTGGCCCATGGTACACGAGTGAAATTGACATCTATTCAAGTTATATCGGTGGCACTAATACAATGGATGGTACCATTTCAGCAACAACTTCAGGTAGTAACGTGATAACTTGTAATTCAACTCAAGGGTTGAATGTCAATGATTATATCATTTTCAACGGAACACCGTTCGGTGGTATCAATACCAATACTACATATTATGTACTAAGCATTCTTAACAGTACACAATTTGTCATTTCAATGTCAGAGGATGGAACACCAGTCACTCTCACTACTGCTACAGGAAGTATGTCGTTTGTAGCCTGGACTGATCCTAAGGATTACTACACTAGCTTGACTCCCGGCTACGCAGAGTTGTTATATCCTAACTCACTGCCCAACATGAGACAGCAAGTTGAAAATGTGTTAGGCGATCAAAATGCGATAGGTATCTTGCCCGCATGGATGTCAAGTCAACAGAAAGACGGTTCAACACTGGGATTCACTCCTGCTTGGGTCATTGCATATTGCTTGCCAGGCACAACTACGTTGCCTAATGGAACTACTGGCAGTTATGCTCAATACATTCAGTATCAGATTCAAAACAATTGGAAGAATCAAATAGGTGAGCTACAGACACTAAACACTATCAATTTCAAGATTGATAGATTTACTGTCGATAAGAGCAACACTTATAACTATGATACTACTGTCAATCCTCCAGTTTGGACTGGCTTGCCTAGTGCAACACCTACTCCATCACCTCAGGATTCTGATAACTTCTACGTATTATTCCCTCAAGAAACGATATTGCCAAACCAAACTCAATTACCACTGTGATTTTTGTCACCGGTATTGACAGAACTAAATACATTACACGGAATAGAGAAATATGAGCCAAATAAACACAAACGGAATTAATGTAAATTACCCTGTCCCGGGCAAGAATAATAGCACTCAGGGATTTAGGGATAATTTTACACAAATTACTACTCAGTTGAATACTGCTGCAACAGAAATTACTGATTTGCAGACTAAAGCCGTATTGAAAGCTGCTTTGAATAATACTGCACTAAACAATGACATGGCTAATACCTTGATCAGCAATGCTTCTACGAGCGGTTTCAGAGCAACTTCATATAATTTAGGTAACGCTCTTGCTGGTACAGTGCTTGTGAACGTAAATCAAGCTGATGTTCAGTATGGTGCAATCACGGGCAACGTAGTAACACTTCAGTTTGGCAATTGGTCTCCGACAAACACTGAAAGTAATGTAATTCTTCGTTTGAATATTTCTAATCCAAACACACAAATTCAGTTGCCATCTGCTTGTATTTCTACCAACAACAATTATGGCGTAACAATTCTTGAAAATTATTCTAATGTTGCTGGAACTGCTACACTAACTGTTCCAGCAAATGTTTCTTTGCTAGAATATAAGTTCTCTTCTTTGGATTGCGGTAATACAATTACTGTTGAACCACTCAATCGTCCATATCAGGCAACTCAGGTCATTGGACGTGACCCTCCCCCAACAGGCATTCAAGGTGACGTTAACGGAGATGTAGCAATAGGTGCATCTTTAAATCAGTTGAATGTTACTTCTTCAAATGGATCGTCTGAAACATTTACGGTATCAGACACTTCTCAGTTATATTCGCAGTTGCCAATCGTATTCACTGGTAACGTTGCAATTGAGCCGGGAATCACAGCCGGAACAACTTATTATGTTCGCAACGTGGTGTCTAGCACCACGTTTACAGTGTCATCTACATTGGGCGGCGGAAATCTTAACTTGACAGGTGGAAGCGGCACGACCTACTATGCTAATCCAATCTCATACGCATATGTAGCAACTGATAGCTACAATTCTACTGCATATGCAAAATCAACATCAAATACATATGCGTCTGGAAATCTCATCACACTCAGTAATACAAATAACCTAACTGTTAATTCACCTATCGTGTTTACTGGTAATGTGTTTGGTGGACTAACAGCTAACACGGTGTATTATATATCATATATCAGTTCTCCTAACATTGCAGTCAGTCGCACTCGAAATGCAGGTGTTGCAGGTCCAAACGTTGCGCTAAGCACTGCGAACGGAACAGCCACTGCAACATGTTATGTAGGAAATGATATTTGGAAACGTATTCCTTTGCAGCCATGGTGATATGATGGAACATCCGTTTATAAATAAAACAGTTCTCGAATCAAAATCAATTGAAGAACTCCAAGAGATTATGTCTGGATTGACCACCAAACTAAATTTTGCCTATAAAACTCAAAACGGTCCATTAATGCATCAGCTTCAAATGGCGCTTGAAAGCCACAAAGCACAAGCACGAAAAAAGATGGATGAGTTGTTCGAAAAGCAAAAGCTAAACACAAAGATCAACATACAGTCAGACAATGAACGCAAGAATTGAGAAAGATTTCTTCTTCCAGTGCGGAATACACTTCAAGAATGAATTCCATATAAACAATTATGAAATGACTCTTTCTATGTTGATAGAAACAGAATCAGCACCTGAGCAAAATATAGCAATGGATCGCCTGATTTATTATGTCAACAGTGTTTTGCAAAGCTCAGTGTTTGTGGAAGAAAGCATAACTGATGCGATTAATCTCTACAAGACCGCAAACATCAGAGTATGCGAACTTCCACAAGAACCATATGATCAGGTCATAGGAATGATTCTGATTCAAAAGCTAAACGCTATCATGGAAGGTCGAATGAAGATTACTGATATGGTATTTGGCTCGACATTCAGTGAGGGTGTGAGATACAACATCGTAACTGAGATAGCCGAAGGTGCGTTTAGCGGAAAACATTGGTGGAATAGATCAAGCATTTGTCTTAGTGACAATGACAAGAAATGTCCTAAGAATGACAATGTGGTAAAACTTTTCAGCGATACCAAATGGTCTGATTTAGACTTGCAGTGGCAATCAAAAAAATAAGTTGACATTTATATATTTTCTGCTATACACCGAACAGTAAGGAGAATTTAAATGTCAGAATATCACGAAGATGAAAAGATCCGCGGAATTGGCTGCGCTATTGTGTGGTCAATGATTTTTGGTTTTTGTGTTTTGTTTTGGGTCGGAGTTTATCTGGCTGTCAGGCATTTCCTTTAATTTACAGAGAGATATACAATGGAATTCGATCAGACTGACGCCGATGGTAAGCGTTACCGTGATATTGTCCTGCCCGGCGGAACTTTCCGCACTTACGAGGACGATCCATATACTGCTCGTCAAGTAAAGCAATCTCCTGATGAACCTGATTGGTTTCAGCCCGTGCTTGATGCATGGGCGCGCGGAGATATGCGTACCAAAAAATAATTGAAAATAATGGTTGACAGGGTTATTTTGGCACAGTATACGTGATGCATCAAAGCGAAGGAGACTTGAAATGCTTACTCTTGCTGATATTGATCGTCTGACTAACTCGCATGATGGTTCGATTTATTCGGACCTCTACAAGGATGTCTATGGCTTTCGTCCTCGCGGTCAGATGGCTCAGTTTGTCAGCCTTCATGATTTTGATCGCGTTTACAAGACTCTTTCGGAAATTCTTGATGAAAAAATTGACGAGGAAAAGGCGCAGCAAGAAAAGAACTGGAATAAGTTCCTCGCCCGCGTGTTTGAAGTTCGTGATATCGTGATTCAGACCACCACCGAAGATGCCATCTACATCATCGCTGATGCAGAAGGTATCACCACCGACGAACTCAAGTTCTATGGTTGGGAAGTGCTTGAGCATGAACTGAACCTCAAGTATGGGTCGATCAAGGCTTATCTTGCGGAGGTGGCGTGTGAGCTACTCCCCATTCATTAAACAGCGCAAACAGATAGTCAGTAAAAATGATGATCTGTTTGATATCCTTCGTGATAGTCAGACATGGTTGTCTACAGTTGAACTGATTGCCTATCCTAGTTCCGTACCAGAAGAATATTTATATTTTTCTGACGAATACAATTTTGAAAGTTGCCTCTTCACCAAAGATGACAGCGAAGTTATCGCTCGCTATCGCACTTGGGAACAGGCAGTTAAAAATCATAAGATTCTTGCTGAAAAGTATGACTTGACAGTTCATGAAGAGCGTGTTATACTATAAGAATGTTTACGGATAAGTTTGGTCAACAGATATACACAGAGCAAGACCTATGTGATCTATATCTAACCAACCCCGACATTGAACTTAAGAATGTTCTCGTGTTTGAACAAATTAAGTTTGATGCCGGGCTAGACTTGCAGAAAATCCCCCATCTAATACAATATGAACCAAGCTCACAGACTGTTAAAGAGTTTGACGAAGAACTCAGAAACAGATGGTTCATTCCTGACGAATATCGTGACTTTGATATTGCGAAATTCGTATTAGATCAATGTGCCGATGAGGCGGAACTACAGAGAGCAGGAGAAGAACTTCTTCTCTACCAAGAACGCGATATGTTCATGCTCCTAAGGTATCTTAAATATCTCGTTGACACTATGCGTAAGCACAACATTGTATGGGGTGTTGGTCGTGGTTCCAGCGTGAGTAGTTTTGTTCTATATCTAATTGGAATTCACAAAATCAATTCGCTTTATTACGATTTATCCATATATGAATTTTTGAAATAGGCAATTTCGAAAACATAAATAAAAGACAAAGGAGATTGCAATGCCAAAATATAGAACGGCACAGGGAAAGACCTTAGACATGTCTGCACTTGCAGCAAGAAATGAACGCACTCGTGCAGTTGGAAATATGAGTGTCAATGCCAGAGGTGATACTATTGATGCTACAGGTAAAATTATTGTTCCTGTAACTAAGAGAGTGTCGCAGGCATATCAGAAGACAGTTTCGGAGCGCGCAGTTAATAATCTTGCGAGAAATGCTGCTCCAGCTGCCCCAGATCAGGTAGAAGAAGAATTTACCTCAGATGATCTTGGGTTCGATGACGATGAATCGTTGGAAATTGAACAAATTAAAGCACAAGAAATTGCTACACCTACAAGTAAGAAAACTAAGTAACAATGGCTGAAAAACGCAACTTAACTAAAACAGTATTTAAGAAGAGTGAGTTTCGCGCACTAGGTGATCACGTCCTAGTTCACGGAATGGAGTTCAGAGAACGTCTCAGTCGCGGTGGCATCATCCTGATTGACGACGATATGAAAAGTGCAGGTATCCGTCCCCGTTGGGCACAGGTATATGCAGTAGGTCCTAAATCAAACGAAGACATAGAAGTAGGCGATTATATTATGATAGCACACGGTCGCTGGTCACGTGGTCAAACTATTGAAGACGAAGACGGCGAGAAAGTCATCCGTAAAGTAGACCCTAATGATATTTTATTAGTAAGCAAAGAAAAAGTAAACGATTATACAATGACAGGCGTAGATTATTAAGAAACTGAATAAATAGACATGATGTAGTTCACGGGAGTGCAATCCCCAACTACTCTAATGCTATTAGGAGCATCAGCATGTCTATTTATTCAAAACATACCCCGCCGATCGGTTTCTACATATATGCATATTTACGAAAGGATGGCACTCCTTATTATATTGGTAAAGGAGAGAGGGCAAGAGCCTGGTCTCATTCTAAAAAAGAACGGATCAATGTACCAGTTGATACATGTAGAATAGTAATTATGGAAAGTTGTCTTACGGAGTTAGGTGCATTTGCACTTGAGCGCAGGTATATCCGATGGTACGGAAGAAAAGATGAAAACACTGGTATTTTACAGAATCGCACTGATGGAGGAGACGGAACATCAGGAATGAAACTATCTACTGCTCAACGGAATCTGCACCGGGCGATACAAAAGAAAAAGGTTCGTGCTGGTACTCATCACCTGCTGTCGGGTGAAATACAGCGAAAGATAACAAAGGATAGGATAGAGAACGGTACGCACAATTTCTTGGGCCCAGATCAATCTAGAAAGTTGGCTGAGATCCGCATATCCAACGGAAGTCATAATTTTTTGGGTGACAGCCATCCAAATAAGAAACGAGTAATATGTAATATATGTGGAAAGGTGACATCGCCAACGGCCCTGACACGCTATCATAAACATCCACTTCCCCAAATCAGTTGACATTTGTACTTTATTCTACTATTATTTCTACATGATAAACAAATCCATCAAAAATTATATACCGTATATAGCTGTGCTTGCAGCAGTTGGAGCAGCAGCAGCAGCCGCTGCATCAATTGCATATGTTAGGACTACCAAAGCCCTTAAGGAATTGGATAATTTCAATCTTGATTTTGGCAATGATACGGGTGTATTATCAACGTTTAATAGGAAAATGAATAATGAAGAATAATCTTTGGGTTGAGCGTTACAGACCGAATAAGGTAGTCGATTATGTGTTCGTGGATGATACACAGCGTAAGCAGGTAGAACATTGGATTAAAGAAGAGTCTATTCCACACTTGCTTTTGTCTGGTGAGCCCGGTACAGGCAAGACCACTCTTGCTAAGGTTTTGATCAAGGAACTTGGCGTAGAAGAATACGATGTTCTAGAGATTAATGCGTCTCGTGAAAACGGAATCGATTTTCTGCGTGAAAAGATCAATGGCTTTGTACAAACTATGCCGTTCGGTAAGTTCAAGGTAGTTCTACTAGACGAAGCTGATTACTTGTCACAACCAGCACAGGCTGCACTTCGCAATGATATGGAAGCGTATCATCACACTGTGCGCTATATTCTGACTTGTAACTATCAGTATAAAATCATTCCGGCACTAAAGTCTCGCTGTCACGAATTCCATATCGCTAAGCCAGATATCACTGAGTTTACTACTCGTGCAGCGACTGTATTGCTCACTGAGGGTGTCGAGTTTGATCTAGATGTTTTGGATACTTACGTTCGTGGTACGTATCCTGATCTTCGAAAGTGCCTCAATCAGCTACAGAACAATTCTACTAGCGGTTCGCTTGTCGGAACGAAGACGAATAGCAACGGAGAAGATGAACTTCTAGTCGCTGCTACAGAGCTATTCAAGTCTGGAAAGATCATCGAAGGTCGTCAGCAGTTGCTACAGTATATTTCGATGTATCCAACACGCATTGAAGACTGCTATGTTTGGATGTATCAGAACCTCGATCTATGGGGCAAGACAAATGAACGCAAGGATGCTGCTATCATCATCATTCGCAACGGTCTTGCTAATCTGCCGCTCGTTGGTATTCCCGAAATTTCATTGGCAGCTACACTTGTAGAGTTGACATCATGATCCGTTTAGGGTTCAGTCTTGGCTGGCCTTTCAATGAAATCAAACAAAAAGATTATATTGAAAAGACATGGAAGCTAAGTAAGAACAAGAATCTAGAAGTCCAAATGAGTCAAGGTGGAAATAGTTTAATCGGCTTGTCACTAAACTTTTCACTATATGGGCGTGATCATGCAGGATTGATGTTTGAAATTGAACTGTTTAGGCATTTTTTCATCATCAATTTTTACGATAAACGTCATTGGGACTATGAAAACAACTGTTGGGAGGAACATTAATGAGATATCTTTTGGTAAGTTTTTTGCGAAAGACTAATGGCAGAATTGATGAAATCGTTTCTGTATCTAAAGAAGTCACGCCGCGTGACAAGGAAAATGCCAATGTCATCGTTGACTTTGGCACACAAACTATCGTTAAGTCAGTGATTGAAGGCAAGGAACAAGATACTGATTTTGGTAAGTTGCGTGACTATTATTTGAAAGTCTATCCTAATCTGATTGGGCAGCTTGATCGGGAAGCACCGATTACTATGGCTGAACAGAAAAGAGGTAGAAAGAAATGATTAACGGGGCTTTCGCCCCGTTAACTTTATGAATACATATTCAAAATGTGTTCAATGATTTCATGTCTTCTAATATCCTTTGTATCAAATTGACAAGCCTTCATTCCAGGTACATTGTACTTTTGAATCTTGTGCGTGAGGTCTAACAAGCCGTTTTCAGGTGTTTTACGATCAGTCTGTTCTACATCTCCAGTAATGACAATCTTACTGCCCTCACCAATTCTTGTCATTAGCATTTTCATCTGGCTAGGTGTAGCATTCTGTGCTTCATCTAAAATGATCCAACTGTGCTTGAAGTTGCGTCCACGGCAAAATGCGAGTGGAGCGATTTCGATAATTTGTTCTTCGACCATATGTTCAAGTTCTTTTGTATTATAGAACTCTCTCAGTACGTCGAATAGAGGTCTAACCCATGGTTCCATTTTTTGATTCAAGTCACCGGGTAGAAACCCGTGCTTTTCATCATCCACTGCAACTGCTGGTCTTGTAAGTAATATCTTATCACAGTCTCCTTGTCTCATTGCTTTAATAGCTGCTAACATAGCGAGGTATGTTTTACCTGTCCCCGCCGGTCCACTAACCACGACGATATCTGTTTCAGGGTCTGTTAATGCTATGATATATTTTTCCTGATTTATGCTCTGAGGCACTAGTTCGACTGGTTTCGTTTGTCTTTTGGGTTGGGTTTGGGTGAAGTCGATAGTCTTTGATTCCTTCATGTAATATGCCTTACCTTCGTTATCTTGATATCTTCTTCCAGAACGGGTGTCTTTCTGTCTGAGTGCGCTTGTTTTGCGTTTAGTCACATAATTCTCCTAATTTGATACACCGTTAATGAGAAGCAATTCTTGCTCTCAAAAGTACTTAGAATAGGATAATCAGTAAACTATCAGCAACAGTAAATTACTTTCCTAGACTAAATAGTAATCTACGAATCGGAGGGCACAGGATCTGAATTCTCTGGTACGATCCTAAAAAGATAAATACTTATATGAGCAGTTTACCAGCAGATCAATTCTTCAATGATGTTGACTTTGTAAGCATTATTGACACCATCAAAAACGTATATATGAGCGATGGCTCAATGTCCACACTGTTGGACTTCGAACGTGTGCTAGACGAAGCAGACTTGTATGCTTACAAGAATTGGGTGATCGGAGAACTAGTTGACGGTCCTACTGTAGGTAGATATGCGTGTAAATGCATTTTCATGTGGCCATACAAGTTGATGCCAGACCCAAGAGGTGCGTTGAGACTAACAGCAATCGGCTGCAAGGTAACTTTTGGCAAATCAGAAGTTGATGTTCCAGTTGAAATACAAGACTATGAAGACTTTGTTCCAGGAACTCGCTATCCAAAAATGAAGAAGCGTAAAGTTTGGTTTGTTGAAATCAAAATTCCTGTTGAGTTGATGAACGACATTAAGGAAGGTTCTATCGACCTCGCTGACCAATCTATCGACTTGTCAGACATCGAAGATGCATACAATGAAGACTTAGACAAGATGGATTCAAACGAGCAAGGTCCAGAAACCATGCAGGATGAAAATCAAATGGGCGGGGAAGCCGGCGGCCCTAATGCGCTAGGTCCTGGATTGCAGGTGTAACTATGACTTTTCTCACTGAAAACCTTGATTACTTAGACATGGAAGGACAGCTATCTGATAAGGTATCTGTTGACGAATACGCTGCAAAAATGGGCAGCAATGCTGCAATTGTGACTTTAGCATTCACTGTGTATTCAGAACTTGCCGCAGAAGATTTAGTAACTTGGTTCGAACGTGGTTATGATTTTGTAATGGACGCAAGTGTTAGTGACGGGGAAGTAGAGCCTGGCAAATACTTAGTGTTCGTGGAAATGGAACGTAGAACTAAAGTTCCAGAAAGAATTTGCAGAATGTTATCCGACTTAGAAACTCTAACTGGTTACAAGTTGAAAGACTGGACAGTAGATATCGACGGTGACGGATATGATGCTGACCCGGACATTATCGCTAAGAAGATGATTCTCAATCCCGGTGAATACAAAGCCGAAAATGAGAAGGAAGAAGAACTCAATGAAGTCCGCAA
>Ga0209777_10004219_pt1 | contig 17149 bp, 14 predicted proteins | sample FrelakmetHBP12HB_FD_187147 | JGI IMG/M metagenome (GOLD analysis project Ga0209777, IMG submission 187147) | Freshwater lake sediment microbial communities from the University of Notre Dame, USA, for methane emissions studies -HBP12 HB (SPAdes)... | ecosystem: Environmental > Aquatic >...
CCCCCGGCTGGTGGGAATGGCACGGGCCATGGAAATCCTCGCCTTCGATAAACCAATAAATTCCGAACAGGCGCTTGCCTGGGGATTGACAACAAAGGCCGTGGAGGACGGCAAGTCCCTCGATGAGGCCCTTGGCATGGCGCATGGGTTGGCGAAAACGTCCGTAAACTCGTTCGGCTGGTCAAAGGAGCTTCTAACAAACTCTTTCGACACATCCTTTGAAACTCACCTCGAGCGCGAGAGGACCGGCATTACATCTTGCGCCGCACACCGGGATGGGCGCGAGGGGATAAAGGCTTTTCTCGAAAAGAGAAAACCTGTTTTCTGGGCGGGGTAAAAAATATCCCATAATGGCGCACTCGGGAGCGCGAATGTGGATTAGGTATGATAATTTACACAATAGGCTTTGCTAAAAAGAGCGCGGAAGAATTCTTCGGAACCCTGAAGCGGGCAGGCATAAAGCGGCTGATTGATATTCGACTTAATAACACATCCCAACTTGCCGGTTTCAGCAAGCGACAGGACCTGCCATTCTTTTTAAAGGAGATTCTCGGAGCGGATTACGTTTATAAACCCGAGTTGTCGCCCACGCAGGAAATGATAGACGACTGGAAAAAAAACAAGGGCGCATGGGAGCATTTCGAAGGTAAATTCATTCCTTTGATTGCGGAGCGAAAGATCGAGAAAGAATTGGATAAAAAGCTGTTTCAAGTCCCGGCCGTCCTTTTATGCAGCGAGCCGGAGCCGACGCACTGCCACAGGCGGCTGGTGGCGGAATATCTTAAATCCCATTGGAAAGGAGTCGAGATCGTACACCTGTAGAATTGAGCATCGCGCCTTGTTGTAGGATATGAATATCGTTATCAACCATCTTACCCGGATGCGGGAGGGGTTCATTTGCGCGGCGGGGATAGACATTGAGACGGGCAGGCACGTGAGGCCGGTGCTGGGAAGGGGCGAGAGGTGCGGGATGAACATGCTCGCGATCTTCGGCGGCCCCTTTGATATGGCCCGAGTCGTGGAAATCAGCAGGATGAAGCCGGTGGGCAAGCCGCCTGAAATCGAAGATTATCTTTTCAGCCCGAAAGACGCAAAAGCCATAAGTTCCCTGGGGCCGGTCGCATTCTGGGGATATGTGGAAAAGGCCGCAAAAACAAAGCTCGCGGACATATTCGGAAAAGACCTGGTCCAGCGGGACTCCAAATCCGCCACGGTGGAACCCCGGAAAGGAATGGCTTCTCTTGGATGTTTCATCCCGGTATCGCCGCTCAAGTTGTACATGCGCCGTGATAAGGAAGATAAATTACTGATACGCATGAAATTGAACGACGGAAGCTTTGACGTGGACGCGAGCGTGACAGACCTCAGGCTTTACGATAGCGAATTCGCTCCCGACCGCCGTTCAGTCATGGAGCTGGCGAGAAGGCTGGAAAACAACGCCGGTGTTATAATATGCGTCGGTTTGACAAGGCCCTTTGCAAAGGAGAAGGGCGCAAAGCCGGTTCATTACCTGCAGGTAAATAATATCCATCTCGTGGAAAAGCCTGTGTGGACACTGAGATAACTAGCTTTGAAACTCTACCAGTTGCTTCGGTTCAAATTGAAAACTGTTAAAGGAAATGTTATCATTAGTATTAAAGATAAAGTGAGTCTGCATGTACGTAGGCGCTTGGCACAACTCCCTAAAATGGAGTTGTCAAATGTAACTGCGGCGGGAATGCCGGAAAAGCCCTTGTTTTTACAATTTTTCGCTCGACCCCTCTTGACGAATGTCAGAAAAATATTTGAAAATAGAAATGAACAAGGCGGTTTCGGGGAAAGTAAAAGAAAAGAGAGGGTGACATGGAAGAAAAAGAGTTGGATTTTTCATCTTTTACGGGAGAATATGAGGATAGCTGGATAGCCTTGTCTGCGGACGAGAGCAGGATTATTGCGCACGATAAATCCTTTGAAAAAGCCTTCGAAAAAGCGAGGGAAAGGGGAGAAGATCATCCCGTCATGCTTAAGGCCCCATCCACTTCGGGAAGTTATGTTCTCTGACAATCCAGAATGAAATTCAGCTATCGAAAGTATCCTTCCGGGCCGTCTGAAGCATTCCCCGATAGAAAACATCGTCACCTTCCACACATATCAATTAAAATAAAAAATGGCGATAAGGAATGCTGGGTCCGTGCTTTGGTTGATTCCGGCGCCGAAAATTGCAATTTCCCGGCGGATATATGCTTATCTCTGGGGATTGATTTAAAGACGGGAAAACATGATCAAATCATAGGCGTTGGAAATAGACCGTTTGATGTTTATTTCCATTGGGTAGACATGGAAGTTGGGGGGTATCCGATGAAAGTTTATGCTGGCTTTACCGAACATATTCCTATAGCCTTGCTTGGGCAAGAAGGATTTTTCGATAAATTTGATGTGAGATTCAATTACCGCAAAAAACAATTTATCATTACGCCAAACGAAGAAAAATAATTATATGGTTTTCGCAAGATCAACGAGCCAGGTACCTGTTCTGCTTTTTTATGCCTTCTGATTTTTCACAATATGCTATATTCCATATAGGAGAGCGTTAAGCATATTAGAAAAGGCAAAAGAAAAAATCGGCGCCAAGTTATTTCTCGGCGCGGTTAGGAGCCGGACAAAGTAATAAAAGAGTTGCTTTGCTTAGGGTTTATCAGTGGTATAGTTCCGTAATATTAATTATTTTTTATAATACAAGGACACTGCGCGCCTTGGTGTTTGATATGGAAGAAAGACTGAAGAAACTCGATTATCTTTTTCATCCCCGGTCCATCGCCTTCATCGGCGCGACCGAAATGATCGCAAAATGGGGATTCATCATCTTCAACAACATACTTTCGGGCGGGTACGAGGGCAAACTCTTCCCCGTAAACCCGGGCCGCAAGTCCATTTTAGGCGTTAAGGCTTATCCCTCCGTGAGAGATATTCCCGACGAAGTTGATATTGCCGTGTTTACGGTGCCGGCCCGGCAGGTGATCGGAACGGTGGGAGACTGCGTTGCCAAGGGGGTCAAGGCGGGGGTGGTGATAAGCGCCGGTTTCAAGGAACTGGGTGGGGAATATGAGGGAATGGAAACGGACCTTATGGCAAAGGCGCGGGCGGGCGGCATGTTGCTGGTCGGCCCGAACTGCCAGGGGATATGTTGCCCATCGTCAAAGCTTTTCGCATGGATGCCTAATTTCTATCCGCCCACGGGGAAAGTGGGAGTTATTTCACAAAGCGGAAACATTCAGGGAATGCTGATCGGCGCGGTTGTCGAGCCGGGCTTCGGCATTTCCAAGGGGGTGTCGAGCGGCAACGAGGCGGACCTGAAAATGGAGGACTTTTACGCTTATTATGCCCAGGACAATGACGTGGAAGTCATCGCCTCATACGTGGAAGGATTGAATGACGGACGCAGGTTTTTCGAGTATGCGCGGGACGCCGCGAAACGAAAACCGGTAATAGTGCTCAAGGGCGGGCAGACGGACTCGGGCGTTTCCGCCGCAAAGTCCCACACCGGGGCCATGGCGGTGAGCAATCGGATTTTCGACGCCGCGTGCAGGCAGGCCGGGGTCATGCTCGCGGACAGCATCGAAGAGGCCGGGGTCATCGCGGCATCGTTTTTAAACCGGCCGATCCCGCGAGGCAAAAGAGTGGGAATTCTCACAGGCGGGGGAGGACTGGGCGTCGTCGCCGCGGACGTTTGCGCCAAGGAAGGCCTCGAAGTGGTGAAGCTCTCCGCGGAGACGCTCGAAAAAATCGGCAAGCTGATGCCCGACTGGTGGGTCCCCGGCAATCCCGTTGATATGGTCGCGGGCCTCAACTTCGCCAGCATTACCCCCGTCATGGAGATACTCATGAGGAGCGGCGAGATAGATTCGCTGATAGTCCTCTTTATCGGCCCGCCACAGCTCGATCGCGCGCGCCAGCCCGCCAGCGCAAAGGGCCTCGATATGCGGAAAATCTGGGAGACCATGACAAAGGAATTCGGCAATTATTCAGTCCGCCTTTTTGAATTGATGCGCGAGCTGAAAGTGCCTCTTTACCTCGTTTCCAACTTCCAAAAAGAGATAGGCCTCTCGGACATCGCCCCCGGGGATGATAATATGGTAATATATAACACAATAGAGTCCGCCTGCCGGGCCGCCGCCGCGATTGCAAAATACGGCGAGAGAAGGCATTATAGGAATTAGGCATTAGGCTTTAGGGCAGTACACATCCTGTTGCACACCCTCTGTTTGACATATCCGTTAGTTTTCTATATTTTATGCTAAGTTATTGCCGCCGCCATTTTTCAAAACGAGAAACAAAGGGGAATTAAGTTTGCTACCCCAGGAACTCTAGTAAAAGAAACGGACAATTAAGTATTATATCCGCAGAACTTGTGCTAATGTGAACCTGCACTTAAAAAAACATACGTACGTTGAGCAAGGTTTCTTGTTCCCAGATGTCGAGAACATGAAAGTGACCTGTGAGAATGGTATTGCAAACAAATTATATCACAATGATAGAAGGTTTCACGACTGGTATCGTTTTGTTCTCTCTTTTCCTCCCCATCTAGTACGCGAATATATTGAACGGTTTAATTTAAAAACAGGCGCTACTATTCTCGATCCATTTTGCGGGACTGGGACGACCGTTGTCGAAGCAAAACTTTGCGGAATCAACAGCATCGGGATTGAAGCAAATCCGATGGCTCATTTCGCAAGCTCCGTCAAGGTAGACTGGGATATTGATCCTGATAAGCTGATCAAAAACGCCCACCAGATCGCAGTGCGCGTAAATAAAACACTTTCTTCAAAACGTGACACCGCTCTCCAAACACTACCTGAAGACGCTATGTCATTATTGCTAACAAATTCTATAAGTCCGTTACCACTTCACAAATCTTTATTGTTGTTAGATGAACTTAAGGCACAGGCGCATTATTCCTTTCACCATCATGAAATGCTGGCTCTAGCAAAATCACTTGTATTTTCTATCAGCAACTTGCACTTTGGCCCTGAAGTGGGGGTTCATCGCAGCAAAAAAGTCGATGCGCCGGCTGTCGAAAGTTGGCTCTCCGAAGTCTTAACAATAGCTTCAGACATACGCAGCAAACCGCGCAGCAACGCTAATGCTACAATTCATCATGCAGATTCGCGACAACTCAATATGCTTTTGAAGCCCCGAAGCATTGACGCCGTTTTTACATCCCCGCCCTATCCAAATGAAAAGGACTATACCCGCACAACTCGGCTAGAATCAGTAATCCTTGGTTTTATTACAAACAAAGACGAACTACGTTTTTTGAAAAAGAGATTGCTTCGATCAAATACTCGCAATGTATACAAGGGTGACGATGATGACTCTTGGATTGCAGATCACACCGAGATTCAGTCGATTGCATCGGAAATAGAGAACCGGAGAATAGCTCTTGGTAAGACCTCGGGATTTGAGAAGCTATACGGCAAAGTAACAAAACTTTATTTTGGCGGCATGGCTCGCCACTTGGCAGAGCTGCGCCCACATCTCAAACCGGGTGCGTATCTTGGGTATGTTGTAGGTGACCAAGCATCATATCTTCAAGTTTTAATACGAACCGGACAATTGCTTGCGGATATTGCTCAGTCTCTAGGTTACCGTGTAGAGAGGATTGATCTTTTTCGCACGCGCTTGGCAACCGCAACACGCAAGCAACTGCGAGAAGAAGTTGTCGTTTTGCAATGGCCCGGTAACAGCTAAGGAGTGTTTCGTGGCTAAAGATAGCAGTCGTTATTCAAGACTTATCGAAACAATCTTCAAGCAGAAATATAGAAAGGGTTCGCGCGAAGTGCCTTTTCAGAGGGAGGATTTGATTAGCGCCGCCAAGGAGCTTGACATTAAGTTGCCAAAGAATCTCGGCGATGTCGTATACAGCTTTCGATATAGAGCCGATTTGCCTCAATATGTACGCAAACGCGCGCCAGAAGGCAAAGAGTGGGTCATTCGCCCAACAGGGCAAGCACAGTATAAATTCTCACTTACAACGATGCCCCACATACAGCCGAATCCCCTCTTGGCAGAGACCAAAATTCCAGACGCAACTCCAGGAATTATAGCGCTATATGCCGTCAATGATAAGCAAGGACTATTGGCAAAGCTACGATATAATCGCCTAATAGATATATTTACCGGGATAACATGCTATTCTTTACAGAATCATTTACGAACCACTGTTCCTAATATGGGGCAGGTCGAGACGGATGAGATATACGTTGGAGTGGATCAACGAGGAGCGCAATATGTGTTCCCGGTGCAAGCTAAAGGCGGGACCGATCAGCTTGGGGTTGTCCAGATTGAACAGGATTTTGCGCTATGCGCAAATAAATTTCCTCAATTGATATGCCGTCCGATTGCAGCGCAATTCGTCGAGGGCAATCTAATTGCGCTATTTGTGTTTGAGGAGGGCGAGAGCGGTGTAGCCATCTGTGATGAAAAACACTACAGGCTTGTTCCGCCAGAGCAGATGACAGACGAAGATTTAGAGAATTATCGGAAAAGAATAATAAAGACCGTCTAACAAAGCAGTGGACATGTACAGTGAAACCGGCGGGAAGGGCGTGGCTGACGACCTTCATATAGCCGGACGCGAAGGCATAAATCATTCTGCGCACGCGGGTAGCCTAGAAGACGATATGGTGTCTTGATTGTTTAAGCAACAAGAGGGAATCGAAATACGAAATTTGGGATCACAATTCAGTATTATTTTGCCCTCTCTTATCATTTGGACCCGGAAGCAACTTCTTGCTGTCCACTGTCTAATCTAGAGGAGATTGTCATGAGCGGATTGGAAAGACAGATCGGGGAATTTCTGATGGAGCGCGGGGCGCTCAAGGTCGGGTTCTGCACCCTGGAAACGCTTGCCGGAGGGCCGTCGAGCGCGGACCTCACCTATGCGCTTCAAAGCGCGCGTTCGGCGGTCAGCTTCGCATTGCCGCTTGATCGCGACAAGATTCGCGCATGCCTGGGCAAGAAAAGCCAGTTTGCATTCGAGCAGGACAACATCGAGGTCAACCTCAAATCGGGCAGGATTTCCAAGGAGCTGGCGCTGTGGTTTGGAAGCATGGGCCACCCGTCAAAACGGATTTACGCGAATAATTTTTATCGCAAAGACGTCGAAGGCTGGCAGGTCAAAATGCATCCCGATATATCTCACCGCTACCTTGCCGTGAGGTCAGGGGTCGGCTCATTCGGCTGGTCGGGCAACGTGGGTATGAAGGATTACGGTACCGCCATAATACTCGGCAGCGTGGTCACTTCCGCCGATCTTGAGCCTACAGAGCCGGTTCCTCCCGAGGAATCGTTCTGCGACGATTGCAAGCTGTGCCTGTCCGCGTGCGCGTCGGGGATGGTCGAGAAGAAAAAGGAAATGTTCGTCACGCTCGGCGGAAAAACGTTCACGCACGGCGCGCGCAAGAACTATACTCTATGCCACATTGTATGTGGGGGCTTCAGCGGATTGTCGAGGCGCGGCAAATGGTCAACATGGTCGCCGGGGCGATACAACATTCCCGATGACGCCGATGAAACAAAACTCTCCGCTCTCCTGATGCGCGGCATTGCCAATTACGGCAGGTGGCCGAAGAGGAGCGATGGGGACGGAGGGTACCCCAACACGGCGCTCGACGGCTTGAACATCCGCCTCACCTGCGGCAATTGCCAGATAATATGCTGGGGCAACAAGGAAGACACCAAGGAAAATTACCGCCTCCTCTCGACCTCAGGCTGCGTTATCCAGCGCGAAAACGGCGAAATCCTGGCGCTGCCTCCCGAAGAAGCGGCGCGCGAGTTCGACAAAATGAGCGGCGCGCATAAAGATTTGTATCAGTGAATTTGAAATTTAAAAAGAAGGCCCCACAGTATGAATGCTCAACACGTCTTGTAAATTCGCCTCGGCTTTCGGCATGAGGCCGTTGGCCACACTTGTCACGTAATCGTTCAGCTCGCCGCTCAAAGCCTCGATGCTCGTTCCCTCGATGATCCTGCCTGCGTTGAAGTCCATGTCGTCGTTCATACTGTCGAACAGGAGCGTGTTTGTTGCGACCTTGATGACGGGGGCGATCGGGAATCCGACGGGCGTTCCCCTGCCGGTGGTGAAAATCATGATCTGGACGCCGCTGGCCGCAAGGCCGGTGATGTTGAAGATGTCTGAGCCGGGGCCGTCCATGATTATCAGGCCTTTCTGTGAGGGGAGTGCTGCGTATTCGATGATCTCGTTGATCGGTGTTTTGCCGCCCTTTATGATGCAGCCGAGGGATTTTTCCTGGATGCTGGACAGGCCGCCGTCCATATTTCCGGGGGAAATGGCCTGGTTTGCGAAGGGGCCGAGCAATTGATGGGCGAGTTTATGCTGGTTGGCGATGATTGTACTGATTTTATCGGCGATTTCAGGGGTGCGGGCGCGGCGGGCAAGGATGTGCGCGGTACCGATCATTTCGGTTGTTTCGGATAATATAGCCGTGGCGCCCTGGGAGACGAGCCAGTCGGCGGTTGCGCCCACAAGCGGGTTTGCGGTCACCCCGGACATGGCGTCCGATCCTCCGCACTCGAGGCCCACGACCAGCTTGTCCCATCCAACCTCCCGCCGTTTTATTTCGGAGACCTGATCGAGGAATTTCTTTGCTATCTCGATGCCCGCCCGCGCGGTTTTTTTCGAGCCTCCTTTTTCCTGAATGATGAGATATTCCACCGGCTTGCCGGAATCGGAGACGGCCTTGGCCAGATTCTGCGCCTTGATGTATTCGCAGCCGAGACCGATGAACAATATGGCGGCCACGTTCGGGTTTTTCGCGAGTCCGATCAGCGCGCGGGTGCTGATGGCGAGGTCGGCGAGGCCGCGGCCGCATCCTTCAGTGTGTGTGATGGGCTTGACTTGGGGTAATTCTCGCGCAATGGCGTTGACGACGCCGTTCGCGCAACTGACCGAGCTCATGACCACCACATGGTTCCGAACCCCCGCGCCTCCGTCCGGCCTGATATATCCCATAAATCCCATATCAAGCTTCCTCCCCTTTTATATTATGAGTGTGCACCCAGTCGCCCGGCCCGATCACGACCTTTGCAAGGCCGATGGACTCGCCATACTTTAAAATGCGGCCGTTCTCCGGGATGTCCGAAATGGCTACCTTGTGACTTGGCGGGATGTCCGCATTGGCGGTGATGTCTTTGCCCTCAGCGCCAATGATCTTTTCGCCCGCCTTGATCGCCCTGATTGCGACCGCCACATTGTCCGCCAGATTGATCACAATAACATTGGAGTTCATGTCTTTTCCTCTTAAACTCAGCGAAAATTGCCCGATGGAATTGAAATGTTGTTCACTATGTTAAACTAATTGGCTCTCGGTGGCTATGGCGGTGTCGCCATCGAAGTCGCGCTAATGATAAAAGATCGGCGTTGGCGCTGCGGCAGGTGGGATTACTGTGCCAGATGCGATCGATGGATGCAAGGAGAAATAATCCTGCCATCGTTACTGCAAGTCCCGTCTTTAATCTGAAATCGTCAATCTAAAATCGAAAATAATAACTCATCATTCCTTCTTTTGCTCTGCTTCGCTTGCAGTTTCCTTCTTCGGTTCGGCGGAGGGTATTTGCTTAGAGGTGTTGTCTTCGCTGACCGCGCGCTTGAAGCTGCGGATTCCCTTCCCCAGTCCTTCCCCGATTTCGGGCAGGCGGCCCGCTCCGAATATGATGAGGACCACCAGCAGAATTAACACCAACTCCATCGGGCCAAGAGGCCCTAAAAAAAACATCATTTTGTATCACCTCCATTAGGCTGCAGGCAGTAGGCGGCAGGCTGTAGGCTCGAAGAAAACGAGCTTCTTTTCCGCCGACTATAGCCAACCGCCTACGGCCTAATGCCTTATTAGAGTACCTACGCCGCTAAATAGTTCTTTGTCTTTCGTCAGTTTGCGACCGGTGTCTTTTCACTTCCGAGTAAAAGGTAAACCAGGCAAACAAGCCCCATTGCAAGGTCGCCCAACATTATGGGGATAAATTTGAAGCTAAGGGCATGGCGATGCATGGCGAGGATGAAAAACAACACGAAGATGAACTTTTCTGAGGTCGCCAGGGTGAGCAGGGGCCGGTTTGCGTCCGGGTCCATCATGATAATCAGGAACCATGCGCCAACTATGGTCACCAGCAGGAACGAAAAATAGAGAAATATGTGACCATGCGGAATGGTCATCAGCATGCCTCTCCCCGCAAGCATCAGAACGAATCTTGGCTTCCAAAGGCCCAAAAGTCCCGCGCCGGATGTTAAGAGGAAACAAATCAGGCAAACAAGCTTGAAACGAGTGCGTATGAAACTGATCATCTAACCTTTACCTCCTTTTTAATTTTGGATTTTAGATTGATGATTTTAGATTGAAGAAGAGGGATCTTTCCCGATTTATCGGGATTCAATCTAAAATCTTAAATCTTGAATCTCAAATATGTCATCAGGGTAGCTCTATTTGGCTGCACTTTCAAATCACATATTTAAAATGACGCTTCATGAGAAGATTTTGCCGAACAGACCTTTTTTCTGGCTTTCGCGGCGCTGCTCGAGAGTTCTCAGTTCTTTCTTGGCGTGTTTGCTTTGCGGGTTGAATTTCAGCGCCCGCTTCAGCTCGACTTCCGCCATGTCCAGATTGCCTTCGTCGAGCAACATGCTGCCCTTGAAAGCAAAGGCGATAGAAAGCCGGGGGTCCATGCGAATGGCTGAGGCTATTTCCTGTTTCGCTTTCTGGACGCCCGCCTTGCTATTTTTATCTTTTGAATAAACGGCCCAAGCCAGCCATGCGTGGTAAGCGGCCTCTTTCGGATTCAAGTCAATAGCTTCCCTCAACGACTGTTCGGCGCTGTCCCACTCGCCCATTTCGACAAACGCCTTCCCGCTCTCGAACTGGACCTGCGCCTGGAAGCGGTCAACCTTGGCGTCTCCCGAGGCCCGTGGGATGGTGCTTTCGATAAGCTCATCGTATTTTTCCTTGCTGACCACGTTGGAAAGGGTGTTAAATGCGGTGGTGAGTTGGGAAAAGACCTGCTCGGCAACGGAGATTATTTCGCCGTCCGCCCAGCCGATGAAGTTTTCGGGTGAGAATTTCCTGCGTTTTTCGAAGTAAATTTTCTTCATATCCTCGAAGCGGAAGCGGTTGATTTTCATGTCGAAGTATTCGTAATAATTGCGGTTTTTCAGCTTGGATGCTTCAGAGGTCAGCTCGTTCAAAAGGCGCTGATGTTCTTCGCCGACCTGCTGTTGCGGCGGTTCCGCTGGTGGAGGCTCTTCGAGGTCCAAGCCCTCTGCCAGATCGCCCAATTCGTCTGAGAGAGCCTCGCCAAGGTCCTCGAAACCCGATTCCGCGGGTCCCGTCGTCTCCAGTGTTGGTTGCTGAACATTGGGTTGAGGCGGCGCCGCCTGCGGAGCGCTTGACACGGCGGCAGGGGTGGCGGCTTGAGGTTGCTCGGCCTTGCGGACAGGGTAGGGGGGCTGAACCTGCTCAGTCCTTGGGGAATTACTTGGTTCGATCATGCCGAGGGCGAGGAAGGTTGCCAGCAATTTGAGTATCTTATGGAAATGGTCTCCTTCCACGTGATCCTTGAGCATTCGGGCGCCATTTATGGCACCGGCCACATTTAATTCCTCCGCATCCAATTCCATGGCCTGCAAGAAATCGAAAAACGCCACGGTGCGGCATAAATACGCGCCGCTCAACTGCTGGAACAATTTGCTCTGCCGTTGCTCGGAAAGATGCCTGCGGTAGCCCTCATGAAACACACGCGGGATCAGGGCGCCCGCAACGGCGCCTATTTCCAATTCCGCCTCAACAAACCGGAAATCCCCATCATGAAGGGCAAAACACCTTATGATAAGCTCTTCGAGATGTCGTACCCTTTCGATTATATAGCCGTCCGGCGTAAGGCATCCCATGCGAATAAAGATGTCCTCTGCGTCGCGGGTTTTTCTGGAGAGCAGATAGTTAAATTCGCGATTTTCTTCCGCAGTGGCCAATCCACGACTTAAAAGGTGGGTGCCGAAGTCCTCGTTGTCCGCCTGAGAACGACCCAAGACCGGCCTGCCGCTCAAGAAAGCGAACGCTCTTTCGACAGAGCCGCCGTTGTCATCCAGGCTGGCGATCCTCAGGATGCCGGTCATGTGTTCTTTCCATATATTGAGAAGAAGGCGATCGAAAGGCGTGTCGGCGAGTTTTCCCATTAAAGGCGCTGGAGGTTCCGCTGAGGTTTTTGTGGGAGCTTGGGGGGGCGCGACAGGTTGCGCCGCTGCGGGCGCTTTTGCGGGTTGCGGGGCCTGATGTTTTTGAATGGCCTTTTTCACGGCCTCGAGCAGGACCTCGATCTGAAAAGGTTTTTCCAGGTAAGCGTCTATGCCGAAAGCCTGGCGGGCGCGGATGGCGTGTTCTTTACCCTTGTAAACGCCGGTTATAATGATGACCGGCATGTCTTTCCCGCGAGGATCGGCGCGCAGTCGGCGAAGCACATCGGCCCCGTTCATCCGGGGAAGCGCCAGGTCCAACACGACGGCGTCCGGAGGACTTTTCAACAGGATATTGAGCGCCTCAATGCCGTCCGCAACCCCCACGGCCCTGAACCCGGCCGCCCTGAATTGCCCGACCAGCCATTCTCTAACCTTCTCCGCGTCCTCTGTTATAAGCACCCGCTCGTTCATGCAGACATCCTAGAGAAAATGATATAGCATGCCCTCTCCAATCGCCAACCTCGCCAAAAAAACGCAACCTTCATTCCATCTTCAATCCAAAATCTAAAAACCCCAATTCCCCTTGTCTTTACTATTCGCTGTCTCCTGTTTATCATAACACTCATGAAGATAATCGGAACCATTAGGCCGGGAACCCCCCTGGATTCCAGGATTATCTTTGCGCTGCTTGCGGCGCTTTCAGCTATTCCGTTCCTATTTTCAATCCGCGCGCCTTTTTTTGTGATTGACGACTACCAATACATCGAGGGCAACCAGTGGATCCAGACCTTTACCGCCGCGAACATCATGGCCATTTTTACAAGGCCCTATCTTCATAATTATTTGCCTTTCCACCTCCTGAATTATGCCTTTGACCATCTCTTATGGGGAAACAACCCCATGGGATACCTGATTGAAAACGTCATCTGGCACGCAGGCTGCGTCTGCATGGCCTTTGTTGTTTTGAGAAGGCTGGCGAGGAGCGAGGGCGCCGCTTTTGTTGGGGCGCTGTTTTTCGGTTTGCATCCCGCCTGTGTCGAATCCGTCGCATGGGTCGCCGAGCGGAAAAATATGATGAGCCAGTTTTTCGGGCTGCTGTCGTTCTGGCTGTATATTACCCGGGGCGAGGGGCGGCGGCGATATTTTGCCAGCGTTTTGGTCTTTCTCGCGGCGCTTTTATCCAAGATGAGCGTAGTTGTCATGCCGATTTTGCTCATGATATATCAATGGGCGGTGGAGGATGAGAGAAACTGGCGAAAACTTGTGTTGGATAAGATTCCATTTTTTGCGCTCGCTTTTTTTATGGGGCTGGCGACCGTTGTGGCGCAGGATATAAACCCGGCGAAGAGTGAGGTTCGGGGCGGAGGCGTATTGGCGACGATATTTACGATGGCGGTTGTGTGGTTGAGATACGTGGGGATGACGCTGTGGCCGATTCGCCTTTCCGCCACATACGAAGTCATCAAGTGGGGCCTAACGCCGGTGTCCGCGATTGCGGCGGCGATAATCTGCCTGATAATCGCAGTGGCCCTGAAGGCGCGTCATGGGCGGCCTCTTATAACGCTTGGGGCGCTGTGGTTTTTCCTGTCCCTTCTCCCCGTCAGCAATATTTTCCCCCTGCCGGTGGTTCTTAAGGACCGGTACCTTTACCTTCCTCTAATCGGCGCGGGCATGGTTATAGGAGATTTGTGGGGCAGGTCGTTTGTGAAGGAGAAACGGTTATCGCTTGTCTTAATGGTGTTAATGGTTGTCAGTATGATGGCGCTTACGGCGCAACAGGACTGGTTCTGGAGAACCCCGGAGACTACATGGCGGCGGGCGGTGAGGGTGGCGCCGATGAGCGTTGATTCGCGCGCCAGTCTTGCCACCGTATACCTTCGCAGCAGGCAATTCGGGAAATTATATGAGCAATCCGGCATAGCGCGCCTCCTGAAAAACAATCTTCCCCCTGATCGCATCCTGGTGGCGAGGCATTACCTGGAAAACGGCCAGCCGTATGAAGCGCTTTACATGGCGAAAAAGATGCTCCCCGCCGACCCCGATAATCCGAAATTGCTCGCTACCCTGGGAATGGCGTTTCTGTATAACGGTCAGGATGAAAACGCTGAGGCGCCGCTCCGGCGGGCGATTGAACTCGGCTCAACTGAAGCGCTGCCATATCTGGGGATGGGCCTTTTGGCCCTCGGGAGGGGGGAAAACGAGTTGGCGATAAAATTGCTCGGGAAAGCGCTCGAAATAGACCCGAAACAGGTTGACGCGCACCTCGAGCTTGGCTCGCTGCTCGAACAGAGCGATCCGCGAGAGGCCCTTATGCACTTCAGCAAGGCCCTCGAACTCGCGCCAGAACGGCCCGATAAGGCTAAAATCCAGGAGGCGATTATAAGAGCCAAAAGAAAGTTGAGTGGACAGTAGACAGTAGACAGTGGACAGTTAAGAAGTCGCAGCCAGTGACTAGAATTTTAGATTTTCGATTTTAGATTTTAGATTGAAGAAGGGGAAGCGAGATTCTCTTAAATCGAAAATTTAAGTTCAGACAGCCCGAATATGAGAAAAAAATCTAAAAGAAAGGATCCTCCACTCAGGATCATTTTTATTGCCCTCGCGGTTATCTCCGCGATTCCTTTCCTCCCGTCACTATCAAATCAATTCTCGGTGGTGGACGACGCCTATTACATCCGGGATAATCCTTATATCCAGGAGATTACACTGGCCAACCTTGCGGCGATTTTCACGAAGCCTTACCTCATAAATTACCTGCCTTTTCACCTCCTGAGCTATGCCGTTGATCACGTCTTCTGGGGAAACAACCCGTTCGGCTATCGCATGGAAAATATCCTCTGGCATGTGGGGTGTGTGTTGATTGCGTTCGTCATTCTGAGGCGCTTGTTGGGGCGGTTTGAAGCCGCGGCGGTGGGCGCATTGTTTTTCGGGGCGCATCCGGTTTGCGTCGAGTCGGTCGCATGGATCGCCGAGAGGAAGAACGTGATGAGCCAGCTTTTCGGGTTGCTGTCGTTCTGGTTCTATATAACGCGCAACGAGGGGAGAAGGCGCTATTTGTGGAGCATTATCGCGTGTTTTGCGGCGCTGTTGTCAAAAACGGCTGTTGTCGTTTTGCCGTTTCTATTTATGGCCCATCAGTGGACTCTGGAGGGCGAAAGAAACTGGAAAAAACTTATAATTGATAAAATCCCCTATTTTGCTCTTTCGCTTGCGACCGGGTTGGCCACGGTCTACGTGCAGCATATTGATCCTTCGAAGGGAGAGGTGAGGGGGGGCGGATTTTTTTCAACGGCGTTTACAATGGCTGTCTTGTGGGTAAGGTACGTGAGGATGACGCTCTGGCCGGCTCTCCTCTCAGGAGCTTACGATGTGACAAAATGGAGGCTTTCTCCAACGCCGATACTCGCCCTTGCCTGCATCGCCTCATTGTTGGCGGTCTCGTTCTTATGGAGCGGAACAAGGCCGGCCCTTGCGCTCGGCATTTTCTGGTTTTTCATCGGATTCCTGCCCGTGAGCAACATCATTCCCTTCCCGATCGGCATGAAAGATCGTTACGTTTACCTGCCTCTGGTCGGCGCGGCCATTGTGGTCGGGTATATATGGAAATATGCATTTGATAAGCGGGAGAAGCCGGTTCGCTTATTGGCCGCTGTAATGATATTGTGCCTGATGTCTCTTGCGGCCCGGAGATCGTGGTTATGGCGCAGTCCGCCTGCTTTGTGGGAGGCGGCGGTTCGAATCGCCCCCGCAAATGCCGAATCGCACGCGAATTTAAGCCATGCGTATTTGCAGGAGGGGCGGCATCTGGCCCGAATGGTCGAGGAATCGGGCAAAACGGACGCATATAACAAGAATCTGCCCGCAGACCGCATTTCAGTGGCGAGGCTATACCTCGATACCGCGCGTCCCGCCGAGGCGCTGGTGATAGCAAGGAGGCTGCTCCCCGCCTTCCCCGGAGATACCGGTCTTTTGGCGACGTTTGGCATGGCGGCTTTGCAGATGGGGCAGAAGGAGGCGGCTCATGAATACCTTCGTCTGGCGATAGAACGCGGATCCAATGAGGCGTTGCCGTGCCTGGGCATGGGTATGCTCGCGGCAGACCGCGGGAACGATGATGATGCGATCAAATGGCTGAAAATGGCGCTCAAGATAAACCCGAGTCAAGTTGACGCCCATCTCAAACTGGCGATTCTGCTCGAAAAACGAGACCCCGCCGAGGCGCTGATACATTTCCAAAAGGTCACCGTGCTCGCCCCAAACCATCCCAATATAAACAATATACAAGCCGCCATTCGGCGCCTTAAAACAGAACAGCCCTGACTTGACACTTGCCCCCGCTATTGTGACCATTAATTTTGATGAAGAACACAAATTATAACGAGTATATCGAGACAGCGGTCAACGCCGCAAAAGCCGCTGGTAAAATTCAGCTCGAGCGGCTTGGGACGAGGCTTGATATAAGGTTCAAAGGCGAAGCGGACCTGGTGACTGAAGTTGACCTCCTATGCGAGCGGCGCATCAGGGAGATAACGCTGGGACGCTATCCGGAGCACGCTTTTCTGGCGGAGGAGTCAGGAGGAAGCGCTGCGGCGGATAAAAGATGGATCGTGGATCCGCTGGACGGCACGACCAATTATGCACATGCCTATCCGTTTTTCTGCGCATCAGTCGCCTTTGAACAGGATGGCCGCATTGTGGCCGGGGCGGTCTACAACCCCGTTGCGGAAGAGTTGTTCACCGCAACGCGCGGAGGCGGCGCATTTTTAAACGGAAAGCCTATCCACGTAAGCGGACACGACCGGCTGGAAAACGCCATGATCGGCGCCGGCTTCCCATACAATAGGGTCGAGCGGCTCGGCAGGGGCCTCGAATTATTCAAGAAGATGCTCGCCGCGACTCAGGCTATCAGGAGGGACGGCTCGGCCGCGC
>Ga0209777_10004220_pt1 | contig 17147 bp, 17 predicted proteins | sample FrelakmetHBP12HB_FD_187147 | JGI IMG/M metagenome (GOLD analysis project Ga0209777, IMG submission 187147) | Freshwater lake sediment microbial communities from the University of Notre Dame, USA, for methane emissions studies -HBP12 HB (SPAdes)... | ecosystem: Environmental > Aquatic >...
AGAATGTGTTGTATTCTGCTGCCCCGGACGCTTACTGAACGAATCCAGGGCACTTTTGCGTTGACAGCTAACCTGACAATTGCTATAATGAAGTTCAAGTTTTAGTATTTAGATTGACGATAGCAATACCGGCTGACAGACGCAGCAACGATTCTGGCTCGAAGAAAACAGCCGGCTTTTGGTTTCAAAAGGGGAAATGTGATGAAAAATATGTTTGTTTCGGCCTATAAGACGATTTTGTGCATGGTTGTGTTTAGCCTGGCTTTGTGGCTTGCTGGTTGCACCCAGCCGGGTGAGACCGCTTCCGAAGGACACAGAAGGCATATGCGCAATCTGCGTATTAATCAGCAGGAGCTGAGCGAGGACTTAGACACTGCTCTGTTGCTTGACCAGCCGAGCAAGCTCTCGGGTGAAAAGATACCCTGATTTCCACATCGAAGTTTTACCGATGAGAGTTTGCTCAAAGCAAAGCTTGGCGCCTGCTTCGCAATAAGACGGAAAAATGCGATCTCGCAGACAAAGGGATTTGATTTGTGGAAACGCTCATCGATTATTTCAACAGACTCAGAGGGTATGATTGGTGGGTAGTTGCCATTGAATTAATTCTTATAGGCCTGGTTGTTTACTGGGTTGTCGATTTCCTCGAAGGAACACGCGGTGAAAGGTTATTCAGAAGCGTCATATTCATTCTCGTCATTGGTGGTCTTATCCTGCATCTCGTTGTTAAGCAGCTTCCGTTCGAACGCCTGCAGTATCTTTACAAGGGCTTTTTCATCGCCGTCCTCATCATCGCTGTCGCGGCATTTCAGCCGGAGATTAGAAGAGCTCTTATACGAATAAGCGAGCCGAGGTTTCTGGCAAGCTCTTCACAGCAGCTGGCTCGAACCGTCGAAGAGGTAATTGACGCCGTAACACAGTTAGCTGCCACACGAACCGGTGCTCTCATTGTTATTGAAAATCAGGTCGCACTCGGTGAATTTATAGAGACCGGTGTTCGCCTCGACGCTAAGGTTACTACTGAGCTGCTCAGAACTATCTTTCGGCCAGGAACCCCGCTTCACGATATGGCTGTTGTTATTCGCGGTGATAGAATAGTTGCCGCAAGTGTCCAGTTGCCCCTCGCAGAGCTTGGTAGTATCGATGGCGTAGAGCTCGGCTCACGGCATCGGGCCGCTATCGGAATAACCGCCGGCTCAGACGCAATCGTTATAGTGGTAAGTGAGGAATCCGGTGCTGTTTCTATCGCTCACGGTGGAAAGCTCAGCAGAAACATAACGCAGGACCAGCTTAGAATGCACCTGACCAGCACTATAGACCAGGCGATTCCCATTGTAGAGAGACTTTGGATGTTTCCCAAGAAAGCTAACCCTCAGAATTCTGAAGACCAGGCTGAATAGGACACACTCGATATGCAGCGTAAAATCAACTATGGCAAAATGTTGGCCGTGATATTACTAACAGCCTTTATTTGGATATGGGCAGACCTTAACAAAACAGAACAGTTTCCTGTTTCCAATGCTACCGTCAGCATTGCCAAATCCACCAACCCGAATCTATGGGTAAGTTTCAATGATAAATCATCCTTTTCTATTAAGGAGATTGTTCTAAAAGGCTCGTCATCGAAGGTTGTCGATGTTAAAAGAAACCTGGACGAGGGCTCCCTTGCCCTCGAATTTTTCCTGGTCCCCGAGCAGGAAGAGGCTATGACCGAGCCAGGTCAGCACTTCCTGGAGGTGCCTGCCTTTCTCAAAAAAAGCGACCTGATAAAACAGCTCGGTCTTACTGTTGTATCTTGCGAGCCTACCAGGATACCCGTCAACGTTGTTAAGCTTGTTGAAAAACCCCTTGCCGTGCAATGTGTTGGTGATGATGGAAATCCCCTGAAGAACGCTAATATTACTCCCTCTCAGGTTAATATGCTCGTACCTGCCGACTGGGAGATGGAAAAACTCGTAGCATGGGTCTCACTCACACGAGCTGAGCTCAACCAGGCCAAGCTGGCTGTTCTTAAGAAACCTTTCGTTAAACTGGCTACAGGCATTGTCAAAGAAGCTGATACGACTGTTAAAATAACAATACCTCCGGAAGAAATTCTGCTGACCAGCTATACTATAACACCGGCAAAACTCGGTTTTGTTTTCAGTGCAAACCTGCAGGAAGATTATAAAGTTGAGCTGCTCAACCCTGATGTCGTAATGGGCCCAATCGCCATCAGGGCTACTCTTGCCGCTAAACAGGCCTATGACCAGCAGCCGTTTAAAATGATTCTGTTTATCCTTGACGACGACAAAAAAACCACCGACGAGCTCAGAAGAAAAGTCGTCTATAATTTCCCCGAAGAGTTCGTCCGCAAAGACGAGATTGTGTTAAACCAGCAGCCTGCCGAAGCCCAGTTTAAGCTCATCCTCATCTCTCCTGCCAAGACACCATAGTCTGACCGGCAGAAAAACAGAAACAAACTGTCGCACCACCCGTCATCTGCGGATGATATTTCTCATCGTTAACATGATATAACGCTCCTAATTTTCCCTTCTGTGCGAGCGTACCAAAAGCCTTATCGGCACTTCCGCTATCGGCAGCATGTCTCTTAATCTGTTTATAATAAATCGCTGGCAGTTCGCGTCGAACAGCTCAGGCCTGTTTACGAACATAAGTAACGTAATCGGATTTGTCGCCACCTGCGTCGCGTAGTAAATCTTTGGCAGGCCGCCCCTGCTTCGCTTCGTCACGCCGGTTCTCTCCGCGTTTATGATGGCAAATGCCTTATTCAGCTTGGTCGTCGGTATCTGTGTCGTCACCTGCTTGAAAATCTCTGCCGCTAAATCCAGGACACTTTGCAGGTTCTTTGATTCCGTTGCCGTCGTAAATGCCATCGGCGCATATCTCAAACCAGGCAGCATCTTTGTCAAATATTCCGAATAGTCATCAGTCACTGCCGTATCTTTCGCGAGGTCCCATTTGTTTATCACGATTATACAGCTTTTATATTCGTCGGAAATAAACTTGGCTAATTTCTTGTCCACCTGCGACACAGGCTCGGTCGCGTCAATCAAAAACAGCACAATATCAGCCCTTTGTATCGAACGCGTCGCACGGACGTAGCTGTAAAATTCGATACTGCCGGACAGTTTGCTCTTCTTTCTCAGCCCAGCGGTGTCGATTACGACGATTGTCTTGCCGTTCCTCTCGAATCGCACGTCCACAGAGTCTCTGGTCGTGCCCGGCGTCTCGCTGACAATCATTCGCTCCGACCCCACCATAGCATTGACAAGTGTGCTTTTGCCTGCGTTTCGTTTGCCGACTATCGCTATCTTCATAATCGGTTCTGCAGGCTTTGTGCATTCCAGCCCCTCGATTTCTTCTAAGATTCTTTCGAGCAGAACCGATTTATTGAGATTATTCGTCGCCGAAACGCAAAGAAATTCACCGAACCCCAGCCGGGTAAACTCACCCGCCGACGGAAACAGCTTCGACGTATCCGCCTTGTTGGCAACACCGATTACCTTGAGTTTCTCTTTCCGCAGAAGCGCTGCTATCTTTTCATCTAATGGCAATATACCATCGCGGATATCGACCATAAACAGAACCAAATCCGCTGATTCGATTGCCTTATAGATTTGATGTTCGATATGTTCGCTTAAATGGTCGCAATCGACTACCCCGTATCCGCCGGTATCGACAAGCTCGAAGTATTGATCGTTTTTCTCGATGATTGTACTTACGCGGTCTCTTGTCACCCCCGCCGTCGGCTCGACGATACTTATCATCTCACCTGCCAGCGCATTTAACAAACTGCTTTTGCCCACATTAGGCCGACCAATTATCGCCACCGTCGCTAACGCCATAATCTCACCATGTCTTATAACCTGAAAAATACATTATAACAGAATGATTATCAAATTTAAACACCGAAGTATATCCCCCCTGTCATTCCGCACTTGTTGCGGAATCCATTTTTCACCTGCGATTAACGACCAGTGACTCTCAACTATTCTACTATTCTACCGCTCTACTGCTCTACTCTCTCCGGTTCGGTGCCTGCCAGCCAGGGTTTCGCTTTTTATTTAATCAAAATTCTCAACTTCAACGGTCTTCTTTCTGGTTAGCCCCGTTGCTTGCGACGGGGTTATTCTTGCCCTTTCCATCGCCGTCGCTCTCCAAATCCCTACCGGTTTTCCACTCCCCGTCATTTCGACCGACTTGTCCTCCATAGCAGTAGTTTGTGCCTTAAAGCTTCCATATACAGATAAAAGACCGGTGTTATGTAAAGCGTCAGGGTTTGCGAAAATAACAGTCCGCCAACAACAGCAAGTCCTAAAGGTCTTCTTGATTCTGCGCCTGCGCCAAAGCCCATCGCAATCGGCAGGCCGGCCATAAGGGCGGCCATCGTCGTCATCATAATCGGACGAAATCTGATTAAACAAGCCTCAAAAATAGCATCGTGCGGATTCTTTCCTTCCGTACGCTGGGCCTCTATCGCAAAGTCTATCATCATAATGCCGTTTTTCTTGACCAGGCCGACAAGCATAATTATGCCGACGAAAGCATATATGGAAAGCTCTGTTCTGAAGATTAACAGAGTAAGCAATGCGCCGAAGCCGGCAAATGGAAGAGCAGAAAGAATTGTGATAGGATGAATGAAACTTTCGTACAAAATGCCAAGCACAAGATAAATGACGAGAATCGCAAGAGCCAATAATAAGCCCAATCCTTTCAAAGATGAACGGAATGCGGCGGCGGTTCCCTGAAAATTTGTATTAATCGTGGCAGGCAAGGTGTTTTTTGCCAGCTGGTCAATCGCGTTAGCGGCGTCGCCGAGAGATGCGCCAGGCTTTAAGTTGAATGATATTGTAACGGCGGGCAATTGGCCCTGATGATTGATTGTAAGAGGGCTTACGCCGGTAGTGAAGTTGGCAACGGCGTTGAGCGGGATGAGCTTGCCGGTGGTATCGGAGCGGACGTAAAGCATACTTAAAACCGAAGGGTCGAGCTGATATTCGGGAAGCAGCTCGGTAATGACGAGGTATTGATTGTCGGGTGCGAGTATGGTCGAGACCTGGCCGGAGCTGTAAGCGTAAGATAAAGCTGTTTCGATTTGCTCTGCGGTAACACCGAGGGTCGCGGCCTTATCGCGCTGGATTTCGATACTGACTTTTGGATTTTTGATTTGTAAATCGCTTGTGACATCCTGAAAGCCGGGCAGCTCCTGAATTTTCTGCTCCATAATCGCGGCGTATTTATATAATTCCTGCATATCCGGCGTTTGAAGCGTGTACTGATACTGGCTTTTCGACATTCGGCCACCTAACTGGATTGTCGGCGGGTTCTGCAAATAAACTTTGATGCCGGGAACCGTGCTTAAAGCTTGTCGCCATTTCTGAATCAAATCATCGGCGGAAAATTTGCGTTGTGATTTAGGCTTAAGACGAATAAAAACCATACCGGTATTTCCGCCGGAGCTGCCTCGTGAGCCCGCGCTTGACATAAAGGATTCGATTTCAGGCATTTTCTGCAAAACAGAGTTAATGGCCTGCTGGTGCTCGGACATCGATTTGAAGGAAATGCCCTGAGGACCTTCGGTAGAGCCGTAAATCTGGGCGCGATCTTCGCTGGGCAAAAAGCCTTTCGGAAGCCAGATAAATAAAAGTACAGTACAGATAAGAATAATAGCTGAGAATACCATCGAACTTCGCTTGTTGACCAGTACCCATCGAAGCGTCCGCTCATAAAAGGCGAGCGTCATTTTGTATATCCGCTCGGAATATTCGAAAGCCCTGCCGTGATGAATCTCCTTCGGTGAGCGCAGGAATCGGCTACAAAGCATAGGGGTCAGTGAAAGTGCGACAAAACCTGAAACGAGAACGGCCATTCCGATGGTAACTGCGAATTCACGGAAGAGCCTTCCGATAAGGCCGCCCATAAAAATAATGGGGATAAATACCGCGGTAAGAGATAATGTCATACTTACGATTGTAAAACTTATTTCTTTTGCGCCCTCGATAGCAGCGATAAATCTTGGTTTTCCCATTTCCATATGGCGGACAATGTTTTCGAGCATAACAATAGCGTCATCGACGACGAAACCAACCGAAAGTGTTAGTGCCATCAACGACAAATTATCGAGGCTGTAGCCAAGCAATTGCATAACAACAAAGGTTCCGACAATCGCCATCGGTAGAGCGAGACTTGGAATGACGGTAGCAGAGACGTTGCGAAGGAAGAGGAATATGACAAGAACGACCAGAACCAGGGTGAGCAATAAAGTAAATTGAACATCGTTAACAGAATTTTTAATCGCAGTCGTGCGGTCAATCAAAAGCTCAACAGAAACGGAAGCTGGCAATTGCTCTTTGAAAGTGGGCAGCAATTGCTTTACGGCGTTTGCGACCTCGACGGTGTTAGTGCCTGGCTGACGCTGAATGGCAAGTGCTATCGCACGTTTCTGCGAGTTGGGATCGACATACCATGCGGCAACTTTATCGTTTTCGACGCCGTCTATTACGTGGGCGATTTTATCAAGGCGAACCGGCGAGCCGTTTCGATACGCGACAATTAACGGGCGATAGGCCTGGGCATTGTTTAACTGGCCTGTCGCTTCGACAGTAAATGCGCGATGAGCGCCGTATAAGACACCGGTCGGCAGATTTACATTGCCTCTTTGAATCGCGGCAACGGCTTCGCTAATGCCCAATCCAAGACGCGAGAGAATCATCGGGTCAAATTGCACGCGAACGGCGTATTTTTGTGAGCCGTAAACCAGAACCTGCGCGACGCCGTTAACCATTGAAATTCGCTGGGCCATTAATGTTTGGCCGTATTCATCAAGTTTGGACAATGGCAGGGTCGGACTTGTCAACTCAAGGATTAGAATCGGCTGGTCGGCGGGATTTACCTTTTGATAGCTGGGAGGGCTGGGCATATCCTGTGGCAATCGACGCTGTGCCTGCGCAATGGCGGCCTGGATATCCTGGGCAGCGGCATCAATGTCGCGGCTAAGATTAAACTGAAGCGTTATCTGTGTGCTGCCCAATGCGCTGGCGGAACTCATCGAATCAATGCCGGCGATTGTGGAGAATTGCTTTTCCAAAGGAGTTGCGACCGCGGCGGCCATTGTCTCTGGGCTTGCTCCGGGTAATGATGCTGAAACCTGAATAGTTGGAAAATCAACGTTCGGTAAATCGCTGACAGGAAGCAGGCGAAACGCCGCGATACCGAAAATCAGTATGCCCGACATAATGAGCGTTGTCATTATCGGGCGATTGATAAACAGTGATGTAAAATTCATTGACGCACCGCCTCGCCATTGGGTGATTGTTTTATCTGAACTTTCGCTCCTGGAGACAAACGAAGATGGCCGTCCGTTACAACGGTTTCCTGCGGCTCGACTCCTTTAACAACTGTTTGGCTATCGAGTGCTCTTTGGATTGTAACAGACCTCATTTCGACAGTCTGGTTCGGTTTGATTACATAAACGAATTGGCCGTTCTGACTGTTCTGCACCGCTTCGGATGGAACCAGCACGGCATTTTTCTCGACGCTAAGTACGAGACGAACCTGAACGAATTGGCCGGGCCAGAAATAATGGTCCTTGTTCGGCAGCGTGGCACGAAGTTTAATCGTACCTGTTTCCTCACGTACGGCGTTGTCTAAAAAGGTCAGCGTTCCTTCGCGCGCGTCGTCGGGTTTGTTCGGCATCTGCACTAAAGTTTTCAAATTGCCTTTCGACATTTCCTGACGAACTGATTCGAGCTCCTGCTCACTAACGGTAAAATCAATGTAAATCGGGTCTAATCGACGTATGGTTAAAAGAACTGCGCCGACGTCAATACTGTTTGCAATTACCACGTTGCCGACATCAACAAGTTTCTGACCGACTCTGCCATCAATTGGGGAACGTATATAACAGTAATCAAGGTTTGTCTGCGCAACCTGAATCGCTGCCTGGTCTGACTGAATTTTTGCCTCGCCGACAATTACGGCGCTTTGTTTTGTGTCATACCCTTCTTTGGACATCGCACCTGATGGAAGAAGTCCTTTGGCGCGTTCGAATTCAGATTTTGCCAGCTCAAGCGAGGCCTTGCTTTGCACCAGACTTGCCTGCGATTGCTTAAGGGCAGCCTCATAAGGCCGAGGATCGATTGTAAACAGCAGGGCGCCTTTTTTAACGTCTGCTCCCTCGGTGAAATTTATATCTACGATTTGGCCGGTAGCCTGGGCACGAATTGCTACGATTTCGTATGCGGCGCAGGAGCCGATTTCGTCGACATATACAGGAACATCCTGTGATACCGCTTTTGCCGCCGTTACCCAAACGGCCGGCTGTTCAACAGGGGCATGCTTTTTCCCTCTGCAGCTGAAATATGTCAATCCAATCAGCAGTAATATAATCGTCAGGCTGATAATTTTAAGCTTCATATTTATATCCCATTAATTAGTATTATTCCTTTTTGCCTGAAATTGGCAGTGCCATTGAATTTGGTTCGTCTTCCTAGCTGCCGCCGAGCGATTTATAGAGCGAAACCAAATCGGTTGACAAATTCCTGGTACTTTGCACCAGAGAATCCTCGGGCAGCTCACTTGACTTGCAATTATAAGATTTTCACAACATCCCATCAACTTTTTTTATAATCAAACCTCTTACCTTCCTGCCCTGCCTGCCCTGAGCTTGCTGGCACTGATCTGCATCGAAGGAGTCGAAGGGTTCCCCTGCTCTACTCTCTACGCCTTGCGTCCCTCTTTCCCCTCTGCCGCTCTTCATATCGTATCTTCTCGTTTAGCAGTCGCCGTAACAGCGACTTACCCTGTCATTCCTGTGAAAACAGGAATCCACTTTTTGTCATCCTTGAGCGCAGCGAAGGATCTCAAAATAATCACTAATCAATAATCGATAATCAATTGAATTGCTCTCTACTGCTCAACTGTTCGCCTGCTCTACTCTCTCGCGTAGCGCCCTGCCACCTGCGGGAACGCTTTGTCACCACTTACTTGCGTTGCTTAGTGCGAGAGAGTTGTCGTTATTTGTTTTTTGACTTGATAAAGATTGTGGCTTTGGATTTATTGCCTACTTTGTCACCTCGAGCGCAGCAAAGCAGAGTCGAGAAATCTATTTAAACATATTTCTCCGCTTCGCCCCCCATTGGCCTTCGTCTTTTTTCCAGTTTTTCCCAACCTCGAAAAAATTGAGTCAATTGGCGAAAGACTTATACGCCAATTGCGAGTGCCTCGCCAGAACGCTTGCGGTGTGCTAACTTGAACATCTTAGTTCGAGAGAGTTATCGTTCATGTATTTTTTGGTTTGATAAAGATTGCGGGGGTGAGTTGTATATGGCTGGATACCTTTAATTCCTACCTGGCAATTTCAGCTAATATTCATAAACCTTACTATCTACCAGTAATCTTACCAAAGCGGCATTGCCAAATCTGTCGACCTTTACCTGGGCTTTCGCTTGACGACCGTTCCCTCGTAAGTCTTTTTCTATTTCTCTACGATGTTTTTCAGGGATAAAATATGACTCAATGCCATATCTAATCCCCGAATATGTACACTTACCTTTTATGATTACGCAACCATTTGGGATATCTTTCGGCCAAGTTTTGCGTATAGATTCAGCATACCAGATACTATCAGCACCTTCTTTGAGCACAACGTAAACAGGAAAGTTTTTTCTATGTTCTCGTTTCAGTTCCCCTAAACTAGGTGGGCTGGAAATTTCATAGTTCAGAACAACATGATAACCACTAAGAAAATCGTATGGATCAACAGGGGCTGTCTTTATTGTTATGAGTTTGCCGGTAAGTTTGGCACTGATTTGCTTAGCTGGAATTGCTGCAAGGATTATTACCTGTACCAACACCGCTAATACAAAATAAATCAATTTCCTATTCATAGGAGGCTCTCCTGTTCTTAAGGTATTTTTCAAACATCACACCAGTCACCATCACTCCTATACCACAAGCAGTAAAAGCAGCGGATTTTATTAACAGTCCGGTTTCATATTCAAGTGCTCTGCTGACCACGAAAGCAGCGGTTATTAGTACCCCGCTCCAAAACAAACGCCTGTCTTCAAGAAGCCGAGCAGACCAAATAAGAACGCTCGCCAAAACCAAAAATAATATATTGGCAATCACAACTAATGCGACATTATCAACATAACCAGGAACCGCTACAAGCAAAAGAGCAGCAACCATCGGTATTGTAATCAACTTAAGCGCCATATTATTGCGAATTTGGAAAATTGCAAACGGAACCATTGCTATAGCAATTATATACGCGCCTACTCCAATGATTATCGTAGGACTCTCACTTTCAAAGAACTTGAACATATCTGATGCCATTTCATCGCCAAATTCCAGGAAGGAATTTAAGTACAGAGCAACCGTGGTTGAAACTATTCCAATTACGATAGCAGGTAACATAAACACCTTGTATCTATCGTTGTTGCGACAAAGCAAACCCCAGCAGAACAAAAGAAGTCCTATTACCAACATTCCCCCCGTTGCTCCGAATACTTCGCCTTTATCTGAGGCTAGACAAACAGGCAAAGATATAGCCAAACTAAGAAGTGTCATTGTAAATATCATTACACTTCGCTTAAAATATGCGAACCCGCCAAGCAAAACAGCAACTGCAAGCGGATACCACCAGACTTCATTGCCACCATGCCGTTCAAGCTGTCCAATAAACCATATAAATGAAGTAATAATGCCGATTGCCGCATTCGGCACACTGCCAACTGCATAAGCCAAAATAATTGCGCCGAGAGCCCATGGTAAAAACCCACCATTCCAATGCTCCTTAATATGGAATATCTGTGCTATCAGACCTTATATTGGCTCCGAAAATTAAGGTTCCGAGACAAACAAGTGCGTGACCAAGTTTAGGACTTTTGCCGATTACCTTCCAAAGATAAAAACCTATTCCATGACAGCTGAGCATTGCTGCAAAAATAATAGCAAGCTTTAGACCCTTGCTCATTGCATTCCAGTGATAAGCAACGAAGCTGATAATGCCGATACCAATGAGAAATACCCCAATCGAATATATAACCATTAATAGTTTACTTGTGGATTCACTGGCAAGATTGTCAAGCTGATATCGTTGAGCAATAGCCTGTCCCTGTTCTGCACTGATTAGGTTTTCAGATTGCAAAATAGGCAATTCGGCTTTTAGCTGTTTTCTGAATCGGATGCTTGCTTTTTTGTGTTTCATAATTATCCCATATGATTTAACCGCTATTTTCTGTTAAGATAACAATTCTGATCGCCAAAATAAATAAAGACAGATCCTATTTATATTAAAGATACCTCTCGATTTTCTCCTTACAAATCTTTTCCGTCACTTCATTCAGTTTTTTAACGCACCGGGTAATTATCCCTCCGCTTTTTTAATATACTTAATATTATACCCAAAACCAAAAACCCCACAACAGTTCAATTTTTGATTTTTAATCAGCCATTCTTGTCTCACCGAAGTTTTAACGAAGCCAGGTTGATTTTTAATATCTTGATTCCCTTTGTGTCAAATATTTTTTTCTTTTTCCGAGCCATGAGTGACCAGCAACTGCCTTTACGTTTTGTACATTTGAATTTCGGCCAGTTGAATTTGTTTAGAAATTCGGGCTTAGAATTTAGGATTTGCCAGCTGTTTTGATTTTTCAATCAAAAGTGCAGGGGGGTCTTCAAAAAGTACCCAAAAAGCGATTTTTTTAATACTTTTCTTGCTTTTTCTTACACTTTTTTAACTTTTTTTACTACCTTTTTATCTCTTTTTGACCGTTTTTCTAAAAAACCATCACTTTTGATTGATGTTTTTTCTATAGGCATACCATTGTTTCTTGTCCGCCGTAGCCCCTGCGAAGGAGGATTGATTGACGCATACCACCTAATTGGCGACAGGCGGATTCGTGGAGGATGAGTTTTGTTTTCAGGGATGGTCCGCCTGGTGCTGAAAAGCCGCCGATTCGGCCATTACTTCTTATGACCCGATGGCAGGGGATTAATAAAGGAGCAGGGTTTTTGGCAAGGGCCGAACCGACGGCCCTGGCAGAGCAGGGGCGGTGCAATTTCTCACCTAAGCCCTGGTAGCTTATAGTTTTACCGAACGGAATCTCCCTGCAGGCAATCAAAACCGATTTGATAAACCCGCTGAATCCATCCAGCACTATCGGGATACAGGGACTGAAATCGATGCTGGCACCGTCAAAATAGGCGATTATCTGCTGCTGAACGTACTTGAAGAGATTTTTGTCGTAGTCGGCAGAGTCGATGTTTGATAAAAGATTCGATTTGACTATTTCACGTGCTGGTACCGGCAGATGGGTTCGCAAAATGCCTTGTTCGGTTCCGGCAAGGCCGAAATAGCCCCATCTGGTCTTAAAAATTGTATATTTTATCGCTTTTTGCATTTTTCCCGGTATAATACGGTGCTCAACTGCCAAATTCATTGACGCAGGAGCAGAATTTTGTTAAATATAGCATTTTTATAAAAAATGGCCAGTGCCAGCATACGTTGAATTTTTGGTTTCGATTTATGTTTTTAGATGAATTAAGAAGTCAGATTAACGAACTTGACCAAAAGCTTGTGAAGCTATTGAACGAGCGTGCGCGCATTGTCATTGAGATAGGCAAGCTGAAGAACAAGACCGGCGGCCCGGTTTATGCCCCAGACCGGGAAAAAGAGGTTTTTGACAGTATTGTCAAGACCAACGAAGGACCCCTCCCTAATAAGTGTCTTGTTGCTATCTGGCGAGAGCTGATGAGCGGCTCTTTTTTTCTGGAAAGACCTTTGCGGATAGGCTATCTGGGGCCTGGCGGCAGCTACAGTCACACAGCAGCGATGCTGAAGTTCGGCCAGAGCGTCGAATATGAGCCGCTGGCTGATATAAGAAGTATTTTTGATGAAGTGAGCAAAGGCCATTGTGATTTAGGTCTTGTGCCGGTGGAAAATACTACCGGCGGCGGAGTGGTAGAGACACTCGATGCGCTGGTGGATTCCGATGTAAAGATATGCTCTGAAGTTTTGATGGCAATTCATCATAATCTGCTGGCGAACTGCTCGCTGGAAGAGATTGAAAAGATTTACTCAAAACCGGAGATATTTGCCCAGTGCCGAAACTGGCTGAGCGCGACTTTCAAGGAGGCACAGACTATTCCTGTCGCATCCAGCGCAAGGGCAGCACAGATGGCCGCGGTTGAGCCGCGTGCCGCTGCGATTAGCTCAATTGTAGCTGCGGAGTTGTATGGGCTGAAAATTGTGTGTGAAAATGTCGAGGATATTACAAACAATATTACGCGGTTTTTAGTAATAAGCAGGGAAGATGCAAAGCCGACAGGTGAGGATAAGACGGCAATATTATTCAGCACGGCTCATAAGGCTGGTGCACTTGCGGATGTGCTTGAGGTTTTCAAGCGATACGATATCAATCTGACAAATATAGAATCCAGGCCCAGCAAGAAGAGGCAGTGGGAATACTATTTCTTTGTGGATTTTATAGGACACCGGACGGACGAGCATGTGCAGAAAGGACTGGAAGAGTCGCGTAAGCACTGTTTGCAGCTTTCGGTATTGGGCAGTTTTCCGAGGGCAACGGAATTAGTTTAAGACTGCCTAACTATAAGAGTTTTTTGTTACCAGGAGAGTTTTATGAGAAAGCCGTTTGTGGCAGGCAACTGGAAGATGAATACGGATAGTCATGTCAGCGTGACTCTTGCGGAGAAGATTGCTTCGGCTTCTCGGGAGATTGCCGGTCATGGTGTTGACGTTGCGGTCTTTCCGCCCTTTGTTTATCTGCAGGCGGTGCTGAAGGCTATCAGCGCATCGAACATTGCCGTTGGTGCTCAGGATGTTTACTATGAGAAAAACGGAGCATTTACCGGCGAGATAAGCGTTTCGATGTTGAAAGATATTGGTTGTGTGTACGCCTTGTGCGGCCATTCGGAGCGTCGGCATGTGATTGGTGAAACCGACGATATGATAAGCAAAAAGGTTTCTGCGGCTATCTCCGGCGGTGTGCTGCCGATATTATGCGTGGGCGAGCTTCTTGAGGAGCGGAAAGCTTCGAAGACGGACAAGGTAGTGACTCGTCAGATAAAAAAGGGGCTGTCCGACTTGAGTGCCGAGAAGGTTTCTGCGGTAACAATTGCATATGAGCCGGTCTGGGCGATAGGGACGGGTCTGACGGCTACACCGCAACAGGCACAAGAGGTGCATGTTTTGATAAGAGAGCTGCTTGGTCGGATGTACGGCAGCGAGCTGGCTGAGGAGATTCGCATCCTCTATGGCGGCTCAGCAAAGCCTGACAACGCAGGCGAGCTAATGGCAGAAGCGGATGTGGATGGCCTGCTGGTCGGTGGTGCGAGTTTGAACGCGGATAATTTCGCTGCTATAATTGATGCGGCGGTGTAATTGAGATGCTCTTTTAAGCAATATAATCGAAATGATTTGTGAGGAAAAGTTATGGCTATATTTCCATTTTTGGCAGTGAGTCTTGTTATGAAGGTCGTCGGCTTTTTGTTTATTCTTTGTTCGGTAGTTCTGATTCTGGTCGTATTGATTCAGAAGGGCAGAGGCGGCGGATTGAGCGGGGCATTGGGTGGAGGTGTGGCCAGCAATATTTTAGGTTCCAAGACGGGAGATTTTCTGACGTGGTTAACAATAGTGGTGGCGGGTTTGTTTCTGACTCTTGCGGTGCTAATGGCCAAGTTCTATAAGCCGTCAGTCAGCAACTTTGGCGAGAGTGCACCGGTTCAGCAAAGCCAGCCGGTAACGCAGAAGTAATTGAATGATGTTGACGACGCAGGGGCAAAGACCGGCGAAAAAAGTGTCCATGCGGATTTGTCCGGAGACAAAGGCAGAAATATTTTGTAATGCCGCACAAACCAATAAGGTGTGCGGAGTTTAGTCTGAAAGTGGTAATGGCTATGATAAACAGTATGACCGGATATGGAGACGGACAGGGTCAGCTCGAGGGCGTAACCTATGCGGTGGAAATCCGGACCGTTAACAGTCGATATTTCAAGACCAGAATAAAATTGCCTGAAGCAGTGGCGTTTCTCGAGGAAGATATTGAGAAGCTTTTGCAAAGAAGTTTGTCACGCGGGACGATAAATTACGTGCTTTTGCTGAAGAATATTTCGGCGAATGTTCTTTTTCGTATAGATGAAACAGCATTGCGGGCTTATATGGACCAATTGAGCAGTATTGCCTCTTCGGCAGATATGAAGTTCACGATAGATATCGGGGGCCTGCTTACTTTGCCGGGAATGTTAGTGCCGATATCACCGGAAGAGAAAGTAGCCGAAAAAATCAGAAAAAAAGTTTTAAGTGTTACTCAGGAAGCAATAGGTCGGCTCAAACAGATGCGGGCCGCAGAAGGTGCGGCTCTTGCATCGGATTTAGACGGTCATTGTAAAGTAATAAAACAATGCCTTGAGCAAATACGCTCTCGCAGTGCGGTTGTTCCGCAGCAGTACCATAAAAAGCTGAAGAAGAGAGTCAATGCGTTGCTGGCGGATGCAAAATTGAAGCTTGATGAGGAGACGCTTGCAAGAGAAGTGGCGACATTTGCGGAAAGGTCGGATATATCTGAAGAGGTTGCACGACTGGAATCGCATTTGGTGCAGTTTGCCGATAGCTGTCGGGCAAACGACCAGGCAGGCAGACGGCTGGACTTTATCAGCCAGGAGATGCTCAGGGAGGCCAACACTATTGCCAGCAAGGCACTGGATACGAAAATTGCCCATTGGGTAGTGGAAATGAAGTGTCGAATAGACCGAATTAAAGAGCAGGTTCAGAACGCAGAGTGACAGGGCGTGATATTTTTTTGGATTAACTAATAGTAACGAATGGACGGACAGAAAAGCAGAAAAGGCAGAGTGGTGATAATTAGCGGGCCGTCCGGTGTGGGCAAAAGCACGATTTGCAGGGAGGCAGTTAAAAGGCTCGATAATGTTTGTCTTAGCATTTCGGTCACCACCCGGCCGAGAAGCAGGACTGAAGTTGACGGACGTGATTATTGGTTTGTAACCAGGCAGCAGTTCGAGGAACGTATTGATAAGGGTTTGTTTCTGGAACATGCTGAGGTGTTCGGTAATTTATACGGCACGCCGAAGGATAAAGTCGATGAGCTTCTGAAAAAGGGCAAGACGGTTATTCTGGAAATAGACGTCCAGGGCGGCAAACAGGCAAAGGCGGTCTATAAGGACGCGGTAACCATTTTTATTTTGCCGCCGAGCCAAAAAGAATTGGCCCAGCGTATGAATCGCAGGGGCAGAGAGAATACTGTAACGGCTAAAAAAAGATTGGGCAGTGCCGATAGTGAAATAGCTGCTGCCCGGCAATATTATGAACATAATGTGATAAACGACGACCTGGAACAGGCGATAAACGAGGTCGTAAAGATTATCCAACAGAGCATTGGAGAGCAGTAATGATAGAAGAACTGAAAAACACAGAGATAGTAGAAAAAGTCGGCGGAAGATACAAACTGACAGCACTGATTCAAAAGCGGCTGGACGAGCTTTTACAGGGTGCCCGCCCCCTGATAGAAGAAACCGAGGGCAAAACCCAGCTTCAAATCGTTATACAGGAGATACTGCAGGATAAGATAGCTATCGATTATGGAACTGGTGACAGTGACAGGCCGAAGAAAAAATAATAAGGTCTTAGTAAAGATGGCCGGAAAAAAATCAAATCTTAAGGGAGTGAATATCCTGCTGGGTGTCAGTGCCGGAGTCGCTGCTTACAAAGCGGCTGATTTGGCCAGCAAATTGACCGCTGCCGGTGCGCAGGTAAATACTGTAATGAGCGAGAACGCCTGCCGGCTCATAGGCCCAAAAACCTTCGAGGCGATTACTCGCGGTGCTGTTTTTACCAGTTTGTGGGAGACAGGCCGGGAGTATAAGATTGAGCATATAAACTTAGCTGACTGGGCGGATATTATTGTCGTGGCCCCGGCGACAGCTAATATCATAGGCAAAATTGCAAACGGCATCTGCGATGATTTGCTTAGCACGACACTTTGTGCATCATGGCAGAAGCCGACACTTTTAGCACCGGCCATGAATGACAATATGTGGAACAACCCCGCGGTGCAGCGGAATGTAAAGATTCTTAAGGATATGGGTATAAAGTTAATAGGCCCTGAACA
>Ga0209777_10004222_pt1 | contig 17145 bp, 20 predicted proteins | sample FrelakmetHBP12HB_FD_187147 | JGI IMG/M metagenome (GOLD analysis project Ga0209777, IMG submission 187147) | Freshwater lake sediment microbial communities from the University of Notre Dame, USA, for methane emissions studies -HBP12 HB (SPAdes)... | ecosystem: Environmental > Aquatic >...
TGGCACATTGGTGTCTGACCATCTGCAACGGCATCGAACCAAATCGGGAATTTGGACTTTGTTACGCCCCCTGCACCATCTTCTTTCAAACGTTCTTCAATTCGTGCAGGTTTATCTGCGATCTCGCTTATCGGCACTAGATCTTTGTTAGCAAGTGGGCCGATAAATGCAGAACCCACATTTAGTCCGTAACCGATGACACTTACATAAAAATAATCCCGAACACCTTCAGCTTTTGTACAATTTACGACCAAAATTGTCAAAAACCGATTAATCATGTCTTTTAGAACATCTGCCTTTAGTCTCCCCGGTTCGTTAGCTATTGCTTCACTCATCGATCCCGATTGATCAATAAGGAAAATGTAGCAAGTTGGATTGCGTCGTGAAATTTCTACATAACTCATAAATGTCTCCTCACAAGTCTTACTGCAATTTTCAATGACTAATATATGTAACTAGTTTCTATCTCAACGTGAATGTTTTGGTTTTTCTGATAATATTTATTTGATTCATTCTGGCAAATCATGGTATAAAAATACTGAAGGATCTGCGTTGTACACAAATCCACGGGAATTTCTCTCTAAGCTCAATTCATATGCTAAATTTGCATAGTTTATCTGGTCTTCAGTCATTGGGCTTGACATAGTATACAACAACTGAGCATTTTGATCGGGGAAGATTCGCCTCCCTGTTAGGGATTTTGATGGCTATTGCGGACCCTGATGATAGATAAAGGTGATTACTCAGTACAAGCCACGAGACTATAACCAACTAAGACTTGGAGTGGGTCATTAAATAAATCGCGATCTCTGTGGTTGTATCTGAATTCCAATTCTTTCAAGTAGGGGGGAAATTTCATGGGATCCACACTATGATATTTCATCAACCGTTCTTTAGCAAAGGACCAGAAACCTTCGAATTTCCTCATTTTCAATTGATTCTTTCTTATTGGGTTGAATTATTGTTGGTTCTACAACACCTTCATGAGAAGTCGATAATTTAGACCCACAATTATTACAAAATAATGAGGTATCATCAATAAGTTGAGTCCCACATTTTGTACAAAATTTTGGCATTGGTTTTAAACTTATTCCTTGTGACCTAATACTTATCGATTGGGCATAATACACCAAATCGCTATACATTTAGGGCAATGGAATTCATCTTGCAAAGAAGTCATCGGGATCTTGCACTTGGGATACAACATACAATACTTCCATAAAGATTTATTTATATTAAAAAGAAAACGGAAAGTATGCTTAAGCGGTCTCTTGAAGATATTGATGATATCTATTTAAATTCCCCTGATGATGATAACGATGAGGGTAAAAGAGGCTCTGTTGCTGGAAAATGTCCGGACTGTGGCCATCCACTTGTTTGCAGAAAAGCAACAAAAACTGGTGAACTGTATCGTGGATGTACAAATTTTGAAGGTGATTGCCGATATAACGACAGAAGTTACTAAGAAAAAAGTTTATCGTGACTAAGATTTTTTTAAAAAGCACACGAACCACCGTTAAAGAAAAAAATATTTGCCTTTTATTTTTTTCAGACGTACCTGATTATTTTAGATAAAAAGACTCGAAGCATAAAACGTGGTGCAATGATGCAGCGGATCTATAAACGGGATCGTGCTGCTTTTATTCCGTGCGGTTGGATGTGCACTGAATGCGGGATGATGCTACCGGATTGATTTGTAGGTTCGAATCCGGCCCTCCGTACTATGAATTGGGGTTATAGTTATCCGGAAAAAATGCCACTCTTTTGGCATGAGCGTTTTGCCACCCATCACTTTTGATCTCACTCGTATTCGCAGATCTCACTGGCGGGGTATATTTCGTCAATTGTTTCAATATCACAAGGTCACAAGGTTTTTTTTGTGCGAAGGTAAGAGAGCACGAATACAGAGAAAGAGATAATAACCAGGAATAATTAAAACGCAAATGGGATCAAATGGTTGAAAAAACAACCGAAGTAAGAAATCCTCTGCTACTTGGCGTTAAAATGTTTTTAGCTGACGCAATCTATTATGTAAATATGCGATATGACTATGATAAACATAATTGTGGTCATTTCGCTAAAAATGTGCAAGATGCTGCTACTAAACGAGGGATTAGATGCGGTTATGTGTTAATTAACTCTAAGGACAGTGAAATTGGACATGCAATTGTTGCTTTTGAAACCGACTATGGATTGAGATTTTTCGAACCACAAAGTGCTGAAGAGAAAGATGTAATAGTCGGACATTGCTATTCTGCCTATTTATCAGGAATTTCAGACGATATTATCATCAGTAAAGTTGAAATTATCTGGAACGATAGTACAAAAACAATAATAGAATAAAGGTGATGCAGTAATGCCATTCGAGAAAACCAACTGGGAGAAGGTTTTACAAGAAGCCGAGGAGAAGAAACGTGCCAAGGAAGCGAGGATGCGGGGTGAAAATAACGACGAAAAAAGAATACGACGTTTCATTGGAATGCAACTTATTATATATGATCGACTGTTCACAATTGATAATATTTTGACCGTAGATAAAATCAAGATAGAATTCCCAGAGGTATTAGATGATGAGAAGAGTGAATTGCAATGTTTGGCCGTATTCACGGAATATAAAGAAAAGATCGAGAATTATCTGAAAATGTGCGTTGAGGAAGGATATCTTAAATTTTCTGACGGGATGTATACCGAAGGATCGAAGGACTTTGAATATTTCAGGGGAATTTCTGACGTGAGTAAGGATGATTGTCGATAGCCTTCCCTACCCAAACACTCTATACAAAATCGGTGTTACCTTTGCGGCAAGGAACTTGACAAACTTCCGAATGTATGTTCAAGGTGTAGACACTTTTTTTGTTCTGATCATCAACAACCTGAAACCCATAACTGTACAAAGAAATACCGTATCACTTACAATCCCTTACAAATCATCACGAAGCCATTGCGATACTATTGGAAAAAGTTCAAGGAGATGTTACACTAAAAAAATATTATTATACTTTCTATTTTGTCAAAATCCTGCATGACTCCACTCTCGCTGGAAATAGAATTGAGCACACTTATGTTTTTTATTTAAGTTTAATACCAGATTTACCATTTTCCAGAATAAATAAAAAAATTATTACATTAAATAGCAATATCCGTCTTTTCCTCTACAATCCTTGCAAATTCGAAAAAACACCATTCAGAAGAATCACGCAGGAAGATGTGTGAGTCACAAAAACAAAGGTGGATCACCGAGAAACAGAAGAAGAAGAAATAGGGAGCTGGAATTGCACCAGCTTTGACCCCGGAAATCAAACCACATGAAAATTGAGGTTGTCAGACGTTAAGCGGCGCTTCGACCGACTTATTTCCAGTGGAGAACTGGTCGTTTTGTATTTTCATTACTATCTTGTAATGAATTGGTATGATGGTCAATCGTGGATGGAATAAATTGGATTGCTTATGGATGCATTTTGGATGCAATCATGGCATGCAATCCTGTGGCAGTACTGCCCGGTCTGTAAAGTAATGTTACCTTATTGATTACTATATATGAATGGTGCAGGACCGCCCCGCACAATCATATAGATAGAGCAGGGACCCGGTCCTGCCCGCTCTCAATCAAACTTGTGTCAACTGCCAAGCACTAAATTATCCGATTCGGATTCATTATTTGGTCATAGTTATTATAGAAAAAAAACTCCCATTGTCATTAAAGTAGAAACCAAAAAAAATTCATCGATCGATCTAACGATTTTTGGCGCTTAAGATAATCTGCCAACGGAAACGTAATGTGAAGGTGCGGTTGATGGGTCCAGGTCATTGACATAATATTGTTTTATTTTTTGATTAGTTGATGCGCGAAATATCACAAATCATTGATCCACCACTATTAATCAATTATTACAATTTTTAAAAAAAGTATTCAAAATGATATGAATTTTTCAATTTTGAATATCAAAATGAAAAGTTAACGAAGCTAAAATCAAGCTCTGTTTTCAAAAAGCGACCATTAAATTGGTTTTATAGAACCACTACGTATTTATATCGTCATGTAAGAATATATTATGGTGAATGTTATTATGGCACCAAATTACAGATCAATTTCAGCGTATAGGAAAGATGGAGAAGCTGTCAGGATTTACGCTATAAAATCAGAAATGCGAATTGCAGATTTCTTAAAAGTAATGATTGATGAATATTCAAACAACCATACGGATTTTAGACGTCTGGTTGAATCGGTTGATGATCTATTTAAGAATGAAAAAGGAGGTCTTTAAATGCTAAAAAATACGGATAAAGCAACTACGTATTCGGCTTTTTCCGATGTAAATATATCAACCGAAATCGATAACGGCGCAGAACGGGGTGAAGAACAGCAAAATTCCGATATCAAATCAGATTTGGAGGGCTTCAATATGGACGATTTTGTGATGAATGGAGAATCCCCCACGGTAATTCTCAAAAAAATTATCATCCAAGTACCAGTAAAGAAGCCAAACAAACAAAAATTCTTTAAAGTTCTTTCTGGTCCTGAATGGGAAATTCTTGTAACTGTTTTAGAGCTAAGAGAAGAAGGAGAGTATTACCTTGTAACGAAAAATATTGCTCCATACATTATTGGTGAGGTAAAACTTGTCAGATTAAATCTTGCATACTACCTTGATGGAACACCCTTCCTTATACCTATCCCGATGCCAGAACCAGACAACCCTTCAAAATGGAATAGTTGGCACAGAAGTTTAGACACTGCTGTAAAAACAGCCATGAGAACGTGGATAAGAGCTATCCCGGACAAATCATCAAATGGTTATATCCTGATGGAAGCTATGGGGAAATTTCAAGAGCCAATTCTACCCAAAGACTTAACCCTGAAAAATTATATGGAGATTGGTTTTCGTGGCAGAATAATCAGCGAATTAGATCATCCCGTTATAAAACATCTAATGGGGCAAGGTCATGGAGCGGTAGCACAGGAAACGGAATAACATGTTTTCTTGGAGTGACTTTAAGGAAATATGGGTAGTAGATTTTGAATTTTATGGGGGTGCCGGGAATCCCCCCATCCCCGTATGTTATTGTGCTTATGAAATTTACTCAAAAAAATCCATTAAACACTGGCTCTTGGATTCCAAAAATTTAAACCCACAATATTCTACCAAAGATAATGCTGTATTTATCGCCTATTTTGCATCTGCTGAAATGGGGTGTCATATCGCATTAAACTGGGATCATCCGAGATATATAGTTGATTTGTTTGCCGAATTCAGAAATAATACGAATGGTAAAGATATCCCATCTGGCAGAAATCTGCTTGGGGCATGTATAAATTATGGTGTTGGCGGCGGCGATGCAACATTAAAAGATTCCATGAGGGATCGAATATTACAGGGTCCACCCTTCATTGAGAGTGAGAAGAATCAAATTTTAGATTATTGTATGAAAGATGTTGATCTCACAAAAAATCTTTTCCTTGCGATGAGAAGTTCCATTGATATCCAAAGGGCTTTACTACGAGGTAGGTATATGTGGGCAGTGGCAAAGATGGAATTTAATGGAATCCCGATAGACACGGAAGCACTGGATAACTTAAAAAAATACTGGGAGTTAATTAAGATTAAATTAATTGAAAAAGTGGATGCTATTTATGGCGTTTATGAAGGAACGACATTTAAATTAAATAAATTTGAGGAATTTTTAATAAAAAATAAAATTCCATGGGAATTTACATCTAAAGGACACCCAAAAACCGATGAAAATTTTATGAAAGATCAATCCAAGGCATACCCCCTCCTAAAACCACTTCAGGAATTAAGATTCTCCCTCAGTCAGTTAAAATTAAATGATTTAGAGATCGGGAAAGATGGGAGAAATCGAACATTATTATCCCCGTTTGGTGCAAAAACTGGAAGAAACTTACCCAGCTCTTCAAAATTTATTTTTGGGAATGCTGTATGGTTAAGACACCTCATAAAACCCTTTAAGGGTCATGCTTTAGCCTATATTGATTATGATCAACAAGAAATAGGGATTGCGGCTGCATTATCTAATGATAAGAACTTAAGCCAAGCCTATAGTAGTGGAGACCCTTACATTAATTTCGCTATACAGTCTGGTGTAGTGCCCCCAGGTGCAACAAAAGATTCCCATTCAGATATGAGGGAATTGTTTAAGACCTGCATGCTTGGTATTAATTACGGAATGCACGATATCACTTTTGCAAAAAGGGCAAACCTTTCCGTTGCGAAAGCACGGGAGCTTTATTCGATGCATCATGCAGTGTTTAGAACATACTGGAATTGGATTCAAGACTACATGGATACTGGTCAAATTGCAGGATGTGTCTATACTAAATATGGATGGAAATATCATACAATCGGACTATTTAAACCAGATAAAAAATTAAACAGCGAAGAAGAAAAAAAGAAGTATAAGGATTCTCTCAGAAATACTTTACAAAACTTCCCCATGCAGGGGAATGGGGCAGACATTTTAAGAGTGGCAATATGCCTTTGTCTTGAGAATGGAATAAAAGTTATTGCACCCGTGCATGATGCAATATTAATTGAATCCACTATTGATGATATTGAAAAAGATGCGGCAAAAGCTTCAAAGATAATGACAATCGCTTCACAACACGTTATAAAATTTCCATTAACAACTGATGTTAAAATAATAAAGTACCCAGATCGGTACACAGACAAACGGGGCTCCTTGATGTGGAATTCTATAGGAGAGATAATTAATGTACAAAAGTAACCTATTCTGCCCATCTATCCCGTTTGAATGGACGGAAAGGGTTAAAGAAAAATTAAAAGACCACAATGTAAAAATATCACCCTCAATCCTTGTTATCTTATTTACGATATTTAGAGAATGTAGAATGAGGAAAAAAGTAAGTGGCCTATCTATTTCTCATTCTTCCTACGATCACTTTTTTATTACTAGACAAGCTGCTAACAGGGTTTTAATTCAATTAGAACAATCTGCCGTAATACATCTCACCAAAGAAAAAGGAAGATCTCCACTTATTGACTTATTGATTATTCCTATCCCACTTACTACCAGAACCGGTACCTTAGTACAGAAAAGAAAAGATAACTAAGAATCATATAAACAGATATTGAGACGGATGTAATGGTTGTAACACCTTACCTGTAATGGTTGTAACACCCTACCTGTAATGGTTGTAACACCCACCTGTTACGATCATAACAGGTAGAAAAATATGTCACGATCTAAGCGAAGGGGCTAAGTATGGGATATAAGTGGGGGAAGTATCGGAAGGGAATGAGTAAGCGATGGGTGAGATCTAAGTAAGGGAAGTATAGGAAGGGACTAAGTAAGCAATGGGTGGGATCTAAGTAGGGGTAGTGGTTGACACTCTCCCGCCTTTAGGTGTGAGAGTGCTAAAGAAATTATAAACTATCAATCATTCCAAAAAAATAAAATTGATTCTTGCTCTATAGAAATTACACAAGTATATGAATTAGGAATATTATCAGATTCTTATATGGTATAGTTTTTTACAATGTATACAAAAAAGAGAATAGTTGCTATTCTTCCACAATATCGATATCAGGATTAAGCAGCTTGACCACTTCATCATAGGTGATGAACGGGATCACCGGAATGTAGAATGGTTACAATCGTTCATTCACTGTTTTGAGTCCCATGTTGAAGTAACAGCTTAAACTTCCATCCTTCCGTGTTGTGAATCCTCCCATCAGACCTGCCACGATAAACGCGTCATGTTCAATATATACACCATAGAATTTTCCCACCACGTGTTTTAATTCATAACTATTCACATCAGGTTTTTTCTTTCCTTTAACAGCGAAGCACCGCAACCACTTCCTGCATAGTAAAACACTTTTAGGATTGATTGGATACATAGCCTTTTTATCACCGAATGTTTTTTTATCTGAAGTAGAGTAATATAAAAGACCTTCACCAGTTATCTGGTATTGATTAATGATACTCTCAATTTCTTTCATAATTTATAATTGACTTGGAGTTATATATAAATAACTATATTTATATAATAGTTATAGAAGTATTATTAAAATATAATGCTAAATTCTCAAATCTACCATACATCCGGTACTAAAACCCGTATTATATGCCTTGAAATACCTGAAAATAATACCAAACCATCCCGAAAAAAGAGACCATATATACCAATGTATGAAGGTGTCATTGGGGGCGGATCACAAAATTTTCGATTACCACCTCTAAGAATATAATCTGAGGAGAGGTAGGGGTGTCATTTACCTTTTTTGTCAGTACTGCCCGGAATAATATATGGTTATTTTAACGTCAGTAATGTCACCACCACACTTAACTATGGTTGATTTAAACCCGCATAAGATAAATGTGACATTTACCAAACTTGAATCTAACACCATACGTGCCTTCTTATTGCTAAATACTGATGTTAACGGGCATTACATATCAGCAGACCATTCCAATATTAGTATTAGTAAGGATTGTAACCGTTTACTGGAATTCTTCATGCACGAGTATAACAGAACGCATAAGACCACCCACGGAAAAAGCGCAGTTCTCCATATTCTGCTACGGGATTTTATAGATCAGGAAAAAGCAATAGCATCATTTGAAGGGGTGGATTTGAAAAGTTATCATAAATCGGTAATGTCAGCTCTTCAGCAATTTAAGAAGATTGCCAGGCAGTATGTGGATGATGATATAACAACAGCTAACGATGCTATTTTTTCAATATTGATATGGTCAACAATCAGAGAATTTGAAATAAAGAATGATTTGCGTATAACGGATTTCAGAGATGATCAATTTGAAGATGAACGTGAAACTCGTACTGAACCATTAGACGGAATTGAAGATTATTCTCAGATAACCAAAAAACAAGCTAAACTCTTATTATCATCAGTACCAATTGTAAACCCTATCCAAGAACCATCATTTATCGTTAAACCACTTCCACAACCAGATCCAGCATTACAACCAGTTTATAAGCCGGTTGCCATTGTAACAACACCAGCACCTATCCAGCCTGTTAAACCAGATCCCGTTTTGGTGACTATTCCCAACCACCAGACCGTTCAACAAATTCAGGGTCACCAAAAACCGAAGCCTGTCATTATTGTTAAGCATCCACCACTTGAACCTGAAGAAGATGTATCACCAGTACAGGAACCTGATTCTGATATTTCAGATTTGTTTGAAGATGAAAACAACATTGATGTTGTTGATTCCGAAGATGAGCCGGAACCAGAAGATATCAAAATCACCGAATCGGTAGAGCCTGAAGTTGAACGTCTTGGTCGGAATGATAATTGCGGAGAGATAATTGTTTCACAGTAAATGGTATAATGCTTAATATAATCTATCACATTTTTTAAAGAATAACTCGAAGTTCACGGATATGACAAAATAAATATTTGACAAATGGGTTTTTCAGGAGTGAACAATTCTTTTTCATAAAATAACTCGAAGGATAAAAAGCACATTCATTTTTCCTTATCAAGTGCAGGTTTATCCGGGAACTCCTTTTCCAGAAACAAAATTCCCGGAATACAAATGAATAACATAACAAAAATAGGAGCCAAGATCCATTGGTAGTATTTATCGGTTGCACGTGAAATCTATGCGATTGCTACCGACAAAAGAAAGATTACCAGCAAACCCAGTCCCCATTTGTTCTGTGCAGTTCGTGGTTCCTTCTTATCTTCAAAATTAGGATTAATTTGTCATGTTCTTCCTTGTTGCTCTATTATGTCGTGTATTATATAAATTTGAATGGTTTGCAATTGGTTGGCAGTACTACCCGGAGTGCCATGTCAAAACGGGCATACTTTTTTCATTTCAAAACAAACAAACAACTTCATGGGATTTTTGGATTTTATATCTAAAAAACCGGAAAAAAAACCAGAAATTCAATATTTCGATTAAGGCATAAAATTTTTTAATATCGGTATGTCGTCAGATAAATTTGCTTCTGCTTTTAGTACGTCATTAGCCAATTGCACAAATGACACGTTTGCCTTATCAGATGCCATCAGTAATAGGGCTAAAACGGTAGCTACACTTTGCGATTATACAGAAGCGGTTGACTCTTTTGACAAGGCGATTGCAATCAACCCCAATTACGCCGAAGCGTGGTACCAACGCGGAGTCGGACTACATATTCTCGGTCACGATTCAGATGCTGTTTCCTCTTATGATAAGGCGATTGCCATAAACCCTAAAGATGCCAATGTGTGAAATAATCGCGGAGTCTCGCGTTATTTAAAGTCGGTAGGTATTCAGATGCGTTCACATCTTGTGATAAGGCAAGTGCTATCAATCCAAATGACTCCGCGGCGTGGAGCAACCGCGGCGTCGCTCTACTTAAACTCGGTCGGGATTCAGATGCACTTGCTTCTTTTGATAAGGCGCTTTCAATCAATCCAAACGACTCCTTAGCAAAAAAGTTTCGAGAGATTTCAGTCAAAATCACTCAAAAAAAGTAACCAAACTAATGTATGAAAAAAAGACTTTTTTATACATTCTACTTATAAACAACATCGAACTTTTTTCATTCTCGATATAAAATATCAATAATTGAATAAACTCTTTATATTAAGAATCCTGCAATATCTTCTCATGGCAAAGAAGAAAAGTTCGAAGAATAATGATTTTCCATGGGGAAATATGACGCCCTCTGGATATGTTGCAAAAGTTGCAACGCGTGATGGACGAAAAACAAATAAGACGAAAAATATTAGGGATGGGAGTCTTTTCTAGGATTTTGTGAGTGAATTATGGCAAGACGACCAAAACGGGCTCCACGAGATACTTACAATTATACATTATTTGGGGGGTTTAATCAGCCCGTATATCATGGAATAACAAATAATCCCCAAAGACGACTCCAACAGCATAGGCAAGATGGAAAATTTTTCACCGATTATGAAATAAGTCCACGACGATCAAGATCACGAGCAGATAGAGAAGAAACTCGTGAAATCCATAGACACCAAGATAATAATTGGGGTTTGGCACCATTATACAATAAAGCAAAAGTTATACCAAAAGAATGGAGATTATGGTAACTCCTTATCTTTTATTCAGAGATACAAACATACCAGTTCCAGAAGGACTAAAAAAATTAATATTGATACGTCGATAAACCAATATGTTCGACTTTCTTAAAGGCTCACGACCTTATTTTATGAGATTTCTATTTTTTTACGTTTTATTGGCGGTTTGTTTTTGTTTATTGACAGTATATTTTTGGTTTATTCGTGATTCTCCACCTTTTGTACGTGATGCCTCACTTGCGATATCATCTGCAATTATTGGAAGCTTCCTTTATGACGCATTTAAGAAAACCCACGATATCTTTACAAAACCGGATAATTCAGATTGATAAAAAAGAGATATTTTTTAGAGTCCTGTTTGAGACCACGAATATTCACCTAAATTATTACCATTTATCTGAACACCAGTAAATTTCAATGGATTTAGAATTATGTTATCTTTAAATATAAAATAAAGATATCAATATTCATGTCAGAAATTATCGGTAAAGTAAAAACGTTTGTTCAAAAAATGGGCTTTAATCCAATTGTCGCACCAAATAATGATGATATGATTATTCTAGCAGGTTTGAATGGTAGTAACGGTGGTCAATTTAATGTTCATTTAATTGGGAAAGATGCTTCAAAGGATTCTCCTACAATTCTTCTAGTTTTATCGTCGTTTCCGATAAAAGTTCCTTCAAATAAACGAGAGAGAATTTTGAGTTTTTTAAATAAATTGAATCAAGATGCTTGGTACACTTGGCTCGCTCTCTCTTTTGATAATGGAGAGATAATTTGCAGATCATGCAATCGTTCGATGACAAATGATGCCATGAATGACGATATTATCGAACCTGTGATATTTTCATCTATAGGTAGACTTGATGGACTACAACCTTTCATCATGGATTTAATATATTCAGAAAAACCTGTGGACACGGTACTCAAAGAAATGCAAGCAACAACAAATTAAAACATTGCAAATGGGGAGAGATATGATATCAGAGAATCCCGATCTTAGTAATCAAGATGCCCGTAAAAAAACTTATGAAGCATATCTGCGAAAGTCTAAAGCATTTTGGTACTGGTTATACAAATTTTTTTGTTGCATATTAGCAATTGGTGCAGGTTCAACGATTATTATTGTGTTATTTCCTGTCTATTCGGAATTTTTCGGTATTTCTGTTTTAATTTTTGTAATTGGTTTTATCGGACTAGCAATAACCCGATACAAATTAGATGGTAGTCTTATGAAACCTTGGTGGGAGATCTATTAATTTTTTTTACGTCGGAAAATCTGACGAAAAAACTCCAACTGTCCGTCACTTATCCCGAACGTATTAGAACCCATTACACCAAATCCATGAATGTTACCAACATTAACAGCTGTACCATGTCCGAACTCAACCGCACCCCCTCTCCGTTCACCGTGTGCAAATGTAGAACCTCGAAATTCTATAGACTCTACCCCCTCTTAAACGGTAAGCGGAAAGATGCCTAGTTTTGATATTTTTCAAAATAGTTTGTCGTTCAAATTTTAAAATATCAGCAACTTCTTCTACTGTGTAGATTTTTTTAGGATCAATGTCAAATGGTGTCTCCATATTTATCACATTTTATTATATATTAATTATTTTTATATATATTTAAAGATTGTGACTAAGAACAAAGCTCATTTCAAGTTCCTTATGTCAAACGCAGCTCAAATATTCACCATTTTGATATGAAAAAAAGAAATATTCCCACCATTTTGGTGAGTTACCCCGATCTTGCTGATTATCGGTGGTTTGACTATCGTGCACTCATAAGCCATAATCTTTTTCTAAGGTCAGTAGAAATACTGGTGGGCAGCTCACTATGTGACTGCGTTAGTGTAATGAAGTCTGTATATAACACATCTCAATATATGTTTTCGGAAATTCTTCATGGGGGGATTGGTTGCACGATCCCCCTCAGATCTCTTAAATATGAAATTTTTTATCTGCGCTAATGTAATTTCAAAATACATATTTTTAACTAGTTGGTTAAATAATAGTTATTACTATACCGCAGACGAGTGAATATATTCGCCCGGTGTACCTCTTTTATAGTGAATCCTGGCCTTTTTATGGCTCTGAGGAAATGCGATGTAAAACCCTGAACGCTCAACAGGTGTTTCATCCCCACATGCTTGAAGTTCCCCTAAAATGCGATAAATCCTAAAAATAGGTACTACGTCACCAGTTCTCTAAGTGCAGGTGCAATAAAGAGGGACAGGCACTGTGCCCTCCTTACCGCAATAGCGAATTTTCACTAATTTTCCCAAAAAAAGGGTTTTCTCCAGAGCTTCTTTTTCCTGTTTGAAAAAAAGAGAACCTTTCAGATGTCCTGTTGAAAAATCACTTTCCTGATTTGCCTGCTTCGTATTCGACAAGGACCGGGGCGATTGTTTTCGTGCCTATCGATCGCCGCACAAGAATGGCGAGTTTGCGGCAGTAGTGGATATGTGCCAACTGGAAACTGACAATCAATCCGAAGCAAAAGCAGGTGATACTGATTAATGTGTAACTAACTATGTCAACCATGATCTTTCACACCTTATTTTATGTTTCCCGGGTGAGCTCATCGATAATAGGGATCACCGAGTCTACGTCATAACATTGCTGGGCGATTACCATGAATCGCCTTCCATAGTACATTGTCAGGAGCTGGTATCCGAGAATTGTACCAATAGCAAAGGTCATAATTCCGATACCAATATAAATTAACAAATCCGTGAGTAAGTCAGCCATAGTGCATCTTAATGTCTGTTACGATGACAACAAGATAAATATATTGAATGGGATTTTAGGATTATTCTGGCATAATCTGATTATGTATTTGTAACAGCAGGGGATCGGTGGGGGTATGCTTTATTTTCTAGGGAACCTTGGTAGTTCTGACCACCAACCTTCAAGGCAGGAAGGGCAGTCTCTTTTGCGGTAAACACTTAACGTCAGATATATTAAGTTAAATCCCGCAAATTGAATCGGCATGATCTGTCAGATTATAGTGAGCTTTTTTCCGGTGAGTGACAATGAAAACTGAAATGCCCTTATCTAAGCCCATACGACTTTTTATCAAGCAGACAGAAGACCTATTAGATACTGAAATTTCTCTCTTGCGTAATCCCGAGGCAGACCCAAACGGGACACTGGTGGATATTTATACGTATAATATCGAGAAAAATATTATCATTTTTCCCGCGCATTACATGGGACTTTTAAAGGATTTTATCATTGCCAAGCACTGCGTGAACCTGCTTATCAAAGGAGCGGCGGCAAAAAAATCCCAATATCTCGTCTGTTCATTTACCGGAGATTCAGTATACCGGGGGATACATCAGATCTATATTGATGCACTCAAAGACGAGGCTAAAAAAGATAAAAAACTCCCGGTTCAAAAACTCATCCAGATGCTCAATATCCTTTTCACGGATTTTAATGATGATATCAATGAACTACCCTGGAATCCGATAACAAACGCCCGTGTTTATCACCAGATGCCCAAGATCAGGAAGACCCAGCTTTACTACCTCATGAAAGAGGGAAAGATGGATATGGATGAAATGATGGCGTATGAAGATGTTATTCCACGGCGGTATTTCGTTCTTAACAAGGCAATGTTCTATGCCCGTGACCAGTATCTGGCAAAGACCCTCCCCGCGGATGAGCTAATGCCTGTTGTCAATATCCCGCAGATGAAGAAGTTTAACCACCTTGAAGTGAAAGAAATGCTTACCACCCGCTGGACACACACGTCGTGGTACCAGTCCAAAATCTTTGGTGATACCATGCTTGAGATCATGGAGAAGTACCTGCAAAAAATCGACTGGAATGCAGAACCCAGCATTGATTATTTCCATGACATTTACCAGATCGGTGTGCACATGACCAACCACTTTATATCCTATATGTCGATGAAAGACTGGTTTGTCTGGGAACCCCCAAAACATCTACAGGAAGCGCAGGAAAAAAAAGCGGAATATGAATTCAAGGCATTAAAAAAGATTTTTGGCGACCTTATTGAGGAATCATCGACAGATAGTAGTGGGGGAAAACTATGATCGGGTTAAATACGAAATCAGGAAAGAGGCGTCCATGACCACCAATGAAGTGGTGGGGCTATTAAAGAAGGGGCGTGCCTCTGCCGGCCGCACAAAATTCAAGGAGGCTATTGTCTATTATGAAAAGGCGTTGTCGCTCGATCCCAACAATCCCGAAGCCTGGTATCTTCGGGCAGCAGCTTTTATCGAGACCGGAAGGAACGCAGAGGCTCTTAATGACTGCGCGCGTGCAATTGTACTCAACCAGAACTATGCTGATGCATGGTCTAAAAAGGGACATGCGCTGTATAATCTCGAGCGGTTTGAGGAGGCAGTATTTGCCTGCACCCGGGCACTTGCCCTGAACGGGAATGATGCCTCTGCCTGGTATATCAAGGGAGTCTGTCTCGATGAACTCGGGAGAAATGATGAGGCTCAGGAAGCGTACGGCAAATCCCTGGAACTTGAGATTATTCTTGATATGGAAGCCGAGAAAAAGAAAGTTGGCAAATGAACCATTCCCAACAATTCATCCTGCCGCTCCCTTTTTCGGCTTGGGAAAATGCTCAATAAACCTGAGCCCTCACTGATTTTTTCCCGTATTCTTGAGAAACGTTAAGATTGAGACACCTTTAGAAAACAGGTACTACATCTTTTTGGTATAAGCGAATGGACAGTAAAAGACGGATAGGTACTATCAGCTCCCTTATAACTGTGGGATCATCGGTAACCATGTATTGTTTAGAATTAGCACTGTCAATATGGCGAGAGTTGCTATGCCGATGCGGGTCTCGGTAAAAGAAGCGAAGAAACGGGAGACCGGGTGGGTATTTGTGCGAAGAAAAAAATAGTACCGGGGTGTACAATCACCTGGATTTAAAACCTTTTCACAGTATACTGAGACAGGGTCCGGAGGGTGCTTTGCAGGGATCCACTGAAGCCTGCAACTCAAGAATGCATCATAGTACCCATGCCATTGGGGATTTTGCAGGATATTTTAATAGGTGATCGATTAATAAGTGATCCACATGGAGCTCCCAGAACTTCGAACCTGGATCATGTTTTACCTGATCTCGTTCGTTGGCCTTCTCTGGGCTACCTTCCTCTCTGTGCAGGGAGTGATGCTCTGGGTGAGCCTGTTTCTTGTTATCGTGATCGTCGGTATTCATTTCTTCACCTTATATAACCAGATACTACTGCGTGCATCACGAAAGGAGATGCAGCGGAACCTGGTACAAGGGTTCGAGCGGGGTCCAAAGGAAGAAGAGGCTAAAAAAACCCGATGATGTACACCCTTCTATTTTTTAATCCTTTTTGATGAAGATTTTCTGAATTGAATTGTGCGATACGAAAAGGTTTTCGACTTGCCGGCCGAGGTATTCTGTCTTGCCCATGATATAGAAACCACCGGTCACGAGCGCAGCATGGAACATTTTTGCCAGCTCATCCTTCTGCTTTTCAGTGAAATAAATGGTGACGTTCCGGCAGGTTATAAGATCAAGCCATTGGGAAACGGGGATCCCGCTCATCAGGTCATGCGGACGAAACCGGATAAGTTCTTTTAAGCGAGGTTTTACCTGGAAATTCCCGTCGGGAAGTTTGGTGAAATGACGGTGAATTTGCGTTTCAGACAATTTGATCATTGCTTTTGGGGTATAGATACCCTCTTGGGCTTTTGCTAGAACAACCTTGTCAATATCTGTTGCAAAGATTTGGACAGAGATCGCGGGGTTATGTGCCATAAGATCGGAAAGGATCATGGCAAGGGAGTACGGTTCTTCACCGGTTGAACATCCGGCGCACCAGATGCGCAGCCGTTTTCTTTCCTTGAATAAAGCGGGCAGGATGTCCTTTTTCAGGAACTCGTACACATCGTTGTCCCGGAAGAATTCAGTGACGTTAATGGTGAGTGCGTTCCGCAGGTTCTCCAGCTCCGGAGGGTTTGCTTTCAGATACTTGAGATAATCGCCATACGATTCACTGCTGGTCGATCGCATTCGTGAAAAAAGCCGGCGCTTGATGTAGTCTTCTTTGTAATTGGAACACTGGATG
>Ga0209777_10004223_pt1 | contig 17145 bp, 11 predicted proteins | sample FrelakmetHBP12HB_FD_187147 | JGI IMG/M metagenome (GOLD analysis project Ga0209777, IMG submission 187147) | Freshwater lake sediment microbial communities from the University of Notre Dame, USA, for methane emissions studies -HBP12 HB (SPAdes)... | ecosystem: Environmental > Aquatic >...
ATTATACTTTCTTCTCTTGTGGCATACAACTGCAAAACAGGATCTGATATTAATTGTATACCTTGCCCTTTATATAACTCTAACATACTTTTTAATACTGATATGGGAACCTTGTTATATTGTGGAGGTCTAAAAACGATATGCCCCTGCGTGTCAACAAAAAATTCAAAATCTAAAATTTCAGCAACTGTTTTACATAAATTATACACATCCGCCCAAGTACTTTTAAACATTTCTGGGGATTGTTGTCTCATTTGCAAAACAAATGCTTGAATATCATAATCCTTATCATACTCATCTGACACAATTAATAAATTCTTATCAAGATTATATATGACATCTTCTTTTCTTCTTTGAGTCATATATAATAATTTGTCACCATAAGTTTTAATATCATCACTGTCTTTCATATCAAACATTACATCGTTGCCAGCAACCTGAACTATAGCATTTTGTATTTTTGAAGGATCAAGGTCTGTTTTTAACTGGCTCTGAATAGAAGTTATTTTCGTTCTAATTGCCGATTGTTGCGCTTTTAAAGAAGAGACTAAACCATCTATTTCTGTAGATCTGGTAGGGCTATCAAAATTAAATATCTTATCAGATATATCTGCTTCTTTTGCTCTTAATTGTTGCAATTCAGAAGAGATACCAGTAAGCCTAATTTGCAAACTAGTTGCCATTGCCAATGCTTCTGGCGATACACTTACTGTTTTATATGGAATAAAGTTTCCATTTATCTTCACATTTGTGCTTTGAAAATCTAAAAACGTACTGAAGAAATCTTTATTTGCATCCATAGATGAGTTTGGAATAAAAGCACTTTTTGTACTTTGAATAAAAGTAGCAGCATTATATGGAATCCCAGAAACCAATATACTAATTATATTTGCAGCATCTAAATTATCAAAAGCAGAGTTTGACCAAAAGAAACCAATATCTCTTCGCAATGCCCTTGAATCAACTAATGATAAATTCTTTGCATCTCTTAAGAAGTGATTATAGGTTATGGTCATAACTCCTTCTTTCCATTTGTAAGTTAATCCAGGAACATGCTGATATGTTGTTATAACATGACCACCTTGAAAATCTTTACTTACTTCTAACGATTTTAAATTATTTGCTTCTAAACCCTTTTTTGGACCAGCAGGATGAAATGTATACTTTTCATATAAGAACTGCATATTTTCTTCAGACAATTCAGGTTCTCCAATAGGAAGACCTGTTGCTAAATCTGTTTTAATTGACATTGGGGTCAAAGGATCATTAACCAATCCTTGTGTTTGATCTAACGAAGGTTCTTTATTATATCTTGATATCTTAAGCCACTCCATATTGGACGTACCAGTAATACTAAGCGTAAATTTTCCAGTATTAGCATCATATGTATCATTTGCTTCTTTAACAAGACCGCCAAACACATGTGCTCCAGAATTAACTTCTGTTTGTAATTTTCTTACCCTATTAAATTGCTCTTGCGTCATTTCTCCAGGAATACCTTTTTTATATGTATTCCATTCTTGTTCGAGAAAATCATCATCTAAATTGGGAGTTGAGCTTTGAAGAGTCCCAGCATCAGTCATAGAAACCCAACTGTCTTTTTGAGAGCCTACGTTTTCAACTGCTTCTTTAAAATTTCTTGTTCCACCATCTATATATATGTGAATTTCATCCATGGGCTGAATAAGATATTTACCAAGATAAAACAATCGCATTCTGCTGCGAACGTAATTTAAAGAATCCAAAAACTCAGGGATTTCAGCCGCATCAGGTCCACCTGCTTTTTTTGCTTCTAATACAGAATAAACATATTCCTGTAAACTAGCCATAGTTGAATTATATAACTCTTTTTCTTTATCAGAAAAAGATTGTTGTGGAGATACTGTATTAATATCTGCTATTGCCTCGCTTGTTGTATCTAATATTGTATTTAGACCATTATTATAAATTTCAAACGTAACAGTACTTTTATTGTTTGTATTTCTACTAGAATTCAAACTGGCTTCATACATTTGAGCATCAAACAATGCCGCAGTGGCTTTATCGTTAGATGAAAAATTAAAAGGCTTTGTCTCATTAACAGAAAATTCTATATCTTCATCAGTAATAAACAAAATTCTATTTGGGTCTTCTAATGAAAATGAACAATCTCCATTACCATCAAGATCTAAATTTGTTCTAAGTTCTGTTACAGTTGCTATTTCAAATACACCTTGTCCCAAACCAATTTCTGAAATTTCAGGATCAAATGGATCAACAAAATAGGTTGTAGTTAACGCTGGATTTCTTGCCCGAATAACTGCTTCTAACGTTCTATATAAATCTTTTTGTTCAACAGTTATATCATCGGCAACGCTTTTTAAAATTGATAACGCTCCATAATTCAAATCAATCATTTGGGAAATTTTTGTTAATCTTTCATATTCCGCCATGATAAAACATTTTCTTTGAACAAGACGTTTAGTGGCTCTATAGAGCCATTTTTCAGCAGCATTCATATATATTGGATTATATAAATGCTTTAAAGATGAGAAAGTTCTTTTTTTAATAATAACGCTAGCATTTGGAGTTTGGCTATAAACCTGTCTATAACTTCCCTCATCTAAAAGGGGAATCTGCCCTTCAGAACTCCCAACCACAGGTTGTCTTCCACTGCCAACAAAACTATTCTCTACTATCCCTTTGTGTCTATCCATCAACTTTTGAATAACAGCATTTGTATCTTCTTCTAATTTAATAATGTCAGGAGTAATACCACTACCATTATCGGAAGGAGTTAAAAAACCTAAAAATCCAGGAACACCTTGTGCTGGCTTTGGATTAGATGGAAAATATCCAGCTGCATCTATTTTTGATGAGAATTTAATTGCCATTAGATCTCCAGATCATTTATTATATTCGCCTTTAAATGAATAAGCGGTTATCTTAGAATTTGCATTATTATAAGAGCTATTGCTCTTTTGAGCACTTCTATGCCATGGCATAAAGTTCAATCTCTCTCCCTTTCGTTCTAACGCAACAAATGTCATAGAATAATTAAAAACACCAACGCCATTTGAAACAGATTCTGTAATAACAAAATCTTCAAAGTACCCTTTAAATATCCATCCTTGATAATATAATTCTATGGAAACAGCTAATGATGCTAAAGTCGGAATAAAAGAAGTATCCTGATCATCTGACAGAATAGCCTCATAAGCGCCTTGAGACCCTTTTTTAAGGTTTGTGATATTAGCAGCTAATATATCTGAAACTGTCTGGAATGCTTTATGTTCAGATCGATAAGTGTCTCTTAATACATTAATCCCTTCTACACCAGACGTACCAGTTGATCCAGAAATCTTACAAATGTCTGGTTCTTCTCCCCAATATTGAATAACAAACCCACCTTTTGTTCTTTGTCTAACAATATTTTTCTTCTCTTGTATAATAAATTCGCTTGGATTAATATACATTTGTACATATCCTACACCAGGAACTCTCCAAGACATAAGCTCTCTAGTTCGATATCCAATTGGAGCCTCTGGGCTCATAGATATAACATCTGGAATCTGACCATTTCCTTCAGTTGTCCCAGATGCGCCACCTAATACGTTAGTTGCAAATGAACCCAATGAACTCATAATACCCATAACATTCTCCTATGCGGGCATTGGTCTCCCAGTTAAAGATGCCGCAATCATATCATACACCATTTTTCTACCTTCTTCACTTTTTGTATCTTTCATTACAACCTCAATAATAAACTTTGTTTCATTGGGTGTAATGCTTGCTATTTTTGCAGTTTTATCTGAAGTAACAACATTAGCCGTAGGTCTAATTTCTGTAGGAACGCTTTGTTCTGGCTTTATAGAAGGTTTTATATCTATTAATCTAGCTTTATCTTCATGTGATCTTTTCGCTTCTTCTCGTAAAGAATTTATTTTATCTCTAATATCACTACCTTGAATAGGAACTTCAGTTGTGCTTTTTTCTTTAGAGATATTAGGAGCTGGATTTACATACGTAAAAGGAATCATAGTTGGTTTAGGAGGCTCTACTGCCGCAATAGGCGGCGCAACAGGAGGAACAACTAAAGGCATAGGCGCTGGAGATGCAACACTAGGAGGAGTAACACCAGCAACATTTGCAGGCACTTCTGCAATTACAGGTTTCGGTCCTTTTACACTTTCCACCATACTTTCCGCAGCAGTTTTAACATCTCTTTTAAATGTTTCTCCAGAAGTAATAATATAAGCGGCTTGAACTTTTGAAGCAGCTACAGCCATATCACTAGTTGATCTTAAATAAGCTTCCGCTCCAATACCAGGTTTTTTAGCCGTGGTTCTTGGCCTGTTCTCTGGAACATCATGCGCAACTTTATGAACTGTAGCAGGAGTTATTGGTTTAACAGGCTCAGGTCTTTTGCCTTTATGCATGTCAATACTCCTTCCAGTATATTCGAGTATTTTACCAAATCCACTTATCATTTTTTCAAAATCAGTTGTTTCAATTCCTTTAAATGTATCAGCAGTAGCAAGAGTACTCATATGTTCTGCTATTGCGCCTTGAACATTTGGAGCTTCCATTGCATTTAAAGTAGCAGGAATATCTATAAATGCTTGTCCTATTTCATTAAGACTTGTAGCCCAATTTTCTACGCCAGGAGTTTTACCAGCAAGAGCATTATCTAATTGAGATAATTGTTTATCACCACGCAAAGCCTCTGCAGCTATAACCTTTGCGTAGCCAACAATTTTTTCAAGCGATGTAAGTTGTTTATCTTGAACACTTTTTCCTTCATCCATAAGAGTAGAAAGCTCTTTGCTGCCCTCTACTTGAGTCATACCACCTTCTCTAACCTTCTGCAGAACTTCAAGAACTCTATTTTGGGTTTGAGTATCAGAAATACCAGAAATTTTACCCAACATCTCTCGTTGTAATTGAAATTGAATTTCAAGTTGAGGATTGTTTGCAGCTTCTTCTAATGTAATAACCTTTCCGCCGCCAAACTGAGATAGAGAAGAAGTTAGAGCTTGCAGATTCTTCTCCATGCCCTCTGGGCTCCTCATGGCCAGCTCCAATTGCAAAGCCCCACCCATTGCGCTTCTTCCCTGAGTCATGCCACTCATCATGCCAATGAACGCTCTATTCTGAACAGACATCTTAGCTATACTATTTGTAACATCGGTTACAATTTCCCCAACCTGTCGAATTGGAATTGTGTCTTTTAATGCACCTGTAAAGGTTGCCCAAGTTTTAGCTGCTGCATCTGATTTCTGCCCAAAGATTGCCAATGATTGGCTTGATGCCATAATTTGATCGTCTGCAATCTTTCTGTCTATTCCTGTTTGTTTCGCAGCAGCAGACATTGTAGCCATAGAAGAAATGGTTTCTGTTACAGTCTGATTAAAGTCCATATATCCTTTCTTGGCTCTTTGAGCAGCTTCATCTTCGGACATTCCAAATGTCTTAGCAGCCTGAGATAATTTGCCAAGTTCAGAAACCATATCACTTTGAGTATTTGCAAGATTTTGACCTAATTTAATATTCTGATCTAAAATAATTGGAACCCCTTGCAAAGATTTCATCATTCCATCAAGCTTTTCGCCACTCATAGAATATGCAGCAGCCATACGACGTAATGTAGTTGGATATTCTTCAGATATGTCATCAGCATCTTTAATTGCCATTCCCAATCTAACAAATCCAACCCTGGAAGTGTTTTGAGCTTCAAGAATATTTTTCAATGAAGCATTAATGGCTTCCACTTTTCCAGATAGAATAGACCCCTTTGGAAGTAACCCTTCCAAAACATCAACATTTGCGGCTTTTAATGGATTAAGAAAGTCTCTTGTAACAGAACTTCCAAATGCAGAAATTATACCACTATAGCCTGTAATCTTTTCTACAAATCCCGTAAATCCACTAACAACATTTCCGATTACACTCTTCACTGGACCCATATCCATTCCAGAACTAGAAACCTTATCAAACATTTCCGCCAATGACAAACCAGAATCTCTCGCAGAGTCTAATGCTTTTTTTAATGTATTAACATCAATAGCAGAACTTTTAGCTGAAGTTCCTAATGCATTTTCCGCATTTGCAGCAGCAAGAAGTTCTTCAGGGGTTAAAGTACCATCAGGATTAGGCATTTTTAATTATTCTCCACTAAATGGGATAAACTTGACATCGTCCAACTTCATATCTAAATATTGATTTATTTTCTCATTATTTTTATCTTCTTTAGATATTTTATTTTCATTAGGAAGATTTCTACCAAACAGTTCTTTAATTGTATTTTCAAATTTTTCATCAGGAACAGCAATTGTGTTTTCTCTTGCTTCCCTAACTTTCTGAACACCTTCTGGATTAGAGAACATTGCAGTGTGTTCAGACATATAACGCATAGTTTCAAATTGTTCTTTATCATCAGTATTTATTTGCGTTTGATACCACGCATATTGAACCGCATTTATATTTTGAAACATACAATCATCAACTGGCACTTTAAATATTTTACACAATCTCCATCGGAGCCTGTGCCAGGGCTCCTCGGCTATTTTTTTATTTGTTCAATATCATATTGCGCATCACAGCGTTTTATCATATCCTCATATAACTTCATTAAAGCATTGGTTACAGGACTTTGAAATGCTGCAATAATATCTATCTTCCTCTTAAATGGATCCATTTCCTGATCTGGATGTAAAGATTCTAAAGACTTTCCATCTACACTCTCAATCGCATTTGCAAGAAGATTAATTTGGAAATCAACCAATTCTTCTCTTGTAGAATCTGGACTTAAAGTAGATGTTAACCTAACTCTATCGACCAAATTAAGAGTCTTTAAAAAAAACGTCATCTCGCCAATCTTTTTATGATCTCTAATGCATCCTAATTCAATTAATGATTTAAGATCTACATTAGGATCTACTTTCTCCTGAACAGGAGCTGTACCGACAGAACCAAATACATTGTGCGTTACTTGCGACATACTTCACCTCTATTTTTAGTTTAAATATTAAAACTCTATAATGTGTAGTTACATGAATAGACTTTCATCGACATTTTAGGCAGGAAGAAGCAATAAACTATTACTCTTTAAATGCTGATTCGGTAATCTTATAAATTCCAAGTTCATCCATTGAACCTCTTCTCTTACCAATGTCAGCATCCTGTTCACGAGAACTTCCACCAGTGCTATATCCTGGTTTAATTCCGCCCTGAGCTACGAATTTATCAGAAGTACCAAATGTAGTTCCAATATCCTCGCAGAGAATAGTTGCACCTTCAGAAATAATAAAATCATTTGCTGTATATTTTGGATTATAAGCAGAAAACCAACATCTTTTTAGAGTATGAACAATCCCATCCCCACCAGCTGTATTATCAATAATATCAATATCAAAAGGAACCAGCTGAGATTTAATATTAATAAATCCACGCTGGAAAGCTTCTGTCATACGCATTTTATCAAATACAATTCTATCAACAACAATATCATATTCTGTCGGTTGGTTTGGAACTAATTCTAAAATACCATCTAATCCTACTTCTTTAACTCTTTGAATATTTCTTTTTTGATTAATAACTAAAGATTGAATCGCTCCAACTGGTTTGTTATCTACTTTTACAACGATCTGTGTAGAAAGACCAGTTGATATTGTTCCTGAAAGGTTTGAACCCGTCTGTGGATATGCCATAATTAAACCTCCTATGATGACTATTTAAAATATAGCATCAAGTAACTTTGAACCAAATCCTCTATTATCTACAACTTTATAAAACTTTCCTCTATTTCCCGTCAAATCTGTGACTCTTTCAATTGAGTCATAATCATATTGTATTCCACGAATTCCACCTGTAGACACATTCTTACCATCAGTCACAGAGGTAACATATTCACATACAACATTTGCCGTTTCAAGAATTAAATAATTTTCTGCTTCATATTTTGAAGTATATTGTTTAATCCAACAATTATTATAAGTATGAACAATATGTCCAGAATATGGTTCGGTTTCCTTAATCCCAACTCCTAGCCCACCTAACAAATGTGTTACTTTGTTTAAATCTTTTGTAATATCTCCAGTTTTCAAATGAGTTCCAAAAATTTTATTTATAACATTTTCAGAAGCTCCCGATTCTGGTTTCACTGTAGAACGATCAATTAAACAAATGTCAAATGGTATTCTTTGAGATTGAATATTAATAAAACCTCTTCCAAATGCTTCCGGCAAACGCAAACTATCAAACACTAACCTATTTATAGTTAAACTAATCTTAGTAGAACCTTTTGGATGAATCTCAATTATCCCATCATTACCAATTTCTTCTACAAACGTCATGTCTCTATCTTGGGATGCATTAATTGATTGTATCGCCCCAACAGTTGTATTAAAGACTTTAACTAAAATTTGGGGTGATAATCCAGCGTTTAATGATCCACTCAGTATACTTCCAGAACTAGGATACGACATTTTGAGAAGTGTACTCCATATACCTATTGTATTTCCTTTTCAAATAATAAGTTGCATCTTTATATAGCCAATCTAAAATTTCATAAGATTGATTTCCATTAAATTCTAATGTATACAAATTTGAATCCTTTCTCTTTGCCACTTTTGGGTTTCCAGCTTCACTATTATATAATCTTATATTATCAGAAACCCATTGTAATAATTCTTTAGATCCAGAACTACTGCCAACTCTAGGCATTTCATGTTCTTTATGCCATCCTACACACCCATCTCCATCTATATATCCTCTTATAAAATGGCTAATCATATTTCTTGGCAATTGAATAGGTGGTTTATATACTAATGACTTGGCCGCAATCACATTAAAATTTTTTCCTAAATCTAATATCATTTGTTTTGAGTTTACATAAACAGAACAAAATTCTTTTTCTTTCCCAAAAACAATTTTTTTCCTTTCTGTTATTTTAGTGTTTCCTTTTATAAAATTAACAAATTTTTCAATATGATTTCTATCAATTATTGATAGTTCCAAAGACAGTCTATATTTTCCAATATTTCCATCTGCGGCTATAAATCCAGCCCAATAACAACTCTCAGGTGTATATGTAGAAAAAATATTATCATCTTGATATCTTCTAATGGTCTTTTTTACACCAAGTTTTTTAAACCTGGCAAGTAGAGTCCACTTCGACACTCCAAACCTACTTGCCAATGAATCTAAACTTTCATCAGCTTCGATATAGATTTTTGCAATTTCGACATAATCTATATCGAAGCCTTTTCTTCCTGGTCTTATCCATGTTTTATTAGGCTTTTTTAATTCTTCCATTTATTTCTCCCGGAATAATCTACAGGATTCCTACAGAAACATCGATGAAAATCCAGTTTACTCCATAGTTTGGTTGTACTTGTAGGGAAATATTCCATTGTCTTGGTTCAACATCATCTCTGGCAACTGAAAGATTTGCATAAGAAGTAATCCAATTTTGTGACACAAAAGCATTTAATAATGACATTGCTCTTGACGTCATAGAAGGAGCTGTAGTTGGATCTTCTGGTTGTCCAATGAAAGAAGCAAATCCGCTACGCATTGTGCGAGCAATTTGATCACGAACAAACACAATAGAAATTTCTTCTTCTTCTGGATAGCCACTTTGTGTAGTTGTTTTGCCATGTTGAACTTTTCCGCCGCCTGTAACTGGTTGAACAACCGTAATACCAGCAGAACCAAGCCTATTAAGTTCAACATCCTTAAACATTTTTGTGTTAAGAATTGTGAAACCAACTAATGTTTTATAAGTCAAAGGCATAACAATATTTGGATTTCCTGCATGCCATCCAGCAGCAGCGGCAGCCATATAATATCCAGGAAGAGTAATCGCAGAACCACTAACAACTCTAACAATCTCATCAGGATAGAAGTAAACAACACGGAAAGAATCTCCAAATGCCAATGGAACACTATAATCTGCAAGATCTTCAATGTTTCCATCAAGAATTTCTTCTGCACTGTCTCCTTGAATTCCCTCAAGGATTCCGATATCTTCTACTGCGACCATTGAAACGCCAGTAACATTATCAACGGAAAGCCCATCCATAGCCCCTGTGAAAAGAAGCCTCTCTCTCTTATAATAAGTTGCAGACATTCTCTCACAGTGAACTCTAAATGCCTGTTGAATAACCGAGAAAGTACGTGTTGGTAATGGGACAAGAATCTGGACATCTTGTGTCTCAAGCTTATCAAGAGCTTCAGCCCAGCCAGCATCATAGAAATCAAAATCTAAAGTATCAATATAGGTAACTCTGAGTCCAGTGTGTAACGCCAATGCCAAATCTGTTGTTAACAGGATTTTTTGAGAATCACCACTAGAATCAATTAACTGCCAATCAACGCTTGATTCATTAATGAAGTCACCACTAGATCTGGTAAGTCTAACATTGTGCTCATCAATAATAGCAATAATTTCCCAACGTCCAGCATTAGCTGTAGAGGTATGATGAATATCAATATATCTTGTATCGCCATACGCATCTTGCGCTGTAAAGTTTGCGGATGGGCTATAGAAAGTACCAACATGGCTACTAGAATAAGTTACTACACCATCAGATGCACCATCTGTTACCTTATCATCTGTAATAACAGTATAGCTATAGGGAGTTCCGCTTAAAGAAGGATTCATAAAAGCAGCCATTAAGTCCGTGCTAACGCCTGTTGTCTCATATGTTGAAAACGCAGCAGTAATGGTTGCACCATAGAAGTTAACTTTATTTGGGAAAATCTGCTCTTCTGTTCCATCTGTATTCTGAATAAAGAAGTGAACATTAGAATCTCCATCTGGTTTTCCAGGAGGAGTAATTGTAAAAATTAAATCATCTGCAGTTGCATGCCCTGATGCACCACCTTCACCAGTTACAGAACTATAAATTGGAAGAACAATTTCAGACATCCTACGTGGCAGAGGAGGCTTTGCTTGTAATGCCATAACCTCAGTTGCTCCGTTCTCAAAAGCCATCTGAGCACCAAGAGAAAGAGTATTTGTAACACTTGCACTGCCATGCTTAGCAAATAATTTAGCAGGATCTGTGAACCTAGTAGGAGTATTGATATCAGTTTCTGCAATATACTTTGCTTCAAGAGTATCACGAGATTTAAGAACTCTACTTTGAATCTGAATTGTAAACTTATCACCAATATCAAAGGGAGTATTAGGAGAAATATTGTAAATAGCAAAAGAAATAATTCCATTGCTAACAGTTACCCCATTACTTCTCCATAAATATGGTTGTCCAAATTGATCTAATACTTGCCCACTAACACTGCCAGAGGCAACAAAGACGGCCTGCCCACGAATAGGAGCGCCACCACCATCCCTCAACACGCTAGCACAACGAATTGTCCAAGTTTCACTTGGAGCATTTGTATCAACTAAAGTTGGAGTAGAAAGATATCCATCACCAGTATTAGTTATACTTGCTTTATAGTAAGCGCCACCTAAATCTACAAAAGATGCCCTTTGTAATTCAATCTCTCCAGTTTCAGGATCTACCTTTGCATCATAATATGAAGAGAAAGTAGTTCCATCAATAACACCCTCAAGCACTCTTAACTCACTACCATTAAGAGTAAGTTGAGTACGATTTACAACAACTGGAGAATTTGCTAACAGGAAATACCTGCCATAGCCATCAGACGCAGTTGTAAAATCCGGATTGAAACCATCGGTCCCATCGCCCTTTGCAGAGTCAACAATAACTTCCTCTCTTAACCCTTCGCCAACTACTGCCATAATACGAAGACCGCCTGGAATAGACACGGCCTTAGAAAGAGTTCTTACTCTTGACACTACCTGTGGTTGTATATAACCTAAGATACCAGGAATATTTGGCATTATTTCGATCCTCCAAAATATTTTTGTTCAGTCTTCATTTCTCGTACTTTTGTTAGAATTATCCTAAACAAATAACTCAAGTTTATATATTCTTATTGATAGAAAAAATTGTATTAAACGTTGGAAATCATTAGCGTATTGAAAGAAATACAGTGGTCTATCAATAACTTTATATAAATATGGAGACAATAAATATGCCAATATGTAAAAATTGTAACAAAGAATTCCCTAATAAAATCAACATAGAAGGAAGCTGGTACAATCTTACAGGCAGAAAATTCTGCATTGAATGTTCTCCTATAGGAAGCAGAAATACAAGATCATATATAATAAAATTAAATGATGACGAGGCATTTTGCAGCAGATGTAAAAAAACAAAATCTAAAGATGAATTTTATTCTAGAAAAAATAATGGCAAACCATTTAGTTACTGTGTTGCATGTCAAAGTGAAGTTAAAAATTTAAAATTAGAAGAAAAGCTAGACCGAATAATACAAATGCGCGGTGGCGCATGCCAAGACTGTGGCAATGTTTTTCCTGCACCTGTTTATGAATTTTATTCAGAAGAAAATATATTTCACATTAGTAAGGCAAGAAATATGTCATTAGAAAAATTATTACTTCAATTAGAAAACTATATAATGATTTGTAAGAACTGTAGTGCAATTAGAAAATGGGAAAAAGTTTAATCATCAATGGAATCAACAACAGTTGAAAACTGAATACCTCTATGTCCTAACACTCCCATATTGAAACAAAAATTAATTGCTTCAATAAGATTACTTGAACTTATAGGTATTTCTCTTCTCCATTCGGAAAAAGTCGTTAACGTAAGATCTTGCAAATAAACCTTTTCATTTCCCCAGTCTTCCTCTCGTTCCCCGCCAATATCAACGGATTTAATAAAAAGACCACTTTCATATAATTCTTGTCTTATCTTTGCAATAAAAAATGATGATACAATATCAGTTAATTCTTCTCTATCCGGAACACTTTCTGCAGCAATAGTAATTGTAAAACTTTGATCCCAGGCTCCTGCAATAATTGTAGCTGTTGGAACCCTAACATATGAATGGCCACCATAACCATCAAGTACTAAATCTACACGATACTTAGTAGTATGTTCTTGATTAAAAGAAACATGATATGTTCTTCCAGAAGCATAACGAGTTACAATAGCTGGCCAATATCTTTTATCATATCTAAAGATATCTCCGATATATATTCTTGTAGTTCTTGTTTCCTGCATGTCTGGTGGTAAGTCTGTCATATCCGGAGTCAAAGGGAAACCAAAAGCATCGGTACGATATTTATAAAAAGTATCTTGTTTGAAATACTCCCTCAAAGCATCAATAATAAGGTTCTTCGCATGAGAAACCGAAGTTTGTTGTACGAAATCTGATAATTTAAAAAGATCAGAATATACTCTGTGGCCTGTTGCCATGTTTTAGACTCCTGGATATGGAACTCTTAATAATTGCTGATCTGGAGTTACATTAAATACAACACTTGAATTAATTACATTCTCCAAAAGATATTCTGCTTTATATTGCCCAGTAGAAAGAAAACATTGCCATTCTCCAGCTCTATTTGTTTTTGTTTCCCTAACAACCTCATTGTTCTCATTTACAATTTTAACAGAAACACCCGATAACATCCTATTATCCTTTTTAAGTTTACTCATAACTCTTGACGTACCAGGTTTCAAAACTTCTTCTTTAAGAGGTTGAACAACCTGAGTAATCTTTGGCCCTTCTTTAGCTATAGCAATAATTTGTTTTTGTTCTGTCTTAATTTCTAATCTGTTTAAAATTTGCTTTGTATTGTGTTCAATTACATCAAACCTTCTAGATAACAATTCTACTTTTTCACAAAGCTCTTCTAATAATTCTATACCTGACTTTGACATACTTACTCCTTTTATAAAATATAAATAACATTAATTGAACGAATCGTCATATCTGATGCAATAACACTAGATTCAACTATTACGGAATGGATACATCCTTGACCCATAACAACAGGAACACTAGGAGTATCAGATACTAATGTCCTTGTATGTAAAACACCAGCATAGCTAGGATCCCCATCAAACGCTGCAATTACACTGCTTGAAGAAGTATAAGTATCTTTTTTATACCACGCTGTTTGTATAGTTCCAGCTGCAGAACCAGTATATGTCAAATATATTTGTATTGCTAATATTGTTGCCCCAGCAGGAACACTCTCATTTCCAAAAGAAATAATAAGCCTAGAATAGTCAGTTAGGTAAGATCCAGAACTAGTTGTGACCCAACCTGTATCATCATTCCCCCAAGATCCCCTGCCATCTGAAGCTCTACTTGGCAAAACCCAACTAGCTGGAGAAAGAAAAACACTATAAAACTCACCAAAATTACAATAATTTGATCCAGTAACAGTAATTTTAGAAGGAAGAAAAACAATATCTCTTAAATTATTAAACGCACAAACCGAATCAGAGGTATCTGTTAAAATTGTTATTGGTGTTAATGTTGCATAAGTGGCACTACTTCCGTTTGTAACTGTAAATGTATTGCCAATAACATTACAACCTTTAAAAGCATACACGTACAATATCATATCAACGTTTGCATTTGTATGAGCTGAATTAAATAAATTATTTGTTATAACAATCTGTTCTCCAAGAGTATTAGATGCAATGATGCTAACAAGAGATTGAGTACAAGTTGCACTTGTATTAGCAAAACTATTTCCAGTAATCAAAAGATCTTTTATTACATTATTAGGGGGAATTCCGGTAATATCCATTGCATAACTACCCTTAGTTTCTACAATATTATTTGAAACAATAGTTCTCATAGTATTTCCATACATTGCAATTCCTATTGTTGACTCTATTATTGTGTTTCCACTTATCATAAAATCTTTACCTGCAAAATCAATAATATGAATTGCCGCACAGTCTGTCGTATGATAATAATTTACCTTTCTAATAATATTTCCAGAAATATTCAATCCAGTTGTTGCAGCCCCAAGGCAATAAATGCCATTAGCCACGCCAACATTATCAACAAAATTCTGTAAAATATTATTAGAAATATTGATATTACTAGCACTATAAAGAGTAGTTATACCAATCATGGAATCACTATTACCAGAAATAGTAGTAAGTTCAGAACTATATATTCTATTACTATTTATATTTAAATCTAACACTATCCCAACAACTACGGTAATACCACATCCATACAAGAAAGTGCCAGAAATAACATTATCATTAATCATACAATTTGACAATAGAGATGCACCATAAACAGAAATGCAAGCAGGAATATGAGCTGGTCCTGCCGCACCACTAATATTTGTTAACAACAAATTGTTATCTGAAATAACTAAATTAGACACAGTATAAGCATCATGGCGAACTAAAATACCACAATCCAATGTTTTCAAACTAAACAAATTATTTCTACAAATCATCATTCTGCTATTTTGAGTATTATTGCAATAAATCATTCTATAGCCATATGATAAAGTAGTATCTACTATATTACATTGAATATTATTATTCATAATAGAAATATCACTATAATTTACATCATCAATATAAACAGAATATAAGAAATTAGAAAGAGTATTTACAATCATATTGTCATAAATATTTGTCATACCTACTGTTCCAACAGCATTTATAGAACTACCGACTGCTATAGGAAAACAATAATTAAAGATCATATTTTTTCTAATGTTAATATAATTGCAACGATAACAGAAAACTCCATACACATTTGCCAATTCTAAAAGGGTTCTGCTACCATAGGAATCATACAATTGATTATCACTAATATCTAATCCATAAACATTATCCATCCAAATCGCAGGGCCGTTACCTAATATTATATTGTTCTTTACATTAAAATTAAAACCATAACTATCTAAATAAGTTGAGCCACCCTTTATTAGAGCAGCATAAGGATCTGCTTGAACTGCAGGATTTGTATTGTTAATAATATTACCTTCAACGTATACATTTGAAATAGATTGGGCGCGGGATGTTCCGGAATAAGTAACAAAAATTCCATTATCAGTGTGAACTCCTGTAATAATGTTTTTTGTAATATAGATGTCTTTTGCCGTTCCAGTCTCCACACATCCAATACTTCCATACAACATATTTCCATCAATTTTTATAATGTTATCATTTACAAAAGTATTGTAAATTCCACCAGTTCCAGATAAATATATTGCCTGAACAACTACTGCGGCAACAGAAGAATAAATTGAATTACAAGAAATATATTTATCACTTGCACAATTTTCTACATATATAATTCCAACTTTATTATAACTGTTCATTATAATATTATCTTTAACAGTTAGTTTTCCTAAAATTCCTTGATTGTGAATTACACAACTAATATTATAATTGCTTGTAATAGAATTATTTGTAATTGTTACATCTGTTCCAAATGGAACCGTTAAAATGGCATTGTATTTTGTAAAGATTCCAATTCCACAATTTAAAATCATATTGCTATCAATGAAAGCTCCATTGGCCCCATCTGACAAAATAGAATAAGATTCAATACCAGAATATGTCAATTGGCAATTAGTAATACTGTTTCCATTTATAAATAAATTAATTACTCTTTCCGTAACAATGCCATTTGGCAACCCTTCATCAATGTGATCGTTGACAAGTGTATTATTGTATATATGTACATCACCAAAATAGCCTCTATATGGATTCTCAATTCCACCAATTGAAATCAATCCAGATGTAAAATTAAAAGCAGCTGACAGTGCAGCATATGCTCCATCATTATATGCCATTATAATCGAATTCCTAATATAATTATCGTGCAATTGTAAATTTGTAATATTTGGCACAGTATAACTTAAACTGCTACGTAAAGTTTCCACAGTGATTCCGGCAAACATTAGGAAAGAATTATCGTCAATTACATTGCCAGAAATTTTAATACCATGCCCTAAACCATTTGCTATACCGACAGTAATAGCTGAAGCAAGACACATAGCACTAATATGATTTCCATGTATCTCAATGCTTGTTAGCTCCATTCCATTTATAAATGCATATATTAGTCCCAATTGAACACTTGAATTAACAGATATAATATGAGCTGGAGCGAAAGATGCTAAACTGCCAAAGTTAGCAGTTGCAGCTGCCCAAAAATCTGCGGCAGAAATTGTATTCTTATAAGAGATCACGTTGTTATTAATTGAACAATTATACACAATACCGTTAAGATTGATTATGCCGGACCATAAGACAGCCTCATATGGTC
>Ga0209777_10004224_pt1 | contig 17141 bp, 16 predicted proteins | sample FrelakmetHBP12HB_FD_187147 | JGI IMG/M metagenome (GOLD analysis project Ga0209777, IMG submission 187147) | Freshwater lake sediment microbial communities from the University of Notre Dame, USA, for methane emissions studies -HBP12 HB (SPAdes)... | ecosystem: Environmental > Aquatic >...
TAGAGAGGTATGGGGGACCTCCTCCTCAGATGTCTTCGCCGCGGGGGATAACGGCACCATCCTGCACTACGATGGCAAGACCTGGAGCACAATGACCAGCGGCACCGGCGCGATGCTTACAGGTATCTGGGGCAGGTCCTCCTCAGATGTCTTCGCCGTGGGTTACACAATCAAGTCGGGCACCGGGGTTGCCGGTACCATCCTGCACTACGATGGCAGGGTCTGGACCACCATGACCAGCAGCGCCAGCGCGATGCTTACAGGTATTTGGGGGAGCTTATCTTCACATGTCTTCGCCGTGGGTTACACAATCAAGTCGGGCACCGGGGTTGCCGGTACCATCCTGCACTACGATGGCAGGGTCTGGACCACCATGACCAGCGGCATCGGAGCGATGCTTACAGGTATCTGGGGCAGATTCTCCTCAGATGTTTTCGCGGTGGGGTATAACGGCACCATCCTGCACTACAATGGCGAGGACTGGACCGCCATGACCAGCGGCACAACCAATCACCTTTATGGCATCTGGGGCAGGTCCTCCTCAGACGTCTTCGCCATGGGCAATAATGGCACCATCCTGTACTACGATGGTAGGACCTGGGACACGATGACCAGCGGCACGACCAATCACCTTTATGGCGTTTGGGGCAGCTCCTCAGACGTCTTCGCCGTGGGCAATAACGGCACCATCCTGTACTACGATGGCAAGACCTGGGACACAATGACCAGCGGCACGACCAATCACCTTTATGGCGTTTGGGGCAGCTCCTCCTCAGATGTCTTCGCCGTGGGGTTCTGGGGCACCATCATGCATTACAATGGCACAACCTGGAGGGTGATGTCTAGCGAGGTGAAAATTCTTTACACTCTTTGTAGTATCTGGGGCAGCTCCTCCTCAGATGTCTTCGCCGTGGGGGATAACGGCACCATCCTGCACTACGATGGCCAGACCTGGGACACGATGACCAGCGGCACGACCAATCCCCTTTATGGTGTTTGGGGCAGCTCCTCCTCAGACGTCTTCGCCGTGGGGGATAACGGCACCATCCTGCACTACGATGGCCAGACCTGGGACACGATGACCAGCGGTAGCAACATCTATAGCCTTCATAGTGTCTGGGGCAGCTCCTCCTCAGATGTCTTCGCCGTAGGGGATAACGGTACCATCCTGTACTACGATGGCCAGACCTGGGACACGATGACCAGTGGCACGACCAATCACCTTCATGGTGTCTGGGGCAACTCCTCCTCATCAGATGTTTTCGCTGTAGGGGACTATGGCATCTTCCTGCACTACTCAGGTAAGTAACTGTCCAAGATTCGATTCACTCGTAAGAACCTCTCCTGACGTCTCTCTTGCCGCACCAGCCACTACTGGCTGTGTCGTGTAAGATCCCGATACTACCATGGCAGTGCCTTGGCGCGAGACGATAAGGCCAGAGGAGTTTTTTACAAGAGAATCACGATTATCTCCGTCAGACTGAACCACCGCTTAATTGGATAAATCACCGTATTTATGTTTAAGCCCCGCCTTATCGACGCCTCGCTTGGTCTACTCGAAGGGAACGGCGCTCTGGTTGTAGGTGGCGATGAACCGGTCAATGACTTCGTGCACTTCCCGGAGCTAGGTGAAGCTGGCTCCCTGGAGCGCAGTGCGGGAGACGAGGATGGAATAATTAAATGGGACGTCTGGCTTCTTACTTTTAATCAGGGCGTCCGGGGTTCGAATCCGCGACGGCTCACCAGATTTGGTAAAGTCCCAAAATTTCAGCATCCCCTCAGAACCCTAGCAAGCGGTCCCCCGCAGCAAGCTACATGCGCAGAGAATACTTAATCGAACAAGACTCGGGTGAATATCCAGTTGGAGGTAAGTACCTTGGAGGGAGCTAGCCGGTAGCTCAAGCCGTCGAATAAAAGATCTCCAACTCTGGCCATTTCATTGAGTCTGCCAACTAGACCGTTAACATTTTCCTGACCAAATCGTTTAACAAGGTCGTTCGGATTTAACCCTTCCGAAAGTAAACGTAATCGCAGCATCGCCTCCTCGGCTGCCTTGTCCTTGATTTTCAGTTCTTCAACATCTTCCACAAAATGTGCTGGGGTGTCAAAATAAGCATGCAGATCAGAACGATTCCTAAATCGCCTTCCGCCAAGATGAGAGGCTGCCGCTGGCCCAAGCCCAAGGTATTCACCACCCCGCCAGTAGTTCAAGTTATGGAGACATTCATGTCCCCCAAGGGCAAAGTTCGATATCTCGTAGTGAACAAACGCATGCCTGTCAAGAAATTGACTTGCCCTGTCAAAAAGATCCGCTTGCATATCATCGGACGGCAAGTCAGCAGGCGGATCGAGCGCCAGAGGGGTGCCGTGTTCCAGTGACAAACAGTATAATGACAAATGATCTATGCCAAGACTGATCAAGGCTTCCAGAGAAGCGCGGAGCATCTCCCATTTCTGTCCGGGGAGCCCAATCATCAGATCGGCAGATACCGTTCTAAAGCCGAGCTTCTTGGCTCGACCTACAACCTCAATCGCTTGTACGGCAGTGTGGACTCTACCTACCTTTTCAAGTTCCTGCTGGGAAAGCGACTGGACACCGACGGATATTCGGTTAATCCCTGATGCTTTGGCAGCTTCAAGTAAACGAACGGTCGCTGACTCAGGATTAACTTCGACTGTCGCCTCGACAAGGTCAGATAGGTCGAAAGCATGGTGAAGACCATCAATTAGCCTGATAAGATTATCGGCCCCCAGCAAACTCGGCGTCCCACCACCCACATATAAAGTATCAAAGGATAAACCCAGGTATGAGTGACACTCCACCATGAGTGCTTGAATGTAAAGATCAACTAACCCGTTCTGCGCCGGCACCGAATAGAAGTCGCAGTAACTGCACTTTTTGACGCAGAAAGGAACATGGACATACAGTCCTCTCAAGTTACTGCTCCATTCGCAACAACAATAGGAAGGCTTCCTGTGGCACCTCTACCGACCCAACCATCTTCATTCGTTTCTTGCCTTCTTTTTGCTTTTCGAGGAGCTTCCTCTTACGTGTAATATCGCCGCCGTAACATTTTGCTATGACATCTTTCCTTATCGGCGCTATGTCCTCTCTAGCTACTATCTTCTTGCCGATGGCAGCCTGTATTGGAATCTCAAATTGATGCCTGGGTACTAGCTTCCTTAGCTTCTGTACCAATGCTCGGCCCCTAGTAACAGCACTGCTACGATTGGCTATAAAAGAGAGAGCATCGACCTTGTTGTCTTTGATTAAAATATCCACTTTGACCAGGTCATCAGCTCGATATCCCACAAAATCGTAATCCATACCGGCATATCCCCGGCTTACACTCTTGAGTTTGTCATAGTAGCCAGCAATGATTTCGGCCAATGGGAAATGGTAGGTGAGCAGGGTTCTTCTCCTGCTAGAATGCTCCATGTTTATAAATTTACCGCGCCTGGATTCAGATAGTTCCATGCAAGGCCCAACATAGTCTTCCGGGACAATAATTCGAGCCATGATGATAGGTTCCTCGATATGGTCGATGTACTGAGGTTCCGGGAACTTCGATGGGTTATCTATCATCTGAGCTTCCCCATTGGTGAGAACCACTTTATAGACAACCGAGGGCATGGTAGCAATCAACTCCTGCCCATATTCCCGCTTGAGACGTTCCAAAGTGATTTCCATGTGCAACATGCCCAGGAAACCAAGGCGATAGCCATGCCCCAAAGCTGCAGAGCTCTCTTTCTCGTAGGCAATGGAGGAATCATTGAGCCGGAACTTCTCCAGCGCCATGGTAAGTTTGCCATAGTCACTGCTGTCAATCGGATAGATTCCACAGAACACCATCGGTTGGGATTGCCTGAACCCTTCTATCGTCGGTGTTTGCGGGTGGTCCGGGGAGATGATAGTATCGCCAACATGAATAGTACCTACATCTTTGATGGAAGCTCCGAAATAGCCGACATCTCCAGCCTTCAAAATGTTGCCGGGGGTCAATTGTGGGCTGAAATAGCCGACCTCTTCCACTTCAAATATTTTACCGGTAGACTTAACCATGATTTTAGCCCCCGGACCCAGGCTGCCTGAGAAGACACGGATATGTGGAATAACGCCGCGATAGGCATCGTAGTAGGAATCAAAAATGAGGCAGCGTAATGGCTCCTCATTACTACTACCAGGTGGTGGCATTCTAGCAACTACTGCCTCCAGTAAGTCGATTACACCGGTCCCCTTTCTCCCGGATATCAGTAGCACATCCTCGCCAGGTATATCCAGAAGTTCTTCCAGTTGTAAGCGGCATTCCTCTATCATGGCACTGGTCAGGTCAATTTTGTTGATAACTGGAATGATCTCGAGTCCGGCCTCAATGGCGAGGTAAGCATTGGCAATAGTCTGTGCCTCTACACCTTGTGAAGCATCAACCAGCAGGATAGCACCTTCACAAGCTTTCAGACTTCTTGACACTTCATAGTTGAAGTCCACATGCCCTGGAGTATCAATGAGGTTCAGAATATAGTCCTTGCCGTTTCTTGACTTGTATGGAATTCTGACTGACTTGGCTTTGATAGTAATACCACGCTCGCGTTCCAGGTCCATACTATCCAGAACCTGTTCATTGCTGATAGTGGGCATCACTCCGGTCAGCTCAAGGATGCGATCGGCCAGAGTCGATTTGCCATGATCGATGTGAGCGATTATACAGAAGTTACGTATGTTTTCCATTATTAACCTTAAATATTATCATGAGACCTTCTCTGCCACAATTCTCTTTGCGGGGCATGACCTGTGGTGATCTCTAAAGAGGCCTCAACTTTCTGGCTTTGGTGTGGGAGAGTTATGCTTGGTGAGCCAAACATAACTTTTGCAAAATCAGGCGTAGCAACCTTCTTTGAGCTTTCTATAGCGCCCGCTTCCTCTTCTGAGGAGAGGCGGGCGCATGGAGTTTTATGACCATCTTCAGCTCTATGAACGCTTAGGTTTTACCCCTTTTTCCTCTGCAACTTGGTCAGGGGAATACCTTGACATAGATTCCGACGCATGTCACTGCCAGTAAGCCCTCCTCGTCTTTTTTTGCCTGAAGGCGGGGACATCCTCCAGCTATCACCATGTGAGCTATTTGCGTATCCCCAGTATACCATACGGAGTAATGCAATACTGCCTAGTTTATGAGAGTAGCAACCCGAGTCGCACTATTCGGCGGAGTGGTGGCAGTTGCATGTTTTCTCTGAGGGCAGATGTGGCGGCAGAGTGCCTAGCGTGTTCTTTCGCTCAACGCCAAGATTGCTCCGGGCTGCGGCTCCTGGCTGTATCCGAACACAATCACTCCCTGTGGCCATGGTTGGCACGGTAATTGAAATGCTCAATAGGCATGGTAATCCGCCTATTATTGGCAACAGGCATAAGCGATATGGCAGATAACTTTGTAGGAGGTAACAGTCGTGGCGAAAAAGAAACAGCCCAAGAAGTACCCAAGCAGAATCAGGTACGAACAGGCCAACCACACTATCTCCTTCCGCCTACCGCGGGAGACCCGCAGCCGCCTGGAATCTCACATGCAGGCATTGGGTTGGTCCCCAGCCGATTGGGTGAAGAACCATCTTGACCGGGATGACCGTCTGGCCAACGCCCGTGCTGAACTTTGTCCTGGCAGCGATTACTGGAATCTTAACATGTCTTACCGCCATGGGTATGCTTACGAAGGTCGTGAGAGTGGTAGGATTCTTGAAACCGGCACCTTCCAGTCCCACAATGCACACCGCATCTGCCCCATCGCGCTCTGCTGCAATAGCATGCCTCAGCGTAGTTACTTTGTGAACCCAGACCAGGCCAGCCTCTTTAACTCTCTTGCCATGCTCGATACTTCGGTATCCCGCAGTTTCGATGGCCCTCACTTTTTCTTCTATAGCTACCTCTCGCATCGCGATAAGTCCGGGGTCCATAGCTGGACTCAGATTAACTGCGAAGGGCTTGTCAGTCATAGACTTGGCTCTGCGTATCTCCTTACGAAGTCTATCAGGAGTGCGTAGCGCATTGGCTGTGATCATTCCCAGCCCACCAGCTTCAGATACTGCCACTGCCAGGTCTGCGTTACCGAATAGGGCCATCGCACCTTGAATGATAGGGTACTTTATGCCTAGCAACTCAGTTACTCTGGTCTTCCACTCCATCGTGCAAATCTCCTTTGTTACCTTATGCAGCGCCTGCCGGTTCCCGATTTGTCAGGGCAATTTTCCAGCTCTTGCCAGACCATCGGCAACATCCTTCATCCCCAATTCTTCAAGCTTGGTTCTGGTAAGCCAACCGGTGTTAACATCCCACCCGACTAATTTGTAGTAGCCATCCTTCAGCCGCTCGAATCTAGCCCTGTCCAGAGGGCCTCCCCTTCGAATGCCAAACCCAAATTTGAAATCGAGCGGAAGAGTTGTAGCGATGTTTGTTTGCTGCTCAAAGTGAATGTCATCAATCGTATCTTCATTCCTGGTGCGGTTTTCTCTCTTCACCATTACTGCCCTACGTAAATTCCAGATCGCCTCCCCGGCCCTCCAAAGCTCATCGACATCCTTTTCAACACCAGTTACAGTCGAGAAAAACTGGCTTTCCAATACTCTGATATCCATGTCTGGCGGCTTGAAAAAGGAAGTGGGCTTCGAGTGCCATTCGCACCAGGTTAGTGAATTTCTTAGCATCTGGTGTTTCACAGAAAATGCTACATTTCTTTCATTTCCATCATAGTCGGTGTTATCTGGCTGATTAAGGGTTGCTGCGCCGCCAACCACGCCAAAGTACTGCGCAATGTCAGGGCTAATCATGAACATCATTTCATCTGCCGCCGACGGGCTGGTATCGCGCGTATCTAGAGCCCAGTGAAGGGCACCCCCAACGGTTTCATGGTGATGAATGGAGTAGCCACGGGCGGTGTATAGGCTTCTGTATATGTTGTGTGCTTCCTTGTTGAAATGCTCCATAGCCCTGGGGAGTCCATTTGAGAAAACACTGCGCCCCTCAGCCATTGGGCGTAATAACGCTGCGAGAAATTCATGCCCGGAAGCCTGACCACCCAGGAACTTGCACAAAGGTATACCCAGCTCCTTGAAATCTGCTTCTGTCAACACACCTTCCTTCTTGCACAGGTACAAAAAGGATAGAATTGCTTCAAATGAGTAGTTTTCCAGGCCGAGCTTCTGCATTAGCACATTTGCTTCCCATACGGAATCAGGATCCTCGGAATCAAACGCACCATAGTTCCACTGCGCGCAGGATGCCGCACCTGTGCCAAGCCCCGGCACTTTGTACGTTGCCATACATTGATAGGGGCACCCGTAGCACCCGCTAAACCTGGTGCGGTATTTTTTTACCAACTCGCCCCTGGCCGGATTACCGGCAAGAGGTTTCCGGAGGTCCAGTGCTGGTTCACCACTGCCGTCTACTTTCTCCTTAGCAATTAGTCTGATCAGTCCCATCAGCTTGTCAGGTTTTGCGATTTGCACACCGCCTGTTCCTCTGACACGTATTGCTTTAAGGTTCTTCGCTCCCATGACCGCTCCGAAGCCGCCTTGGCCAGCAGTGTTTCCAGTCCTGGTCATGACCGGTGCAACACGGCTGAGATTCTCTGCAGCGGGCCCAACGCAAAGAGATTCGGCTTTCGTGTCCTTGCCCAGCAATTCATCTCCGGTAGCCCAGGTATCCAGGCCCCATAAATCGGTGGCGTCCTCAATCTGTACATCTGCATCCTCTATTGACAGGTATACGGGCTTAGATGCCTTTCCTATAACAACAACGCCGTCATATCCAGCATATTTCAGTTGAGCGGGCCATTTGCCTCCGAACGAAGAGTACGAGAACAACTCATCAGGGTACGATTGTGGCGATATGCTGCTGATTATTCCCCTCTGGAAAGGCCCCACTATGCCTGTCAGCGGTCCGGCTGAGGCAATGAATGGGTTGGCCGGGTCGAAAGCTGCTACTTTGGGGCATCCCAGACTCCAGAAAATGCGTGTATTGAGGCCCAACCCTCCAATAAACTTCTCCGGCTCGTATTCCGCTGTTGGTACCTTGGTTATTTTGCCAGCGGTCAAATCGACCCAAAGGATTTGACCGGCCCAACCATATGATCCGGTCATATCTTTTACCTCTGGTCCTTAGCTACAAACTGAAGAGCTCCGTAGGCGCAGTACTCAACACATATTGGTCCGCCTGCTCTGTCCCTGCACAGATCACATTTGAAGGCCACACTCTTTTCATCATTGAGTCTGACGTTGGGCGGATCAAAGGTACAAGCATCGATGCAAGACTCACAACCGGTGCATGCCTCCTCATTAATGTACCTCGCACCCGATAACTCATCAATACAAAGAGCATCATTTGCCAGGGGGCACGTAGAGTAACATGTGGGAGAGTCACACTGCTGACAAACATGGCAATCAACAATATCTTTGAAAGGATGATAGGTTATTTGCAATCTTGACCTGGCCGGGCTTGCCACACCATCGTGATACAAGGAACACATCAGCTCACATGTCCCACACGCAGTGCATAGCTGCCCTTTCCAAATCACTGCGCCTGATTTCGGGATATCCACTGCTATTTCTCCGATTGCTTTGATACTACCTCGATACCGGCAAACCTTTACTGGCAGCCACAACGTCTCTCAGAACGTCATTGGCTCCGCCACCGAACAGGTTCACCACACTGACCCGGAGCATGGTCTCCAGTCTTCCCCTGAAGGGTACCCACTTAGAACCTGTTTGCAGTTGCCCGAAGAGTCCCATAATATCCAGGCAGTCGTTCAGGACTCGTAAAGCCTGTTCCGAGCCAAATACCTTGATCATGGCTGATTCAGCGTGCGGCGCACGCCCCTGCGTAAGCATCCAGGCCACCCGATAGTTGAGTAATCTTAGCATCTCAGTCTCCACGGCTGCTTCCGCCAGCTTACTCCTGATCACAGCGTTACTACCAAGTCGATGTTCTCTCACCCACCTTGTTATGTCCTCTAGATAACGAAGTGGCGCGAAATGAGGTACTAACCCTATTCGTTCGCCTGCCAGTTGATGGTTAATGTAAAGCCACCCCTTGTTCTCCTCACCAATGAGGAAATCTTTATGTACTCTTACATTCTCATAAAAAGTGTAAGTTGACCTGAGTCCGCTCATGGTCGTCAGCGGCTGAACACTTATGCCAGGAGTTTTGGCATCCACCAGAAACATGGAAATACCCTTGTGTTTGGGGGCCTGCGGATCAGTCCTTGTAGCCAACCAGATGTAGTCGCAGAATTGCCCCATGGTGGTATAACTCTTCTGGCCGTTGATGATATAGTAGTCGCCATCTTTAACAGCGGCAGTTTTGAGCGAAGCGAGGTCCGTGCCTGCCTCAGGCTCAGTATATCCTATGGCAATAATTAGCTCCCCCTTCAAAATTGGAGGTAAAAAACGCTTCTTCTGTTCCTCTGTTCCGGATCGCATTATCACAGGCCCTATAGCATTTATAGTCAGCATTGGTATGGGAATGCGGTAATAGCCCAGTGCCAAGCCAAAGAAAATATACTGTTCGATCGGTGAACGGCCCTGGCCACCGAACTCCTTGGGCCAGCCTATTCCCAGCCACCCGTCTGAGCCCAGTTGCCTCATGAAGCGGCCATAGATAGGCCCGCCACCTTCAAACTCGGTTTCCAACTCTTCTTCTAGTCCGGGAGGCATTCTGTTCTTAAGGTAATCGCGAGCCTCCCTCTCCAACTGTTCTTGTTCAGCTGTCAGCTTGAAGTCCAAAGCCTTTCCTCCAACTTCTCAATAGTTCGTAGACAACAGGGATAAATGTGCTATACAGTAACTTCTGGCAGTATACTATCTCTTGCCAGGGTGGCAGACGTTTTGTGGAACCAAATAGGGCATTCACCACGCCACCCACCTCCTTGCTATATGAGCTTAAAAAAGCTTCACCTACTATTTAGGCCTGGCTTCCCTCTGCTCGACAAAGCGCGCCACCCCCTGTTTCAATCCTGCCTGCGGTGCCTGGTGCTCACCCCACTCCGCAGTGACATACTTCACCGCCTCAGTCAGATTCGGCATGACAGATGCCTGCCGCAGTACCTTTTTGGCGAGTTTGAGCATAGGCAGGCTTTTATTTAGCAGTGATGCTAGAATGGACTCTACTTCTTCCTCCAGTCTCCCTCGCGGGACTGCCCGGAGGACTATCCCATACCTCTCAGCTTCCTTCCCGCTGAGCCATTTCCCTGTCAACACCACTTCCATAGCCTTCTGAAGACCGATGCGGTGCGGCAGTTGCCACATTACCGGCCCGCCTATGGTACCACGATTCATGTGCTGGTCACCTATTTGAGCATCTTCCGCAGCGATAATCATATCACAAGCCAGCATCAGCTCTATGCCAGCGGCAAAGGTAAATCCGTTGACCATTGCAATTGTAGGGACAGGTAATTCGTCTAAAGCTGCTACCATCGTTCCAAAATTTTGCCCGAACTCGAAAACCAGGCCCATATCGCGTGTCATGGCCTTCTGAAGAAATTTGAGATCGGTGCCGGCGCAAAAAGCCTCCCCCTCGCCTGTCACCACCACTGCCTTAATGTCCGGTGAATCTCGTAGTTCTCCGATCGCCTGCGTCAGCTCAGCGAGAAGCTCGGGGTTTATAGCATTATGCGCCTCGGGGCGGTTAAGAATGATCCTGCCCACCTGGTTTTGTCTGGACAAGTTGATTAAGCTATATCCCATTCCACCCTCCTGCTTCATATTGGACTCATGCTGATATACGAGTAGATGGCATTAAAACCTGATATTTTCCTGCGGACGCAGTCTCTACGAACTATATCCGGGCTCAGCTAAAGCGATAATTTGCCCCCTCCGATGGTTATGGTGTTTCCGGTAAGATATGAGGCATCATCAGAGGCTAAAAAGAGCACCAGAGCTGCGGCTTCTTCAGGGGTGCCGGGCCTGCCCATTGGTATTTCTTCTATAATCCGCTCAAAATATCCCTTGGGAAAGTCCATTTTGCCTATGCCCTTATTCCAAATGAGGATAGGGCAGACACAATTTACGGTGATATTATGTTTGCCTACCTCAGCAGACAAGCTTCTGGTCAAGCCGATGATGCCTGCCTTAGCAGCGGCATAATGGGCATGCAGCGGAATACCTTGCAACACAGCGCCCGATGAGAAATTGATAATCTGTCCATATCTCTGTTTTATCATGGCAGGCAGCACCGCCCGTGAGCAATAGAACGTTCCTTTGAGGCAGCTATCCATCGCCTGATTCCAGAGCTGGTCTGTTAGCTCTACAAATTCACACAGAGTGTAGGCAGCCGCATTATTCACCAGAATATCTATCCTGCCCCACAGTTCAAGCGTCCGTTGGACCATTGCTTTTACCTGTGCCAGGTTGGAGACATCACATTGCACACCCAGCACCTCTGCTCCGGACGATCTGATATCCTCACTGACCCTGGCTACTCTCTCTAACGAGACATCATTGACTACCACCCTGGCCCCTTCCCTGGCAAAGGCCCGGGCTACAGCCTGCCCCACACCAGCACCGGCAGACCCAGTGACAACCGCCACCTTATCCTGAAATCGCTTATTAATTATACCGCTATCCTCCCAGATTTGTGTCTGACCGATTGCCAGTGTTGCAATAAGAGTAGCTCTCTTGCGACATCAATTATAAAATCGCTTGCGCTATTTGTCAAGTATATGATAATATATAAAGCAGTAGATAAATAAAAAGAATATATTTTATAATAAATAGTAAATATTACAGTCTGGTTATGCACAAATATGCTTTTTGAATTTATAAACATACAGGCAGAGTTGATATGAGCGCACACTATTTTCCCAGTCTTGATCCATTAGATATTCGGATAATGGGAGAACTTGAGTCAGATGCCAGGCAGACCTACAAGGATCTTGCCGTTAAATTAGGCGTGAGCAGGCCTACCATCACGAACAGGGTAAGCCGACTCCTGGATAGCGGTGTCCTTAGGATTATCTGCTGGGCTGACCCCGTGGCCCTGGGATACAAGTTTCTCGTTACCTTGTCGATTTATACCCATCCAGGGAGAATCAATGATGTAGCGGCCAGGCTGGCAGCCTGTGCACAAGTTTTACACATCCATTTGTGCACCGGGCGTTTCAACATCGTTGCATGGGCTATGTTTCGAGACAGCGAAGACCTGTCAGGCTTCCTTTCAAATGAACTGGGATCTATCTCCGAAGTACTGAACGTTGATACGATGTTAACACTTCAGCAAGTCAAGCTATCCCCCTGGCTGCTGACAGATGAAAAGGAACCGCGCTATCCAGAAAATCCGGCGAAAAACCTGGACGATCTGGACCTTAAATTGATAAGAGAACTCCAGATAAACGCGAGACAAAAGACTGGCCACCTTGCCCGGAAACTCGGGGTTAACAGGACCACGATACTTAGAAGGACCCAAAGGCTCTTGGATGAGCATGTCATCCGAATCAGAACCGCCGTTCAGCCGTTCGCACTGGGATACGAGGGCATTGCGATAATAGGCCTGAAATGCAATCCAGATAAAGTCAGGGAGGTAGCCGATGCGGTTGCCGCCTACAAGCAGGTTCAGTACGCTGGTATTTGCGCAGGCCGATACGATATAACAGCTTGGGTGGCGTTCCGAAAGCTGAGTGATTTACGGCATTTCATAACCGTTGAACTCGGCAGTATTCCAGGCTTGAGAGAAACAGACACCATGATAGTTTATAAGCTAGTCAAAACCTTAGACCGGCTTCCCGTGTAATGAAAAACTCAGCACTATTTGGGCTGCGATGACAAGATATGAAGAAGCTGGCCCAAGTGCCACTTAGCCAGATTGTTGCCCTACGATAAAAACAGACCTAAATCATATTAAACAATGCAGAGAATCGTTGCCCCGGTGATTAACAAAATGAGTTATTGTTGAGTACCTCATTTGGATAGCATGGGTGACTGCTTGAAAGCCCAGAACAGTTGCTTCTTCTTCCTTCATAGGTAGGCTATCGACAGGCTTGAGCAATCCGTTCCGGGAGAAGCTCATAATCGAAAACAGATGTCTTCAGCTCTGGCAAAATCCTGTATCCGAGGCCAACGATGCCACGGTGTCTGACACGGTTTTCACAATGGCGCGGCACCCATCAATTTTGTTCTCAGCCATGTACTGTTGGACTCCGCTCTCTGTACCAAGTCTCAGGCCGAGGATCTCGTGGCAATGGGATCCACCATACTTTACCTCAACCGCTCGATATACCTCCTGACACTGTGTAAACAGTCTGGCCGGCATGAACCGTTTCCCATCCCGAAAGATACCATCACTCTTGATAAGTCCGTGCACAACGAGTCGCAACGTATCCTTGCGTGTGGATTTGCTCAGATCCACTCCAGCTACCAAGCCAAGGCAAAGCACACCCCCTACAATAGCGCCACAAAGGGTTCCATTGTAGCCAATGCCCCCACAGAACCCTCTGGAAGGACCCAGGATATGTCTGATGCCGAGATCAAAATGATCGGCAACCTCTGAGATCACTAACTGGCAGCAATGAAAGGAGCTCTGTTCAAAATACTGGCTAATCTTCTTGATAGTGCTATAGTCTTGTTCGGAAACAAACGTGTAGTCTCCTTTTTCAACCTGGTGTGCCAACTCCGCCAAAATATCCGCGTTCCCCCGCACCATTCTGACGCACTGGCGGGCCTTGCCAGTAAGGATTGCCCGCCGGAAATTGCTAGCCAAGTGCTTTCCCCCGTGGATTCTACCGCAATCTGGCGTACCCAGTCGTTGTTCTAATCTCCGGTAATACTCGGCACACAGCAGGTAGAATTCCGGGGAAGGCACAGTAGCGAAACGTTTCCCTAATACAATGATACCCCCATTCACCGCACCGCATGTATCTCCCATGGTACTGACTCCGACGCCAAACCCAACCACAGAACTGAGCAGGAAAACATCTACATCAATCCCCAACATTTCTCCCAGATTCCTGGTTACGGAATAGGAACAACTGAAGGTTTTTATGAATTCAGTAACAGCTTTGTTCTCAATCCTGGCGTCTTCTATCATCCCAATCTTCCTCCAGGAATCAGACTATGGATATGCTTCATAACGAGACTGGTGGGAAACTCCATTGTCCGGCAGAGTTGCTTCTCACACCAAACGTGTGCGGGAGTGCCTTCACAAAACGCTCGCAGACCAAGTAGCATGCCTAAGGCTTGACGTTTCCCTAGGAGCCGCGCTGGGACTTGCCCAGGGAGTACCCTAAAGCAATAGTATATCACCCCCAAGATGTGGAGACGGCTGTCCTCAGCATTTGGGCCTAATTGAATTAAGCCTCATCTCCTTTTGAAGACTAGCAACCCTCTGCACACCTTCGTCTGTTCTCCCTGAATTCTCTCCTTACAGCGCTGGTGGCCACCGTCACCCTTTGTTAGACAACTCGCTAGGTCATGACTCGCTTGAACATTTTAGAGTATCATGACCTAAGTTGAACAATTGCGCCGATTGTTCAACTTGCTCCACCTGTGCTTTTCGATTGCCTATAAACGGCTCAACCTTTTACACAATAATAGGCCATGGTGTTTTAGTCTTTTTTGAGGAAAGTCGTTCAGATTGTAGTACTCATTTTGGCCTCGGTCACTTATACAGGCCCCCTAAGCTAATCTGTATGCCCCCAAAGGTTGTGGGAACGTTTAGCTTTAAAATTCTTTTATCATTACTGTAGCCATTGGTTCTCAGTACCTAGGTGATAACTATGTCCCGGTTGGCCATCTTGATTCTCAGTATCTCGACCTCTGATTCCAACTGCTCTAGTACATCGAGAAATTCGTCGCTTGGCTCATCGCCTGATGCACTATTGCTATTCTTCAAATCCTCAGCGGCCTTGAAGATAGCTGAGGTATGGGGTATAGCAGCCTTGGTCTTGAGGAAAAGCTTGCCTGACAACCCCTCCAGGGTGGTCGCCACCTTCTTCAGGCGTTGGCTGATGTCCTCAGACCGTCCTTTCCATCCATCAGCCAACTCACGGATTATCTTTATGGCATTATCAATCTGTTCCTGTCCTTGAGCCAAAATGAGCCTCCTTGTCAGTTTTAGCCTTATCCACCGGCTACAGGTACAAGTATCAATAGTTCACTGCCATCCTGGAGTGTCTGACCGAGATCTTCGACCTCGGTGGAGTTGGTGAATATCTTGACCCGGTGAGTGAACACTCCCTGCTTAGCGTCCCAGATATCGGGAGGGAACTTATCACCGAAGCTCTTCCCCATCTTGTGCATAGCCTCTCCCAAGGTGGAGTTGTCCGGGAGTTCCATCTCCATGCTGGGCTGGCCAGCGAACCGCTCCATAGTGCCCAGAAAGCTCACTCTGATCCTCATCTTCTTCCTTTTGCCCTGATCAGGCCACCGGTGCTGGCAAACTCCAGACCCAGCTCCTTAATCTTTTCAGCAGTTGGCACCCCATCGGGCGTCCAACCCCTCAACTTATAATACTCTTTTAGCTGATAGGCGACATCGGGGACCTTGCCTGCTTGTCCACCCTCGGAGGTAGGCTCTAGAAGCCGCGGCGGCAGCTTATCATCGGCGGCCGTGATGCCGCAGCCCAGATTGAACAGGCGCTGCAGGTTGACTATCCGCTCCCCGACCCTCAGAACATCCTTAGATGTATAGGGCACACCAGTAGCCAGGGTGAGAAAAACGGCGGCGGTCGAAGGTTGTAGGGCCATTGCGGCCATGGTGCACGCTACCATGGAGTTAGCCACCGACGCAAAGTCCTGGGATGCCTTGGCGGCCAGTCCCTTGCCATCGCGATCGAACCGTCCCTGCTTGAAAGTGATGCCTGCTTCTGGCATGACCAGCCCCATCTCAAATGCGGCGGGGTTGCCGTGGAGATGACAGGCGCCTCGGGGGCTGGTAGCATAGTTTACCGCCATACTGAAGAAGGCACGCGGGTCATGGGCTGGCACTTCCATACCTTTGACATGTACAGCAAAGGCTTCGGCGCCGTGACCAATCTTCTCCGCCGCCCGCTTTACCCCCTGTCCCAGTAGGGCGCCCAGCCCTTGTCGCTCACCGATGAGTTTAATAAGCTCAAGTATGGCATTCACATTGCCCCAGCTCAGGTCCAGGCCACCGGCATCTGCCTTGGTTATCAGCCCCTTCTCATAGGCCTCCATGGCAAAGGCTATAGTGCCACCGGTGGATATGGTGTCGATTCCGTAGCGATTGCACAGATCGTTGGCCCAGCACACCGCTTCAAGGCTATCGTTGAGGAGAAGTGTGCCCAACATAGCCAGAGTCTCATATTCAGGGCCGGGGCCATCCATCTTATATGGCCCTTGCTCTATTGCGATGTGACGGGCACAGCGTATGGGACAGCCCAGGCAGGCATCCTGTCCCCTCAGTATGGTCTGGCTCATGCGAAATCCGCCCAGCTTGACGCTTCCCTCTTTCCATATACCCTGACGCCAGTTCTTGACTGGCACATCGCCAGTGACCCAGCCAGAGTCCATGGCCACGGCGGTGCCATCTTTGCCAAGCATGGAACTCAATATGGAGCCTGCCAGCCCGACAGTGAATGCTTGTGCCATTTTGCGATAGATTTCGTCACCATCCCATCTTATCCTTTTGGTGCCATTTACAGCAATGGCCTTGAGCTTCTTGGAGCCCATCACCGCACCGGCGCCACCCCGGCCCGCTGCCCGCCCTTCATCGTTGATCACACAGGCAAGCAGCACTTGCTTCTCTCCAGCAGGACCGATGCAAGCCACGCTAGCCCGCGTCTCTCCCACCTCTCGCCTTATGCTATCCTGGGCGGTCACGGCGTCCTGTCCCCAGATGGCAGAGGCATCCCTGAGCTCAGCATGGTCATCGGTGATCCACAGGTACACGGGCTTGTCTGAGGCTCCTTCAATGATAATCCCATCGTAGCCTGTGCGTTTGAAGAAATTGCCCCACCGCCCCGACGAGCTGGCATCCAGCCAGATGCCGGTGAGCGGTGACTTGGTACATACTTCATACCTGGCAGTGGTGGGGAACAACGTGCCTGTCATCGGCCCGGTCATGAACAGGAGCTTGTTCTGTGGGCTGAGGGGATCGGTGTCCGCGGGCACCTCTTTGAAGATAATACGGGTTGCCAGGCCAGCCCC